>Ga0209066_10000151_pt1 | contig 104840 bp, 103 predicted proteins | sample All_14_2_FD_187198 | JGI IMG/M metagenome (GOLD analysis project Ga0209066, IMG submission 187198) | Freshwater microbial communities in response to fracking from Pennsylvania, USA - Allegheny Zone_MetaG_DW_15 (SPAdes) (version 2) ...
TGCGCGTATTCGAGGCTTTGGGCGTGCCCCTTATCGGTGCCGTTGACGAGCTTTTAGCGTGGCAATACCCCAACGGTTCCATGCCTAGCGGCGCGCACGCTAGCGAGGATGCCGCGAAAAATTTTGCGGCTTTGTTATCAGCCAGTATCGGTATGGGCACACAGCTTGCCAGTCGCTTGGCACCATCTACCCAGGAAGAAGCCGAAACCGTGCGCCTGCGTACCGCTACGCTTGCCGGTACCGTTATTGCCCAACATTACGCGCTTACGGGCCAGTTTCCTGATGAAGCATTTAGCCGCAGGCTTTCAACAGCGTTTGACGGTTTATTATCGCTCGCCGATTCCTTCCCGCTTTTGCCTGATGAAGCCGAGGGCGATACCGACATGGTTGCCGCCCGCGTGGAAGCTTTGACGCCATTTGCGCAAGCCGTCATGCGCTTTTCCTTCGGGCAGGAAGATACCGCCATCATCCGCCGCTTAGGCGAACGCCTTTGCGATAAAGCAACGGCCTTGGCTGATGCGTTTTCAGGCGGCCCCGCTGGCGGGCCTGATTTGTTTGCCCAGCGCGAACTGGCGTTTTTGAAGGGTGGTGCCAAGTTATTAGCCCGTTCATGTGAAATTGAAATGGACCGTATGCAAAATGCCCTTTCTAGTGGGCAAATTACACAGCCACCAGCACCTGACGTGCTAATCGATTATATCTGGCGCCGTTTTGAAGACGGACTTGATGTGTTGCGTGCCGTTATCGGCTTTATGTCAGGCCCCAATTCCGCAGCCTCGGCATCCAGCAGTGCGGTGCCGGCCGCCCGCACACCCGTAACACCCAAAGCCCCCGATAAAGTGGCGCCGACGCAAAATCAGGCGCAAAATCAAGGTGGCCCATTCAATCCGATGGCTTTTTTTGCTAAAAAGAGCGACGATTCGTCCGGTCAAACACCCCCTGAGGGCGGGGCCGGATCTACAACCAAATCATCCGAAGCTGGGGAGGCTGCATGATTAATCATCTGTTCTCTGCCTGCCTGATGCTCGCAGCACAGACATACGCTGTACCACCGCAGGTGCTAGTGGGCATACTGCACGTGGAAGGCGGGCGTATTGGCCAACAGGTACCAAATAAAAACGGCTCTTACGACTTAGGACCAATGCAGATCAATAGCCTTTGGGTGCCTGAACTTGCCGGAAATTGGCGCGTGTCGCGCGAGGTTGCTTGGAAGTGGCTGCGCGATGACGGCTGTACAAATGTTAATGTGGCAGCGTGGATTCTGCGCCAGCATCTTACCGAAACAGGGTCACTTGCCAAGGCCGTTGCCCACTACCATTCACGCACGCCCAGCCTTGGCGGCAAATACAAATCCAAGGTTGTCGAAGTCATGCGTCGCAAGGGCCTGCTGGCCAAAACGCAAACACAGCCGCAGCCACCTTCGAAAGGCCAGCCTGCAGCAGCATCAACCATGCCAGTTACCCAATCAACAACAGCGCCTTCTGGTGCCAAGCGTTTCATACTAGGACGCCGCGATAAAGACCCTGAGGATAACGGTTAAAAATAGTGGAACATTCCCTTGTAGGGTCAGTGGATGGTCTTTAGTGTTTTAAGGTATTGAGGAAATAGGCGTGTCAGTTTTGAAAAAAATCCAAGATTTTTCTAGCATCAAATCCGCTGCCTTGTGTATGGCTACCGTGCTTACACTGAGCGGCTGCGCGGGCGGTTATATGGGGCAAGACTCCAAGCCGCAACTGGTCGCGGAGCCTGATAAATCATCCCTCATGATTGCCGATGCAGCCGACCGCGCAACACGCGCGCTTGAAAGCCTTGCAGCCGTAGAGCAGGTACGCACGCCGGCCGCAGCATCCGCTGCCATGGTGCCAAACGCGCCGCCTGAATTGCAACGCGCCGTCACCCTTACATGGGCCGGCCCTGTCGAGCCTGTGGCCAAAGATATTGCAGCCCGTGCCGGTTACACCTTCCGTACGATTGGCGACCAGCCGCCAGCGCCCATCATCGTCACTCTCGATGTTTATAACCAGCCTATGGTGCAGGTACTGCGCGATATCGGCCTACAGATGGGCGCGCGCGCCGACCTGCGCCTCGACGGCAACAGCCGTACGGTTGAAATCATTTACGCATCTACCGTTAACGGTGCCCCCGTTGACGCGCACACAACTGACGCCATTAAAGCCGACGACGTACCACGCCGCGTGCCGCCATCGCGCCGGGGCCAAAAGGGGTAAGCTGATGGCAGCTTTCTCGACCCCTTTGCGCCAGCTGGCCTATATGGCCTTACTGGCGCTGGTGCTGGGTGCGCCCGCAAGCGCCCGCGCACAAGATATGGGCGATGAAGATCGCGCCGATGTCGCCACACCCACGAAAGCGCCGCAAACATACGACCAATTGATGGCCAGCATACAGATAGTGCCTGCGAACAAAAAAAAGGAAGACGGCAATCTGGAATTACGTATGGACGGGCTTAAAGAAGCTTCGCTTTCTTATGGCGCGCGCGCAGGGCTTGCATCCCGTACCTTTGAAATTCGGCAGACCCTACTTGAAAAAGAAGCCTATCTGGACCGCATTTACGATTTCAAACGCCTTCTGGTACCTGCGCCTTCAGGCCTGCTGATCGAGCCGCCGGTTATTTCTGAAGCTGAAGACGCCATGCTTATTGGCGATCAAGGCCAGACAGCTGCTGTGGCCGACCGTATTTACAACATAAACGTCGATGCCAAAATCGTGGCGGCGCCCCGTAACTGGCGCGCCTATCTTGAGCGCGACTGGGGCGATGTGACCCCGCCGCCATCCATTCTGTACCCCAGCACGAAGGAAGAGCTGGCATATTGGCTGAAACACCTTAAAGAAGGCTGGCTACAGGGTGTTGGCCAAGCTGACGATGTTTTTCAAGCCGATCTTGACCGCCTGAATGCCGATTTTCGTGGTCAGGTGCGTTACCGCATGTTGCTTTCCCAAGGCATCGTAAGCCCACCTTACACATTGCAGACCGATCGTGGCGTGACCGGTGGCGGCAAGGAAATGCGTGTTGGCGACCGCGCCTTGCAAATCACCGGACCATCCCAATTGCAGACAGGGGCCTACGAATGGCGACCCGCAAGCCAATAAGCCTTATCAAAGGGGCGGGTGGTGCGGGGCAAACTTGGCCTGCAGAACCCACGCGCTTCAACGACGAACATATCGACCCGTTTTTGTTATGGTGTATCCAACAGGGTTCCAGCGATATTACATGGCAAACTGACAGACCCGTTTATAACGAGATTCACGGTAAATTATTTCCCGGCACCTTCCGCCCGATGGATGCCGCGGACATGGCGATTTTGTTGACCAAAATTTACGGTCCAGAAGCACAGGCGCGGTTAGCAGGCGGTGACGACCTTGATGTCAGCTATGAAATTCGCCCGGACCGTTATTCTCGCTACCGCTTCCGCGTCAACATCACGGCGATTTTGTCAAAGGGCCGCGATGCCGCGCAAGTTACAATGCGGGCGCTTCCTAGCGAACCGCCAACAATGCAGCAATTGAATATCGAGGAAGATATCATTGCCAACTGGGCACCGCGCCAAGGGCTTGTTGTTATCACTGGCCCGACAGGTTCCGGTAAAACAACATTACTGGCATCTGGCAACCGTATGCTGCTTGAACGCAGGCATGGCTGCGGCAAGATGCTGACCTATGAAGCGCCAATCGAATTTACGTACGATGCGATTCATTCCCCGCATAGCGTGGTCGCCCAATCGGAAATACCGCGGCACTTACCTAATTTTGCGGCAGGCGTTCGTAACGCCTTGCGCCGCAAACCGAATATTATTCTTGTGGGGGAAGCGCGCGACCGCGAAACCATTTCGGCCGCCATTGAAGCAGGCCAGACCGGCCACGCCGTTTACACGACAACACACACGACCGGTGTTGCCGCTACCATCCGCCGCATGATCTCGAGCTTTGAATCGGACGAGCGGGCCGAGCGGGCATACGCCCTCATGGAAACATTACGCATGATTGTCACGCAGGCACTGGTGCCAAAAATTGGCGGCGGGCGCATTGGTGTACGCGAGTGGATGGTGTTTAACGATACCGTGCGCGAGAAATTGCTGGATAGTGATTACAATCAATGGTCATCGGAAATCCAGCGTTTGATACCCAATTATGGCCGCACGATGAACAAATCGGCATCTATTTTGTTCGAGCAAGGCATCATCGAGCGCCGCTGGTACCTGATCCTGACGCAAACGGCTGGTGGCAGCTAATATTTTTGCGTGATATACTTTTGCCATGGCCGATATAGAAACATCAGGTGACTGGCACTGGCGCAATAGCATGAAACCCGTGCGCTTTTTCGCGCTTGATGCGCGGGTTGCGCTTTTTTTCATGGTATTCCTTATTCATATGCGGACATGGACGCTCGGCCTTTTTTTTGTCATGTGCGCGCTATTCTGGGTACTTGAACGCAAGGGCCTCACGTTCGATGCCGCCATACGTTCGCTTAGAACATGGTTACTAGGCTATAACCGCCCCGGGCTTATCTGGATACGCCGTCGCAAGATGGCCGATTTCGGCTAGGTATTCACTGTGCGCTCGATCCGCCTGTCGGGCAACAGCCACATCAAGGCCACCCCTACGTAAATCAGGTTAGCAGCAAGCGGGCTTACGAACGATACGCCGATTGCCAGCACATATAGTACCACCGACAAGCGGCCTTTGACGTCACGCCCGATGGCGCTTTTCAAAACGGATTGTTCGCCCTGTGTGCAGATAATCGTATTCTGCAAAACGGAATAGGCGATTGCAGACATGAGCAAAGCCACGCCATAGAGTGCTGTCGGCAGTGCCGCGAAATGGTTTTCGCCCATCCAGGCCGTGGCAAAAGGTATGAGCGACAGCCAAAACAGCAAATGCATGTTAGCCCATAATATGCCGCCCTTCACACGAGTGACGGTATGCAGCATATGGTGATGGTTGTTCCAGTAAATCGCCACATAAATGAAACTGAGAACATAGCTCAAAAAGACGGGTGCAAGCACCAGAAGCGAAGCAAAATCGGCGCCATGAGGGGCTTTGAGTTCAAGCACCATAATGGTGATGATGATGGCGATGACGCCGTCGCTGAAGGCTGCGAGCCTGTCTTTTTCCATCCCGAACGTCCTTTTCCTTCAAAAACCTGTGTAGTTTGAATTTTACTCTGCTGGTTACTATTTCCAAGTGCTTGTCTTTTATAAAATTGCTCCTTAATCTTGGTTCCAGAAAAGGTTTGCCTGCGATTCGCAGGGGCCACGCTATATTGGTATGAGGCTGTCATCATGATTGGTTCCAAACGCTACGTTCTTGTAGCCGGTTTATTAACTGCCGTGCTGTTTGCCGGAGAGGCCCACGCAGGCTTCCAGTGGACAGCCCCTGTTAATGCGGGCCGATCAACCGCAGCGCCCTCAGCCCCGGCCATGGCACCTGTTTCGCCAGTTGTTAGCGAAGCCCTGCCTAACAATATCAACACCTTGAGTACAACGCCGGATGGCCCGGTCAGCGGTGCACCCATTTATGGCCGCGGTATGACCGACGACCCAGTCACGTGGAATGCACCCCACAACCGTGCGCCACAAGTTACCCCGCAAGCCGCAAACCAGAGTATGCCGCAAGTTGCGCCGCGTGCACCGCAAAGCGTGCTGCCGGTTGAAGCCACTTCGCTTTATACCACGACCACCACAGCCGCGCCTACCGCCACGCCTGCGCCAGTACCTTCCATGATGGCGCCGGTATCTGCACCATCGTCAGGTAGCAGTAATTATCAAGTAGCTGATGGTTTCGGCCGTGATCTACCACTTGTCATGGCTATTCGCCAGATTGTGCCTAGCCAATATGGCTTCGTTTTCGATGACGGTATCGACCTGTCTGCAAAAGTATCGTGGCAGGGCGGCAAGCCATGGGATACCGTTTTGCAACAAACCCTAAGCCCGCTTGGCCTTGCCGCCGGCGTGCGCGGAAATGTTGTATCGATTATGCGCGCAGGTACCGGTTCGGCCATGTCTGCGAGCGGCCCCGCCGTCATAACGCAGACCGTTCAAGACACAGCAACCACAACCATGGCACCTGCGCCAATGGCTATGGAAACCAAGAATGACGTGCCGCTAGGTGGATATGTCGCGACACCTGCGTCCACACTTGGTGCATCGCCGCCCGCCAATCTGGAAGCGTCGATCACCTGGACATCATCGCGCAATTCAACATTGCGCGGCGTTCTTGAAGACTGGTCGAAACGTGCCGGTGTCGAGCTTTATTGGGCTTCGGAATATGACTATCCCATCCAGTCGGCTGTTAGCATTCAGGGTACTTTTGAAGAAGCTGTACAGGTTCTCTTGAAAGGGCTCACTGAATCACGTCCGCGCCCGATGGGCCGCCTACACCCGAACCTGCCGGATGGCCCTGCCGTTCTGGTAATCGAGACCCGTCAAAACAGCATGTAAACAGTGCGTGCAAGGCGGGCTTAAACCAGACCCCTACGCATGACTAATTATTGTCTTGCGACCAACGCCCTAATTCTCTGGTAGACTTAGATTTTCTGCTGCTTGCACGCCCTGCAAACGTAACATACAATTGAGTCGTTATAATTCATAACGGGCGCGGCCTTACCGTTGCTTCAACTTTTCCGGTTACTGGTGGCGTAGAAATGCTGACTTCCATCCTCAGACGTTCTGTTCATTTGGGTTTACTCCTTGGCACGATGGCCATTTTTGGCCTTACTGGGTGCGGTGAGTTTAAAAAAGTTGACGAAAATATCAATGAAACACAAGTAATGGCCGACAAGGCGCTTGACCAGTTGAACCCTAGCGCGCCTATTGCCCAGCCACTAAGTATCGACAAACGCCCTTATTTCGGTTCTCAGGCTGTGCCAATTACCAACGGCTCACCACTGCCTCCTAGGTTTGAACAAAGCGGTGCGGTTGTCATGACCTTTGCCCGCCCCGTCTCAATGCCCGAGCTTATGCGCATGATTCAGGCTGTCACGGGCCTTCGTGCTATTGCCCCCACATCTATAAGCAAAAGCAGCGATGCCGGACCATCAGCGGAGGGCGGGTCTGGCCCTACCTTCACACCGACGAATGGTGAACAAGTGGCTGGTGGCAGGGTTGTGTGGCAGGGCCGCTTATCTGACCTCCTCAATCAGGCAGCCGATACCTTTGATGCTGACTGGAGCTATGACGGCAATTCGATTTTGTTCGCGCAGCAAATCACGCGTACTTTCATGCTCAATGCCCTTGCAAGTGAACTTCAGGTCAAAGGGTCGGTTAGTAGCGGTGGTGGCGAAGATGCAGGCGCTCTGCCCACGGTTGATGTGACCAGCACTTCCTCGATGAAAGTGTGGGATGAGATCAAAGAAGCCATCGTCAATATCACGGGTGAATTTGGTAAAGCCGCTTTCTCGCCTTCGACTGGTACTATTACCGTCACCGGTTCGCCTGATGTTGTGCGCCGCGTTGAGGCTTATCTTAACCAGCAAAATTCGATGCGTCTGCGCCGCGTAGCTGTAGCCGTTAAAATTATCTCTGTAAGCGCTTCCACCGATTTCGATCTATCGTCAGATATTACTGGTATTGTTCGCCGTGCGTTCGATCAGGCATCGCTGCGTTCGGTTGGCGAGGCCACATCCGGTATCGCTATCGGCGTTTTGAAAAAACCAATAGACGGCTCCGACACTGACCTCCAGGAAGAAGACGGGTCGGATGGCGACGACATAGCAAAGGACCGTATTGTCAGCGCCTTCCGTGCCGATAAAAACGTCCAGAGTGCGACCATTTCCCATTCCGGCGCGATTGTTACCCTTTCAGATCAGCCAGCACCCCTACAGGTCGGCCGCCAGATCAGCTATCTAGCTCGCACATCGACGACAACGGGCGACACCGGCGGTTCGGTCAGCTTGGAGCCTGGTACGGTCAATACCGGCCTCATGATGACGATCTTACCGCGTATTGTTGACGGCAACCGCATTCTGATGCGTCTTTCTGTCGCTATCACATCGGCAGACCAGCCTTTCGCGACTTTCGGGCCTGACGGTAACCAGATTCAGTTGCCTGAACTTGATACAACCGGCTTCCTTCAAAATGCCGTGTTAACCAGTGGTGAGACAATGGTTTTGGCTGGTTTCGAGAAGAAAGAGAATGGCCGCGAAAATGATGGCACACCTGATGCATTTTTGTTGGGTGGTTCGAAATCAAGTAGCAGATCTCGTGAAATCACAGTGCTGGTACTAACGGCGCAAATTCTGCCGGAAGACCCTATCACTGTGATTGGTGACTAGGAAAAACGATGGCCCGCAAAGAGGACCAAGACCAGGAAAAGGACTTTCTGGATATCTCATTGGATGATGCGTTGGACGACGTTGGCTCAATTGCCGAAGACGCCGCGCAAACCGGAGGTGTGGCTGCTGCACGACTGCCTGAAAAACTGGGTGGCGGTATCCTTTTATTCGATAATAAAAAATATGCTGTAGGCCTGAACTGGCTTGTCGCCGAAAGCGATGGCGACACAGAGCTTGCCCTTATGCGTGCAAAAAGTTTCAAAGCAGACTTTTATTGCATGCGTCAGAATGTGGTGTCGCAGCATGGCTTTGGTTACCTTGAATCAGGCCACCGCATCGGCTTACCTGCGCTTGCTTCTGTGGCAGCCGACATGCTGGTCGGTGACTGGCATGGGGTCTTCACCGCCGATAACGGATGGTGGTATGTGGCCGTCCACGCCGACAATATTTCACCTGAAGGCGACATTCTTTTTGCCTCGGAAGAACAGGCCTATAACCATTTCATTGCACGCGGCGAAAGCTATCGCTGGCCGCGCGCTTACGCCCCAGAAAGCTGGAATATCCACGAAGCAGCCGGCGAAATTTCAATTGCAAAGCTAATCGGTACGGCGGCCCCGCCGACACTCAAGCCCGTAACGCTTGATGCTGTATTTTCAGGTAAACGGAACAAGAATCTGGCCATTGGTGCCGGTGTTGTTATTTTTGCCTTGTTGATCGTAAGTCTTCTGGGCCAGCAATTACTGCCATCCTTTGTGCCAACACAGGCCGAATTGCCGGTGCCTGATATTGAAGTATCAGACAATCTGCAAGCACCCCCAAAAGAGCCAACGATTGAAAACAAAAATGAAGCCGAAAGCCTGACCTCACTGTCACTGACACCGCCGAGTCTATTTATAGCGGATTGCCTGAAAGGCTTTTCAGATATAGGCATTGCCTTGCCTGGCTGGCAGATGGGTAAAATACGCTGCAAAGATACCTTTGTTGAAGGCACATGGACGCGGGTGATCGGATCATTCGAGATGGTTCAACCCTATCTTGTGCGCTTTCCTGAAGGGAGTGCCCGTAACTTTGTTGACGGCAGTAGTCTTGTTATTACGCGCCGTCTTAAGACTGCAGAGAAACCAGCAACAAACTCAGCCGCCCTGCTGGAAGCACCCGAGGCTATTGAACGCCTGAATAAACGTTTTGGAAGCCTTGGCGACTTAAAATCTGACAAGATTACTCCTGTTGCTGTGAATGACCTTTTGCAGGGTGTGGATATGATGCAGCAGGCGAGTTTTACCTCCATGGGTCAGAACAAACCTGATTTAAAGCCACTCACCGCCAATGATTTGCCGTATATCGCGATTTCTCTGAAAACCAAAACACCGCCAAACATGTTAGCCAAGTATTTTGACTTGCCAGGTGTTATAATTCAGACGATCGAGGGGCAAATAATAAGCGGTAACTGGCAGTATGATGCTAAACTGATTCTGAAGCCAAGTGCGCGCATAATAGAAGCGAATGCCAAGGCTAAAGCTATGCAAATTCATCAGGAATGACCATGACGACAAAGACCATGACGACAAAGACGGCCCATCGTTTTTCTTCTGCCTTCCTGGGCGGTCTTGCCGTAGCCAGCCTAATGCTACTGACCGGCACCACGGCCCAAGCGCAGGACGCGGCCCCTCCATCGGACGCACAGTTGCAACAACCTGTGGCCGCAGCACCTGCGGGCACCTCCACCGTAGTGCCACTTACTGGCGCCCCAGTTCAGGCCGCGCCCACAATAGACACCGTACCAATGCCGGGCCAGGCTGGCGCCAAGGTCGAAGACACTGAGAAAAAACCAGCTATGCAGAATGGCCAGCTAGTCGGCGACCCATGCCCTTCAACATCCAAGGCGCTTGCGTCATCACCGGATGATCTGGCTAAAGTGCAGGAAGAAATTGACCGCTTCACGCTTTGCGTCCAGCGCGCCCAACTGCTCGAGCGACTGAATGAAGGGACGCTAAAAAACGAAAGCGTATATGATGCATCGTTGGGTCTGTCTCCTTACTCATCGACTGAAATAACAACGCGCCCCAGCGGCGCTCCCGGTGCACCTGGTCTTCCTGGTGCACAAAGAGGTATGCCACCCTTACCTGTTGAAGCACTTGCTGGCGCTGATGTGACACCGCAAAATACTTCCGATACTGGGGCTCCTGTGCCCGCCGCACCCAAAAAAGATACTAAACCCGACACGACCAGTAACACCGATAGAGAAGCCGCCAGCGCCGAGATGGACGCCAAGGAAGAAGCGCCTGTCTGGACCATTCGTGAAATTTACGGCTCTGGGGCCAGCATAAAAGCTACATTGCTTAGCCCTGATGGCGATGAAGTGCGTGTGAGAGAGGGCGAAAAACTTCCCAATAACAATGGTGTCGTCACGCGTATTACGCCGACCGGTGTCATGATCCGCGATGGTAAAGCCGCCAAAGCCCTCGACTGGGCAAGGAGCTAAACCGCGATATGGGTATTGCTGATTTCCTGAGTAGAAAAAAAACAGACGATGACGGGTGGGATTCACAGTCACCGCTAACGGCTGAAGGCGGTCCGCTTGACCGCGGTAATGCATTGCGTCAAATCGCGGCTTATTACTCCGACGGCAAGCTGATCGTATCGAAATCACATAAAGACAGCCCTCATATCCTCTCGCTTATCACGGAAGTCCGTATTGCAGGATATCCTGAACCCTTAGTCGAAGCCGTCGACATCAACCGCGTTCAAGCCTGCTATGACCGTGTCAGCAATTCACTTGATTTTCGTTCCAAACAGGACGAAGTCCGGATGCGCCGCGAGGTGCTTGAGCTTGTAGGCGAAATGTCTAAAAAGCGCGTATCGGATATTCACGTCGTCGTCTATGAACAAAGCTGCCTTGTACGAGCCCGGGTTGCCGGTTCCATGGAGCATATTGCTGAATGGCCGCCAGAATATGGGCACGCTTTTTGTGCTGCTGCCTTTACAATGGCCGATGCTGCCGACGTCAACTACCAACCATATGAATATCAAGGGGCGCGCGTTTCCAACCGGAAAGACCTGCAGCTCCCTGATGGTGTGATCTCGCTTCGTCTACAGTTTAACCCGACCGTGTATGACGGCCGTGCGATGATCGTGCGTCTGCTTTACAACACTGACGAAAAAACCGCTGGTGATGTTACAGGCCTTGGCTTTACGCCCGTACAACTGGAAGATTTTGAATTTCTGCGCTCAAAACCTTACGGTATCAACGTGGTGGCAGGGCCTACCGGCCACGGCAAATCAACCACGCTGCAGCGGAATATTATCGCGATTTTGAAAGAGTTTAATTACAATCTCGCCTTCTACACTGTGGAAGACCCGCCTGAATACCCAATTCAAGGTGCCGTGCAGATGCCAGTGACAAACGCATCAACACAGGCCGAGCGTGCCGCCCAGTTCACAAAGGCTATTGCTGCCGCCCTTCGTTCGAACCCCGACCGTCTGATGATTGGGGAGATTCGCGACGAAGCATCAGCCCACCTAGCCTTCGAGGCCGCCATGACGGGCCACCAGGTCTGGACGTCGCTACACTCGAACGACGCTTTGACCATTCCGTTCCGTTTGCGCGACTTGCACGTTGAAGAATACAAACTCTGTGACCCGTCACTCATGACAGGCATGGTCTCACAACGTCTGGTACGTAAGCTTTGCAAGGCCTGTTGCCTTCCGATGGAAGAAAACGAGCTGAACTATAACGTGCTTTCGCGCTTTGAAGCCGCCCAGATACAGTTCGAACGGTTGCGTAAACGTAACCCGCAGGGCTGCCCAAAATGCGGCGGCACCGGGTATACCAGCCGAACCGTTGTAGCCGAGGTTATCATTCCTGACAGTACATTCATGGATCTTGTGAAAAAAGACCAGAAGCAGGATGCCGAGAAATACTGGCTAAGCCACCTCAATGGCCGCAACATGACCGAGCACATGGTTGACCGTCTGCGTGCGGGCGAAGTAGACCCGACTGACGCCGAGCGTACCGTCGGCCCCATTATTCTGCCAAAACGCGGCAGCTGATGGAAAGCCAGCCATGAAAAAAAAGAAGAACGACCCGTTATTTGATTTATCGGTCAAATACGAATTTAACGGCGACGAGCGTCAACGCTTCTATACGAAGCTGGTGCAATTGCTGGAAAATGGCGTTTCGCTTGATACCGCTTTGGGCCAGATTGAAAAAATTGCGGGGCGGAAAAGCCGTACTCTGCCCAAACTTTACCGCCGTTGGCGTAACGAGATTGCTGAGGGTACAAACTTCGGTACATGTCTTTCGCCCTATGTCCCCAGCTCGGAGGCGATCTTGCTCGAGACCGGCGCTAACTCCGGGAAGATTTTAAAATCGCTACAAAATGCCGCAGAATCGATTGAAAATCAGTCAAAAGTTAAGAAAGCAATTGTAGGTGCTGCGGCATATCCTGGCGTGCTGACAGCTATGCTTATTGCGGCGATGGTTTTGTCATCTTACAAGGTTATTCCAACCTTCGAACAAATCATTCCCGTTGAGAAGTGGCAAGGCATCGCTTATAGCGTCGCAATCGCTGCGCGCTTCATCCGTGAAGATGGTATTTATCTTGTCGGCGGTATCGGCGCTGTGCTTTTGCTTATCATCGCGTCTTTGCCACGCTGGTGCTCACCGATGCGTGTTTATTTTGACAGGTATGTGCCTTGGAGCATCTACAAAATGTGGCAGGGATCCGCCTTTTTGCTGTCAGTTGCCTCTATGATGAGTGCGGGTATCAAAATTGACGAGGTAAGCCTTGCGCGTATCTCGCGTCAATCCGAACCTTACCTACGCCAGCGTATTAAAGGCATGCTGAAATATATCGCATCGGGCGAGAATTTGGGCGATGCACTTTTCAACGCTGGCTATGATTTTCCAGATGCGGAAATTATTGGCGACTTACAAATTTACGCACGCCTTCGTGGCTTCGATCAGAACCTTATTCGCATTACCAGAATCTGGATCGATGGACTGGTCGACCGGGTCAACGTTGCGATGAAAATCGTTAACTTTGTGATCCTTGTGCTGATCGCAGTTGTTATTGGTTGCTTAATCTTGTCATTTTATTCTGTATTTCAGCAGATTCAAACCCAACAACAATAGAAGAGGCTAGAAGAGGCTAAAAACAACGCAGGTTGACACAGTAACCAAATTTCCATCACAATATTGATTGTTAAAAAACCCTAGGAGAACCAAAAAATGTTGACCACTAACCAAAAAAGTAAAGCTGGCTTCTCGCTGCTCGAGCTTCTGCTCGTTGTTGCGGTCGGCGCCGTGCTCATCCTCGCAGGTCTTGGCGCTTACCGCCTCGTCAGCGAAAACAATAACACCAACCAGGCCACCCGTTTGCTGACCACGCTTAAACAGCAGGTTCAACAATCCTTCCAAGGCCAGGCAACTTACGGTACGACCAACCTTATTGACGATCTCGTTGCGCTGCGCGCCATGCCATCCGATATCGCAACAACGGGTGCGGGTAACGCTATGACAGCTAAGGGTCCGTTCGGTAACATTCTTATCGTTGGTGCCACAAACGCCTTCGTTTTAACACTCAACGACGTGCCTAAAGGCGCTTGCGTCCGTCTGGCGCAGCAGTTCACACCGCAGAATTCTAACGACTTCGTGCAATTGGCGATTGCTACAACCACCTTCACCCAGGCATCAACCAACATGACACAAGCACAGTTCGTGACGACTTGCAGCGATACAGCTGCCACCAACGACATGGCTTGGACCTTCAACTAAGTCTTTCCAGACAAACAAATACGAAAAGGCCCCTTCACGGGGCCTTTTCTTTTTCTGCTTCCGTGTGCGGGCATGGTAGAATCAAGGGACTGGCATTCGCTGGTTTACAGAATGTTAATCTCCTTGATTTACAATAACTTCATTATGTTTTGTGACCACAAACGGTACCCGAGAACTTCATCCCAGCGGGGCTTTGCCCTTTTGCTGGCTTTGCTGTTTGTGGCGGTTTTCGGCGGTATTCTTACTGCAATACTTGTGTATAACCGAACCAACGTCCGTATTGCCGAAGCAGAAGTAGCGGGCTGGGAAGCAGTTGAAATAGGCAAAGCTGCGCGGCTTTTTGTGCGCGACCAGTTCGCGGCCAACCCACTAACCTTTCGCGCTACGGCAGCTACACCAGCTTTAATTACGATCAATAATTTGATAGCGAACAGGTATCTTCCGCAATCCTTCGGCAGGCTTTCAGGCGGTAACTACGTCAATGCCCTGAACCAGCGTATTTACGTGATCAGGACGAATTGGAACCCGAACGGTCTTGGCGGCGCCGTAAACGACCCCGCAACTGTGCCGACCGCGTTTGTATATTTCAGGAATGAGGGCAGAAGCGCGTCCGATATCGTACCAGAAATAGTCAAGAAAATGCGGGCTTTAGGGGCTACTATCACAGCACCTTTGTTTGATACAGCGGGGGTCAACCGCTCAGCCGCTTGTCGTGGTGGCGGTGCTGCCGTCGGCCTCTGGGATACGGGCTGTATGACGCAGGCCGAATTCGCTGCGTTGACTGGCGCCGTTGGTCTGCCAACCGTCTTTACAGCAGGGGCGCTTATTGTACCTGTGTGGAAGGTTGTTCAATTCGATCTGCGCGCCGTCTCACGCTTTCCGCAGCCCGAGAACCCGGGGTTTGCTACCATGCTGACCGACCTTGAAATGGGTACACCACTTGTACAAAATTGTCCGACCACGGCTAATCAGGTATCGATCACAACGATCGATGCCGCAGGCACTCCAACCACGACCTTTACAGGCCTTTGCCGCGTGCAGAGCGATACAGCGACTATCGATAACCGCTTTTCAATCAATAACGTTGCCAACCTTGCGGCCGAACGTGTGATTGCCGAAGCCCAGACAACCGATTTCGGCGGTGAGGCTGCAACAATTGGTAACGGCGACGAACAAACCATGGCCATTTCTGGTAATGCGCGCCTTGGCAGTGATTTACGCGTATTCGATACACGCCCACTTAATGGTATTCCCTTCCGCCTATCGGTCCCCAATGGGCCATTGGCGGTTGAGCGTAACGCGTATTTATATGCACAAAATACTTCAAACAGGGGGCTCGCAACTATTGGTACGGCGACTGCGAACGCCCTTATCAGCGACAGCATGACAAGCGCCAATTATAATTCCACTGTTGCAGGTACAACTACTGGCGCGCCGCGTATGAACATCACGTTGCGTGAAACTATAACCGGAACCACACAAGTGACGGGCACAGGTTCATCAGAACTAGTGACCGACACACTGACAGCCAGTAGCGCAACAGTTAGCGCGTCTGATAACACAGGGCAGGTGCAGGTCACTAATACGCTAAACCTGAGCGGTAGTACCATGTCTGTGGCCGGTAACCAGCCTGTTTCAGGCTATGCGGCTGTTTTTGGTGACATCAACGCGGCCAATAACATTAATGTTACCAATAATTTGCAGTTTACATCCCCCAACGGGTCTATCACGGCCGAGGGCACGCGCAATACCGATGGTAGCGGCCCCATGCCGCTAGTGAACGTCACTCGTTGCCTTGAAGGGGTGGATGTGGCTGAAGCCTGCCCCAACCGTCAATATTTCGTACCTATTATTGTGACGCCATGATGATGAGAAACGCCAGTATATCAGACCAGAATGCAAAAGGGTTCTCGTTACTGGAACTGCTGATGGTAACTGCGCTGATTGCGCTTTTGCTAAGCGGGCTTTACAAGCTATTTGACGACTGGATGCAGAGGACTGTTAATCGCAAGGTTGCATCCGAAATGATGCGCGTGCAAAAAGCTTCGGAAGATTTTGTATTCGCGAATTTTGATACGCTGCGCACAACGTCATTGAATATATTCACCGAAATTCCAATGGCAAATTTACGTGCCAATAATTATCTGCCAACCGGTTTTCAGGCAATTAACAGCTTCCAACAAAATATCCGCAGCTTCCGCCGGACATTACGTGTCAATAAACTAAACCCTGATGGTACCAATGCGACCGACCCTGCGGGCAACCCGATTTTTATCTTTTCAATCGAGGTTGTAACGGTCTCCGATAATCCTGCTCCGGGGGTGGTCTTACGCGTTCCTAACAAGCGCCTGCTTGATACAGCACAGGCGGGCGGCCCAAGTATGGGTGTTATTACCAACCTTGTGTTGGGTGGAACGACATTTGTAAACCGCGCAACCAGCTTATTTAGTGAATGGTGGGTAACCCGTGCCAGCCTAGCCGCCGCCGGTTATGGTGCCACGCCCAATGCCAATGGCGGGTATTTGGCAGCTTATGGGCTTATAAACGCCGAGAGCACCGAAGCCAATGATGAATGGCTTTATCGCGTACAAATTACCAACCGGCCCGAACTCAACCGCATGGCCACCAACCTGCGCATGAATTCAAATAGCCTGCAAAATACCGGTAGCATTGTTACCGATAGAATGAATGTCACAGGTAACGCGTCTTTCCTTGGTCAGGCACAGGGGGTAGCGGCTGAAACTGCGCAAGCCATGACTGTTGAGCAAGCGCTGCGCGTTGATGGTGGGGGCGAAAGCCGCATTAACATGAAAGATACTAATGGTGCCTGCACCCTAGCTGGCGGTGCCAACCGTACACTTACCGGTATCGGATGTTCTATTGCAGGCGGTGAGGTACAGGTTATCTCATCGAATGCTTCGGCAGCTGATGCAACTATGAATATCGGCACATTAACGGCCGATGGCAGCGTTATCACTGACATTACAAATGTTGGCAACACAACACAGGCGCGTGGTGTTTCAACCTTCACAACCACAACAGGGGCGTCGCTCACAAATTCCGGATTAGTGATTACACCAACCGCCACTGTGACAGGCAACACGGTACAAACCCAACAGATGCAGGCTGGTAATATGGCAGTAGGCGGTGGCGCTGCGGTAAACGGCAACCTTGTGGCCGCGCGGGCACAGCCAAATGGCTCTTCTGTTACCAGTACCGCTATGGATGTCGCGAACACGGCTGTTTTAAACGGAAACATTCACGCAAATACTATGAATGCGAATACATCGATGTATATCAAAGGCATTATCCCGACATCGTACTGGGACCCCGTCATGGGCCGTAGCGTTGTTTGCACACAATGGGGTGGTAAAACCTATTGCGAACCTTCGGGCACGCATAACTGGCCGAACGGCACCTCAGAGAGTTGCCAGCCATCAGCCGGTTCGTATTTCTGCGATTATTACAGAGGCGGTGTATTTCAAGGGCGCTGCACGTATAACCGCACAACGGGTGCCAGCGGGCAAGCCTATCACCAATTCGCGGGGTGTGTCGTATGGTAAGAAACAACACCACACAAAAAGGTTTCTCACTGCTTGAGCTGCTGCTGGCTATCGGGCTTTTTGTCATGGTATTGCTTGCTGTTTTCAACATTCTGCAGTCGTTTGCAGAACGGGAATTGGCACGCTCGACTAATAAATATATGACGACCGTGGCCGATGCTACGCGCCAGATTTTAAGTAATATTTCTAGCTTTAATGCCCTTTATGACGCAGCACGTGCAACAGGCGGCGGCTATCAGTTGATTGCCGACTCGACTGCCGGTGCGGCCAACAATATTGCCAGCCCTACGGGTAGGTTTGTTATTGGTACTACGACCATTCAGGCATCACGCCTGCTGAATTCACAATTCACGCAGACATCGCCATTACGATCACAGATAAGAATTTTGCTACGCATCGCGGATGATCCATTGACGGAAGCCGATACACGTGCGCTTGAAGTTTTGGTTGTGACCCGTACACCAAGGCCTGATGGGCTCGTGCGTCTGGCAGCGTCGGAAGCTGGGCCCGCTGGCGGCTGGATACGCACCTATACCGGCAAAAATACTGCCCGTATGCAGAATTCTTTCGGAAGCTGGAATGTAAACCCGTCGAATGGCTTGCAAGCAACCAATTGGTATATCAACGATCTTCAAGCCAACCTTGTGTCTGGCACGGACGGCAGCTATCTCGTCAATTATTCGTATGTAAACCGTGAAGATAAGATCAGCGATTACCTTTATCGACGTGAAGACACTGATAACGCAGGCCGCCGCAATACCATGAACGGGCCATTAAACCTTGGCGGTAACGATATTATTGGTGCTGACGACGTAAACGTGGGTAATGGCGTCGCCGTACCTTTTGTGACGGCCGATGCGGTATCCGATAATTGCGCAGGTGATGTGGTTTGTGTGAATGGCACGGGTATTATCAAAGGGTCGAGCACGATTGGTGGCACCATGGTGGTCGAAGGCAGCGCACTAGTTGCAAACTCGATGAACGCGCAAACAATGCGCGTACAAAACGGCCTTACAGCAGCCCAACGTAACACCTATGGCGCACAAGGCCTTATGGTGGTTGATGGCACGAACGGTACGCAAGACACTGTACAGGTTGGTGGCAACGCTACCTTCAATGACGGCGTTACATCAGGCACTGGTAACCTTGGCAACATTACAGCCGCGACCACTACAATTGCCGATGGCGGCACATTTGTAACCAATACCATTACCAACACGCGCCGTATTACTTCGACCACAACTTCCGCAGGATTTTTGAGCGTGGATAACCAGCTCAAGGCCGGTATCGTCAGTAGTGGTAATATTAATGTCACAGGCCGAACGGGTACTATCGATATTCGCAACTCAAACAACCTGATTTACGGAACCAACGCAGCTCCACGAACCCTGGTAGCACCTAAAATCAACGTTAATAATCTTTCCATAGGCCAATTTGGTTATTGCGGTACGGGTTGCGGTCAGTAGGCGCAGGTATTACAATGGGCAGGAAGGAATCATGACCGCCATGCGCGTATTTTTTTCGGCACTATTTGTTGTAACCCTGACGTCAGCTTTTACGGGCGGCGCTGCATGTGCGCAGCAAGACCCCGTTACCCAAGGCCTGACAACGGCTGAAATCATCACGCAAGACGATGTTGAGACCCTTTCAGTCAACTTCAACGAGGCCTTCGAGGCCATTGAAAACCCTTTTCTGTCTGACATTATCAAGCTGAGCTATCAGATCACGCTCTTGCAAAAAATGGTCGACAGGCAAGGTCAGCTCGAGCGTATTTCCGAATCTCTGGGTAGTATGGGTGCATCCTTCAAGCAGCCGGCACCACCGCGTGGCATTTGCGCGCAGTTGCCGCCTAATGCCCCTTGCCTCAAGAGTTACCCTGATTTGTATCCAGAAATTGTGAAGGCGCGGCGCGCTTATTACGATGAGCTGAAAGCCAAGAGTAACATCAATAATGCTGATACCGCAGGCCCTAAGGGTGAAACAGAGGCTGAAACAAAGGCGCGGCTTGCACGTGAAGCCAAGGCTGAAAAAGAACGTCTTGAAAAACTGGCTAAAGCCGAGCGCCAGAAACGCTATCAATGGACCGAAGTCAGTTGCGTTCGCGATATATGTAAAGGCGTCTTGGTCACATCCAAAAATGATGGCTATCGGGCAACAGTCCAGCGCGGCAGCGTTCTGGTTGACGGCACAATCGTTAAGGACGTAACACCGAAGGGTATTAAAATTTCGATTGATGGCGACCAGATTGCAGTGCGCCCGGCCGCGGCTGCTACGGATGCGCCCAAACAGGCTGATGCCGGCGCCGCCTTGGGTGATAAATTCTTCTCAACCGTTGGTGGTGGTGCCCCGTTGGGTACAGCTCCACCTGCTGCCGGTACACAGCCAGCCCCAGGAGCCGCTAGCGGCCCTGCAGGTACCCCTGTGGCAGCTGTAGGTAATGCATCTGCAGCAGCAGCAGCTATTGTTGCCAATGCAGAGGCGTCGGCCCCAGCCTCTGCCACGGCAGCACCTAACGCTGCGGCCCCTGTGGGTACGGGCAATACAGGGCAAGGTGGTACAGCTGCAGGCCAAACCGTGGCGCAGCCGACACTTGGGCCATCAGGTCTTTTTTAAACCTTATAATATACGGGCAAGGCTGAGCTGGCTCAGGATTGATGTCAGTTGATAGGACGCTTCCATCTGACTTTGCAGACCCTGAAATGTAACAATTGCTGCACTCACATCGGTTGATTCAACTGAATCCATCGTTTTATGAAGGCTGTTTTGGTCGTTCTGGTGCTGGGCCAACGTTGTATCAAGCACCGATGCCGCTGATGCCAGAACCGTTTCGCTATTCCGCAAGTCAGAAATGCCGGTTTTGATCGACTGATAAATACTTGTCACCGCATCGTAAAAATTATCCGATGTGGGTATGTCGCCTGCTGCAGGTTGCTTCAGATTAGCCAATACATTGAGACCAGCCACCAGCTTTTGGAATCCGACGTCGGTCGCTTTTACCGTGTAGTCTACTTCCAGATTATCGTCAGCCCTGATGGAAATGTTTTTCGATGTCTGGACAGAGAGCGAGAAACCAAGCTGAGATTCTGTCATGCTGGTGATATTCGATAAAAACGTATCGGTATCGGGCGTAGTGCCATCTAGCCACTTATTGATCTGGGCTTGAATGTTGGTAGTGGCGGTATTAGCAGCATTATAAGGGGGGTTTGATACATCACTGCCTGCAAACAGGTAACGGTCACCAACCTGTGAGTTCATGTTGGCCTGTACAATCTGCAGGGCCGTATTAGCAGCCGCCTTTATGCTCTCGACATTAAAGTCATCACCCTTAGTCAACTGCTGGGTAATAGTATCAAGCACGTTGGTTGCCTGCTTTATCGACTCTTCTACCGAATTGGTCATTTGCTGAATATTGATCTGTCCGACTTCGATATTGTAAGAAAAAGCGGTCTTTGACTGAAGGTCGGATCTGTAATTCAAAATGCGCAGAGCGTCGTTGCCGTATTCGCTATAGCGCTGGTGCTTAACGCCGGTCGAGATCTGTTCCTGCAAGGTCGCCATACGGCCTTGCATGTCTTTCATACCGGCGATAATCGAAATTTGCTGACCCAGATTGGTAATAGAATTTGCCATTTTATAATCTCCCGATTTTTCTATCAGCCAAATGTGTTCATGAGTTCGTCTAGCATTTGCTGCACGGCCTTGATGGTGCGGGCAGATGCCGAATATGCGGTCTGGATACTAATGAGCCTCGCCATTTCCTCATCGAGGTTGACGCCTGTACCGTCCTGATATTCCTGCGCAATCGTCGCGCGATAGCTATCTTCTGTTGCAAAGGCAGAATCCGTATTGGCGGCAGTTTGCGATTGCAGGCTTAGACTTTGTGAAAGAAAATTCTGAAGTGATATCGCGCTTAATACTTCGGTTTTAAGGTTGCTGCCAGGGCCCAAATTTGTTGTATTGAAGGCTGCATGTTTGACATCACTAACCGTAATTCCCAGCTTGGCCACAGGTGTTCCAACGCCGTCGATGATGGATATATCGCCACCATTCGTAGGTACGATTTGCAGGAAGCCCCCGGTTGTCAGCGATGCAGTCAAGCCAGGTACGGCATTAAGCTTTGCCAATAAATTCGTAGTCGTATCAGTACTTGATACTTGAATGGTCGTATAGTCGTCTCTGCCCACACGAACCTGAAACGACGGTGATGTTGCGGCCTTAAGCCCTGCTGTGAAACCAAGTTCGTTCAAGCCACTGGCACCCAGAGTTCCTGCGCCAATTGTCAGATCATTATTCGCAGTTAAAACAAGCTGCCCGCCTGCACCAAGTTGAGCCATACCTGGGAACGCCGTGTTGATGGCTGTGACAAGGCCAGTTGCCGTCATACCTGCGGTAATAGTTATTGTTTGCGGGGCACCTGCACCTACTGCAAGTGTGAAGGTATCTTCCGTGCCGGGATTGATAAAGGCACTACTATCAAGTGCGCCGAGAGTCTGAATATTGGCTGTACCAACATTGCGTGATGTGCCCGTCATGCTCAGCGTCGTGTATAGGGTCGGCACGGTATTCGATATATCCTGCGTGCCAACACCCTGCTGGTATGCCACCGAACCAAAAGTAAATTCGACTATTTTGCGCAATATTTCGGATGACCCATCCTGAATGCTGGTCAGACCATCAGTGCCTGTACGGATAAGCGTTTTATCCTGCACAATAGATGGATTGATAACCATATCATTGGCAAAGCCTACGTAGCTTGCCGGTATATTGGCCGGTATGTTGCCATTCGGGTTTGTAAATAGGGCCAAGCCTTCTGCATCGAAGCGCGTTGCCATTTTGTGCGCGGCTTCATCCAATTCGGCCTGATAGGTTGGTAAAGTATTATCGCGCAATTCTATTAACGCACCCAGACGGCCACCTACTGTATCGCTAGCCGTTAGATCAATACCTGTTGTTGCGTTTTCACCCAAAATAACAGCGCTGGCCGATGCCGGATAATATGTTGAGGAGCCAAGAGCGCTGGGGTTGAATGTCACAGGCGTCGCCTGTGTGCCTACCAGTTCTTGCCCGCTACGCGTCATGATGACGAGCACATTACGGTCGGTCCTGAAGTAGCTGATGTCCAGCTCCTTGGCTAGATCCTTGATGACAATATCGCGTTTATCCTCCAGTTCAGCAGTAGATTGGCTGAGCGATGTCGAAACCTTGATCGAGACATTAAGTTCAGCTATCTGCTTGGTAAGAGCGTTGATTTTTTCGACCGATTGGGACATCTCCGTCTGTGCATCGTTACGCATCTGGGTGATTTTCTCGGAATAGGCCGAGAACTTGTCAACAACCTGCTGAGCCTTGTTAAAGACAGAGTTTAGCAATGTCTGATTTTCAGGTTGGTCCGATAATTGTGAAAATGCATTTTTGAGGCCACCGATATACGACGTCAGCGAGCCTTCGGCATCGGGCGTACCGATAAAGTCCTGTAATTGGTTCAGATATTTGCGGGTTGTATCGAGATTGGCTGATTTGCTGACCTGTGTACGGTAGTCACGCAGCAGAATATCGTCGATCTTGTGCTGGATATTGCCCACATTGACGCCAGCTCCCTCGCCGCCGATGATGGTCGTGTATTGCTCGAGTGTTTTGCGGGTATAGCCTTCAGTCGAAACGTTGGCGATATTATTTGACGCCACGCTGATCTGGGATTGCGCAACTTTAAGGCCCGAAAGGGCGGTATTGAGTGAGTAAACTGCAGTCATTGGCCTTAAGATCCTTGTTTTTCAGGGCTCACGGGTCATGACTGATAAAATGCAAGAAGCGTGCCAGATGGCACGCTTCTTAGGAACTCATATATTTACGGAAACTTAGTCGGCCGTCAGACCTTGCGTCTTGGACTGGATCTTCTCGAACCGCTCGGCGGTAAGCACCGAGCCAATGGTACCCAACATCTTATTGGTGGTTTTGAGTTGCTCGCGGATATCGTAAAGCAGCACGACAGCATCAAGCAGCTTCGAGAAGCTGAAAGAATCACGGTTGGACTGGCTAAGCGCGGCAGCCTTGGCGTAATCTGTGACGAAAAGCTGCGGGTCAAGGTTGGCGATTTTGTAGTGAATCTCTTCAGCTGTTGCGATAGCAACCTTGCCGCCTGGCATCAGCTGTTCTTTCAACTGGTCAGGATAACCGACCCGCGTGAGCACAGCTTGCAGGGATGCCACGGAAGAAACGCTATCAACCAGTGTGCGCTGCGCCTTGGCTTCAACAAATGGCTGCTGGAAGGTCTGGACCTGTGCCGCATAGCTGGAGCGGTTGGACATGATTTCCAATGCCTCAGGCGATTTTGAAGCCAGAAGATCCTTGCGGATAGGGTCGAACGCTTTATCAGGGAACAGGTTGGCGATATACATTTTCGCGTATTGGACGTTATTTTTAGCATCCAGATTACCCTCAACCAGCCCCATAGGCTGGATCAGAGGCTGGGCCAACCAGTCATTATTTTTGCGACTGGCAACACCGCTAGTGCACCAGGCTTCATCGGCCTTATTGTTGCCCGCAGGGTCGCAGACACCGGTCGAATTACGCTCGGCCATCACATCAAGGTTGCGGCGGAGAGGGCCTTCGTTGAAACGTGCAACCGAACCGGATAGCTCATCACCATAGACAACACTGTCCGTGACTTCGCTGATCTGCGCCATAGCGCGCATCGCCAAAAAGCTTTGAATGCGTGAAGGGTGCGGGCAAAGGGAATCTTCAACGCCCAAGCCCGTTGCAGCCGCTTCAACACGGTAGTTGTCGGTACGCTGTTGGAAACGGTTTGACTGGTCTGCCTCGAGGGTACGCTGGGCAAGTGTGCTGTTAGCTGCCTGTGACTGGACGCTTGTCTGTGATTTCTTCTGTTCCATCGTCAACATACGTGGCCAGTAAACCTGCTCAAAATAGTCAACAAGGCCGAGAATTGGGCCTTTAGGTATAATCGGCACACTATCAGTGCCGGGGATCATGGTGCCGGTGACAGGGTCAGGTGATGCCATCATGACGGGGTAGACCGGGTTGATGGCATGGCTACCCATGATGACTTTTTCAAGCCAGACGTTCAAATCTATGGTCTGGGCTGCAATTGCGGCTACGTTTGCAGCGCCTGTTGCTGTGACAGCGCCGACAACACAACCATCGCACGTGTACACGGCTGCTGCCGGTGTAGGGCGTTCAAACAGGCCAAAGGCCAGAATAGTTGCGAATAAAGAGAACTTAAGCGAATGCTTGATACTGCTTTTCATGCTTTTAGTACCCTGCTATGCCCCGCCTAGGGCCTTGTTTTGACTATTTTACCAAACAATCGGTGCGAATGGCAAAGCATGATTTTCAAGTAGGCTATTTTTTAAGTACAGCCTTAAGCGCGGCACTGATTTTTGCAGGCGTATCGGTCGTTTCAAACAGATCGACCAAAAGCCCGTCCGGCGCGCGTAAATATAAAAAAGCGGAGTGGTCGACCGTATATTCCGGCATTTCGGAGGTTTGAACACGGGCCGCATAGACTTTCCAGTCGGCCTTCACCTTATCGATTGCCGCAGGAGTGCCGGTCAGGCCTGTAATGACAGGGCTGAAAAGGGCCGTGTATTGGCCCACGATTTTAGGCGTATCACGTTCGGGGTCAACTGATACAAAAATAGGGGCGATTTGCGCCTGTTCAGCTGCGCTCAGCTCTTTCAGGGCGGTTTTGACTTTTTGAAGGGCTGTCGGGCAAATGGCAGGGCAGTGCGTAAAACCAAAGAATACCAGTTGGTATTTACCTTTAAATGTATCATCGGTCACGGTTTTACCATGGCCATCGACCAACCCTGCGAACGACCCACCTATAGGGGCGCCTGCAATTCCGGATTGGGTCGGGGCAGCCTGGTTTTCAAGCTGTCCATATGCGATGAGCGCGGCTAAAGCCACGCCCACCACTATGCTTATGATTGTTCTAAGGGTGCGATGTTTCATGCACCTTTATTATAAGACAGCGAGCATTTCCGCAACAAGGGGATGACGCACGATATCACAGGCCTTGAGTTTCACGATACCAACATTACTGCAACGCGCCAGCTTGTCAGATACTTGCGAAAGGCCCGAAAGGCCAGGCAGAAGGTCGCTTTGTTCGGGGTCGCCGGTAATGACCATGGTCGAATTCCAGCCCAGACGCGAGAGCAGCATTTTCAATTGCTGAAATGTGCAGTTCTGCGCTTCGTCGACGACAATGAAAGCATTGTTGAGGGTACGCCCGCGCATAAAACCGATCGGTGCAATTTCGATTGTACCGTCATCCATATACTGGCGAACACGCTTGCCACCCAATCTGTCACCCAGCGCGTCATACAGAGGGCGCAGGTAGGGGGCCATTTTCTCGTGCATGTCACCGGGCAGGAAACCGATGCTTTCCCCAGCTTCCATGGCAGGGCGGGAGAGGATGATACGGTCAATCCGCTCAGCTTCCAGTGCCTCAACAGCAGCCGATATAGCCAGATACGTTTTGCCAGTGCCTGCTGGGCCGATGGCCAGTGTCATGGCGTGCTGGAGGATGGAATCCATCAGCTCCTTTTGCCCTTCGGTGCGGGGCTTCACGCTTTTGACGTAAGACTGATCGCGGTTACGGTCGATTGTTTCTGCCATTGGGTCCCAGTCGGCATCCATCGCCCCTGCTCCATACCCTCCGTCTCTGGCCTGCTTACCACCCTTGATGCTGCGGAAGCTATGCTGCTTTTGGGCTTTCCGGGACATTTTGGTCATGGGCGATTCCTTTTCTACGGGTTGCTAGGTGGAGGAAGAAGACGCATGTGGACGCCGCCCAAGTAAATGGAACGGCGTGTGGCTAAAGGTGGGAACAAAAATGGCCTGAACATCAGGCGCCCCCGAATTTTCGGGGCTAAGCTTGGGGGATTGTGGGGCCTGTACTGGCTGAGACAACGGCAGAACACCGACGCGTTAGAAGGACCTGAGCTGATTCTATCTGAATCGTGCGGAAGCCACCAAGCTATATTATACCCTGCGGCATTATGGACGATACTACGGGCGGGTTGATGCCGAGGCCTTATCGACCGCTGTACGGATGGACGCCAAGAACCCGTCACCCTTTTCAAGCGTGATACCGGTGATGCCTTGCGCATATAAGCGGTCGAGTGCGCGAATAAGTTCGAGTACTGCTGCGCGATCAAGATTAGCAGCAGCCTGATCAAGTGCACTCGGGGCGACTGGGGGCGCATCGGGCAGTGGTAAGGGTGCAGGCTGCGGTGTGACGTTGCCACGCTGTGCGCCGGTTTTATAGGCCTGCATGGCAGCGGCGGCGCGTGGCGATGCTGCCGTGCGTTCGGCTTCGTGCATTATGATTGTAGCGGTAGCTGCAGCCACCGTATCGCTTTGTGGCATACGGTCAAGCAGACCCATCAAAAAGTTTTTGAGCGCGGGGATTGATACATCCGCCAGATCTTCGTAAGGGTCCTCGAAACCCTTTTGTTCGCCGTCATCTTTTTTCTTGCGGTAAAACTCAGGGTCATGCCGATGTAGAGCCTGGCGCGTATCGGTTTCTTCCGCTTTGCGGGATGCGGGCGGGGGCGCGACTGCAGATGGACCATCGATGCTGCTCATCTCGCGCCTATACCTTTTACATTCCACCCATGCCTGATTTCAGGTTCATGAGGGTTTTGTCTTCCTTGGGTTTGAACCAATCTGCGCGATGCATCCAGAGTAATTTGGGTTCGGCACCGGAACTCCAGAATCTGATTTCGCCAATTTCAGCTAGTAGCAACCAGTATGATTGTTTTCCCTGCACGAAAGGCGTTTTTGCATCACCCACAACGGGCTTCAACAGCAGCTCAGCTGTAACTTCAGCGCCGCGCGATTTTTCAAGAATTTCATCCATCTCGACTTTTGAAATCTTGATGGTGCCGAAATTGGCAATGTCTTTTGGAACAATAGCGACGCTTTCGTCGTAAAGCGAATAACTGAAAAAAGTTTTGGGTGTGAACTCGCTTAATTTAAGCACTTCTTGCAATGTGCTGTAATTATCGAGGCGGATTTTGATTTCGACGACTAGTGGTTCGGTCGCGTCCAGCTCAGTGAAAGCCTGCGACATGCGGTTGTTTTCACGGCTGGTGATGGTGTTGGTGTCTATTGCTTTTGCATCTTTAAGGAATGGCGACTTTTCGGCCCATTTTAGAAAATCGGGTTGCAGGCCCGCCACTTTATAAAACGCCATCAGAATGCGTTCTGGGTGAGTCGGCTGGTTTTTTCTCAGCATCAATGTAGGTGTCTGCGACTGGTTTGCTGCTTTTTCCTCAGCCTCGGTCTGTACACCGATACGGCCATCCTGGGCCCATGAAGCGGATGATGCCAAAATGCAAATGATAAACACAAAAAGACGCAGCATAGGTCGTTGGCTCGTTATTCTTATTCGTTAGCTCGTAACTATATTCTAAGGTTAAACCAGATTTAGCACGAATTTAAAATGGGTTGTAAGCTGACACCATTATGGCCGGACGCGATAAAGACATAACCCCTGATGACCGCGCCTTATGGCAGGCGGCCACGCAGGATGTTGAACAATTGCACCCTGCGCGGCACGAAGATACGCCCGCGGTAGATGCTCCCATGAAAACCAAGCCGACTTTGCCAAAACGCATTGTTGTACGCCAGCCGGCACCTGCCGCCGTCACGACGCCTGCCCCGCAGGCCCGTGACCTCGACCACCGGACACAGCGTCGCCTCGAGCGCGGGGAAATGACAATCGACGCCCTGCTCGACCTGCATGGCTACACACAGGATGAAGCGTTTGCCGCCCTCAACACCTTTATATTGCGTTCGTACCATGCTGGCTTGCGCTGCATTCTGGTGATTACGGGCAAAGGGCGTCTAGGCACGGGGATTTTACGCGCCCGCTTCCCGGACTGGATCGACAGCCCGTCTTTAAGGCCCGTCATTTTACGAGTGGTGGCGGCCAAGGGCCAGCATGGCGGGGATGGGGCTTTCTACATATTGCTCAGACGGGAGCGGGCGTAATGCAAAATTTGCCTTTTTTCTTTTACATAGTGTAAATAAACCCCATGCTAACGGCTCGCATCAAAGGCATAAACGGCGCACCCGATCAAACGGTCGGGGCGGACGACCTTGATAAAGGTACGTTTTACGACCTGTCGGCCGAGCATAGACTGGTATGCACCGATTGCGACGCACCCGTCACCCAAGTATGCGGGCATCATGCCGATGGCGGCACCGAGCGCATTGCCCATTTCAGAAGTTTAAGCATCGAAGACCACACCCCCGGCTGCATCAATCGCGATGACCCACGTGCAGCTGACCGCGCTGTAAGCCTCAAACGCGCATTGGCCGAGGGCAAACCCATTTTGGTGAATATTGATATCGACCCCAAGGTGCTTGGCTTTGGTGGCCTGCGTGACCAATTCAACCCGCTCGTCAACAACCCTGACAGCGGCCTTTTTTCCAAGAAAAACTGGCTGGAAACGATCGGCAAAGACGGCCATGTGAGTGTGCCAGCACGGGATATTGCCGATATTTTATACTATCTTGAACTTGCCAAAGAATACGGCGGCCAAGCCGCCATGAAACAATTGTGGTTCAACACACGCCATGCCGTGCAGGCTTGCAAACGCTTCATCGTGGCAGACAACCAGAAACAGGTCGGCGCGCTGCTTGAACAGATGATCGACCGTGGGCGTAGTTCCAAAAACAAAAGCCGCGAGCTAACCGACACGCCGCGCTTGTTCCTGTTCAAAGCCACGCCTGCGCAAATCAAAAAAGCACAAAGCGTGCGCCTACACACATTATGGGGCCAGCTGGTAGAAGTTGAAAAACCCACAAGCCATGTTGTGAAACTGGGCATGCGGTTCAAAGGGTTTAACGGCAACATCATGACCAACCAGAGCGTACTGAGCGATGGGCGCGATTTATGGGTAATCGCCATACCAACGCTGGCCCGCCGTCGCGCCCATGAAATTGCTGCCAAGGCCGATAAGCGGCGTACAGACCGGGTCGAGCCCGCGTTTCTTTTGCTGCGCGTCAAAGACCGTACGCAGTTTGTAGCCGTAGGCACAAAAGCTACGCCACCTACAAAACGGCAAAAACCTGCGATACCTGCGGCAGTCGCCAGCTGATGCCAAGACATTTGTGTATTGCGCGGCAATATCGAATTGTTGATATATTTTTCCTTTCATTCACTCATCTGCGGTATTCTTAAAAGATGACCCCACAAAACGCGCAAAATACCGATGGCGATTCATCGCTGCTGAATGTCGAATGCGTGCGTTCGCCGCTATCGGAAGCAGACCTCAACGATTTATGCGATGCGACCGATGCCGCCATTAAAGCCGGCGGCGGCTTTGGCTGGGTGCATCTACCCGCCCGCGATATTCTGGAGCGTTTCTGGCAGGGCGTGATTGCCATGCCTTTGCGCCTATTGTTCGTGGCGCGGCTTGACGGGGTTATCTGCGGCACCTGCCAGCTTATACGCCCGACCCAGAACAACGAAGCCCAGCGCCATGCAGCGCAACTGACAGGCCTGTTCATAAGCCCCTGGGCACGAGGGCGCGGCCTTTCACGCATGATGCTTGAGCGGGTTGAGGGGGAGGCCATAAAACTTGGCTTTTCCGTCATCAACCTTGATGTACGCGAAAGCATGGAAGCCGCCATACAGCTTTATGAAAGCGCGGGTTACCAGCTTATTGGCACGCACCCGCATTATGCCTATATTGACGGGGCTTATGTACAAGGCCGCTATTACACCAAAAAACTGGACGCTTCTTAACAGCCCTATGGCTGGTTATACTGTGTTCCATGATTCTACACCGCTTATCGCCCTTCTTTAAAAACGACCTGACCCGCTTGCGCGCCTGCGCCAACATGCCTTCGGTGTGGGAGGCTGAAATTAACGCCCTTATTGCATCGTACGAGGTTGACGCCTGCACGGATGATGCCATCAGCGCCATTCAATCAGCGCGGCGGATCATCAAGATTTTCATTTGCGGGCTTGAAAGCGATGCCGTGTTTAAAGCAAAACTTGAGGCGACAGCACTTACCGACTGGGATATTTTCAGTGAGCCACCAGCGCCCCGTGCGTTGCAAGATAGGCTGGCGGGTATGCTTTATATTATAGGCGGTAGCGCAGATGTGCCTCTCATCGAACTGGGCGACCAGACGCGATATATCGGCGCGGCATTATTCAACCGCTGCGTTTCCGACAAGCTCGCCTTCGATGTGAATGTGGCCGACGACAATTTTACAGCGCTGCTGTTTGGTGCGGCGTCAGAAGATGCTATCGCCAATCTTGCCGCGTATTTTCTGGAATCGCGGCGCGATATAACCACGCGCATATTGGTGCAGCATAACCTGCCTGTCTGGAAAACGCTGGAAGCGCCGCATGAGAAAATGGTGCTTTATCGTACGCTGGTAAAACCTTACCGTGCAAAGGTGCTGGCAGGTAAAATGCGTTCGGTTCTGACTGCTATTCCGACGACGCGGGATGCCGAAATTGACGGAATTACGTATGAAGATTACACGGAGCTTTATTTCCGCATGTGCGACCAGCCGTGGGATTTGATAAAGACCGCACAGTACAAACTGATCGAGACACTCAACGCTACCAAGATACTGCATTTTACCAATGATGACGGCACGGACCTTACCATGAATATTGATGGTTTCACCTTCTGCAATTCGGTCATTGCCCGCAATATTCCGGGTTCGGAGGTATTCAGCGCACCGCGCATCGATTCCACCAATGGCGTGATTGTTGCTAAGGGCCGTTTTTCAGCTAAGGACGATGCGGGCGGCATCATGGAAAACCTGACCCTTCGCTTTAAAGATGGAGAGCTTATAGAAGCCAAGGCCGAGCGGGGTCAGGACCAGCTTGATAAAACCCTGTCTGTCGATGCGGGCGCCAAACGGATTGGCGAAATTGGTATTGGCACCAACCCTTATCTCAAACGCCATGTGGCGAGCATATTGCTGTCCGAAAAAATCGGTGGGTCATTCCACGTGGCTTTGGGCGATGCCTACACCATGACCGACTATATGGGCGACCCCGTGGTGGTCGATAACGGCAACCGAAGCCAGCTGCATTGGGATATTACAACCATGCTGGTTGGCAAAGGTGGCCGCATAGAAGCAGATGGCCGCGCCATCATGGTCGACGGCCTGTTTACCGACCCTGCGCTGGATGTCATCAACCGCGGCTGGGCCGCCCTGCCCTATGACCAGCGCCCCGCCAGCTGGCAAAATATTTACCCTGAAAAATAATTACAACGGCTTCAGACCGGCAAAACGCAGCTTTATATTTCCAGCTTCGCGGCGGATGTTGCTGCGCGCCTGCGCTGTGAAATAAGTATGCACCCGTGGTGTCATGAACAGGCGCTCGCTTTCCAATACCGGCTCCAGAAACTTCTCGAGCCTTGCGGTGTAAAAAGCATCATCAGAAAAATGCGCAAATTCGCGGCGGATACCTTTGGCATAAGCATCATACTCAGCCTGCGGACTTGCCAGAATCATCATGTCTATATCGATGGCTAGCGCCCCTACCGGATCAATCGCGTTATCAACCTTGTGGGTCCTGGTTGCAACGATAAGGCTATGCACGGATGCAGTAAAAACATCATCGGCACCTGCGGCTTTCAGAAATCTCGCCGCGCGGTCGGCACTACGGTTTTCGTTCTGGGCGAAAAGCGCCATGTCAGCTGTTTCGTAATAAAAATCATGGTAGATGATAAAGGCGCGCATACGCGGCATGTCGGCTTCAGCTACATAGAAACTTTCCGCGGTGCGGAGCAAGGAGGCGATATGCGCCATGGTATGATAGGCGCGATGGGGCTCGGCATAGGCGGTTTCGATGGCAGCCCATTCGGATTCAACCACCGCAGGTTCGGTCACGCCCAAATAGTTGCAAAGCGCTTCAAAATGCCCGCGTACATAGGCGGCATCAGTTAGGTCTTTTTTTGTCATGTATGGTTTCTTATACTAAGAGCCGATCAATATCCATAATCAAAAAAGGTGCCCCATGGCCTATGATACTAACAACATTTTCGCCCGAATCCTGCGCGGTGAAATTCCCTGTGGCAAAGTCTATGAGGACGAGCACGTGCTGGCGTTCAATGATATCAACGCACAGGCACCTACGCATATTCTGGTTATTCCCAAAGGCGCTTACGTATCGATGACGGATTTCGCATCAAAGGCCAGCCCAGCAGAACAGACGGCATTTTTTTCAGCGATTGGTAAAATCGTGGCCGAGAAAAAGCTGAATGATACTGGTTACCGTGTCATTGCCAATGCTGGCCTGCATGGTGGGCAGGAAGTGCCGCATTTCCACATGCACATACTGGGTGGGCGCGGCCTTGGCCGGATGCTGCCAGAGGCTGCCTAAACCAGAACTTAAACGGCGATGCCTGCTTCAGGCAGGGTCATGCCGTTATCTTCTTTCACGTCGTCGCGCGTTTCAGTAACAAACCAGCGCGGGTCGGATGATTTGACATCGCGCGAGAAGGTCCAGACGTCTGTCATTGTTACAACACGGTCAGGGTGGCCGGCGATAACTTTGCCCGAAGCATCAGTCTGGAAATAAGTTTCATCTGCCTTGATACGCAAAGTAACGGCAGCCGTATTGCCTACCAGTTTGGCGGCAATGATGGTTGCGTCATTTACGCTATGTACTTCAGTGATTGTTTTAAGGTTGGCGGCCTTCCGGCGTTCAATTTCTGCATCAAAGGCTTTAAAGACGGGCGGCGATAGAAGGTCTTTCAGCGTTGGCACATCGGCATCGGCAAAGGCAGTTACGACCATTGCAAAGGCGTCTTTGGCGTTTTCGGTAAAGCGTACAGGGTCGAAGCTACGGTCGGCCAAGGCAATCTGCACTAGACCGGCATCAACCGAGCCGCCTGCAGTTTTGGCTTCAATGGCAGGCAAGGCGGTTACATTAGCGGGTGCCCCTTGGCCTACAGGGGCCTTGGTAAAGGGGTTAGGGCGCTGGCGTTCGGCACCATGACGGGTGCCAAGCACGCGCGACAGCCAAACCACCAGACAAACGGCGACCACGGCATAAATGATGATATCTGTTGGAATGTTAGTGCCTTCCATAACCCTTATCCTTGTCCTTTGCGATGGTGCATGCTACTTCAAATGAACCCTAAAAACGATGAAAAACCGACCATGACCGAAAACACAGCCCCTAACGATACCATTCAGGCCGCACCACGTATGGTCCCTTTGACCGTACATGCTCAATATATAAAGGATCTGTCGTTTGAAAACCCCAATGCGCCACAAAGTCTGCTGCCGGGCCAAGCCATTCCGGCCACGACGGTCAACGTAACGCTGGACGCCAAGAAAATCGAAGACGGCAAAGAAAAAGGCTCCACGTTCGAAGTGATGCTCCATATTGAAGCCTCTGCCATTCGTGATAAACAGGTCGTGTTTATTGTGGAGCTTGATTACGCGGTTGTTTGTTCTGTTGCTGGTGATGTGCCCGAACAGCACCACCACCCGCTGCTGATGATTGAAGTGCCAAAACTGGCCTTCCCGTTCGCACGTCAGATTCTGTCGGAAGTAACATCACAGGCCGGTTACCCGCCCTTGCTGCTCAATCCTGTCGATTTCGAAGGCATGTACCGCGAGCAGTATCTGGCACAAGCCAAGGCCGCCAATAACCAAGCCGCTTAATCCGGGCCCTCAAACGCCGGGCCGCGTGTTCCACACGCTGCTGGCTTCGCGCGCACAAGCGCGCGGGGCCTCAATGGCCCAGTATAAACCCAACCTAAATCAGGCGAGTTTCTTCCAGATCGCATCTTTGAGTTTAGCGACCATCGCGCCATGAGCGGCGGCTTCTTCGGGCGTGGCCACATGCGGGCGCGGTTCGCGCACGATTTTGCGGGTATTGGCGGCCATTTCCTGCGCAAGCACATTGCGCATGGCCGGGGTATCGAGCTCAAGCCCGTGTTGGCGACCGCCCAGTAGCTCCAGATACACCTCAGCCAGCAACTGGCTATCGAGCAACGCGCCGTGAAGCGTGCGCGATGACAGGTCGATGTTAAAGCGGCGACATAGCGCATCAAGGTTTGCGGGCGAGCCGGGGAATTTGCGGCGCGCAAGCATGACGGTATCGATTACGCGGCGCATTTGGATGGCAGGGAAACCGAGTGTGCGCAGTTCGGCATTCAAAAACTTCACGTCGAATTCGGCGTTGTGAATGACCAATACATCTTCACCGATAAAATCGACGAATTTATCGACGACTTCGGCGAAGGTTGGGTGGTTTGACAAAAATTCGGCTGTCAGACCATGTACGGCAACCACTTCGGCAGGCACATCGCGTTCAGGATTGAGGTACATATGCAGCGTGCGGCCCGTAGGCACGTGGCTTTCAAGCTCAACGCAGCCGATCTCGACAATACGGTCACCCTTTGCGGGGTCCATGCCTGTGGTTTCAGTGTCGAGTACGATTTCGCGCATACACCATTTATAGCCAGCGCCGTAGGCGCTGTCGTTACATTTTTAGGGTATATTGGCGGGCAAATTCGGCGGCGGCAGCTGGGCTACTGCGGTCATTGGCGGGTATGTTCCGCAGGTCAGTAATAATTTGAGGTGCAACCTGCGTAAGCCAGCCGGTGAAGAAGTTGAAGTTGGACTTCAGCAAACCCGGCCCGTATTTTTTGGACTCTGCGCGCAGGAAAGCAGGGTCGAGGCCGACTTCAGGCAGTTCCTTAGCTGTATCAAGCATCCAGCGCTCAAATACATCGGCCGTCATTTCAGGGTGGAACTGAACGGCTACAACATTGCGGCCATAGCCGTAGGCCTGATTTTCGTATTTGCCATTCGACCCCAGCAATACAGCGCCTTGCGGCAGGTTGAATGTATCGCCGTGCCACTGCGTTACTTGCGTTTGCGATTTATCGAAGTGGCGCAAGGGTGTCACCAGACCCGCCTCGTTCATGGTGACAGAATGCCAACCTATTTCCTTGCCCTGCTGGCCCTTATAGACACTGGCGCCCAACGCCTTGGCTATCATCTGTGAGCCGAGGCATACGCCCAACAAAGGTTTGTCGGCAGCAATACGGCGTTCGACGAAGTCTATCTCGGCGCGCATCCACGGGTAAATATCGGCCTCGTAAACACCCATCGGGCCACCCATGACGATCAGTAAATCGGGCGTGCGGGCATCGAGCGCGGCAAAATCAGTTTCCCTGGCCAGGAAAATGGAAGGCTGAATGCCCATCTGGTTCAAGAACAGCCCGTAGGAGCCAACATCGCCCGCCTGTTCGTGGACGACCATCCAGACATTTTTACAAGCTGTATTGGCGCGCATTTCCGACCCCTTGAATTTGGTGGCGGTAGATCTACCACGAATACAGAGGCGCCCGCAAATTTTGACCCGTAATCTAGGCCTGAAGGGCCATTTGCTCTTCGGGCATCAGGTTTGGGTGTTTTTCAAGGAAATGCGGGGCGACTTGCGCTAGCCATTCGGTGAAAAAGATACGGTTCTGCTGCTTTAAAATCTCGCCGTGCCTATGGGCGTCGGCGCGCAGCGCCTCGATTGATGTGCCGACCTCGTCAATTTCGTGTTTGTTGTTCTGATACCAGCGTTCCAGCTTTACTTCGGTCACTTCGGGGTGGAACTGGATGCCCAAAATATTCTCGCCGTAGCTGTAGGCCTGATTTTGGTATTTATCGCTCGATGCCAGTAGCTTTGCACCCTGTGGTAGGTCAAACGTATCGCCATGCCAGTGAGCAACAATGGTTTCGGCTTTATCAAGGTGGCGCAAAGGTGTGCGCATACCGGCATCGTTGATGCTGACCGGGTACCAGCCAATTTCTTTGCCTTGCGGGCCCTTATACACTTTGGCGCCTAAAGCATTGGCTATAATTTGTGAACCCAAGCAAACGCCTAAAGTGGGCAGGCCCGCCGCAATACGTTTTTCAATAAATTTTATTTCATCGGTCAAATGTTTACGGCTGCAGGCCTCATACACGCCCATTGGGCCGCCCATGACGAGCACAAGGTCAGCCTCAGTGGGGTTCAGGGCCGCGATATCGGTCGTGCAGGCCATAAGGGGGACGGGACGGATGCCGAGCGCACGTAAGTAAAATTCAAAAGAGCCCATGTCTTCATGCGTCACATGCATGAGAGCCCAGACGGTACGGTTCTTTTTATCGGCGTTCGTCTTTTGCATTGCCCTCTTCCCCGGCGCGCAAGCGCTTTAGCAGTTTTTTGACGGCGGCAAGGCTTGATTGGTAGCCTGCCCCCGTATTGATGACCGTATCAGCGCGCCGACGCTTGATAGCATCCGGTATCTGTAACTTCAGTATGGCCCGTAGCCGCGATTCGGTCATGTTCGGTCTTGAAAGTACGCGGCGTTTTTGGACAAATTGTGGCGCAGTTACACAAATAATGTGGTCAAAACGCCGCATTTGCCGCGTTTCGAATAATAGAGGTATATCAAGAACGGCGATTTTGCTGCCTTTCAAACGGTTCAACTTTATAAATTCTTTAGAATCGGCGCGTACAAGTGGATGCAAAATTTTTTCAAGATCACGACGTGCCTGCGCATCAGCAAATACGATGCGCCCCAAAATTTTGCGATCAATCGCGTTGTTCTTGAATGCGGCCGGAAAACGTTTAGCCACGGGTTTGACGGCTTTGCCGCCTAAACCCAGCAATTTATGCACCGCTCTGTCCGATTCATGGACCGGAATTTTTAAAGCGCGTATCTGACGAGCCAACGCGGACTTGCCCATGCCAATTGACCCTGTAAGGCCAACCACAATCATGCCAGTACCTTTTTGCGCAAGGCGGCATCAACATCGGGCATGACACCAAACCACGCCTGAAACGCAGGGCGCGCCTGATGCAGCAACATGCCGATACCCGTGACGACGGGGTTGCCGCGTGCATGCGCTGATACCAGCAAACCAGTTTTAAGCGGGTTATAGACGATATCATTCACCAGCGCCTTTTTCGAAAGGGTGCTGATGTTCAGATTCAATTCAGGCTGGCCCTTCATGCCAAGGCTTGTGGTGTTTACCAACAAGGCAGCATCGGGCAAATGGTCGGGCAGTTCATCCCATGCGAAACCTTCGGCCCCAGGGAAAGCTGACGCCAGTTCACGCGCGCGGCCTAGTGTGCGGTTGAAAATGCGGATGTCTTTATAACCTTCATGCCCCAGGGCATAAACAATGGCGCGCGCAGCGCCGCCTGCCCCAAGCACAATCGCGGTACCTTTACCTAATTTGAATTTAGGCGCCGCTTCCTTCAAATTCTCGATAAAGCCGAAGGCATCGGTATTGCGGCCTTCGAGAGTACCATCAGGATTGATGACAACAGTATTGACCGCGCCTATACGCTCAGCATCAGCCCTGACGAAGTCGAGCATGGGGATAATTGCCTGTTTGTGCGGTACAGTGACGTTGAAACCGTAGAACCCGTCAGCGATCATTTTATCGACTTCGCGCTTCAAACCATCCGGCTGGGCGGATATGGCCACATAAGTCGCATCAATGCCGTATTTTTGTAGCCAGTGGCCGTGAATGAGGGGTGATTTCGAATGACCGACCGGCCAACCAATAACACCCGCTTTTTTTGCGTTTTGGGTCATAGCAGCATCCGGTCGGGGTGGTGGCGGTTGAACATAGACATGATTTCGGATGCCGTTTCCTCAACCGAGCGGCGGGTCACATCAATGACTGGCCAGCCATGGCTGGAAAACAGTTTGCGGGCATTTTTAATTTCAGCATCAACAGCGTCGACCGACAAATAGGTGCTGGATGTAACGCGATGGTCAAGCGTTTCGCCGCTTTTGAGGCGGTTGCGGCGCAATTCGACCAGACGTTCCGGTGTTTCAACGAGGCCCACATATAAAGGGGTTTTATGCGTAAATGCCTCGGGCGGCACGGTTATACCCGGCACCAACGGGATATTTGCAGCCCTGATGCCGCGATTGGCCAGATAAAAGCATGTCGGCGTTTTGGATGTGCGCGAAGCGCCGACCAATATCACTTCGGCTTCGTCTATCGTATCAAGGCTCTGGCCATCATCGTGATGGATCGCGAAATCGACCGCGTCGATGCGTTCGAAATAGGCGGCGTTAAGTTCATATTGGCCGCCCGGCTTGTTGCGCGAGGCTTGGCCCAGATATTGCGAAAGCCCCCGCAAAATGGGGTCAAGCACCGAAACGCATGGCACCTGCATTTGCGCGCAGGCATCGCGCAGTTTGCGCCGCAATTCGTTATCGACCAGCGTGAATAATACGGGCCCGCGCGCCTCGGCAATGCCTTCGATCACCTGATCGAGCTGTTCTTCCGTGCGGATAAAATTCCAGAATTTTTCAAGCGGGGCAGCCCCTTCGAACTGCACCAGACATGCGCGGGCAATGCCGTGCAATGTCGTGCCGGTGGCATCAGATATGAGATGGAGATAAAAGCGACCTTCGGCCATACCTGCTATTTAGGCACGAACCAGCATTTCTGGGAATAGACGGGCAGCCAATTTTTTATCGCGTACGGCCAGATTGCCGATACGGACGGTGCCGATATCGTCCATCACTTGCAGTAAGTGGGCTTCGGTGACGGGGTCGGCAATGGTGCGCCAGGCAGGGTCACCTGCAATATCAGCTGCCAGCTGGCCCAAATAGGATATGCCGGTTGCGGGGTCGAGCGTCAGGCAACGCAGGGTGTTTAAGCCCAGCTGGCCTGCCCCCTCCATTGTCAGCTCGGACAAATCGGCATCCATATCGGCCAGCGTATCGGCATCGGCCGCGATCAGGCGGGTGTCCTTTGCAAACCACTGACGGAAGGTGATGGCAAGTCCGGCATGGTCGGTGCGGGCATAAGGCGCGTATTCGAGCGTGCGGGCATAAGAAGCCGCCATATCGCCATTTGTATCACCCAGCGCATGGCGCCACAAACTGTCGTGCCCTGCCTCGCGGGCATCAAAGGCCATGCGCAATGTTATGGTCGCAATATCGGCTGCCGTGATACGGCCAAGCAGCATCCACAAATCAGGGCGGTGGGCCTTACGGGCGGTATCGATACGGCTGGAAAGCCATGCAGCGCGCAGGCCTGCAAATGTCCAGAGGGCGCAGGTGTTTTGAAAATAATGGGAACGGACGATCGCGCCTTTGGATAGGCCTGCGGTATCGATTGTAATTGTGTACTCATCGGCATCAATAGCCCAGCCCTGACCGTCGAGATCATCGGCTTTCAGGGTCCAGTTGCCTTCAAGATCGGCCATGATGGCCATAGCGGTTGTTGACGCGCGAATGAGGTCGGCCACAGGCCAGCTTGCCAGCATGTCGGGCTTTTGGGTGCAATCAATCACATTGGCAATGAGAGGCGGGGTGGCTGTACAAGATGTGCGGGTCATATAGCAGGACATGCCTTCGTTCCAAGGTCAGGAAAAATTTGTACTGGGTGCGAAATGCTGTGGTTTAGCGGGTAGGCAACGACAGGAAGTGGTCAATGTAATACACTGTAGCCACGCTGTTAGTTCCGGTTTTACGCGCTTGAACCATGCCACCCTTGTTACGGGTCGGCCCTGTAAATGAAACGACGGATGCGGATGCGACATCAGATTTTTCTTTGTTTGAGGTACCTTGGACGGCACCTGCGGGGATCTGAGGTACATCTTGCAAATTCTGTTCCAACTCGCCTTCTGTGGCGCGGAATGAGCGTTCGAACTTGATAAACCAAAGAAAATTGGCGTTCGAGCGGTCACGCACTTCGGTAAACAGGGGGTCTGACAAAATGACTTCGACCAGGCCCGAGAGATAGTTTTTGCCTACCGGCACATCGCCCGTGCGTGCGATCAGGTCGGAGCTGACCATTTTCGACACTTGCGGGTTATCGAATACCAGACCGTGGTGGTCGGCCAGCATCGACTGGATCAGCTTGCGGTCGACATCCTTGCAACGGCCGGAGAAAAACCAGCGTTCAAAGGCGGCGTGGCCTGCCTGACCATTATTGAGAGCACGAAAATCGGCAATGGCTTCGCGGGCGAAACCGACAGCGAGATCATACGCAGAGCCTGTCAAAATACGGGCCCATGCGGTCTTCTCGCCGGCCAGATTTTGTTCCCATGCGGCCCGGATACCGGAGACTGCCAGATCGGCCTGCTGGATACGGTTAAGCAATACAGCTTCTTCGGGGGCGAAGCGCAACGGGTTGATGGAAGCACCATTCATGTGCAGCCATGCCTGACGCAAAGCGCGGGAAATAGCCAGAATGGCCACAGGGGCCGAAATACGGGGGTTAACGTTGAGGCGCATGGCATCGCGGTCATAAGATGCGGTATCGACATGGGCCGATATGGTGATTGTCATGCCGCGGCCTTTAGCGTCTTCATACATGGCCGATGTTAGACGGCTTTTGGCGATGGTTGCTTCAACATCAGCCAATGTAAGGGTTGTAATCGATTGGCCAAGACGTGCGCAAGCGGCATCAAAAGCGGTTTCGATATTCTCGCGTGCGTAGGCATCAATATGCTGGCTCGCGCTTTCGAGGCGGGCCATGCGGCGACGCAGGTCATCGATATTGTCTGCATAATATTCGGGGGGGATGCTGTTTTCGCTTAAAAGACTAGCATCCAGCAAATCGGCATCTTCATGGTCAACATAGTCGATATAGAACAAAGGTTGGTCGCCCAGAATATTGCACAGGGCAGCCGGCCTGAAATCACCCATGTGGCAGGCCATGCGAGCAGCCAGCGGACCACGGTAGGTAAAATCATTGTTCAAGTGTGTATCGTTCGTAGACATGATGAAGCACTTTTTGTTTGTTTTGCTTCAAACATTCTATGCGCGGGGTGGTTAACGAACCCCCAACGAAAGCCTAACGGAGTCTTTACAGATTATTGAAAATGAACAGTTTTTCAGTTTTGTCATTTTAAATTTGTATAAGACATTGTAATTATTTAATAAATTAACCTTAAAAACCAGTTAACAAATCAATCACGGTCAGACTTTCGGCAATAATTTGTCGGTCTGCGATGGTTACTTTGCCGGCAGGTGTTACCTCGATAACGCATGTCAGGAGAGTGTCGCGGAACAAAAGGCATGCCTTGAAGCTAAAACAGGCATCACCCATATTAATAAGCCCCAGAGCCGTTACCGAATGGGAGAGTGATTTGCGCGCCTGCGGGGTTGCTTCCTCGCGCCATGGAATATCATCCAGCGTTTCAACCAGTAAAAAACGCTCAGGGCCAGAACGTGTGTATTCAAGCCAGAAACGTAAATAATCGGCAGCCGTATTCGCATTGAGAATCACATTATTGTTTGCTGCAAAATTGGGTACGAAATCGGCACTGTATTGAATGGGTAAACATTCGCGCCCGTTATCGAGGACAACGCATTTTTTTTCAGGCATTGCAATCGCATCACCCGCTTCACCAAGCGTCCAGCCATTTACAAAGGAGAGGTCACGCACATGGACAACTGTGCGTTCAGCATCGAACGGGCTGCCATCCCACGCTTTATTGAGGCGTTCTATAAATTTTTTGGCCTTTGTACCTTCGAGCTTTTCGTATGCATTTATGGCCATCGATTCGGTCTTTCCAACGTGTTTTAACTTGTTATGTCACCGGGGGGCTGGTGACAGCTATGTGGGTAACCCCCCCTTGAAATCTGTGGGAGCAAATCGGGATGATTTTACCCCCACTCGGTTAGGTATGCCAGACACCCCGTTGTGAGTCTGAGAACATCGTGGTGTACCTGTTGTGGGGGAACCTATTCCCGTTACTCGATAGAATGATACGGAATCAGCTGCGACTCCAGCAAATCCGAGTCTCTGGGCGAATCTGTGGATTAAAAATAATCCCCGTTATCCCCATCCCATACTAACTACTACCAACTGAATTTTTTTATATAATTTATTATTGATTGGAGGGCTGGGATGAATAAGGTGACGGCGTGATGAGAGACGCCGATGTGATTGCAGCCTGGATGGGCAAACGGACTGAAACGATACCGCTGTGGCTTATGCGTCAAGCGGGACGATACTTGCCCGAATACCGGCAGACAAGGGCTTTGGCAGGAAGTTTCCTCGAATTGGTTTATAACCCGAAACTGGCAACGGAAGTAACGTTGCAGCCACTCAGACGGTTTGATCTTGATGCTGCGATTTTGTTTTCCGATATTCTGGTCGTGCCCCATGCATTGGGAATGAAGCTGACTTTTGCCGAAGGTGAAGGCCCAAGACTTGATGCGATTACCGGCAAGGCAGGTCTGGATGTTTTGAATGAAAAAGATGCGTTGGGTAAATTGGCGCCAATCATGGAAACCGTGGCTCTGGTGCGGGATGCATTGCCGAAAAACAAGGCATTGATAGGTTTTGCGGGCAGCCCATGGACGGTTGCCAGCTATATGGTCGAGGGACGCGGCGGGCATGATTTTGGGGTTATTAAAGGTTGGGCCGCCAATGACCCTGAAGGTTTCCAGCAAATGCTTGATGTGATTGTGCGTGTAACGGTTTCTTACCTTGATGCACAGATCAAAGCGGGTGCACAGGCCGTGCAATTATTTGAAAGCTGGGCGGGTGCGCTGAGCGGGGCCGATTTTGACCGTTGGGTTGTTGCGCCTAATAAAGCGATAGTAAGCGCTATTCGTGCGTTACACCCTGCAGTGCCTATCATCGGTTTTCCGCGCACCGATAATTTAGTTGATGTGCAGCATTTCAGTAGTCAGACGGGTGTTGATACGGTTGCCGTTTCGCAAGGAGTTGCCCCTGATTGGGCGGCGCGTAACTTGCAAGGCCAGTTATGTGTGCAAGGTAACTTGGCACCCGAACTTCTTTTGCAAGGCGGACAGGCCATGTTGGACGCTGCACAAGATATTTGCGAAGGGCTTGATAATGGGCCATTTGTATTTAATTTGGGCCACGGCGTTATCAAGGAAACCAACCCCGCACATGTGGCTGCGTTGGTTGATTGTGTTCATAGTTTCAAACGAAGGGCTTTGGCTGCATGACCAAAAATATCGCAGTTGTTTTGTTTAATCTGGGTGGGCCGGATTCACAGGAAACCATCAAACCGTTTCTGTTTAATTTTTTTATGGACCCGAACATCATTCGTGCACCCAAACCCGTGCGCTGGCTGCTTGCCAAATTCATATCGATCACGCGCTCGCGCAAACAGGCTGGCACCGCCTATGCACGGCTTGGTAATAAATCACCACTGCTTGAAAACACACGGGCACAAGCATCGGCCTTGTCATTGCGCCTCAATACGGATCCTGGCGTGAAATATAGCGTGCATGTTTGCATGCGTTATTGGCACCCGATGGCTGATGCTGTAGCTGCCAAGGTGAAGGCAGAAAACCCGGATCAGATTATTTTGCTGCCACTTTACCCGCAATTTTCAACCACCACCACGTGGTCATCATTCGGTGAATGGCAAGTAGCATCCGCCAAATATGATCTTGATGTGCCAGCATCTCTTATCTGTTGTTATCCGACCGAAGGTGGTTTTATTGGTGCGTCGGCTGCGCTCGTGCGCGAAGCCTATGATGCGATTAAGCAGGAAGCCGAGGCGAATGATATGGCCACGCCACGTATATTATTTTCCGCGCACGGGCTGCCCGAAGACATTATAGAGGATGGCGACCCATATCAGTGGCAGTGCGAGAAAACAGCGGCAACTGTGGCCGCGGCTACTGGTATTGAGAACCTAGATTGGCAGATTTGTTATCAAAGTCGTGTTGGTCCTAAAAAATGGCTCGGCCCGTCGACAGAGGATGCCTTGAAAAAAGCCGCTGCCGATAACGTGCCGGTTATTGTGTATCCGCATGCGTTCGTGTCGGAGCATGTGGAAACGCTGGTTGAAATTGAAGAAGAATACCGTGAGGTTGCTCACCATTTGGGCGTACCACTATTTGGCCGTGTGCCGACCGTCAGTGTACAACGTGCATTCATTGATGGGCTGGCAAATATGGTGCGCAGCCGTATTGATGTGGCTGGCGTGGGGCCTGATGTGATGGGGCGTATCTGCCCGTCAGGTTTTACGCAATGCTGCATGGGGCAAGGAATAGAAATGAATGGTGCCCGTGCCTGTGATATAAAAGCACCGCAAGTGTCAGTCGGGGTTTAGGGTATGGAAAATTTTGTCTTGGTAAACTATCCATGGTTTCGTGCTCTGCATCTGATTGCGGTGTTCGCATGGATGGCGGGTATGTTCTATCTGCCGCGCCTTTATGTTTATCACGCACAAGCTGAGAAAGGTTCCGAGCTGTCGGAGACCCTGAAAGTGATGGAGCGTCGCTTGCTCCGTCTCATTATTAACCCCGCAATGATATCGGCTTATGTGTTTGGTGGTCTTATGTTGTGGGCCAACCCTTCCTTGTTCCAGATGGGATGGATTCACGTGAAACTTACCGCTGTTCTGATGATGACAATTTTGCACGGCCTGTTGGCCCGCCACCGCAAACAGTTTTTGCGTGATGCCAACCCACATAGCCATAAATATTATAGGGTATTGAACGAGGTGCCCACCGTTTTGCTTGTAATTATTGTCATAATGGTAGTTGTTCAGCCATTCTGACCCATGCCGTAAGCGACGCAAACGCGCCCAAAGGGGTATGGAAATTGTTTGTTGACAACGGGTTAGGGAACGCGGTATTGAAATACTGTCTTTAAGTATTCTTCACGAAGTCCCCGTTACAATAATTCTTTCGTGAACGCTCCCTTTCATTTGGTATTGGGCCCGTGCGTTAACCGGGATTTTTCAATCACAGTTTAAGAGTTTTTACATGTCGCACCGCAAATGCCGGTGTTTACCCTGAAACCCCCCTCCGACTTAGCCCCCGCACCCCCCATGGAATTACAAGAACTGAAGACCCGCTCGCCCGCTGAATTGCTGGCCTTTGCCGAGGAACTTGATATCGAGAACTGCGCCGCGATGCGCAAGCAGGATATGATGTTCGCCATCCTGAAACAGTTGGCCGAACAAGGGGTCCAGATTGACGGATCTGGTGTGCTTGAAGTGCTGCAGGACGGTTTTGGGTTTTTGCGTGCGCCCGAAGAAAATTACCTGCCAGGCCCTGACGATATTTACATCAGCCCATCTCAAGTTAAGCGTTTCGGCCTGCGTACGGGCGATACGATTGAAGGCGAGATCCGCGCCCCTAAGGATAACGAGCGTTATTTCGCGTTGGTTAAAGTTAATTCGATCAATCATGAATCGCCTGAAAAACTGCGTCACCGGATCAATTTTGATAACCTGACCCCGCTTTACCCTGACCGCAAGATCCGCCTCGAATTGCCGGACCCCACCAAAAAGAATTACACGCAGCGTATTATCGAACTGGTATCGCCGCTTGGCTTCGGCCAGCGTGCCTTGATTGTGGCCCCGCCACGTACCGGTAAAACAATTATGATGCAGAACATTGCGCATTCGATTGCCGAGAACCATCCTGAAGCGTATCTGATTGTGTTGTTGATCGACGAACGTCCTGAGGAAGTGACCGACATGGCACGCTCCGTTAAGGGCGAGGTCATTTCATCGACCTTCGATGAACCTGCTTCGCGTCACGTACAAGTGGCTGAAATGGTCATGGAAAAGGCCAAACGCCTTGTTGAACATAAACGCGATGTCATCATCCTGCTCGACTCTATTACCCGCTTGGCCCGCGCTTACAACACGGTCGTGCCATCCTCCGGTAAGGTTTTGACGGGGGGTGTGGATGCCAACGCCCTGCAACGCCCCAAGCGCTTCTTTGGTGCTGCACGTAACATCGAACAAGGTGGATCGCTGACTATTATCGCGACGGCTTTGATTGAAACCGGTTCGCGTATGGACGAGGTTATCTTCGAAGAATTCAAAGGCACCGGTAACGCCGAGATTATTCTTGAACGTAAAATTGCTGATAAGCGCGTCTTCCCGGCCATCGACATCCAGAAATCGGGCACACGGAAAGAGGAATTGCTCGTTCCGCGCGACCAGCTGCAGAAGATGTGGATTTTGCGTCGTATCCTCAATCCGATGGGTACCATCGATGCGGTCGAATTCCTGATCGACAAGTTGAAAGATACCAAAACCAACGACGACTTCTTCCATGCCATGAATGGCTAATAACGGCCGTTTGTGTAAATAATTTAAAAGCCGGGTGTCATTGCCCGGTTTTTTTACGCTTTATTAGCCTATTTTTCCTAATATGAGGCCAACAGGAGACTCGACATGATTGATACCTATTCAGAACTTAGTGGTGATGCGATGCATTCAAAAGATGGATCCACCTTTTATAGTGTGCGCACAAAGGGTGAATGGGGCATTGCCGATGGTCATGACGATGATGGTTTTTTTCTACGCGTGTTCGACATTGATCCTGATGAAAAAAAAGGTATTACCAGTAAATCGCTGTCGCAGGCTGGCAAACTTGATGAAGTAAGCGGCAATAGCTATGACGTACGGCTGCCGGACGGTATGGATAGCGCGCAAATGGCTGACGGTTTGCTGGATCGTATTTCTCGCCACGGTGCATCGAGTGAACGCGATATTAATTATCAGGCAAACCGAACTTTGCTTACTCAATTCGGGTTCGAAGAATTTGAAGCCGCCCATTCAGCCGAACGCCGTACTTATGCAGAAACACTGGAAGCTGTTAAAAAGCATTTTGGCGATGGCGGTCCGCATGCTTTTTCGGAAAAACCATCCAAACAGATCGCCGCGCTGACCTATATGAAGGAAGATCTTGGTGCGAATTACGCAACCAAACTTGAGACCAAGAAGCCTGATGCCGCTGCGCCTAAAACTTCGCCGTTCACAACAGTTATTCCTAATATCGGCAGACGCCCTGGAGCTTAGAGCCCCAGCGTTTTGGCACGCAGGAAGCCTGTAAGTTGTTTGAGATCGGCGCGTTCAATGCGCCGGTTTTTTTGTTCTAGCGCGGGCATTTCGTTTTTGGTGATTGCTTGCCCCATGCGTACTTCAAGTGTTTTGCCGGCTAAACGCAATGTTTCATGCGCCATCATGGCGATGCGTGTCGGGCCCTTAAGGCCAAGTGTATGCAGCATTTCGTAGGTCATGCTGTTGGTGCCTAGAAAATGTAATGGCAAAGCTGATACAGGCCCTCGTATTTTGGCAACCATATACGCAGCAAAGTCACGCCACGGTGCATCAGTTACAGGCGCACCCAAATAGGCCGGCCGTGCCACACTGCCAGAGGGGAAAATAACCACACATCCGCCACCCTGCAGATGATGCATGGCCGAGAGCAATACGCGGGTACGCTGGGCGTGTTGCGTCAGGGTTTTGATTTTGGGATTGATGGGTAATAAATGTGGGTCATAACCTGAGCCACGGCCGGCAACAATCGGGTTGGCCACGATTTTGAAGTCGCGCCGGACGCGGGAAATAATATCACCGGCAATCAGCCCATCAGCCAGCCCATAAGGGTGGTTGGCGACGACAACCAAAGGCGTGCCTGTAGATGGAATCGCGCCCAGTGTTGCGCCTTGTATATCGTAGCTAATGCGCAGGCGTTCAAGCACAGGCTGGAAGGGGCGTAGCGCAGGGTTTTGCAGGCGGTCAATGGCGGCCCCCATGAATGCATCGGCCAGTTTGCCGTAGCCAAGCGTGTTGGCGAGGCGCAGCAGTGGGTAAGGCAGCCCGGGCGCAAGGCTTTGAAGATTTTCAAGTGAGGGCGGGAGTGTATGCTGTGTCATAGCGTCGGTCTGTAAAGTTCCAACGCATATAGATCAATAATTATGGCAATTTTTTAGCCGAGCATTATAAAAGCGCCGGCCATAAGCAATATGCCCAGCCACAGCCATAGGCCGGGGGCACCGGGCTTGGGCAGGGGCAGGTTGGTGCCTGATACAACGCCCAGACCTTCGAGTACGGTTGCCGATGCGCGGCCCGCTGTTGCGCGAATGGCATAAGTGCCTGCCATACCCAGTAACGCCGCAAAGAAAACATCGACCGCATAGGCCATCCATGACGCATTATTCGCGCCGAATATGGATGTGACGAGGGATGCCCTGATTCCATATAAATAAAACGCAGCATAAAACCCGAGCGAGGCTACAAGCGCTGCTGCCATTGCTACGGTGCGCGGCCAAAGCGAGAGGCGCAACAAAGCGGTATTGCCGTCTTTCAAAATACGTTTCGTAAACGCATCAGAGAGGCCAAGCGTATAGGTTTCAACCATCGCCTTATGCACGCGTTTTGGTGATGCGCGGACAAGGCCGCGCAGCATATCGCCTAGCGCGCGGTAGCGGCTTGATTCCAGAATTTTTTGCGCGGCGCCAGCCCCGCCTGCTGCGGCTGCGGCCAGATTTTGCGCGCCGGGTTTGAGTAGCATGTCCATGAAGTCGGGTACTTCCATCAAGCGCGCTTTGAAACCTGCCATTTTGGGTTTGATGGCCATTTTGCCCATGGCGATATCAAGCTCAGCGAATGGCATATCGGCGCGGTAGAGGAACCATAGGGATGAGCCTTGCTGGATATCAGCCTCGCTGATCCATTGTTCGGCCTCGCGGCCAGTGATGGCCTGAATTTGCGCGTGCCCGTCGGATGCTAGTTTGGCGCCGCCGACCCGTTCAATGAGTGATACGAGGGCAGGCGGTAAATTCTGAGTGCGCAGGCGGAAGGTAGTTTCCGCTGTGAGTGTTACGACCCATGAGCGCGTGGTCCAGCCCTGCCCTGCGCAGCCTTCGCATATCTTTTTACCCTGACCCTGACATTCGGGGCACATGATCATGCGCTGGCCTTGGCAGACCGGGCAGGCCGAGAGGCCGCGCCCAGCGCATGCATGGCAAGTGACGGGGCCTTGGGGTGTTAGAATCTGCCCGCGGCTTTGGCATGTCACGCATGAAACACCGCCCTGCCCGTGGCAGCGGTAGCAGGTAATGCGCATTTGCCCATGGCAGTTATGGCACACAGTGCCGCCGCCGCCACGGCATTTGGGGCAGGCTTCGTGGGCTATAAATGTGCGTGCCACTTGTGGTAATGCAATAGTTTCGCCCGATACGCCGAAGCCTTGGTCTTTGCGGGTTAAAACGGTTTCATGGACGAGGCCTAGCACACCGCGGTCAGTCGCGACCTTGCTGATAAATTCCTGCACTGCGCCTTCGATTTGCTGCGGCTGGATGATCTGGCCATCGGCGAAACGACCGGCGCGTTTGCCTTCCTGAATTTTGGGCGTCAGCTTGACGGATGTTGTACCGAAAAAGCTGAAGACCTGCCCTGTTACACCGCGCAGTTCGACCGACGAAGGTTTGAGGCCATTGCCTTGCACCTGTTTGCGGATACGCGCGATAGCGCCCTCGGCCAACGCTGGGTCCACCGGCACATACTGGATGGGCTGCTGTGCCGTTTCTTCTGGCTCAGCATCGGCGGATCCGATGATGGTGAAAGGCGGAAGGGCCATAAGGTCTTTCTGGTCTATTTCAGATGTGTTTTGAAAAATGCATCTGTGCGGCTATTGGCCAGATTGGCGGCGGTAGCGTCGTAGTGGTCGCCGTTCAAACGGGCGAAAGCGTGGTCAACGCCTGCATACACATGAGTGGTTACTATTTTGCTGTCGGCAAAATAGGTGGTCACTTTATTGCGTGCCTCGGGGGTCGAAAATTTATCGAGTTCGGCAATATGCAGCAGCAATGGTGTCTTGATGCTAGCGGCTTCGCCCAGCATGGTATCGAGTGCGATGCCGTAATACCCCACGCTTGCGTCCACGTTTGTTCTTGCTGCCATGAGATAGGCTAGCCGCCCGCCAAGGCAATAGCCTACACAGCCTGCGCGGCCGTTGCATTCAGGCAGGGCTTTGGCGGTAGCTAAAGTGGCGGCTAAATCATCAACGCCTTTATCAAGGCTGAAGCCGTTGAGCAGTGCGAAGGCTTTGTCCCATTCAGCTTTTGTCTGGTCGGTTAATTCAACGCCCGGTTCCTGACGCCAGAACAGATCAGGCGCAATGGCGATATACCCTTCAGCTGCCAGCGCATCGCATTTTGCGCGCATGTCGGCGTTGATACCGAAAATTTCCTGTATCACGATAATGACAGGCGCTGGTGTTTGGGCGGGCTTTGCTATGTAGGCTGCAAATGTGCCTGTGCCGTCGGTTGCGGTGATGGTGATGGTCGCCATGTTATTTGAGCCTTTCGAGTACTGTCTTGTAGCCTTGATGTGGCTCCTGGTCCAGAAAGCGCGCAACGCGCCCGACAGTTGTTGTACTGGCACCTGTTAAGGCCGAGATATCGCGGTATGAAAGCCCACCTTTTTCGGTATCGCGACTGTTGAGCAGGCGCGCGATCATCCAGCGTTCGCTGAAATCCTTGATTTCGCCTGGGGTGCAGAGGTCAATCAGGAAGCGTTTGGCTTCTTCTTCCGTCTTGAGTTGCAGGACAGCGCGGCACAAAGCTGCGAAGCGTTGGTCAGGGGTTTCATTCTTGATGGCCATGCACCGCATTAAGACAGTAGGACGAAAACTGTCAAATGTTATTGGCCCTGTGCTGTTATAGCGCTGGACCATGCCGCCATGGATGGTTAAGAATTCTGGGCAACCAGCACCGGAGACAGCCATGAAATTTACCGTCAATGTCGATTGTACCCCTGAAGAAGCCCGCTCCTTCCTTGGTTTGCCTGATTTCGGCCCCATGCAGGAGGCCGTTTTGGGCCAGATGCAGGAACAAATTCAAAAGAACATGACAGCCATGGACCCTGAGGGGATGATGAAGCTCTGGATGCCAAACGCTATGGGTGGCATGCAGGCATTCTCTGATCTCCAGAAAACCATCTGGGACCAGATGACCGGTATCGCTGCCGGTGCATCGCCTACAAGTTTCACGACGGATTCCACAACCGGCGGCAAAAAGCGCAAGGGATCATAATTCTCAATGCCTGATACTATTTTCGCATTGGCATCGGCCCCCGGCCGTGCGGGTGTTGCCGTTATCAGGGTATCGGGGCCGGCGGCTTTTGAAAGCCTTGCAGCCCTGACCGACCCCCTGCCCCTGCCCGACCCACGGCAGGCCAGCGTGCGCCGCCTGAAGCACCCAACAACCGATTCGTTTATTGATGAGGCTGTGGCCGTGCGCTTTGTGGCCCCGCATTCATTCACTGGTGAAGATGTGGTCGAATATCATGTGCATGGCGGGCGCGCTGTCATTGATGCGCTGGTGGGCGTGTTGGGTACTTTTAATGGGCACAGGCTGGCTGGCCCTGGTGAGTTTACGCGACGTGGTTTTGAAAACGGGCGTATGGACCTTACGGCCGCAGAGGCGATTGCCGATTTGATTGCCGCCGAGACCGAAGCGCAGCGCGAACAGGCGCTGGCACAGATGGTCGGTGGCCTTGCCCGTATTTATGACGGCTGGACCAAACGGCTTTCCAAGGCCTTGGCGCATCTTGAAGCCGACCTTGATTTCTCCGATGAAGACTTGCCTGATGGCGTGGCCGGCATGGTCAAGCCGACCTTGCGCCAGCTGTCGTTTGAAATTGAACAGCATCTGAATGACGGCCGCCGCGGCGAGCGTTTGCGCGAGGGTATCAAAATTGCCGTGGTCGGCACGCCCAATGCAGGCAAATCCAGTCTGGTGAACGCGCTGGCCCGTCGTGACGTGGCCATTGTGTCGGACACACCGGGTACCACGCGCGATATTATCGAGGTGCATCTGAACCTTGGCGGCTATCCCGTGATACTAGCTGATACCGCTGGCCTCAGGCCCGACCAGATTGGCCATACGGGCCACGAAGCCATTGAGCAGGAAGGTATCAGGCGGGCACTTAAATACGCTGAAAACGCCGATATTGTGCTGCTGTTGTTTGATGGCGCGATGCTTCCATCGCTTGATGCCCATACCGTTAAATTATGGGATGACCGCACGATTGCCTATGCCACCAAGGGCGATATTGCACGAACCGCGCCTCGCGTGCGCGGCGAGACTTTGCCCCTGTGTTCAGTCGCAAGTGGTGATGGGATCGACCGTCTGGTCAATGACCTCACAAGGCGCGTGGCCGATGTGATGGGTGCATCTGACCGGCCCTACCTTACCCGTGCGCGCCACCGCGAGGCGCTCGATAACACAATGGCTGCATTGGCGCGGGCTGATGGCGCGATGCTGCCCGAATTGGTGGCTGAAGACGTGCGGCTGGCCCTGCGTTCGCTTGGCCGCATTACGGGGCGCGTTGATGTCGAAGACTTGCTGGATATCATCTTCCGCGACTTCTGTATCGGTAAGTAGTCTAGAGATCGCACTCTCGCCTATCTTGATAAATCTGTGGAAAAGTAAGCCCTCGCGCTGTATATAACGGCCATGGAAAACTTCGATGTCATCGTTGTTGGTGGTGGGCATGCAGGCTGTGAAGCTGCTGCGGCTGCAGCACGCATGGGCGTGCGTACGGCGCTTGTCACGCACAAGCTGGCCACCATTGGTGTCATGTCGTGCAACCCTGCTATTGGCGGTTTGGGCAAAGGCCATCTCGTGCGCGAGATTGATGCGCTGGACGGTATTATGGGCCGTGCGGCCGACGCCTCGGGTATCCAGTTCCGTATTCTTAATGCCAGTAAGGGGCATGCGGTTCGTGGCCCTCGTACACAGGCTGACCGTAAATTGTACCGTGAGGCCATTCAGCGAATTCTGATTCAATATCAGAACCTTACGCTGATTGAGGGCGAAGCGGACGATGTCATAATGGATTCTGAACAGACTATCTCTGGTCTGGTTTTGGCTGATGGGCGGCAGTTATCTGCCCCTTGCGTGGTGCTGACTACCGGCACGTTTTTACGCGGCATTATCCATCGCGGTGAAGAGCAATCGCCCGCCGGTCGTGTAGGTGAAGCGCCGTCAGTTGGTTTGGCTTTGACGCTTGAGCGTTTGGGTATGCCGCTTGGCCGTCTTAAGACCGGCACCCCTGCCCGCATCGATGGCCGCACGATCGACTGGTCGCAGATGGAAATGCAGCAGGCTGATGAAACGCCTACGCCGTTTTCATTTATGACCGATAAAATCACCGTGCCGCAGATTGCTTGTGGCATGACTTATACGTCGGCTGCTACGCACGACATTATTCGCGCCAATTTGCACCGTGCGCCGATGTACTCAGGGCAGATCCAGTCGCGTGGGCCGCGTTACTGCCCGTCTATTGAAGATAAGGTCGTGCGTTTTGCCGATAAGGAACGGCACCAGATTTTTCTTGAGCCCGAAGGGCTTGATGACCCGACTGTTTATCCTAATGGTATATCGACGTCATTGCCGGTTGATGTGCAGGCGGCTCTTTTGAAAACCATTCCAGGGCTTGAAAATGCTGAGGTATTCCAGTGGGGTTATGCGGTTGAGTACGATTATTGTGATCCGCGCGATTTGAAGGCTACGCTTGAATCAAAGCGCCTGCCCGGCATGTTCTTTGCTGGCCAGATCAATGGTACGACCGGGTATGAAGAAGCCGCAGCGCAAGGGCTTATAGCGGGCATAAATGCCGCGCTGCAGGCGCGGCATTTTTCGGATTCTGTTTCACGTGAAACTTCACCTGAATTCGTCCTTGATCGTGCACAGGCTTATATAGGGGTATTGGTAGATGACCTTATATCGCGGGGTGCGCCCGAGCCTTATAGAATGTTCACGAGCCGTGCTGAATACAGGCTGACTTTAAGGTCTGACAATGCGGACCAAAGGCTGACGCCGTTAGGGCTTGCTGTTGGGTGTGTGGGCGCGGAACGTGAAGCTGTCTGGGCTAAAAGGGCCGAGGCGTTAGCCGAGGCCCGCGATATTTGCGGGCGTCTGAAGGCTACCCCGAACATGCTTGAAGCCCATCAAATTAAGGTTAATTCTGATGGCGTGTGGCGTAGCGTATCGGAGTTACTGCCCTACTCTGATGTGACATGGGACAAGCTGACCGCCATCTGGCCCGAGCTGCAATCGATTGCGCCTGCTGTGGCTGAACAGATTAAAATCGATGCCCAATATGCCGGTTATATCCAGCGGCAGGAGCTTGATATTCAGGCCTACCGAAAGGATGAAGGTTTGGCCCTGCCAGCCACGCTTGATTATACACTTATCGGTTCGCTTTCCACGGAAGTGCGCACGCGGCTTGAACAGGCCCGCCCTGTGACTTTGGGTGCTGCCGCGCGTATTCCGGGTGTCACCCCAGCCGCTATTATCGCTTTGTTACGCCATGTCAAAAAAGCTGCCGCCTGAACTTGAGGCCAAGCTGCGCCTGTATCAGGAGCTTCTGGTCAAATGGCAGAAGGCGGTTAATCTTGTCGCGCCAGCTTCAATCGAAGACAGCTGGAATCGACACTTTCAAGATAGTCTGCAGTTGCTTGATTTGATTCCTGAATCTGCGCGCACTTTGATTGATCTTGGAAGCGGGGCTGGTTTTCCGGGCCTAGTGCTGGCTATCGCACGGCCTGATCTGCATGTTCATCTGGTGGAAGCCGATCAGAAAAAGGGGACATTCCTGTTGAACGTTTCACGTGAAACAGGTGTAAAAAATGTGAGTTTTCATAGCCAACGTATTGAATCTGTTCTTCCAACACTATACGGAGATGTTATTGCAGCTCGTGCTTTAGCGTCACTTTCGGGCCTCCTTACTTTGAGTCGTTCTCAATGGGATTGCTTTTCAGGCGGGCGCGAAGCGCCCGCCGTTTTGGTTTTTCCGAAAGGTGCAGGGTGGCAGGAAGAGGTTGCAGAAGCGCGGAAAACCTATGATTTTACGCCCGTCGTGACCCCGAGCCGCACAAGCAAGCAGGCCGCCGTCCTGTGTATAACTGGGGTTAGCCTCCGTCACGGTGCTTGACGGTTTTGGCCTTGGGCCTCTAGCGTTAGGTATACGAAACAGACCCGATTTTTAGAACCAAGGAGCCGTCCATGACCGATGCTACGCGCATACTGGCCATTGCCAACCAAAAGGGCGGCGTGGGTAAAACCACGACGGCTGTAAACCTTGCAACATCGCTGGCGGCGGTCGGTAAATCCGTATTGCTGATTGACCTTGACCCTCAGGGCAACGCCTCCACGGGCCTTGGAATCAGCCGCCAGGCGCGTTCTGTCAGCTCGTATAACTTGTTGTTTGACGGTGTTGGTGCCCGCAGCGCAGCGGTAGAAACCAAGGTGCCTAACCTTTGGGTTGTGCCTGCATCGGTGCATCTGGCGGGTGCCGATATTGAGCTGGTAACGGCTGAACGCCGCGAATTCCGCCTGCGCGAAGCCTTGCGCGAGCATACGGAAGGGTTTGATTATGTGTTGATCGATTGCCCGCCTTCCTTGTCTTTGACCACGCTGAACGCCTTAGTGGCGGCTGACGCTGTGTTGGTGCCGCTGCAATGCGAGTTTTATGCGCTTGAGGGGCTTTCCCAGTTGGTGCGCACCATTGATCGCGTGAAGTCACATTTCAACCCTGTGCTTGAAATACAGGGCGTTGTGCTCACGATGTATGACAAGCGCAACAACCTGTCGGCCCAAGTGGCTGCAGACGTGCGCGAATTCTTTGGCCCCAAGGTCTATACGACGATCATTCCGCGCAACGTGCGGGTCTCGGAAGCGCCTAGCCACGGCCTGCCAGCTATCGTTTATGACATGGGGTGCCCGGGTTCGCAGGCGTATATCCAGCTGGCCAAAGAACTGCTTAAACGCGAGCGCGGTATTGAACAGGCCGCAGCTTAACCAACTTATTGATATATAACGGAGTTTTTAACATGGGCTTTCCCGCCGAGGTAAATGATATGACCGATAAAGACAGCGTTATCGACCTAAAGAAAAAGGGGTTGGGCCGTGGCCTTTCAGCCCTGTTTGGCGATGAGGAAAACGATAATAGCGAAGGGCAGGGGGCATCCGGTAGCCGCCGTATGATGCCTATTGAATGGCTGACCCCGAACCCCGACCAGCCGCGCCGTGTTTTTACGAAGGAAGCCTTGGCTGAACTGGCTGATTCAATACGCCAGCACGGTATTATTCAGCCAATTCTCGTCCGCCCTGTGCCTGAGGCTGGCAACCGTTACCAGATTGTCGCTGGTGAACGCCGCTGGCGTGCATCGCAAGAAGCGCAACTGCATGAGGTGCCGGTTACCATCCAGTACCTGACAGACGAAGCCGTACTGGAGCTGGGCCTTATCGAGAACCTGCAGCGCGAGGATTTGACCCCGCTGGAAGAGGCCGAGGCTTATCAGCAGTTGATGGCCCGCTTTGGGCATACGCAGGAAAAGGTAGCCCATGCCGTGGGTAAGAGCCGTTCTTACGTGGCCAACATGGTCCGTTTGCTGGGACTTCCGGAAACTGTAAAAAGCTATATGCGCGACGGTAAACTGACGGCGGGCCACGCCCGTACATTGGTGACCGCCAGTGACCCTCTGGCGCTGGCTAAGGCGATGGTGGAGGGCGACCTGAACGTGCGTGAGGCCGAGGCATTGACCAACCGCCAGAAGACATCAGGCAAGCCTCTTAAAGGCAAAGCAGGCATGAAGGGCAAAGCCGGTAAGGCCGCACCTGCCAAGGATGCCGATACGACCGCGCTTGAACGCGAGATGACCAATATTCTGGGTATGAATGTTGAGATCAGGAATGCTGGCAAGGGTGGTGCGCTGACGATCAATTACAGTTCGCTCGACCAACTTGATGAAGTGCTTCATCGTTTGTCACATAACCCGGGCCGCATGGCGCGCGGATAGTTCAAGACATTGATAATAAAAAAGAAAACGGCCCTTATTTCGGGGCCGTTTTCAATTGTTTCACATGAATCTTTTACATAGACGCGCGGGTCTTAGTTATTGAAGTCGCCCGTGCTGTAAACTTTGACGTTGGTTGGCGGCACGGGGCCGATAGCGCGGATGCCTTTGGAATTGGTGTAATAGGCTTCATAAGGGCCGGCGTAATTGGTTTCACCGTTCACGATGCCTTGCGTATCAAGCATCGGGTCTGGGGTTAGCACTTCCGATGATACAACCTGCCCGTTTACGACCTTTTCTGTCGTCATGCCGCCATCAACCTTTTCCACTTGAGCGGGGTAGGCGCGATAGCCCACCATGCCAACACGGCGTTTGGTGACAGTGTAGGTTTTGCTGGTGGTTTTTTCGGTTACGGTTGTGACTTTACCCGATGTGGCGGGTGAAGGTGCGGGTGCAGTCGTGGGGGCTTGCGTTGTCGCAGTCATGGTTGTTGCGGCAACCCCTTCCTTGGGTGCCATTAATTGAACGCGCTGGCCTTCTTCTATAGGGGCGGTGGTGTCTTGCGCGCGGGCAATTGTTGTTACCAGCACGAGCGCAAGGCAGATCATGAGCGGATAGGATTTCATCGGTATCTCCATCTTTGTGGGTATAGATCACCTTTATTTTATGTCAGGCTTATGACGCCTTTTGCATGGCGGCCTTGAGAAGTATCTGTGCGGTCAGTGTATCGGCGGGCATGGATGTCTGTTTGGTCTGTGCTTCGACGCCGTTCAGGGCATTCAGCAGGTTTTCAATGCGCTGGCGGGGCCATCGACGCATCTGGGTTATAAATGCATCTTCGTATTTGAAAAACACCGGCGGGTTCAGCGATTTCATGGCGGTTTTGGGGTCGAAACCTGCATCCATTTTCAGCTGGGCCTGATAAAGCCGCCTGAAATGCCCTTGCACCGTGCGGATGATGGCAACCGCTGCCGTGTTTTCACGGGTGAGGGTGGCGAGTGACGATGCCATGCGCGCTACATCGCCCATACCGACGGCATGCACCAGTTCGTCAAAGGTGCGCGAACGCACATCGCCCGCGCAGGCTTCAACATCGGCCACGCGGATGGTCTTGTCAGGGTCGCTCCATTTATACGTCAGCAGCTTTTCAAATTCGCCGCGGGCCACGCGCCTATCGCCCACCAGCGCACTGGCCAGCATGGTCATTGCTGCGTGCTCTATGGTAAAACCTGCAGCTTGGGCTTCGGCCTGCAAAAAGCGCGTCAGATCGCGTTCGTCCTCAACGTAACAGGGGATGGCGGCTGCATTTTCAGCCTTTTCAGCCAGTGCGCGGAGGGATGATTTGGTGCCCAGTTCACCCGCCTCGATAACAACCAATGTGTATGCAGACGGGGCTTTCAGATAGTCTTTGAGAAGGGGTGTCAGTGCATCGGCACCATCACGGATATAGACCACGCGGTTACCGCCCATGAGGGATTGCGCAAAGGCTTCGTCATTCAAACGGGCAGGGTCGGATATAACTTGATCGGCCGTCAGGGCTGATACGTTGAAAGGGTCGTGCAAATCAGGCGTGACGGTTTTGGCGATTGTTTGTGCGCGTTCAACCACCAGCCCCTGGTCAGGCCCGTACACTACGCAGACGCGTGCCACCGGGTTAGGGCGTTTGACGAAGCCTTCAATGTCGCGGAATGCGAGTTTCAAGAGGCTTCGCCTTTATTGTTACGGCTGCTTTGGTTCAAAAGCGGCAGGGTTTGCGAAATATAGCTCAAGCTGGGTTACGATCTGGTCGCTCAGCTGCTGGATGGCCTGCGAGCGGGCGTCGTCTTCCGTGACCAATGTCGTGTATTGGCTGGCCAACTGATTGAAGGATGTGACAGCCCATAGGCTGCGGTTCAGAAGTGGTTTGCCGCCATCAATGCGTGTATCGACCAGCGACATGCTAACCGAAAGCCTGATTTGTGAGCGCGTGGCGGTATCATCCTTTGCGATGCCGATATCGTAAATATTCTCAGAAATAGGGCTGACTACCAGTTTATAGTTGGCACCTGCTTTGGCGTTTTTGCCGGAAAGTACCATACGGTCGATCAGCAGGTTGCGGAGTTTTTGGCCTTCGCGGTTGGGAATGGTGTCGACATACACGGAATCGATGGAGGATTTGACCGATGGGTCCATGTTGGTATTGGCATATTTGCCGTAAACGGGGCTCAGGCCGCAGGCCGAAAGCAACAGGGACGACATGGCCACGAGGGCTAAAATTAGGGTGCGCATCATGCACCCACGCTATGAAGATGTAGCGCCACTGTCAATGCTGTGTGGGGCGGGGCTGTGTAGTGGTTGATTTCGGCAGATTGGAGCGCTGCGCTTCTTTCAGCAAACCTAATACATCGTCCGCAAACAGCACGCCCAGCCATGGGGTATCGGCTTTGTTTTCAGCCTTAATGTTGAAGCGGTTGGCAATAGCCCGTCCCGATTCGCCGCCACGCCCTGCAATGAGGTCGGGTACCAATACGACATTGAGGCCGTAGTCACGGATGGCTTTGGTGTAGCCCATGGTCACGCAATCCTCGAACACTGCGCCAGTTATCACAAGCGTGCGGGTGCCTGTTGCATTTGTGTGATGCGCCAGCGGCGTGGCCGAGAACGAACAAAAGCTGTCTTTGGGTATAACCGTATCGTCATCAGCCGGTTTGACGGCCAGTTCGGTAAGCAGGGCGGCTGTGTTGTTACGGATGGCACGTAGCTGGCGGTTCCATGTATGGACCATCCATGTTTTGCGAAGTGTTGAGGCTGCCCGCGCGAATCTATCAATACGTTGGCCTACGAAGGGAAATAGCGCGCAGGCTTGCTCGCTCGCACCGCGCACGCGAAGGCGTCCTCTATCGAACAGGTCGAGTTGAACATCGACCATCAGGGCCGCGGCATGGCCTTGCCGGAAATCTTCCAGCAGGCGCACGCGCGCGTCCTCATTTGGTATGGCATCCGTAATGGGTGGAAGCCACGTCATCTGATTAAGCAGCTACCAGACGTAAGTGTACCTGTTGCCCCACCGCCGGGACGCGGTAATGGGGAACGGTTTCGGCCGGGCGTTTGCGAACGGTTGCTATCATTGGCACGGTTTTGCCGCCAAGGACACGTGAGCTCGAGGAAAGTGCAATGCCGTTTTGGTCGAGCGGGACCTCGAAAAGTTTGTCGCGGACCAGTGCATTGAATTCCAAAGCGCGCGGCGATTTTGTGCGTGGCTTGTATTCAACCGATTCCGCGCCAAAATCAAATTGCGCCGACTGGCCGTTCTGCAGGGTTTTACGGTCGGCATTTGAAAGCCATAGCTTGACGTTGCTGAACGGTTCGTCGACTTCGATCACGTGCGTAGTGTCAGGTACATCTCTGACATAACCGTCGAGATTTTTGATTTCCTTAAGCGCACCATCCCTAATGAGGCGGTCGCGTTGTTCGGGATCAGCGAAGCGGATCAGGCGGTTGGGTAGGATTTGCAGCGAGCGGAACTGGCTGTCGAGCTCGTTTGTGGTGACATCCTGGAAGATGCGCTGGATACGGCCTTTGACGTAGGCAAGTTCCAGCCCTGCAATTGTGCCGCCGGTATAAATATTTTCACCAAGATCAGCGTAAAAGAAATCTTTGCGGTGGTTGCCCTTGGAGCCGTTTTTCTTCTCGGCCGGAGCGCAATTAAGGGCCAAAAGCAGACGGTCCGGGCGCTCGGTGTTGTGCACCAGCTCGGAGGCGGCGACGCCAATATCGAGCGTGTTGCGGGAGGGAACAACATCGACATAGGCATCATGCAGGCCAAAGGCGCCGGCATGCTTGGCGTAGGCCGAGCGGATTTTCAGGTATGCGTTGCGGTCAGTGGTGTCGGTGATCTGGACGATATGGGTGCTGGTATAAGGTTGGGTCATGGCAAAAGTCTTCCTCGTTACGAAGTTTCGTGATGATTGGTTTCGATTTGGGAAGCGCAAAAGCCGCAACCGCTTTGAAGCGGCAAGGCCAGTCGGTGATTACCGTGAGGCCCTGCCGCATCGCATGGACATGGACATGTTCATAATGCGTACGGAAGTCATAGGTTATGGATAAGACACAAGACGAGGCTTCGTCAAGTTTTTTGAAGTTTAAGTTTGTTTTGTGCCTGAAAGCTTAGGCAGGGCGGAACAGATTCGGTGTTGATTTGGCGGCGGCGCTATCAGGGAAAATGCTGGCGGTTAATACCTCGTCAGGGATGCCGAGATGCTGGGTTAGCGTGCCTTTGAGAAGCGAGCGCAGGTCGTTTGCGGGCAGCAAATCACGGTCCTCATACAATTTGCCCATGCCTGGCCAGTCACCCAGCATACGCCCGCCATTGACGCGGCCACCCAGCAGCAGGGCTGCCGTGCCTGTGCCGTGGTCGGTGCCGCCGGTGCCGTTGGCGCGCGCGGTACGGCCGAATTCAGTTACAACCAGCACAGCCGTATTATTCCATTCAGCGCCCATGGCGGTTTTAAAACTGCTTAACCCTTCAGCCAAAATAGCAAGATTGGTTGCCAAACGGCCTTCGCCCGTACCCTGTTGAACGTGGGTATCCCACCCGCCAATATCGATCGAGCCCACGCGTGCACCTGACGGGCCGCTTAAAAATTCTGCCGCCTTTTGCATCATTGGAATAAAGGCACGCTGGCCTTTGGCGGTTTTGTCCATGCCGCTTGCGGATGCCATGTCCGTTTGCGCGAGTGCGTTGTGCAGCAGTTCGTCATCGTCGTACATGCGCATGGCGCGGGCCATGAAATCGCTGTCTACTTCCGGCAAAATGGAAGGCGACCATGAGGCGATGGAAGCGGGCCCACGCATGACGAGCGGAATGGTTGGGCCAATGGCTATGCCTTTGCCGTGCATCGCATCGAGTGTGCGGTTAAGCCAGCCTGTGCCTAGGCCCATGGGTTTGATGCTGCCGTTTTCAAGTAAATCCTGCGCATCGAAATGTGAACGTGAGCGGTATGGCGTTGCCGTTGCGTGCATGAAGGCTGCTTCGCCTTTTGTGTACATGGCGCTTACGGGTGCGAGTGCTTTTGCGAATGCAAAATCGCTGTTAATGGCAATCAGGTCGTCGCTGTTGCCTTCCATTGCCAGCTTGCCGCGTATGTCGTGATAAGCGGGGTCGCTATAGGGCACCACTGCTCCCAGTCCGTCCATTGCGCCGCGTAGTATCACCAGCAGCAGGCGTTTGTCGGTAGGGGCGGCTGCCATGGCCAGTCTGAAGGGCCATGTTTGCGCCAGCGTTATAAAGCCCAGCCCGCCCAGAAAATTGCGGCGCGATAGGGGCAAAACGGATTGATGGTTTGTCATGCCGTTATCTCCGTTGAAATTCAGGGCTGATGAGCAAAAAGGCAATGCCGTCTTGACCCGAGGCCGCTTGCTGGATGGTCAGTTTCGTGCGGTCGGTCGCGGCTTGACCCAATATTTTTGATACCAAATCAAGTGGCACGACGGATGCCGGCACGCGGGTTGATAATGCGTGTGCCCAGTCGATCCGTTTTAAAATGGCGTCAGGGCTTATGATATCGGCCGCCGTATCGGGGTAGCCTTGCGGCGATGGTGCATCGAAAGCGCGATAGTTTAATGCCGCCAGTGCTTTTACGGCCTGTTCGTCTTCGGGTACGATGCCCAGTGCACGAAAGGCCGATACCGCATATTCGTAGTGTGTTTTGACCTTGGCGAGTGGCGTCGCCCACGCAGCATCAAGCCCCACCAGTGTTTCCATGATGCTGGGGATATGCCCATCAGTTGCGATGTAGGTTTTTTCAAGGGCCGCAATGGCGTCTTCGGGCGGCGTGTCGGCTATATAATGACGGGCCAGCTTGGTTGCTATATGCCGTGCGGTTGCTGGATGCTGTGCCAGCATAGTGAGTGCTGCTACAGCTTCGCCCTCGCCATTTTCGGTAAAGGTTTTACCAAGCAGTGTTTTGGAGCCGCTTTCATGCACATTCGGGCGGAACTGGAACTCGAGTAACGGTTCACTCTGTTCGCCCGCAAGTGACCAGCCGGTGAGAATACGTGCAAGTGCGATCACATCATCTTGCGTATAGCCGCCATTGACGCCGAGTGTGTGCAATTCGAGCGTTTCACGTGCGTAATTTTCATTGAGACCCTTGCTACGGCGCTGGCCTGCGCGCGAGTTGGGGCCGATGGATTGCGCGTTATCAAGATACATCAACATGGCAGGGTGGTGGGCCACCGCCAACAGCATATCTTTGAAGTGGCCGTTGATATGCGGGCGTATGGCTTCGGCCTCATACCGGTTCACGATACCGGTCAGAATATTTTTCTGGATGGATACGGTGAAGTGGTTCGACCAGAACATCACCTGCCGTTCAACAAACCCCTGCGGGGTTTGCGTGTGGGCGGCCATACGGTTGGCTGTTTCGGCCATATAGATTTTGCGTAAAGGCACGACGTTGCCAGCATTGTCACGCAGGCCGCGTTGTTGCTGGCCCATATCGCTTTTTTGTTTTACGAGCGTATGGCCAGCCAAGCGGGTTGTGACAAGCACAGGTGTTTGCGGGTTTTTTAATTGGTCGCGCAGCCAGCCGCGCGGGTCGGATGCGATTGTTCTCAGTTCGTCGCCGCGAGGGCCGAGGCCAAAGCGGTTGCAGGCATGAAAAGCATCAATAGACATTGGGTATCCCCTTTTATCTAGTATCCAATCTAGGTGGTTACCGTGGCCTTCACAGGGCAGGGGCGTGCTTATTATGCGGCGGCGACGATGTTGACGATGCGGTTAGGCACGACGACGACCTTCTTGACGGCGAGGCCTTCGAGCGCACGTTTGACGCTATCGTCAGCCATGGCGGCTTCTTCGGCGGTTTTTTGGTCAGCGCCTGAGGCCAGTGTGATGGTTGAGCGCAGCTTACCATTGACCTGTACGGCGATGGTCACTGTTTCGCTTACCAGCAGTTTTTCATCAATCGCAGGCCATGGCGTTTCAGCCAGCAGGGCCGTGTTGCCCAGTTGCTCCCACAGTTCTTCGGCCAGATGCGGGACCATGGGGTTGAGGCAAGGCAGCATCATTTCCCATGCTTCGCGTAGCGCCCATTTATCGGCATCGTCTTTCGGCGTGAAGGCTTCGAGCGCGTTTGCCATTTCACGGATTTTGGCGACAGCCTTGTTCATCGTAAACGCTGCAATATCGTCAGCCACGCCTTTAACGGTTTTATGCGCCTTGGTGCGTAGCTCAGCCGCGTCTTTTGAAAATGCTGCGGGTTGTGTGGTGCCTTTGGCGGTAATCTGGTCCGCATCTTCCTGCAGCATGCGCCACAGGCGGTTGATGAAGCGCCATGCGCCTTCAATGCCGCCTTCGGTCCATTCCAAGTCACGTTCCGGTGGGGAATCGGAGAGGATGAACAAGCGTGCGGCGTCAGCGCCGTAGGTGTTCAGAATGTCATCAGGGTCGACGACGTTCTTTTTGGATTTCGACATTTTCTCGATACGGCCCAGCGTGACAGGCGTGTTGTCATCCGCCTTAACCAGCTTGCCGTTGTCATCGAGTTTTGTTTCGGTCGGGTAGAGCCATTTGCCATCGGCGTCTTTATACGTCGCGTGGGTAACCATGCCTTGCGTGAACAGGCCGGTGAATGGTTCATCCGCCGGTACGGCGTAGCCGCAATCGCGCAGCGCACGGGTCCAGAAGCGGGAATAGAGAAGGTGCAATACGGCGTGTTCAACCCCGCCGATATACTGGTCAACTGCGCCCCAGTAATCAGTCGCGGCTTTTGAAAATGCTTCGTTTTCATTGCGCGCATCGAGGTAGCGCAGGTAATACCAGCTGCTATCAACGAAAGTATCCATCGTGTCGGTTTCGCGCGTAGCTTTGCCCGCGCATTTGGGGCAGGTGGTGTGCTTCCATGTCGGGTGGCGCTCAAGCGGGTTTGACGGGTGGTCGTAATTGATGTCGCGCGGCAATTCCACCGGCAACTGGCTTTCAGGTACGGGCACAATACCGCAGGCATCGCAATGCACGAGTGGCACAGGGCAGCCCCAGTAACGCTGGCGCACAGCGCCCCAGTCACGCAGGCGATATTGCGTTTTGCCGACGCCGCGGCCCGCTTTTTCAAGCGCTGCAATGGCAGCGGCTTTGGCCTCAGCGGTTGATTTGCCATCAAGGAAGCCGGAATTAATGGCTGTGCCCGGGCCGGTATAGGGCAGGGGCTCATCATTACCGGAGGCGGGTTTGATGACGGGAATGATCTCGAGGTTATATTTGGTCGCGAATGCGAAATCGCGCTCGTCATGCGCGGGGCAGCCGAAGATGGCGCCGGTGCCGTAATCCATCAAAATGAAGTTGGCGAGATAAACAGGCAGTTCCTTGCCGGCAATGAACGGGTGCGCGACTTTGTGGCCGGTATCGAAGCCGATTTTTTCGGCCTGTTCGATGGCGGCCTCCGATGTGCCAGTTGATTGGCAAAGTTTCACGAAATCATCAAAGCCCGGTTTGTCGCCTGCCAGTTGTTTCGCCATCGGGTGGTCGAATGCCAAGCCTGCGAAAGATGCGCCGAACAGCGTGTCAGGGCGGGTGGTGTAAACGTCAATTTTGCCTTCGGTTGTTGTTAGGTCGAAGGTGAATTGGGCACCTTGTGATTTGCCGATCCAGTTTTCCTGCATGATGCGGACTTTTTCGGGCCAGCGGTCGAGTGTCTTGAGACCATCGAGTAAAGCATCGGCATATTTGGTGATACGGAAGAACCACTGGTTGAGCTTGCGGCGTTCGACCAGTGCGCCTGTGCGCCAGCCGCGGCCATCGACCACTTGTTCATTGGCCAGCACGGTGTTGTCGATCGGGTCCCAGTTGACCATCGATTCCTTGCGGTAGACGAGGTCGTTCTTGAACAGCTCGAGAAACATCTTTTGCTGGTGTTTGTAATATTTGGGGTGGCAGGTTGCGATTTCGCGGCTCCAGTCGATGGCGAGGCCCATCGAAAGCATCTGCGCTTTCATTTGCGCGATGTTGCTATACGTCCAGTCGGATGGGTGGACATTCCGTTCCATCGCGGCGTTTTCGGCGGGCAGGCCCATTGCGTCCCAGCCCATCGGGTTCAGGACGTTGAAGCCCTTGGCGCGTTTGTAGCGGGCCACGACATCGGAAAGCGTGTAGTTACGAACGTGGCCTACATGGATGCGGCCCGACGGGTAGGGCAGCATGGCCAGTACGTAGGCTTTGGGCTTCGATGCGTCTTCCGTGACCTCGAACGACTTTTTTTCGGCCCAGATTTTGCGCCATTTCGCTTCGGTTTCACGGATGTTGTAGCGTTCGTTCGTCATGGTCTTGCTTTCAAAAAATAAAAAGGCCCGCGCCTTATGTTCGGGCGCGGACCCTATTCAATAATCAGCGTATAAGCGCCGTCAATGGCGAATCGCCTACTCGTCCTGTTTCGATGACACGCGCAGTTCGCGGGCACGGGTCAAGATGGCGTCTTCAATGTCGGTGTTGGTTTTATCATCAACTTTGACATCCTTGCCGCCGCGTTGCTTGAACATCGACACCTTGATGCCATCGGAACGGAGCTGGCCGCCCATGACGAAAATATTGAGTTTATAGCGCTCGTTCGGGGTTCCCTGATCGGTGTACCAGTCGGTCAGGATGACGCCGCCGAAGGGGTCAACCGTCGTTAAGGGCATGAAATTCACGGTATCGAGCGCTGCGCGCCACAGGAAGGAGTTGACGGTAATGACGTCGGCATTGGCTTTGCTTTTGCCGCCTAGCACTGAAATGCCGTCTTCCCCGAAGATGCTTTTGGGTTTTGCGTAAACATCGCCGTTGGTGGTTGAGCGGTTGGCACCGGTCGGGTATTTCTCTTCCCCGCCGCTAAACATGCCGCAACCGGCCAAAGCGATTGTCATGACAAACATTATGGCAATTAATGGGAGTTTTTTCATGTGTCGCGTCAACCTTTTAAGTATGCAGGAGCTTGTTTAGCATTGGCCCTGCCCGCCACGCAAGATGGCCAATAATCGATTTTGCCTGTATATATGTGTCAAGCGTATGGCCCGATGATGGTTTGTGGTTAGTTGGCATCGTTAACGATGTTGCAAAATTGCGACACTATCCCCTTGACGTATGTACCCAGATTAGGTACTATTAAGTCATAGGAGATTACCCCATGGCCAAGACATTCAGCGTTCAAGACTTCTTCAAGCGTTTCCCAGACGATAACGCCTGTTTGAACCACCTTATGCAGGTGCGTTACGGCACAGAATTGGATTGCCCTAAATGCGGTAAGCGCGGCAAATTCAGCCGCGTGACCAAGATCCCTGCGTTTCAATGCTCATGGTGCGGCCATCATATCCACCCTATGGCTGGCACCCCCTTTGAGCGTTCCACCACGTCTTTGCAGAAGTGGTTTTACGCCATGTACCTGTTTACGACCTCGCGCCATGGCGTTCCCGCCAAGGAATTACAGCGTCAACTGAGCGTGACATACAAGACCGCTTGGCGCATGGGCCATGAAATCCGTAAATATCTGGGTCAGGTCGATGGCGATGACGGTTTGTCAGGCCACGTTGAAATTGACGAAACCTTCGTGGGTGGTAAAGGCCCGCACTCCGAGCGCAACAAGAAAACCATCGTCATGGGTATGCTGCAACGTGGCGGCCAGCTTATGACCAAGGTAGTTGAAGACCGCAAGAAAGTGTCATTGCTGCCCCATATTCGCGAGAACGTGGCCGCTGGCTCGGTTATCACCACAGACGAACTGGCCGCTTATCGCCAACTGGGCCTTGAAGGTTACGACCACACAATGGTCGAGCATGGCCGTAAGCAGTATGTAAAGGGTATTCACCACGTAAACGGTCTAGAAGGCTTCTGGGGCCAGTTTAAACGCGCCATTAAAGGCACGCATATATCGGTTTCGGAAAAGCACATGCCTAAGTATCTGGCGGAGTTTGAATACCGCTACAACATGCGGAACCACCCTGAGGTGATGTTTGCGCGGTTGCTGCTTAGTTTTTAAAACTTCTGTGTATATCGTATTGACGTTAACTCGTTGTTCAGAATCGTTTTTTCGAGCGATTTGTGCTACGCTGATTCGCGATAGTCAAGAAAAAGGGTCTGGCTACGAACCAGACCCCCAATTGGCGTTCCACAAAGCGTAAGAGCGCTGCGTGGGACACGGTAACTCAACACACCAATTAGACTCCTAATTGGCTCCGTCAGTCAAGCAGCGCTCCCATAAAAAAACTAACAGTTAGGGAGACTGCAATGAAAACACCTTCTAAACCTATTAATCCTGAGACAGTCCAAAAGATTAAAGACCTCTTGGCTGCGGACACTTACCACCAGCATCAAATCGCTGCGATAGTAGGTGTTAATCAAGGCCGCGTTTCAGAAGTGAAACACGGCATATACGGGTAATTACTAACTCCCAGACGTGGCCTTTTGGTCGCGTCTGGGTTTTACCATTGCGCCTAATAACGCATCAAAAACATCTTCATCGCCATCAGACGGATGCTCCGCGACAAACTGATCGAGTTTGTCGTCTTTGCGTGCTTCTTCAAGGCTCAAGTGTTTACCGCGCCTCATCGTGCCATCCATTGGTAATGTGAGTATTTATCTAACTTAGGCCAGAGACGTTCAACTTCTTCCCCTTGAACCAATAACCCCTCAAAGATAACCATAGGGCTGTTTTTATCAGCGTTGCAGAATAGAGCGTTTCGATTGTGAAATCTTCCAGGGCTGCCACTAATTGGGATAGAATCAGCCATCAATTCCCTACAGGGTTTTTTCCAATCTTTTTTAGTCACTTGCTCTATTTCTGTCCCTTTGGGGCGGCGGCCTATAACTTTAATTTTTCCTTTGGCTGCGGCTGCAACAAATATAGCCAAGGCCTTTTCATGCCGATCAGGTCCTGTCAAACCATTCGCCATTACAGAGCTACCCAAAAGATAGCGAATGACCTGTGAGACATCCGCATTCCAATCTTTTTGGCGGGACGCTTTAAACTGGCTGTATTTTTTTAAAACCCAAACAGCGTTGTTAAAAATCAAATAAAATGCACATATAGCAAATATAACAGCCCAAATTGGCTGCCAATTAATTCCATCTGTAATTTTAAAGAACTGGTATAGGCCCACGGCATTCTCTACCCAGCCGCAAGCCCGCATGATCGGAGAGCCAAACGCCCCGAAAAATGCGATAAGTCCCGTGCCTGAAGAAACGACGTTGCCTGAGTGCTTTTGCATCCCCGACTCATGGCCTTTTTACGCTCCATGGTCAATACATACTTTGAGGGGATAGTGTCGCAAAATTGCAACAGGCTGAAAAAAAGTGATGCCGCGGCCCCCCCGCTTTGGTTGACCCCCACCAGTGATAATGAGATTTTTCTCTCCGGTGCTTCTGTTCGAAGCTAATTTTCTATCAATATGCCCAATCAAGGGTTTATGGAGGACTTTAATGAAAAAAATTCTTTTGAGCACTGCTGCTCTTGCCGGTCTGGCATTTGTTGCTGCTCCTGCACGCGCTGATGAACCAGCTCTGCAACTCGGCCTCGGTGGTTACGTCAGCGGTTATGGTGTATACACCGACCAAGACGCTGCTGCTGGCACAGACCTGCGTCAATTCGACTTCCGTAAAGACACGGAAGTTCACCTGAACGGCGAAGTCGCCCTGGACAACGGCATCACCGCCGGCGCCCACATGGAACTGCTTGCCGACCGTAACGATGGTACCACCGTTGAAGAGAGCTACATGTACCTCTCCTCCTCATGGGGCCGCGTTAACTTCGGTGAAGAAGATGGTATCGCTTACCTGATCCAAGTCACACCTCCTACAGCTGACGACAAAGTCGATGGCGCACGTCCAAATATCGGCACGTTCGCTGCTGCTGCTGGTGGCACACTTGACTACGCTCAAGATCCATTCGTTTACACCAACAAATTCACCTACATCACCCCAGTATTCAATGGCTTCCAAGCTGGTTTCAGCTTCCTGCCATCCGTATCTGAAGGTGACCTGTCCGGTACAGCCGCTTCGGTTGCTGCTAACACCGCAGGCGCAACAGCTTTCGAAAACGGCTATGAAGTTGCTGCCCGTTACGAAGGTTCGTTCGATGCTGTTGATGTTGCTCTCGGCGCTGGTTACAGCACCGCTAAGCAAGAAGTCAAAGCTGCTGGCGAAGAAGACCTGGCTGACTGGAACGTCGGTGGTACGGTTGGTTTCGGCGCATTTGACCTCGGCGCAACCTACATCAACTTCGATGAAACCGGCCTTCGTGACCGCGTTCTCGATGGTTGGGTTCTGGGTGGCGATTACAAAGTCGGCGCATACAAACTCGGCTTGAACTACGCTAACCTGACCCAAGAAAATGGCGTTGCTACCCGCGATACGGAAATCGATCGTTGGACTGCTGGCGCTGTTTACGAATGGGGCCCAGGCATGACATTCCGTGGCGCTGTCCAATGGCAGTCGGCTGACGATGTCGGCGGTGTTGCAACAGCTGATAACGACGGTACACAAGTTACCCTCGGTACACAGTTGAACTTCTAATCCTTACGGATTGGATCGAATTTGAAGGGCGCTTTCGGGCGCCCTTCTTTTTGTCTGTTACAAACCTGTCGATAAGTATGTGCAGGCCATGGCCCCGCCCTATTTGAGCGTGCGATTCGCTGCACAATTGGCCTATGAAGTATCTGCTTGGTGCATTGTTTGCGTGTTTGCTTGTGTGGCTGTCTTTAGGGGCGGGCGCGCAGGAAAAACCTGTGGCAGCCGTGCATCCTAAAACGGCGATATTTGCGGGCGGGTGCTTCTGGTGCATGCAGCCGTCGTTTGACCGTGCGGCAGGCGTTATTAAAACCGAGGCTGGGTATAGCGGCGGCCATGTGGTAAAGCCGACCTATGAGCAAGTTTCGCGCGGCGATACGGGCCATATGGAAGTGATTGCTGTGACCTACGACCCTGCCAAAATCAGCTACCAGCAATTGCTTGATATTTACTGGACGACGATCGATCCGATCGATGCCGAGGGGCAGTTTTGTGACCGCGGGTCGCAATACGCATCGGCCATTTTTTATGCGGACGAGGCCGAACATAAAATCGCGCTGGAATCTAAAATGCTGCTGGAGGCGGATGACGAACGATTCGGCGGCAAGCCGATTTTAACAAAAATTCTGCCAACCGCGCCGTTTTATGTGGCTGAGGAGTACCACCAGAGCTATTACAAAAAGAATTCCCTGCGCTACAGGTTTTACCGCAGCCGGTGCGGGCGTGACGAGCGGCTGGAAAAAGTGTGGGGCGACAAGGCCGCCAAACACTAATTATCAGGCTGGTTCCAGCCCCAGTGCGTAAATCAAGGTATCAAGTCCGCCGAATAAAATATGGTTGGGTAAGGCATCACGCAGCAATTGCTTGCTTTGGAAACCGACCCCTAATGCCGCCGTTTCCAGCATTGGTAAGTCATTGGCGCCGTCACCAATCGCCACCGCTTCTGCCAAGGTTGCGCCCATTCTTGCCGCCGTGTCTTCGAGGCATTTCTTTTTGAAGTTCTTATCGAGTATTGGCTCGGCCACCGTGCCAGCAAGCACCCCGCCATCAATTTCGAGTACGTTGCCGTGGTTTTCATCGAAGCCCAATCTGTTGGCTACATGGTTCGTGAAAAACTCAAACCCGCCCGACACCAGTACGCAGTGGATGCCGTTGGCCTTGAGGGTTTTTAGCAATAGCGCGCCGCCTTTGGTGAAGGTCATTTTCGCTGCGGTTTCGGTCAGTGCTGTAACCGGCAAGCCACGCAGTAGGCCTACGCGTCCGCGCACGGCTTCTTTGAAATCGAGTTCGCCGTTCATGGCGCGGGTAGTGATGCCGGCAATTTTGTCTTTGAGGCCAGCGTGCGCTGCTAGTTCATCCAGCGTTTCTTCCGTGACCATGGTTGCATCCATATCGGCCATGAAAAGACGTTTTTTACGGGTGGCTGCTTTTTGCGTCAGGATATCGATTTTGTAGGTAGCCCTGATGTCGTCCATCAACTCTTTGGGGGCGGGGCTGCTTGATAATATATCAACTGCGCGCTGTGGTGTACGGCTTTCGCGTGCGTCGGTTTTGAAGCCTGCTGCGGCCAAGGCGCGCAGCGGTGCGTCATCGAAAAAGGGGGCTTGCTGCGGCGCAATCAATGTGGTGACGTATGGCATCAAAACCCAATGAGGATGTGAACAATGAATAAGCCAACAGCTAAGCCTAATGTTCCGATGTTTTCAAGCGGCCCTTGCGCCAAGCGCCCGGGCTGGACGCTGGATGCCTTGAAGGGTGCTTTGCTTGGCCGTTCCCACCGCGCTGGGCCTTTGAAGAAAAAACTGCAGGCCGTCATTGAGAACCATCGCAAGGTTTTGGGTATTCCTGCTGACTATAAAATCGGCATCGTGCCCGCATCGGACACGGGCGCAGTTGAAATGGCGTTGTGGTCGCTGCTTGGCGAGCGCGGAGTTGATCTGGTTGCATGGGAATCGTTCGGGCAGGAATGGCTGAAAGATGTAACGGGCCAGTTGAAGCTGAAAGACGTTCGCGAATTCACGGCTGATTATGGCCAGATTCCCGACCTTGCAAAAGTCGATTGCAACCGCGATGTCGTGTTCACATGGAATGGTACGACATCGGGCGTGCGTGTACCGAATGGCGACTGGATTGCTGCCGACCGTCAGGGTCTGACGATTTGCGATGCGACATCGGCCGTATTTGCCTACGACATGCCGTGGGACAAGCTGGATGTAATTACATGGTCATGGCAGAAAGTGCTGGGCGGGGAGGCCGCGCACGGCATGCTGGTCCTTAGCCCACGTGCTGTTGCTCGTCTTGAAAGCTATAAGCCCGCATGGCCATTGCCCAAAGTTTTCCGTATGACGAAAAAAGACAAAGACGGCAGCATCAAATTACAGGCTGATATTTTTGAAGGCGCTACCATCAACACACCTTCCATGCTGTGCGTGGAAGACTGCCTTGATGCCCTACAATGGGCCGAGGGTGTAGGCGGGCTGCAAGGTGTCATCAAACGCTGTGCCGCTAACCAGAACACGGTAGCTGCATGGGTCGCGAAATCGGACTGGATTGATTTTCTGCCAGCTGATCCTGCCATCCGTTCCAACACATCTGTGTGCCTGAAAGTCAAAGATGCGTGGTTTGCGGGCCAGCCAAAAGACGCACAGGAAGCTTTGCTGAAGTCACTGGCCAAAATGCTGGATGACGAGAAGGTCGCGCATGATATCGGGTCGTACCGCGATGCGCCTGCGGGCCTGCGTATCTGGTGTGGTGCCACGGTTGAGCAGGCCGATGTTGCGGCTTTGCTGCCATGGATCGACTGGGCTTATGCGAGCCTTAAGGCTGAAGCCAGCAAGCAGGCTGCTTAACGCGCTTACTGGAAGCTGTAGCAGATTTTGTCGGCTGTGTAGGCAGGGTTGTCAGGCAGAATATAGCCCATGGGTTTAAGCACGCTGTGCATTGGCTTACTTACAAACCATGACTGTACGGGAAATGTTTTATTGAACCAGCGTTTAAAATTGCGCCTGAAAGCGGAGTAGCCGTTTTCGGCGCCTTCCGATGTCACATCTAGCGTTTTGGGAAGTAGCGTTTCTTTTAAGAAATTTTCAGCCTTTGTTTCGCGCCGGAAGCCCAGAAAGCCATTTTCCAGTATATCGGATTTGCCCATGATGCAGCCGTAACGATCCATGCAGCGCCTCAGGTTAGGGTGGTTGAGGGCTACATCGGCAACATCGAAATCGCTATAAAAAATATCATCAGCGGCCTCTGTATTAAGGCAATGCTGTAATACCAGCAGGCGTGCGTAATCGACACGGCACCAGATGGGCCTTTCAGAATCAACATCAAACATAGGCGTTTGTGCGTAGGCCGGAATATCGCGCAGGTTACGCAGCTTTACGTTTGGCGTGTCGGCACAATAACCGTAACTATCGACAAAGAAGCGCGACGGGCCATCGAGCAATGCGTAATCAACCCAGATATTCACCTCTACATTGGGATAACGTCTCGCGTTGTCGTAGGCCATGTCAAAATAATGCAGTGGGACCGAGCAGAGTTCGTCGCGTTCTATGATGTCGTCGTGGCAGACATTGATCCAGACATAGTTGAGCATACGCCTACGCACGACAGGGCTTTCGTTATCGTCTGGCATGTTCGCTATTTCCTGGAACATCTCCAGAAGGCTTGCGGGTGCTTTCTTCTCAGGCATCCGTATTGATTACATAATACTGGTTATGCAATGCAAGAATAAAACGCCGTATTTTTGTAATGATGTTTCAAAATATGGGCCCATGCATTTTTTTGTTGCGGGAACGGGGGGTGCGCCATAATACTTGTCGCTATGCGTAATATTTTCGCCACCGCAAAAGCATCAGTCGTCGTGCTTCTTGGTCTCCTCCTCGTCGTACTTGGCAAGGGGGCGCGCGCGGTATAGGTCGAAAACATAGACTTACTTACGCAGCTAGCGCCCCACGGAACCTCCGGCGGGGCGAATTTTTTTATCCAAATTCAGTACAGCAATTTCAATTCGGGCAAACGGCAATACAAACTAAAAAATTTAAAAAAGAAAACGAGAGACCATAGGAATGCAACCGCAGACAAAGACCGCAACAGTTATTTCCGCCTTTGCGCAGAGCGTTAAAGACGACCTTAAAGCCGCCCCGCAGCCTATTGCGATGGGGATGATGTATATCAACAACGCCGTGCCGATGAAGGGTGCGCGGCCGGATGCAGACGGTAAATGCTTCTTCCTGATGGAGTGTTTTCCGATAGATGCGGGTAAGACGCCAGGGCAGATAGCGCAGATGGTGCTCGACAAAAAAGACGCGGAATACCGCGTCTATCACGGCCATATCTCGCACAAGAAGGGCGAGGCGGGAGTTGTGATTGGGTACATTTATAACTGCTATGGCACCGAAAACCTCAGTTTTGCTGCCAATGTTGATGATACGATGCGCGGCCCCGTCATGACGCGCACCGATTTTATGTGCCTGCGTAACCCGCGTGTGGCTTACAGCGATACATCAGCCCCACGTTACGGTGCCTATAACCACCAGATACAGGGCTATGACGAGCAGATTGCGACCGAAGCCACCATTCACGCCGTACGCTACCCTGCGCCTAAATCCCCCTTCCGCCGTAGCAGCATTATCTGACCAGATTTTTAAACGAGGAGTATCCGCCTATGACCCCCGCCGCCACTGCCCAGTTAGCCGAAGCACAGCCTGATATTATGACGGCGCCAACCGTTACACCGTCGGTATATGTACGGCCTGTGCATGGCCAGAAAATGAGTGGGGCAGAAGCGCTTATTCATGTTCTGAAGGAAAATGACGTTGATACAATTTTCGGCTACCCCGGCGGCACCATCATGCCTGTGTACGACGAGCTGATGGCCGTACCGCACGACATGACCCATATTTTAACAGCTGCCGAAGCCGGCGCAGGCCACGCTGCCGAAGGTTATGCGCGCAGCACGGGTAAGACGGGTGTTTTGTTTGTGACATCCGGCCCCGGCCTTACCAATGCCGTAACGCCGATGGCGGATGCGAAGGCGGATTCAATACCGATGGTTATTATCAGTGGGCAGGTTGCGACACCGCTGATTGGCACAGATGCGTTTCAGGAAGTGGATTCAACTGGTATTACGCGCCCTGCCACCAAGTATAACGCACTGGTGAAAGACCCGAACGAGTTGATTGCTACATTGCGTGAAGCCTTTGCGATTGCAGCCAAGGGCCGCCCCGGCCCCGTGCATATTGATATACCGAAAGACGTGCAGCTGGCGCAGGTGATATACACGGCACCCACTGGTGCGGATACGCCGCGCGTCACGCGCAAGTTCGGCGAGGAATCACTGGCGGCCATGGCACCGGCCCTCAAGGCCGCTACCGAATTGATGGCGAATGCCCGCCGCCCGATTTTTTATGTTGGCGGCGGTGTTATCAATGCCGGTGCTGCTGCTAGTAAAACCCTGGTTGAAATGATTGATGAAACGGGTTTTCCCGCGACATCAACGCTGATGGGTTTGGGTGCTTACCCTACCACACACGAGGCACATCTGGGTATGCCTGGCATGCACGGCACTTACGAGGCCAATAACGCCATGCATGATGCCGATTTGATTATTGCTGTTGGTGCGCGGTTTGATGACCGCGTGACAGGCAAGGTTTCGGAATTCGCGCCGCATGCGCGTATCATTCATATTGATATCGACCCGTGCGAGATTGGGAAGATTATACGCCCGACCATCGCGCTCACGGGGGATGCCGGTAAAATACTCAAAGGCATGCAAACCTTCTGGCGTGCACAGCAAACCAAGTCTGATACGGGCCGTCTTGATGCGTGGTGGGAACAGATTGCGCAATGGCGCGCCGTGCGGTCGCTGGATTTTGAGGCGGGCGTTGAAGATATCAGACCGCAGCATGCGCTGGTAAAACTGGCTGAAGTTTTGAAGGGGCTGGATGATTACATCGTCTCGACCAATGTGGGTCAGCACCAGATGTGGGCCGCGCAATACTTGCCTTTCACGAAGCCCCGCCAGTTTTTAACATCGGGCGGCCTTGGTACCATGGGTTACGGGCTGCCTGCTGCCATTGGTGGGCAACTGGCTAACCCCGATACGCCTACCTTTGTTGTATCAGGCGATTTTTCATGGCGCATGAATAATAACGAAATTGAAACAGCGGCTGAACGTGACTTACCTATCAAAGCTATTTTGCTCAATGACGGTAATATGGGCATGGTCAAGCAATGGCAGGACATGTTCCATGGTGGGCGGCGTTCACAAAGCAGTAAACCTTTGAGCCGCAAAAACTTTGTCGGTGAATTTGAAGCCAATGGCGGGCAGGGCATGCGCATTACGCACCCAAGCCAGCTGGATATGGGCTTTAAACGTATGATGGCGGCCAAAGGCCCGTTTTTGCTGGAAATTATGGTGCGCGAGGAACAATGCTACCCCATGGTGGCTGCAGGAAAGGCGCATAACGACATGGTTTTGTCACCCGAAACCAAATTACGGAACGCGAAGTTGGGATTATAACGCACTGCAATAAAATTACGCTTTACAGCGGTATTGCGGGTTTTAAAGTAGGGCACCTAACCATAAGGGGTGCCCTATGCCTAAAGTGCTGATTGCCGATAAAATGGATGCCGTATGTGCCGAGATACTGAAAGCCAAGGGGCTCGAAGTTGACAGTAAACCAGGCCTGACACCGGAAGAACTGAAAAACGCGATCGGCGATTACGACGGCGTGGCCGTACGGTCCACCACGAAAATTTCGGCTGAAGTGCTGGTTGGTGCCAAAGCCCTGAAAGTTATTGGCCGTGCAGGTATTGGCGTTGATACGATTGACGTACCGGCCGCCACCAACGCCGGCGTCATAGTCATGAACACGCCTTTCGGCAACTCGACCACAACCGCCGAGCACACAATCGCGCTTATGATGGCTTTGGCCCGCCAAATTCCACAGGCAAGTGCCTCGACCCATGCCGGCAAGTGGGAGAAAACGAAATTCATGGGCGTTGAACTCATGGGCAAAACGCTGGGCGTTATCGGTTGCGGCAATATTGGCGCTATTGTGATCGACCGCGCACAGGGCCTTAAAATGCGCGTCATTGGTTTTGACCCGTTCCTCACCGATGCGCGTGCCACCGAAATGGGCATCGAAAAAGTTGAGCTGGATGATTTGTTTGCCAAAGCCGACTTCATCACCATCCACACCCCGATGACCGAGAAAACAAAAGGCATCATCAACAAGGACGCATTTGCCAAAATGAAAAAGGGCGTGCGTATTTTGAACGTCGCGCGCGGTGGGCTGATTGTTGAGGAAGACCTTAAGAAAGCGCTGGAAGCAGGTATTGTTGCCGGTGCCGCGCTTGACGTTTTTGCGGTTGAACCCGCCAAGGAAAGCATTTTCTTTGGTATGGAAAACGTGATCTGTACGCCGCATCTGGGTGCATCGACATCGGAAGCGCAAGTGAACGTGGCCGTGCAGATTGCCGAACAGATTGCCGACTTTTTGCTGCATGGTGCCGTGTCAAACGCCGTTAACATGCCATCGATTTCGGCTGATGACGCACCAAAACTGAAGCCATACATGAAACTGGCCGAACAGATGGGCAAGCTTGCCGGGCAAATCACGCAAGATGCTGTGACAGGCATTGAAGTGATTTTCCAAGGGCAGGTAGCAGGCCTTAATGTGAAGCCACTGACAGCGATTGCACTTGCCGCCATTCTGGGTGCGAACCTTGAGGGTGTGAACATGGTATCGGCTCCTGCCATTGCCAAGGCCCGCGGCATTGCGATGACTGAAAGCAAAACCGATAGCGCAGGTGATTTCCTGACCGGTATTACGATTAAAGTGCAGACCGACAAGGGCAGCAAAACCGTGATGGGTACCATCTTCGGTGGTGGCCACCCACGCATTGTAGCCATTGATGGCGTGCCTGTTGAAGCGGCTTTGACGCCTAACATGCTGCTGATCCGCAATAAGGATAAACCGGGCATGATCGGCGGCGTGGGCACGCTGCTGGCAGGCGCGGGTATCAACATTGCCGATTTCCGTTTGGGCCGTCTGGCCGCCGGTGAATACGCAATTTCATTGATCGCGATTGACCAGCCGCTGGATGATGCAACCTTCGCCAGCATCAAAGCGCTGCCGCAGGTTGAAAGCGCACAGCGCCTGCGTTTCTAAGCAGGTTTTATACCGATAAACAAAGGGGGCCGTCTGGCCCCCTTTTTATTTGCTATCTCATCATTTGCCGAAAGTGAAGGCGTAGGCATCAAGCCCAGCGCGGGATACACGCAATTCAAGAAGGCCCTTGGGCGCAGCGCCTGCAGGTGTATCGACCAGCGTATAAAGTTTTTCGGCAGTCACTGAGATGGTTTTTGTTTTTGTGCCGTCGACCAGTACATCGACCGTCAGTGGTTTTCCATCAACGCTGCCCAGTACCAGAAATACCTTGCCGCCGATGTAACGGAAACGTAGGCCTGCGTTTGTGCCGGATGTTATTTTTTCACCCGCGACCTTCCAGTTGCCTGTTAGTGCCCATGCGTTCGGGGCCAGGGCGGCAGGATAAGTATAGGTGGTTAGTTTATCAGGCGTTATACCTTCGGGGCTTTTGAAATTGGCTGCACGGTTATAGCCCAGATAGGTTTCGGGTGACTGGCCCTGCATGATGACATCGCTATCAGTGATGCTGACCACTTTTGCATCAAGCCCCAAAGCTGCACGTATGCTGTTTTCCGTTTCGGCATAATTGCCTTCACCGAAATGCGTGTAAACAATTCTACCATCACGATTAATCAGGTAGTGCGCTGGCCAATACTGGTTTTTAAAGGCTTTCCACGTGCTGAAATTGTTATCAAGCGCGACCGGGTAGGTAATGCCGTATTCATTTACGGCGTCTTTTACGTTGCTCAATTTCTTCTCAAATGGAAATTCGGGTGAGTGCACGCCGATAATAACCAGCCCGTCATTTTTGTATTTTTCGTACCAGCCCGTAATGTAAGGCATTGTGCGTATACAGTTGATGCAGCTATAGGTCCAGAAATCGATGAGGACCACTTTGCCTCGCAATTGCTGCAAGGTAAGTGGCGGCGTGTTTACCCAATCGGTAATTCCGACAAGTTCAGGCGCGGTTACGGCATTTTGGGTGTTGTTTTCAAGCGGGGCTGCGGTTGTTATTTCAGCAGCATCGAGCTTTGCGCCCCAAGCAACCAGCTTCAAATCAAACCCTGAAAATATGGTCAATGCTGCTGCAATCATCACAACACCAATGGTGCGGCGGATGGTGTCACTGTGTTTTTTAAGAAAATGAAGATGATGCATGAAATACCTTCCTGACGTTGCAATAATGAACATGGGTATGGCAGCACCCAGTGCAAAGGCGGCGATTATTGCCAATGCGCCTGCTGTTGTGCCTGCCTGAATGATTTGTAAAAGGGCTGTTGCCATGATGGGGCCTGCGCACGGGGTCCAGACCACGCCAATAAGGGCGCCTACGCCCATGCCGCTAATGAACCCGTCACCTTTGATGCGGCCTATTAGTGCATCACTACCGCCGCCCAGACGGGCGAACCATGCGGCCCATTTGTCTGACAGGCGAGGGAAGAGCATGACAAGGCCGAAAAGCATGAGGAGGATAAGGGATGCATCACGAATAACCTCACTGCTGATGCCGCTGGCCAATATCGCCTGCCGCGATACCCATGCGAAGGCGGTGAAGGCCAGCACGAAGCCCGCCACGATGCCCAAAGGCTTTGCTTTGCTGCCCTCAAGCGAGGCGCCCAGTATCAGCGGCAACACGGGGAGGATGCAGGGGGAGAGAATGAGCGCCAGACCTTCGGCAAAAGATACGGCAATGGATGCGGTGGATGTCATGGTTGTCATATAGCCTTCATATTGTGATTGGCAGCGTATTGCCGCATGATTGTTGCATGATAACAATTCGGGCTTTGATGCCCGATGGTTACGGAGCAAAAATTCTTTTTTGTGCTGTAACCAATTGCAGGGGCTTCGCGTATCTTTCATGGACTTAAACGGTTTAAACGAGCTGGCGCGCCGCGTATCCAAGGGTGATGACAAGGCCTACACAGCTTTGCTGCGTGAATGCGCGCGCATTGTGCGCGGCTATATATTCAACCGCGCAGCCCCCAATGACCGTATAGGGGTAGAGGATATTGTGCAGGATACCTTATTGGCCATACATACCAAGTTCCATACTTATGACCCTGCGCAGCCCTTTGTGCCTTGGCTGGTGGCTGTGACGCGGCATAAAATGATTGACCACTGGCGGCGTAACAACCAAGGGCCGCTGGCACCGTTTGATGATGCGCTGGATGATGTTGCGGTTATTGAAACTCAAGGGGCGGACACCGCCCACACGCTTGAGAAACTATTGGCCCAGTTGAATGACAAGCAGCGGCGCGTGGTTGAGCTTGCCCGCATTGAAGGCCGCAGTATGGCTGAAATTGCCGCCGATATGGCGATAAGCGTGGCTGATGTAAAAGTGACTTTGCATCGTGCGCTTTTGAAACTGGCGGCCCACGCGCAAGAAGGGGTGACCCATGCAGACCGATGATCTGATTACCCTTATGGCCCACACGAAGCCTCGCCGCTATAAAATGCAGCGTTTTTTAACTTGGGGCGCGGTATTGGGAATTCTGGCGGTACTGGTGGCTATTATTGCGGGTATCTACGGTATCAGGCCCGATATACGGCAAATATTCCTCGACCATGCGATGGGCTTTAAATACGGCATATTGGGTGAATTTGCAGCGCTTGCGGGCACGGCTTGGTGGCTCAGCGGCCAGCCTGCGCGGCGTTTGCGTGCGCCGCTTTTGTGCATCATCGGCTTGTTGGGTTTGCTTTTGACGACAACCGTGTTCGCATATCTTGACCAGCCGTATACAGCCTTCAAAGCAGCTGTATTTGACCGCGCGGCGTTTTCTTGCGTTGGCAGTATTCTGGTGCTGGCAAGTGCCACAGTATTTGTATTGCTGCGTTTAAGCCGGTCGATGGCACCTACCAATGCAACCCTTCATGCGGTGATGACGGCGATGTTTGCAGCAGCGCTTGCAGGCCTTGCCTATGGTTTCCATTGCCAGCATGACCACCCTGCGTATTTAGCCCTGTGGTATGCGGGTACGGCCTTGCTGTTTACAGTTGCGGCTACACCCCTGCTGGCCAAGAAAATCAGGTGGTAGGTTATTTTTTGGCGCGTTCGCGTTCTTCCAAGTGCCGCGCTTCAGACGCGATCATGACCGGTACGCCGTCACGGATGGGAAAGGCAAGCCCTGCTGTATCCGATATCAATTCGCCGCGCGCGGCATCATAGCGCAACGTCGTTTTGGTAAGCGGGCAAACAAGCAATTCGAGTAATTTGGGGTCAACAGCCATGAAGTGATTATACGTTAATGGCAGCAGGTGTCATCATAATCGCTCATGTCGCGCGCGGCCATTTCTATCATGGTCATAAATAGTTCGGTGCGGGACTGGACATCAGCCGATTCAAGTAAAGCCTGTTTTTCGGAAGGTTGGAGCGGGCAGATCATGGCCAAGGCCGTCAATAAATCGGCATCGGCGGTAATATCGACTTTGCCCCAATCGCACGACATTTCCTGACGGCTGAAATAGGTTTTCAAAATACTGTTGAGGCGTGCGCGGTCAACGGCCACTTTTTCGGTTTGGGGGGCCATATCGGCGTTATAGCCCGCCCATAGGGGGGTTATGGTGCGGTAGGGTTTACCATCGGCCATTTCGGCCTGCCCCTCTATTTTAAAGCGGCAAATGCCGGCAAGCGTTATCAGGTAACGGCCATCTTCAAGTTCGGTAAAATTGACGATACGGCCAGCGCAGCCGACATCGTATAAATTGGTGCTATTGCAGGCGGTGCGGGGCTGGATAATGCCGATCATGCGGTGGGTGCCCAAAGCGTCGTCAATCATACGGCGGTAACGCGGCTCGAACACATTGAGAGGCAACTGCCCATGTGGCAGCAGCAGAACACCCGCTAGCGGAAATACCGGCAGGCGGGTCGGCAAGTCTTCGAAGGCTGGGCCGTATATGTGCATAGAGCTTATCTAGGGTGGTGGAGCCCGCAGTTCAAGCGTTCAGTTCAGGCGGCTTCCACGCGTTCAAAGGCGCTTAGGTCTAGAATCTGGGGTGGGTGGCCGATCTCGGTCAAAAAACGTACCATATCGGCCCCGCTTAGGGCTACCGACATGGTATTGAGCATGGGGTGCGCGCACATGAAGGTGGCGTCAGCCGCGCTTTTATCGAGCACCACTTTGACCTGCCCCTCTGTATCATTGATAGCCGCAAACGGGCAGACGGAGCCCGGGCGCACGCCTAAGTATGTCCATAACCGCTCGGGCGAGCCGAAGGACAAGCGGTCAAGGTCGATGGCCGGTGCCAAGGCCTTGAGGTCGAGTGAAATTTCGTCGGGCACGACAATCAGGGCCATGCGCTCTTTTTTATCGCGCACGAACAGGTTTTTAACATGGACGGCGGGAATATCCTTTTTCAGGAAAGCGGCCTCGGCGCCTGTAAAAACCGCCTTGTGGTGGTGGAGGGTGTAGGCTATGCCCATAGCGTCCAGACGGGCCATAAGGGCCGCGGGCGGGGTAGGCAGGGGCAGGTCGTTTTCTGGTGTCTGGGCCATTTCCCAAACTTATACGAAAATGGGCTTGCCATCACAAGACAGTTTGGCTAAAAGAATGGCACTTCTTAGGCAAATGCGGGTGTAGCTCAGTGGTAGAGCGATACCTTGCCAAGGTATAGGTCGCGAGTTCGAGCCTCGTCACCCGCTCCAGTTTTTTTGTTATTCGGGCCTTCGTCCTGCCGTTCCACGGCGTCGAGGCCCGAAAGCGTTTTTAAGCCCAAGGGGCCGAAAATGTTTTAAGGGTACTCTTTCCGGTCGCGGGTGTAGCTCAGGGGTAGAGCGTCAGCTTCCCAAGCTGAATGTCGCGGGTTCAAATCCCGTCGCCCGCTCCATATTTCTCATAGTATGTTTTTGTCTTACAGCCCTCGCTTCGCTCGGTCGAAGCCAAAAAACGATTTCTCCGCTTCAAAACTAAAACCTTGGAACCATTGGCAGGGTTTGCGCGTATTCGTGGCATGACAATCCGTTAACCCCCCCCTTCAAAGGAACGCGCCATGACCTGCTATAAATATTTGCTATTCACCACTGCTGCCTTGGCTGTGCTGGCTTCATCGCCCGCCGCCTTCGCGCAGGATAAATACAACCGCACCTATAAAGGCCAGCAGGCAGCCCCTGTGAGTGCCTATAAACAGAACGGCACGCCTGAGAGCGCCGCTACATCCGGCTACACAACCAACACCAGTGACAGCACAGGTAATACGGCCCTAACGGGCGTTTACCTTGGTGTTCTGGGTGGCTATAGCTGGGCTGACCTTGACGGTACATCCGCTGAGCCCGATGGCTGGGATTATGGCGTGTTTGCAGGCTACAAGCTTGACCGCTTTTTGCAGGACAATATTGGCATTAACGGCGCCATCGAAGGCTATTATGCATGGTCGAACGCCGATGATACCGTTTCAGGTACGAATTACGAGAAAGACCATGATTGGGGTGTGAATTTCCGCCCTGGTTTCTCGATCTCAGAGACCATCAACCCGTACGGCATTATCGGTTATCGTCGCGCAAACTTTAAAACTATCGGTAGCAACGATAATTATGACGGTTTTGAACTGGGTATCGGTACAGAACTGGTTGCCTGGGGTGATTACGGCATGCGCCTTGATTACTCACATACATGGTATGAAGAGAAAAATGGCATCGACCCGTCTGAGAATGATATCCGCGTTGGTGTGGCTTATCACTTCTGATAATAGCTGCGATACCAATCAACGAATAACGGAATACCGGAATCAAGAGACGTTCGGGGCGCAAAACCCAGAACGTCTTTTGCGGCTGTAATATCGGCGTAAGTTTCGTATACATCGCCTGCGGCCATTGGGGCCATTTGCATGATGGCCTTGTGGTTCGATGCGCGTTCGATGGTGTTGATAAAATCGAGTAATTTTACGGGGTTGTTATTACCCAGATTGAAAATGCGGTGCGCAATATTGCCAACAGTATGGGCTGCGCCTGCTGCCGGTATTGCCGCCAGCGATTTGATAATGCCGTCGACAATATCGTCAATGTAAGTGAAGTCGCGGCGTAGGTCGCCGTTGTTGAACACCTTGATGGGCGTGCCTTCAAAGATGTTTTTGGTAAAGCTGAAATAGGCCATATCGGGCCGGCCCCACGGGCCGTAAACGGTAAAAAACCGCAGGCCTGTGGCGGGGAAGCCATATAGCGATACGTATGAATGCGTCAGTAATTCGCCCGAGCGTTTTGTCGCGGCGTACAGCGATACAGGTTGGTCGCAACGGTCATCAATACTGAACGGCGCTTCAGAATCGTTGCCGTAAACGGATGACGAACTGGCATAAACAAAATGCTTGAGGGATTTGAGGTTGCGCGCGGCCTCGAGCATAACCAGATGGCCCGTCAGGTTCGATTCAGCGTAGGCGTAAGGGTTTTCAAGGCTGTAGCGTACGCCCGCCTGTGCTGCCAGATGCACAATGTCAGTAATGTTAGAGTGCTGCGTTACCAGTGCTTCCATACCCGCACGGTCGGCAATATTGAGTTTGTGGAAGCTGAAATTTTTATGAGCCTGCAACTGCGCAAGGCGTGCGTGTTTCAGGCTCACGTCGTAATAGTCGTTGATGCAGTCAACGCCGATGACATTATGCCCATCGGCCAGCAGGCGATGCGCTACGTGAAAACCGATAAAACCTGCGGCACCTGTAAGCAAGATCATGGCGTGGATATTGGCTTAGCCGTTGTGTTTTGTCCATGCCGCCAAGGTGGCATAGGCCCATAGGCGTGCTGTGTGCGTGTTGTTGCCTGCCAGAAACTCATCCCACGCGGTTGTAACTGGTTTGGCGTTGGTAATTTTAAGTTTTTCAAAAACGGGTTTATCCATCAAATTCTGCACCCTCACACGCAAAGGCCCACGCAGCCAAGCCGCTATATCGAGCGTGGTTTTAAAGGGGCGGGGAAGGCCGTATTCAAGGATGCGCTGGTCGGTGAAAGGCATTCTGATTTCAAGCCCTTGGCTGCCTGCCAGTGCATCAAGGGCGGGTATTTGCCCCTCAATCAATTTTGCCGACATGTCGAAATAGGTGGCTGTGCGCGCCTGTGGCCATTCGAGGCGCGGCAAGGGCCAATCAGGCTCGAATACCATGCCTGTTATGGCTGTTGCGTCATTCCAAAGCCCAATGCTTTGAAGCCATGCGTCGCGCGCAGGCCTTGTTTTGACGGGGAGCATGGATTTGATATGCGCAATCCATACCGCAAGTTTTCCCGGTGTTGCAGGTATGTCGTCATCACTGACCAGTAAATCCGTTGCGGCCATAACCACGGGTGCGCCGTCGTGGGCTGTTACGCATGTGCACCACCACGCAATAGCCGCAGGGTCGCATACTGGCTGGGGCAAATGCGCCAATGCATCAAATGCGTTCTGCAGCATGATGGCATCGATATCAGGCTGGGTAACGGTTTTGAAAGGCTTGTCGCCGTAGCGGTCAATGCCGGTGCGCAGGCTGCGCGTTTCAATGGCGCCTGCATCAAGCAAGGCAAAAGCGGTATCGAGGCGCAGGGCCTCGGTAATCAGGTTCGCCTGCAGTTTTTCGATTTTCGCGGTCTGGTTATCGGTATTATTGCCGCGCAGGGCTACTTCTTCCAGTGTAGAGGCTGCCGACCACCAGCGTTCTGATGATGGTAATGTTTTGTCTTCGGGGTGCAGCATCAGGCGGTGGCCTGCGGGCAGGCATACAATCCCTGCGCGCAGGCTTAGGGGGGCTGGCACATAGCCCAGTTGCAGGCAGGCATTGACCGCCTGCGCATCGATACCTTTGAGGGGTGCATATTCAGGCAGGGTTGCCAGTGCCGCACTGTCGGACGCAAAGGCAAACAGGTTGCCTGTGTGCATCACATAAAGGGGTTTGATGCCCATGCGGTCACGCACCAGATGCAGGGCGCGGGCATCGCCATCCCACAGGGCAAAGGCGAAGGCCCCTTCGAGTTTTTGCAAAAGGCGGTTGAGCCCCCAATGCGCCACCGATTCGACCAGCAATTCGGCATCACTATGGCCATGGAATATAATACCTGCTTCTTCCAGTTCGCGGCGCAAGCTGGCCCCGTTTGCGATATAACCATCCATAACGGCGGCCAGCGCCTTGGTGCGGGCCAAGGCCGGTTGTGCGCCATCGGCCGTTAGATCAAGGGTTTGCAAGACGCGGGCGGCCAGCGCCACTGGGGCATCGGGTGCCACCCACATGCCAATACTGTCAGACCCGCGGCCTTTCGCGGCATCCAGCAGGGTGCGGGCTGTTTTGGGCAGGTAGTCTGGTGTCGCGCCGTAGCGTACAAGGCCGCATAATGCGGTCATGGGGTCCCTCTCTACTGGTCAAAAATGCATAAGTACGCTAGATTATATAGGTAACAAAAACCAGTGTGGACCCCTCATGCAGATTGATCTTCTGGCGACGCCGCGCGGCGAAATAGGCATTGTCAGCAACCGTGCATTCGATTCCGACGTTTCGGGCGTTATTTTCGATGTGGCCGAACGTTCGCTGACGCTTGAATTCGGGGCGTCCATGGATTCGCTGAAACTCAATGTGCCGGTGAGCGAGGAATTCGTCGATACGCTGCGCCACGCACCCTTCATTCATGTTTGCGCCGTGGCTGCGGGCCGCATGGTATCGGCCAAGCAAGCGCCTTTGGTCAAAGTGTCGGTCAATGAGGATGATTTTGTTTATGGCGATGCCCGTACGGGCGTGACCCATGTGCAGAACTGGATTCGCGAGGCAAAATTCGCTCAACCCGTCCATCGTGACAATCTGGCCGATGAAAGCTCAAGCGGGGGCATATTGCGCGGCCTGTCGCGTGGAACTTTGCAGGTTGCTCCGCAGTTGGCACAGCAGCTGGTGCAGGAACGTGCATTGGCGCAAAAGGCACAATTGCAAAACGCACCGCGCATGGCACCACCGTCCCTCGGGCCGGGTACTAGCCAGCCTATGAATAACCTGATGCCCCGCGCACCGCGCGGCACGGACGACAACAACGGATAGAAAAGATTCAAAAATGGCCTCAACCGAAACCAAGAAACAGAAGGTTGTTGTCGATTCGCTGACGACCATTCTGGCCGATACATTCGTGCTGTATTACAAAACCCATTTAAGCCACTGGAATGTTGAAGGGCCAAATTTCAAAGCTCTGCACGACCTGTTTATGGCGCAATACACCGAGATATGGAATGCGCTGGATGAACTGGCCGAGCGACTTCGTGCGCTGGATGCTTATGCGCCTGTTTCCATCAAAACACTGACTTCGCACGCGACGCTCAAGGAATTCGGGCAGAACCGCGATGCCATGCAAATGGTGCGCGAGCTGGCGGATGATAATACCGAGCTTGCCAAGTCACTCGCGAAGGCCATTGAACAGGCGGATGCCGCTGGTGATGCTGCCACGGCTGACTTGCTGACAGGACGGCAGGCCGTCCATGAAAAAGCTGCATGGATGCTGCGCGCGACGACGAAGTAACAGCCTTTGACCTGCTGGCGGCCTACACTATGGGGATATTCCCCATGGCTGATGCCGCGACTGATACAGATATTTTCTGGGTGGACCCAGACATGCGCGGTGTTATTCCGCTAGATGCATTTCACGTTTCCCATTCGTTACGCAAATTTCTGAAAAAACGCCCTTATCGCGTTACCATTAACCATGCCTTTGATGCCGTTATTACGGCTTGTGGCGAGGCTGTACCCAAGCGGCCAGATACCTGGATCAACCCGACCATCAAAAACTGGTTTTGCGAGCTGCACCGCATGGGCTTTGCCCATAGTGTCGAGTGCTGGGACCATAAGACCGGTGCGCTGGTGGGCGGGTTGTACGGTATGGCGATCGGTGCTGCGTTTTTTGGCGAGAGCATGTTTTCAAAAGCCGACCATGCCAGCAAGGTGGCTTTGGTGCATTTGGTTGCGCGTTTAAATGCGCGCGGGTTTCAATTACTGGATTGCCAGTTTACCAACCCGCATTTGCTGCAATTCGGCTGCATTGAAATCAGCCGCGAGGATTATCATTCGGCGCTAGGGGCTGCCGTTGATGTTGCGGGTGTTTCGTTTGTGGGTGCTGATGATTGTGTATCTTCCGGCGTGGCAGGTGCTGCGGGTGCCTCGGTTTCAGGGGCGGCTACGGGTGCGGCCACGGGGGCTGCAGCTTTGTCGTCAGCCTTGGCGGCGGCCGGCTTGGATTCGTCTTTGGTGGCTGGCGTTTTACCGGCAGGTGTTTTGGCATCAGGCGCTTTGGGTGCAGGCGCTTTGGGTGCAGGCGTTTTGGCCTGTGATTCCGATTGGGCAATGGCTTTAGGGTTTCTGCAATCAAGCACCGTTACATCATAGACCGCGTGGTCCATGGCCGAGAGGCTGGGCGATGATGCGAACATCCAGCCAGAGAAAACCCATTCGCTTTTGCCATCCGGCTTTACTTCCCAGATTTGCAGAAACGATGCGCTTTCAGGGTCATCCAGCGGGGATGATTTGCGGCAGCTACGCGGGCGGATACGGATATTGGCATAGGCCACGGTGCGGCCGACTTCGAGGTCGTAGGTACGGCTTTCGGCTTTTACCTTGTCGAGGATACGCAGGCGGACCTGCGGCATATCTTCAAATTCAGGTGTTTTGGGCAGTTCGGCTGCTTCCGGTGCCAATGGGGCCTCTGCTGCGGGTGCCGGTGATGCCGTGGGCGTTGTGGAATCAGTAGTTTGCGGTGTATCTGTTGTCTGTGTTTCGGCCACAGGTGCTTCAGCAGGGGCCTGAGCATTGGACTCAACGGCTGTATCAGAAGCTGCTTCAGATGTTGTTACAGGCGCATCGGCATCTTGTGCCAAGACTGGCAGGGCCGTTAGCAGCATCAAGGCCAGTAAGGGCACCCACAAGCGGGACATATTACATTTGCGGCATTGGTGCGTGTTTGGAAGCATCGTCAGCAGCAGGGGCTGTTGTAGCAGGGCTTTTGCCTGCAGCAGCTTTGTCATCGCCCTTGTCTTTGTCCTTGCTGTCGGACGCGGCGAAGATGAACTTGCCTAACAGTTGCTCGAGGTTCTGGGCATCTTGTGCGTATTTGATAACACCGTTCGGGCGAATGGTTTCTTCGTCGCCGCCTGGGTCAAGCGCCAGATAGGCGCCGCCCATTAGTGATTCACTTGAGACGCGAGCCGCTGTATCGACTGGAATTTTAATATCGTCCTGAATTGAGAGTTTGATATTGGCCTGATAGGTTGCTTCATCAAGCGTGATGGCTTTAACAGTGCCGATTTTGACGCCGCCGATACGTACGTCGGCGCCTTGCTTCAGGCCGCCGATTTCATTGAAGCGTACGGTAACGGGGTAGCCGCTGACAGCGCCTGCCTTGGTGGCGGTTGTGGAATACATGAGGAAAACCCCTGCAACCAAAAGGACGACTGCGCCCAGAACCGTTTCAATGATGTTGCGTTTCATGGGAGACCTTATCGTTCAATCGAGAGTGGTGTTTAGGGGGTTATTCCGGCTTCCAGGCCTGATAATCGCCGGTTCCTTTTGCGCGGCGGCCACCTGAAAGCAAATGGCCAGGCGGGCGATGCGCAAGTTCGGTGCCTGTCAGGTTAGGGCGGTGCGCCACCTGCCATGTTTTGCGGAAGGACGAGCCTTCTTTTGTAGGAACGTTGTCAGTCTGGTGATGCAGCCAGCCATGCCATTCAGGCGGAACGGCACTTGCCTCAGGTTCGTTTTTGTAAAGTACCCAGCGCTGGTCGTGTTTATAGCCTTTGCGGGGGCGGGCGCGGAAGTAGCGGTTGCCGACATTGTCTTCGCCCACGAATTCGCCGCGCCGCCATACCGTCAAAAGGAACGAGACGGGCGATAAAACTGATACGAGTCTGGCAATGAATCTCATAAGTCAAAAATGGAGGAAAAACATGTCAAAATCAAGACGATATTCCTTTTTCTGCCCGCTATGTGCTGGTGCATTCTGTCTCATGTGACGGATAAGCGCATTCGGTGCGTGGATATGAATGCCTGTGTGTCGGCTTATGTTTTTGAACTACCATGTTCAAAAATAGGTTGCTAGCTTTGGGCCTGCAATACAATCGTAACCTTGTTTCTTTTTTGTATAAAGTGCCGATATATACAACCTATGTTAGTGTAATCTGTACTATCGCAAAAGGGTAAGCCTTTGAAAGCCGTTGTTGTTACACCGCACTACCCGATCAGCGATACGGCGCTTGAGACGCTCAAAATCCAGATTGAGGCGTGGCTGATTGAATCCGGCTTTGAGCCCGATGAGCTGGACGTCAATACAATCGGTTGCGAATTTACGTCGTCGCGCTGATGACGGTCGCGGCTGCGTTTTCACCGCCGCGGTTGAAGTGTGGGCTGGCCGAGGCTTCGGGCCCGTAGCCGCATATGATCAGGTTCGAGAACGGCAATTCGGCGCCTAACCCATGATGACCGAACAAGCCGCCAAAAAGCTGGGTTAGCGGGTGGCCGCCGCCTAATGCTTCACGGTGAATTGGGCCGATAGTGCGCGTCATGTTGTCGCCCATATAGACGGCGGCAGTATCAACCAGTTTTGTAAAACCGGGTGATACTGTTTCAAGTGCACCGTAGACGGAATCGGCAATGGCGCCCCAGTTGTCGGGATCGTTCGGCATGGTCGGGTCATAATATTGGGCGATGACGGAGGCTACATGGCGGCCTTGCGGGGCCAGTTCGTTTGACGACAGCGAAGGTATAACCATCGAGATAACAGGGCGGTGTGACCCGCCATCGGCTTTCGCGTCAGCGCGGGCAGTTGAAATATATTCAGGCGTAGGTGCTACCAGAATTTCGCCGCTGGTGAAGGCTTCGGCCGAGACATCACCCAATGATGTGAATTTTGGCAGGTCGTTCAGCGCCAGTTTCATGCGTACGAAACCGCCGCCTTGACGCAAAGGCGTCAAACGGGCCTGTAATTGGGCCGATAACTTGTTGGCACCGATCAACTGGTCGAACAATGTCAGCGGGTTTAAATCAGCAATGACCATCGCGGCTTCGATGGGCTCGCCATCACTGAGCGCAATGCTGGTAATGCGGTCATCGGCAGTTTCAAGTTTGGTCACGACCTGCCCGGGGAAGAACGCAACATCGCGGTCGATTGCGCCTTGGGTCAGGGCCCGCAAATAGTGGTGCAGGCTGCCGCGCAACGGCTGCCAGTCACCGCGGAACGGGCGATGCCCGCCGAGGCTTAGCATATATTGGATGAGAGATGCGGCGCTGCCCTTGCGGCCCGGTGTTGTCATCGAGGCCATGGTTGCCTGCGCTGATAAAAATGCGCGCACCGATTGGCTTTCAAACATGTCGCTGACGGCGGTTTCGAGCGAGCCGTTCATAAGGCGCGCGAACATCAGTTGCGCAGCTTCACCGCCTTCGGCTAGCAGGCGGCCGGTTTCAAAAACGCCCCATAAATCTTTCCAGCCGTCTTGTGTGTAGGGGGGCAGACCTTCGGCTACTTGTTCCAAGATACCGGCAAGCGAATGGACTTCATCGGAGAATGCCATGAAGGTATCGGCATCTTTTTGGGAAAATTTTGCAATCTCGCGCTGGGTAGCTGCGCGCGATGATGTTGCGAACAAGTATTGGCCCGTTTCAAGTGCGGCTGGCGCGAACGAGCATGTTTGTTCAGGCTTCATGGAAAAGCCGCGTTCCTCAAGACCAAGCCTGTCGGCCATATTTTGGTCAACCGGTACGGGGGCGTGAGCACAGGGTCCGGTGCGGTAACCTTCGGCAAATAAATCGTAAGATAGGCCACCGGGTACAGGTGATGCAATATCAAGCACGGCTACATCAAGCCCTTCCTGCGCAAGCAGGTTTGCGGCTATCAGGCCCTGATGGCCCATACCAATAATTGCGGCGTCAAATCGTTCGGTCATGGTTTATTCTTGCCTATGGGGTCGATTGCGTCCAGCGCTTCGTTCCATGGCTTGCCATCAATCCGCAATTCGTAGGGTTGTATATTGTTCTCGGCACTAGGCAGGCCGTTCAAAATCGCGGTCACTTTGTGTTTGCCTTCGGCCAGAAGTTTTTCAAGACGGGCAATTTTCTGGGGGCGTTCCTTGTTGGTGCCCTGCCATATTGTGAAGATGCCGCGATCGGCACGGTCCTTGACCGGTTCGTCCGCTTTGTCAGACTTATAATTGGACCAGTCATACCCGATGATGATCTGGTTAGCAGCGTTGCACGTGCTGGCTTTGATAACCGGAATCTCGATCTTGCGTTGTTCGATTACGTCAACTTTATCATCCGTAATTGTAAGATCGGCTTCGGTCCATGGCTTCCCGTCAATCAAAAGCATGGTCGGTACCAGTGTGCCACCTTTGGTATAGGCGATGACATCCAGTTTATGGGCTTTATCGCGTAGCAAATTTTCGACCGCGCGGGCATTGCCTTCGGGCAAGAAGAAGCGCCCGCGTATAGGTGGTGTTTTGTTTTCGATGCGGGAGGCCAGCGTGCCTTCGCGTGCATCCCACAGCCGCACATAATGGGGGCATTTGCCGTCGGTTACCGGCGTGGCTGTAAGTGTACCGCCCGCGTCATCAAGGCACAGGCCTTTTTCGCGGCCCTCTTCAAATGCAATGTCATCGGGCACGGTATCGGGCCAGACGTAACGGAATTGTAGGTATTGGCCGCGCAAAAGATCGCGCGGGTCGAACCCGACAATCGGAATGGTAAATTTCTTGCTGGTTTTTTCCTGCGTGGCACTCAGTGTAACAGCACCCAGAAGGCCTATGACGGGCAGTGCCAATGCGAAGCCCAGTAATATTTTACGGATCGTCATGGCTCTAACCTCGCTTTCAATGCTTTGTCGGTCAGACGGGCCAAGCGCACAAGGCCCAGAAGCAGAACACCTGATATGACAAGGCCCAGGCCTGTCATCATCTGGCTACCGAAAAGCTCAATGAATACGGCAAACAGGCGTAGCGAAACCATGGCAACGGCCAGAGAAACGCCGCGCGCCCAACCCTGTTGTTGCCATGCTGCGCCCAAGCCCAGCCAGTAGATGATGAAACTGCCAGCGGCTATCCAGCTGCCGTCAATACCTTGAAGCGGCACTGTCAGGCCAAGTATGAAAAGGCTGCTGATAAGGACGATATCGGGCCGGCTGGTTGGCAGGTTGCGCGCCACCAGAAACTTGCGCGAGGCCCACCACAGGATAATGGAGAGTGGCGTGCAAATGAGGAACACACAGGCCCATGTGGCCAGCGAATAATCGAGTGCATGGCGGCTCAGGCCATAAAACAGCATTGTTGAAAGGCTGGTTGAAATGACGATATACGCCATCACCAACTGCGCCACTATTTCGGAATGTGGTGCCAAATGCTTTTTGAGGAAGGGGATATGCGTCTGCATCACAAGACCCAGCGGCAAGACGCTTTGCAGGATCTGCAGGAACCAAAAGCGGAATTCGTTGGGTACGATTTTGAAGATGTCGGCCAAGATGGCAAAGAGCACATAGAAGCCGAGCAGCGACCAAGCGACAAGTGTGTAGCGGTTTTCGGTCGTGATTAAAATAAGTGGTGTTGTGAGTACAAACCACAACTTAAGCGCGCCCTCGATATCGCTTTGTACGTGATAGACCTGACCTATGAGGGCGATTAGCGTCAGTGTCAGGCCGAATAGAATGAATACGGCGATATCGCGGTGGCGTTTGTGTGTATCGTCATTGCGCCATAGCCATATGAGGTATGCCGCCCCGCCATTCATGGCGAAGTGCACGCTCAGTTTGACCGATGCGCTGATATGCGACCAGTTTGCAGCAATAACCAGCGCCACCCCGAGCAGGATTGAAAAGAACCCCGCCATGGTTACGCCGTTTTTCCAGCGTGCCCCGCCCGAACCCTGTTCGTGGTTTAATACCTTGTCGCGCTGGGTATCGGTTATAAGCCCCGCTTCTACCCAGCTTTCTAGTTTTTTGTTCAGGCTCATGCGTCTTGTGATTCCCTTGCGTGTGGGGGGGCCTTGGGTAGGGCACGGGGTGCTTGGTCAGGGTAGGAGAAGATGAGCTTGTCGCCATCGTAATCAATGCGCACCAGCCCGCCATCGGCCAGTTTGCCGAACAGTAACTCATCGGCCAGCGGCTTTTTGATTTTTTCCTGTATGAGGCGGCCAAGCGGGCGGGCACCCATGGCAGGGTCGTACCCTTTTTCGGCCAGATAGGCGCGGGCGGCGTCTGTCAGCGTTATCGTCACATCGCGGTCGGCCAACTGGGCTTCGAGCTGGATCACGAATTTGTCGACCACACGGGCCACGGTTTCGGGCCCGAGGTTTTTGAACGGTACGATGGCATCGAGACGGTTGCGGAATTCTGGCGTGAACATCTGGTTGATGGCTTCCAGATCTTCTTCCGAACGTGCGGTGCGTTCAAAGCCCATAGGGGCTTTGGCCATGGCGGCGGCACCTGCGTTTGTCGTCATAATCAAGATCACGTTTCTGAAATCAACTGTTTTGCCGTTGTTGTCGGTCAGTTTCCCGTAGTCCATGACCTGCAGCAAAATATTGTAAATATCAGGATGTGCTTTTTCGATTTCATCGAGCAGCAGCACGCAATGCGGGTTCTGGTCGATAGCGTCGGTTAATTGCCCGCCCTGTTCGTAACCCACATAACCGGGAGGGGAGCCGATGAGGCGGCTGACCGCATGGCGTTCCATGTATTCGGACATATCAAAGCGTTTGATATCAACACCAAGTGTTTTAGCCAGCTGGCGCGCAACTTCGGTTTTACCGACGCCCGTGGGGCCCGAGAATAGGTAACAGCCGATTGGTTTTTCAGGGTCACGCAGGCCTGCGCGCGACATTTTAATGGCATCGCTCAGCACGCTGATGGCGGCGTCTTGCCCGAATACGAGGGTCCGCAAGTCGCGCTCCAGATTGCGGATCACTTCGCGGTCGTCTTTGGATACTGATTTTGGTGGTATGCGGGCCATGAGGGCCACCACAGCCTCGACATCTTCGACGCCGATCACGTCTTTGCGATCTGCTTCGGGTAGCAGCATTTGCGCGGCGCCCGCTTCGTCAATCACGTCGATGGCTTTGTCGGGTAGTTTACGGTCATTGATGTATTTGGCTGACAGCTCAACTGCGGCTTTAATAGCAGCGTCTGTGAAAGTAAGTTTGTGGTGCTTTTCATAGACTTCCTTGAGGCCTGTCAGAATTTTGATGGCGTCATCGATGCTGGGTTCAACCACGTCAATTTTCTGGAAGCGGCGCACGAGCGCGCGGTCTTTCTCGAAATGCTGGCGGTATTCTTTATATGTCGTTGAGCCGATGCAACGCACCGAGCCGTTGGACAGCGCGGGTTTCAGCAGGTTGGACGCATCCATAGCGCCGCCCGATGTGGCGCCTGCGCCGATGACAGTGTGGATTTCATCAATGAACAAAATCGCGCCTTCGGTTTTCTCGACCTGCGTGATGACGGCTTTCAAGCGTTCTTCAAAGTCGCCGCGATAGCGTGTGCCGGCCAGCAATGTGCCCATATCGAGTGAGAAGATGATGCAGTGTTTCAGGACCGCCGGTACCTTACCCTCGGTAATCCGGCGGGCAAGTCCTTCAGCAATCGCGGTTTTACCGACGCCGGGGTCACCCACAAAAAGCGGGTTGTTTTTGGAGCGGCGGCATAAAATCTGGATCGTGCGGTCGACTTCCTTCTCGCGCCCGATCAGTGGGTCAATTTTGCCGGTTTTTGATTTTTCATTGAGGTTGATGCAATACGCCTTGAGGGCGTCGGCGCCTTTTTTGACGTCTTCGTTTTCTTCCTCGATTGTACTGCCTGCGGCGCGCGGGGTTTTGGGCGCATCCACGCCAGCTACTTTGGCAATACCGTGGGATATGTAATTGACTGCGTCAAAGCGCGTCATGTCCTGTTCGGTCAGGAAGAAGACAGCATGCGATTCACGTTCAGAAAATAACGCAACAAGTACGTTGGCGCCGGTCACTTCCTCGCGGCCCGAGCTTTGCACGTGGATGGCCGCGCGTTGTAGTACGCGTTGGAAGCCTGATGTCGGTTTTGCCTCGTCAATCGCGGGGTTGATGAGGTTCATCAGTTCGGTATCGAGATAGCGCGTTAGCTGTTCCTGCAAATCGGTTACAGATGCGCCGCAAGCACGCATAACGGCCAGCGCATCGGAATCGTCGGTTAAAGCCAACAGCAAATGTTCAAGGGTTGCAAATTCGTGCCGACGGGCGGTCGCAAGGTCGAGTGCGCGGTGCAGTGTGGCTTCAAGGTTTTTGGACAGCATGTGCGTCTTACTCCTTTTCCATGGTACATTGTAATGGCTGTTCGCGCGCACGCGCATAGTCCATCACTTGTGTCACTTTCGTTTCAGCAACTTCATAGGTGTAAATGCCACAAATACCAACGCCGCGGCGATGGACGTGAAGCATGATATCGGTGGCTTCGGCCCGTGTTTTCGAGAAGAATTTTTCAAGGATATGGACTACAAAATCCATAGGCGTGAAATCATCATTCAGCAGCAATACTTTGTACATGGACGGCCGCCGCGTCTTAGGACGCGACTTGAGCATGATGCCCGCACCTGATTCGCGTTCTTCGCGGCCCTGATCGTTACCGTTCGGGCCGTTTGGCGGGGTTGGTATGTCTTGTTCCATCAGCCTTCAATATAAAGCATTGCCATGCTTTTTTCTAGGCATAGGGGCGTCAAAAGGCTTTTAAATACGCATGGCCTTGTGGTCGATTGTCATTAATCCCAGCCGGGTTGAAAATAGCTGGCTTTGTTGTTCGATTTGATGATCAGCGCGCGAATATCGGCTGTTTTATCGAGCTCGTAATCATAAGCGGTGATGAGATCGCCGGTACGGATGTCTATCAAGCGCAGGTTGATGAGTACGTTGTCAGCGCCGACCGAATATGTGCCCGTAACTGCCAAAGCTGCTTTATGGGATCCCGATACGTCTTGTACGTTGCGTGAATACAGGAATTCGCCAGATGAATCAGGGTTTACCGCACCGTTTTGGATGGATATGCCCTGGCGCATTTTCAGTTCAGCCACCTTAAAGCCCAATTGAGACATGCGGGCACCGATTTGCTCGGTGATGGTGCGGCCGAAAGCGGTTGATTGTTCGACGTTGTTGACATCGCTGATGGTGCCAACAAGAACAGGGTTGTTTTTGCTTACGCCTTTACCGGCGCGGCGCATCAGTTCCTCAACTGCTTTGTAGCTATACCCTTTAAGGGAGCCATTAGAAATACGGAACGTGGAATCGCGCGCATAACCGTTATTGCTTCCATAGTAGCTGCCACTTGTGGCGCTGGCCGTGCCTTCGCAGGCGGCGAGGGATACAGATGCAGAAAGCGCGAGAACTAGAAGAGCGAAACGGGCCATGAACCCCTCAGGTGATGGTGAATAAACTTGTCCATGAATGATAGATGCGGGACGAGCGCGCGGCAATAGGGTTTATGGATGTGCTGAAAACCCTGAATAATCAGGATTCTTCAGCAAGTTTGCGGCCTTTGGGGGTCAGCCAGCAGATGCAGCGGTCGTGCCCGTCTGAAAAAGGGAGGCGGCGGTGTTCTAGTACGCCATCATCGATTGCCGACCATATGGCACTTTGCCCGTGGGTCTCGATAAGGTCGGATTCGAACATCACGGCATTTTGCGGCTCGAAGAATTGTTCCATGAGGCGGAGTTCGCGTAAGGCGGTCAATGGCAGTTGTGTCATGAAAATCTCCCCTCTATCGATACTTGATCGAAGCAACACTAAATACTGAGAATGATTCTCAGGTGATTCTTACTGCGCGTCAATATCTAGTATGCAGATTCGTTGAGATCTACGAAATCTGGTATTTTTCGTCTGAAAGCTTGTTCAGCATGGCGGCAAAACGGGTATTGGCGGCACCATCCGTGTTCCAGACAGGGATAGAGCCTGCCATGCGCGGGCTATTCAGCGTGAAGTGCGACGGGAGTGTGGTCATTACAGGCGTGGCCTCAGCTACTTGGATATTACCAGAATCTTTACTGACTAGATTATAGGCTTTATCACCGAAGCTTGAGCCCGTTTGCTCTTGTACGGCTACGTCAGCCATCGCCAAAGCCCCGCCAATTGGCCCTCCGAAGAGTGTTCCGCCGATAATACGAGCAGATGAACTTATATCATCGCCTGTGATTTTACGGTAAATTGTGCCGACAACGGGGATGTGTTGAAGGGGGTTTATGACATCAAGCATGTCTTTGAAACTGGGGCTGGTTTTAATGCTGGTTTTGGGGGTTGAGACATCATCTGGCGCGTAATTTGCGGTCGCAGTTTTGGGGTGCCATACGGGCATGGTGCCGGCGGTGCGGGAAACGGCGAAACGGTTTTTGTGGGGGGCTGTATTTTGGGCCATGGGGATGGCAGGGCTGTTTGCCCCGCCTATATCTGCGACCATGTTTGAAAACGTTCTCATATCCAATTTACGGGTTGCAAGCCTCGTGCCAGACTGTCGGCATCATGTTATCGCGCATTCCCGTTCGTGTTATGGCTTCTAACCCTGATGAGTATCAGGCGATTGCCGATGTGCTGACATCAGGGCAGTCGGGGTCGCTGGTGCTGGCTGCCGATGACGAGCGACCATTGGTGGCAATCATTTGCCCCTCTACTATCGAGATTGATGCCCTACCACCTATGGTGCCCGCTTTGGTGCTAGGACCAGCGAGAGGGGATGCAGCTGCCCATATTCGCTTTATGAATGTGCCTGCTACACTTCATGACGTGTTTATGACACTCGAAGGCATGGCGCAGGATGCGATTGACCCTGCTGTACCTCGTCACCACCAAGGATGGGTGCTGGAGGTCGGGCGGCAGATTTTGAAAGCACCAACGGGGCAGACCATTACATTGACCGATACTGAAACACGGCTGCTGGCCATATTATTTGATGCCGAGGGTCAGGAAATGGACAGGGATTCTTTGCTGCAGCGCGTCTGGGGTTACAGGCCGGGGCTGGATACACATACGCTTGAAACCCATATTTACCGCCTTCGCCAGAAAATCGAGACCAACCCGACCATCCCTGCCTTTCTTATTACTACCGGTGCCGGCTATAGGCTTGCATAAACACATCATGATATAATTGGCCGGTAATGAACGTCTATGAACCCAGCCTATGGTCTAAAAGTTATGCGCCCGGTGTCAACTGGGATACGGCTATTCCAGCCTATCCGGTCCATCGTTTGCTGGATACGGCGCGCGAACGCTTCGGCCCCGCCAACGCTTTCGACTTTCTAGGTAAAAAATACAGCTGGAATGACCTTGCCACCGCCGCGAACCATGTGGCCAAGGGCTTACAGGCACGCGGCCTCAAGAAGGGTGATCGCGTGGCTTTATTGCTGCCCAATTGCCCGTTTTACCCCGCTTTCTATTACGGGGTGCTCAAGGCCGGTGGGGTTATCGTTAACCTCAACCCGCTTTATTCGGACCGCGAGATCAAGCATCACATTGACGATTCGGGCGCGATTTACCTCGTCACGCTTGATCTTGAGCCGATGTTTACCAAGGCTGCGAAGGTGTTGCATGAAACGCGGCTCGAGAATCTGATTGTTTGCCGGTTTATCGATGTACTGCCTTTCCCCAAAAATTTGCTGTTTCCGATTGTGAAATGGAAGGACATCGCGGCGGAGGCCCATACGGGTGACTACCTTGCGTTTGAAGATTTGACGGCTAATGACGGCAAACCAGAACCCGTAGTAATAGATGCCGTCAATGATGTGGCCTTGCTGCAATATACAGGCGGCACTACAGGTGTTGCCAAAGCTGCAGCCCTCACGCACGCGAATATTGTCGCCAATGTCGAGCAATGCCGCGCGTGGTTTCCGGACGCAACCGAGGGCCCTGGCTATCGCATGTTGGGTGTTATTCCGTTTTTCCATGTGTTTTCCATGACGGCGGTGCTTAATTTCGGCGTGCGGCTGGGGTGGGAAATTATTGCAACACCACGTTTTGATGTTGAAGAGGCGCTTAAGATCATCACCAAAAAGCGGCCGACGTTGTTTCCGGCTGTACCCGCGATCTACAATGCGATTGTGCAAAAGGCCGATCGCAAAAAGCATGATCTGTCGTCGATCAGGTTCTGTGTGTCGGGTGGTGCGCCATTACCGCCTGAAATCAAACGCAACTTTGAAGACCTCACGGGCGCGGTTGTTGTTGAGGGTTATGGCCTTTCGGAGACATCGCCCGTTGTGTGCGTAAACCCGACGGCGGGGGAAAACGTATCGGGCTCGATTGGTTTGCCTGTGCCGCGCACGATTGTCGAGATCATCAGCCTTGAAGATGGCGTGACGCCGGTGCCATTGGGCGAAAAGGGTGAATTATGCGTGCGTGGCCCGCAGGTGATGAAGGAATACTGGAATAACCCCGATGAAACCGCAAAAGTGCTTAGAAACGGCCGTTTGCATACGGGTGATGTGGCCACGATGGATGCGCAGGGTTATGTACGGATTGTTGATCGCATCAAGGATATGATTATCGTCAACGGCTTCAAAGTATACCCGCGCAATGTGGAAGACCTGATTTACCAGTTCGGCGGCGTTCTTGAATGTATTGTGGCGGGCGTGCCGGACGAGCAGCGCGGCGAGATCGTCAAAACATGGATCGTGCCTAAACCGGGTGTTAATTTTGATGCGGATGCATTGAAGGCATTTTTGAAAGCCGAATTGTCACCCGTTGAAGTGCCGCGCGCGATTGTGGTGCGTACCGAGCTGCTACCCAAAACGCTGATTGGCAAGCTATCGCGCAAGGATATGGTGGCACAAGATTTAGCCGCCCAGAAAAACGCCTGAAGCTACCGCGGTCGCAAGGTTGCGACGTTCACAGGGCCTGCCTTATTCAGTTTTTCCAGCATATTGAAGGCTGCTTGCGCCGTGCGCACGAAGTGGAACATCTGGCGCTGGGCGTCATCCATAAAGCCGCTGCCGACAGCGCGGCGTATTTGCGCCGCCAGTGGGTTAAAGTAGTTATGGATGTTGCAGATGATGACGGGGTGCAGAATTTGGTCACGTTCGATCAGCGCGCGGGTGTCATTGATGCAGGCTCTATCAAGCAATTCATCAAACGTGCCGATGCCGCCCGGTAAAGTGATGGCGGCCTGCGTGACCGTTTGCATGTAATTTTTGCGATCCATTACGCTGGCGGTGGTGAAATGCTGTGCGCAAGGCACATTGGCCCGTGCTGACGCATCGCTGAATGCTTCGGGGTACACGGCGGTAACGCTAGGGTTATGGGGGGTTGCACCACGCATAAGTGCACCCATTAGGCCGTTATTGCTGCCGCCGTATACGATGGCATAGCCATGGCTTGCCAACAGGTCGCCTAGCAGGGTGGCTTCGCGTTCATAGGTGGGGTCATTGCCGCTGCGCGACCCGCAGAATACGGAGACGGCGCGGATATATCTGTCAGGCATGGGTTTTCATAGTACGGTCACGAGAGACCGTCAAGTAATCAGCTCTGATTTATGTTCCGTGTTTTCATCCAGTCGATGATGAACTTGATTTCAGCGCCGAACAGTAGCGCTGCGAAAATCAGAAAGCTGGCTGTCATCTGTTCGGTCCAGCTTTGTGACACCTGATGGCGGGCGTAGGCCAGAAACAGCGAGGCTATCGCCAGCACGGCACAAATTTGGGAGAAAATGAGTTTTTTATATTTTGCGAACATAGGTCCATTGAAGCATGAAAAAACCCCGCCGGTAAAGGCGGGGTTTTTCGTTATTTATGCCTTTCGAAGATTACTCTTCGGATTTAGCTTTTTTAGCGGCAGGCTTTTTCTTGGCAGCAGCAGCTTTTTCAGCAGGCTCCTCACGGCCGAGGGCCGCGCCGAGAATGTCGCCAAGCGATGCGCCTGAATCGGATGAACCGAATTCAGCCATTGCCTGTTTGTCTTCGTCGATTTCGCGCGCTTTGATGGACAGGGATACCTGACCACCTTTGCCAACGAGCAGAACTTTCGCATCGACTTTTTCGCCAACGGCGAAACGGTCAGGGCGCTGTTCGGAACGTTCACGGGAAAGGTCGTTGCGCTTGATGTACCCTTTGGTGCCATCAGAGAGCGTAACCGTGACGCCATCGCTTTCAACGGCCGTGACCGTGCAAGTGACAACATCGCCTTTTTTCGTGCCGGCAGAAGCCGAAGAAGTGGCGGCACCTGCAGTTTCAGCCGTGTCAGCAGATGCTGGCTTGGCTTTGCTGCGTGTGGCTTCGATTGCGTTTGCCGGTTTTTCCGTCAATTGCTTGACGCCGAGAGCAACACGTTCTTTTTCAGGATCCATTTCAAGGATTTTGGCCTTGATGGTGGAGCCTTTTTCGACCGTCTTGATCGCGTCTTCGCCCAGCTGTTCCCATGACAAATCTGACATGTGAACCATACCGTCGATTTCAGCATCAAGTGCCACAAACACACCGAATTCGGTGACGTTGCGGACTTCGCCTTCGATGGTGTCGCCAACGGCGTGGCTATCGGCATAAGCCTTCCACGGGTTGGGCTGGCACTGTTTCAGGCCGAGGCTGATACGGCGTTTTTCCATGTCAACATCCAGCACGACGACTTCAACTTCTTGCGAGGTCGAAACGATTTTACCGGGGTGGATGTTTTTCTTGGTCCACGACATTTCAGATACGTGTACGAGACCTTCAACGCCGTCTTCGAGTTCAACGAACGCACCGTAATCGGTGATATTCGAGACACGACCATTGAAGCGCTGACCGGACTGGTAGCGTTTCTCGGCGCCTTCCCAAGGATCTTTCTCGAGCTGCTTGAGACCGAGCGAGACACGACCCGTTTCCTTGTTGTAACGGATGACCATGATGTCGAGTGACTGGCCGATCTGCAGAACTTCGGATGGGTGGTTGACGCGTTTCCACGAGATGTCGGTGACGTGCAACAGACCATCGATACCGCCGAGGTCAATGAACGCGCCGTAATCCGTGATGTTTTTGACAACGCCTTGCAGAACGCGGCCTTCTTCCATGCTGGCCATAAGGTCAGTACGGGCTTCAGCGCGCGATTCTTCGAGGACAGCACGACGGCTGACGACGATGTTGCCACGGGCATGGTCCATTTTCAGGATCATGAAAGGTTGTGGCGTGCCGAACAGCGGGGAGATGTCTTTAACCGGACGGATATCAACTTGTGAACCCGGCAGGAAGGCGACAGCGCCGTTAAGGTCGACTGTGAAGCCGCCTTTGACTTTACCGAAGATGATACCGGTAACGCGTTCGTTTTTGAGGTGTTGACGCTCGAGTTCGCTCCACGCTTCTTCGCGTTTTGCTTTTTCGCGTGACAGAACGGCTTCGCCGTTGCGGTCTTCAACGCGTTCAACGAACACTTCGATGATATCGCCAATGTTCATGGCTGATTTGGAACCGGCAAAGCCGAATTCTTTCATCGGTACGCGGCCTTCAGACTTCAGACCGACGTCGATGATCACGTCGTCAGGTGTAAAGCCGATAATGCGGCCTTTCACGACGGTGCCTTCGAAAGCGGTCTGTGGTTTTACTGTTTCTAACAAGAGCGAAGCAAAATCGTTCGATTCTGCGCGGTCTTTCAATTGAGCGGCGATACGAGCCATATTTGTATTCCTTTTCTTTGGCGGCGGCCTATTGAGCCCAAATTTTTAAACAAACATGCAAAAATGTTCCGCGAACCCTGTTTCAGGGTTGCAGAACGCTTAAAACACGTCATTTCAGGTTTAAAAACTTCAACTAACAAAACCACCTTTGGTGGATTACCGCGTTGCGTCCTGTTTGACGGCCTAAAAAGGCTTCAGGGGCAGGCGGCTGTCAGGCTATTTCCGGCAGGCTTTTGCGCACAATACCCAGTACATGGGCCAAAGCGGCGTCAGCATCCAGTCCGTCAGTATTCACCGTTGCCGCATCGTGTGCCGGTCTCAAGGGTGCCACTGCGCGGGTGGAGTCACGTTCGTCACGTTCTTCCAGATCTCGCAAGACGGCGGCATATGTAGTCTCTATCCCGCGGGAAAGCAACTCTTTTGTACG
>Ga0209066_10000152_pt1 | contig 104728 bp, 85 predicted proteins | sample All_14_2_FD_187198 | JGI IMG/M metagenome (GOLD analysis project Ga0209066, IMG submission 187198) | Freshwater microbial communities in response to fracking from Pennsylvania, USA - Allegheny Zone_MetaG_DW_15 (SPAdes) (version 2) ...
CCCGTCCATTTTGACATGGATTCCACCCCAAACACCCACCACACCCGCGCCACCATATCTTGCGGAATACCGGCTTGACATTTCAACATGCAGACACTACGATTTTAAAAACGGACCAACCCCAGGGATAGCCCAAGACTGATCATCACGGGTGAAAAGCGTGATCCTGAACGCCTTCCCTGGGTCTTTCTTTTCAGGACCAACCATTTCAGGAGATGGCTACCTTGACCACTGACACCGCCACAAGCCTTTCGGATACCGTCATTAACCCACCAACCCACAACGACATATCCGACCAGTCAGAAACAATACCCGCCTGGCTTCTTGAAGTGTGTTCAAAATCACGAAAAAAAGGGTATGTAGCACTGGGCGATCTTCCACTAATCATGGCCGTTGAACCGGCATATACGGATGAGCGGATCGAAAATATTTATAAAAAATGCGGGTGCGATTCACGACAGGCAATTACAAGCAAGATACAGGCATGGTTTGACATTTTTGAACGGATAATATTCAATCGTATCCAGGGTCTCGGAATGGAAAGCGATATTGAATATGGTTCATTGAACCTGTTCAAATTTGATAAAAAAACACGGCAATATCCACCGTTGGATAGAAAAAAAGATATAGAAGATTCTGTATTTGTGGCCCTTCCTGAACTTGATACCTACCTGACAACCGAGTTCAAAATCAGTCTACCGACGTTATTATATGATAAGCTGAGTATACCAACTACACCCCCCGAAAACGAAAGCAGCAAAGAGAAAAGAACTCGCAAATGCCGCAAGGAAGCGGCCCGGCAATGGGCCGAAAACGAATGGCTGACCTACGGTGAAATTTACGCCAGTGAACCCATGCAGAAAATTCTTAAATACGAGAAAAAAGACGGTGGGTATTCACTTGATTGGATGCAAAAACGCATCAAAGACATCAATCCGCATCCCACCCCCGGAACTCGAAAAGGGCAGACCAAAGCAAAGCGGTAGCCCCTCCGTAAAAGGGCCTTCGGCGCAAGAAAACGCTACCTGAAGGCCCTTTTTTGCATCTCACCCCCCCCCATTTAAGAAAAAAAAACAGACCAACACAAAAAAGTTATATTTCCCATGAAATCATGCCTTTGTTTCAACGCTTGGCTATAGACCCCCCATATAGAACCGAATAGCCCCCCCGTATAGGCGCAACAGACCCTTCATCTAAAATTGTACCTACATTGGGGGATTTACACAATAAAAACGGTAGTATATCTTTGTCACAACATCAACATTCAAGGAAAAGGAGCTATATGGAAACAATCTTAATAAACGAAAAAGAAGCCGCGAAAATGACGGGCCGGGCCATCCAAACATTAAGGAACGACCGCCACCGAGACAGAGGGATGCCGTATCTGAAAATTGGGCGGCGGGTGCTGTACTCGATCGAGGACATCCGGGCGTTCATCGACAGCCACCGAATCGTGCCGACCGAACAATGAAAGAGGACGAGGATCTTATGGGTATAGCCATGGTAAAACCACTGACCTGGGACGATGTACCCGACGAACCAGTGACCGGCACCGCAATAACACCTCCCCCCGTGTCCTCGAATGTGCTGGCTTTGCCAACTCTTACAGCGGACGTGATGACGGCCCCGCCTTCGGACGAAAAAGAGGATGCCAGGAAGAAAAAGGCGGACCGGACCGACAGGGAATATGCAGACGAAGTTGTGAGCAAAGGTTTTCACGGGATTGACAATATTATTTATGACGGAACAGATGTTCGGGCATGGGGCGTGTCACCCGGCTTTTGGGATAAAGTTCCTGATTGGGAACTCCGGCGGCGGATTCTCGAGGTCATCGACGATCGGAAATTGTCCGCGAACCGAGTAAATTCGATTTCAAACTTGATAAAGGCCAAGACATTCAGGCGCGAATCACCATTCCGCAAATCGCACCACTTCATCAACTTGAAAAACGGGGTTCTCGTCTATGGGGGCGGTGTGTTTAAGCTAAAAAATCACGCCAGGGAGCAATACGCGACAGCTCAAATACCGTGGACCTTTGACCCCAAGGCCCGATGTGACCGGTGGGACAGGTTCTTGCATGAGATTTTTGAAGGTGATCCCGATCAAAATGATAAAATCATGTTGGTATATCAAATGGTTGGGTATTGCCTTTTGTCCTTTTGCCCGTTCGAAAAATTCTTCCTCATGGTAGGCAACGGCGCAAACGGAAAATCAGTAATCCTGGAAATCATCAAGGCCGTGGTCGGGATTGAAAACGTTGCGAGTGTCCAGCCCTCTGAGTTTGAAAATCGGTTCCAGCGGGGCCACCTACATGGCCGGCTTGTCAACCTGGTTACAGAGGTTGCTGAGGGAACCAAGATCGCTGATGCACAATTGAAGGCGATAACCTCGGGGGAGCTGACAACCGCCGAGCACAAAGGGAAAACCCCGTTTGAATTCGAAGCTTATGCAACCTGCATTTTTGCCACGAATCACCTCCCATCGACACGGGATTTCTCGGATGCACTTTTCCGGCGAGCGATCATTTTGAAGTTCAACCGAGTGTTTCGTGAAGAAGAACAGGACAAATTCCTGAAGCAACGACTTATTTCTGAAATTCCGGGCATTTTATACCGCTCAATCCGGGCTTTAGAAGATGTGTTCGTCTTCGGATTCTCGGAACCGGCATCGTCAAAACAAGCGAAAAATGAATGGCGTGTTGAGTCTGATCAAGCTGCGCAATTCTTCACGGAGTGCTGTGTTCGGGCATCGGGCAAAACTATTGAATCTTCCAGGCTGTATGAACTTTATACGGAGTGGGCCAGGGCGGCCGGCATCCACAAGTTCCTGAGTCGCAAAAATTTTTCCTCTCGCCTGCTCAGGTTGGGCGGCATCGGCACCGGGAAGGGAACCCGAGGTGTTAGACTGCTGACCGGTATCGAATTTTCCGGTTCCGGTCAGGATGTGTAGGCGGGTGGCGGATCGAGGCGGATGGTGGCGGATTTTTTTCAACATCTGCCACCATGTAACATGCTTAAATCATAGGTGTATATTTGCAAAGGTGGCGTGAGTGGCAGAAGATCTATACCCCATGAGGATATGATAAATTAAGGGTTAAATACGTACTGCTATATATAGTATGTGCTAAAAATCCGCCACTCGCGCCATCGCATTGATATTATTTGATAAAATGGCATTTTGTCACGCCACCCATCCGCCTCAGTCCGCCACCCGAAAAATTTAACCGGCCAGGGGGGATTCCCCGGCCAAAATCAAAACTGAAAGGGAAAAAAATGGAAAATCAGAAGATCGAAATCAACGAGCCCGAAACTTTGGAAAATCGACCAGCTGACCCCGTGACCCTTAAAAAGGTCTGAGCAATGATTGCCACCCAATTTTTGCAGCATGTGGCCGGCCAAGTCGTTAAAGGCGCTCGGAGATCACCCGGACATGGAGCCCAAGCCATGCCGATGGGCCAGGCGTTTGTTCTGAACAGGATCTTATGGATCGACATCGAGCAGGTACTTGCGTCCCACAACCCTTTCCGGCTCGCCCTGGAAACTGTAGAGGACGCCCTGATCGAACACCCGGCTTACGTCACGGACGCGATCGTGAAAGTCGCTGGGGAAAAGGATCGTTTCGTCATCGGGATGGATCTGTTTGACGCAGGAATCCGCCGATGGTTTTAATCAGGCAGCCCCAGGGTGTCAACGGCGGGACCCATAAACCTGCCCTCCTGACTAGATCACCGCCCGGAAATCTGCGGGAACAAACATCAAGCGGGCCAGAGGGTCGGAAACGAATTTTGACGTTCAGGGTACGGGGCAACCCGACATGGAGCGTCACAACACTCGAAGCGTTTACCGGAAAACATCAAAAAAACAGAAAGGTGTGAAAAAATGAGAGGGTTAACGTATGAGAAACCACAAGCAGGGGCGGGACTGAATATTCCCGGCATTGAGCCGGTTTTCAAACCGCAGGCGACAGGTCTTGATAAGGCTATGGAGTTCATGGGGAAAAGTCAGGGCATGGCCGGGGCGATGCAGCCGAATATCCCGAAGCCTGGGAAAACAGCGGGCGGAGGTTTGTCGGCAGGGCTTGCCGGGGCGGGGGCCGGGGCTTCAATCGGTACGGCCGTTTCCACGGCTGCGATGGCCGGGCCGGTTGGGGCCGGGATAGGTGCAGCGGTAGGGATCGCGGGGTATTATTTGAGCTGACACGAAGTCCGGGCTTCTCAAAATCAAGCCACGGGGAGGCTCGGACAACCATAAAATGAGGCTGTATATGGGAAACAAAATGACAAATAAACAAGCGGTGTTCGTCCGGGAATATTTGATAGACCTTAACGCTACACAAGCCGCGATTCGGGCAGGATACTCGGCAAAGACAGCCGAATGGCAAGGCCCGCAATTGCTCGGGAAACCTCACGTTGCCCTTGCAATTAGGGAGCGCATGGACGAACGGGCCGAGCGGACAGCCATCAACCAGGATTACGTTCTGAAGACAATTCACGAAACCGTGGAGCGGTGCCGACAGATCCAGCCCGTCCTTGATAGGAAGGGGCAACAGGTCATCGTCGAGACTCCCGACGGTCAACGGGCCGCCGCCTTCACGTTCGATGCCCGGAGTGTTTTAAAAGGCTGTGAATTGCTCGGGCGGCATCTGGGGTTGTTCAATGACAAATTGAATGTCAACGTCACGGTACAGGATGTTTTGGCGGCATTTCCGGAACCCGTTCAGAAGCAGATCCGGGAGACGTTGGCCAAACGGTTGGGTTAAATATGGCCGGGGCCTGGGGGGATTTTCTCCTTGACCCGGCCACCACCTGAAAAGGAGAAACAGGCGATGAACACGAAACGAATGAACAGCCAGACGGAAACTCCAAATCAGAGTGGCCGGATTCCCGACCTTTCCGGGAAATCCATCCCCGCACTTCTGGCCCTGGTTGACGAGGCCATCCTGAAAAAGGCGGCGGAAGGAGACGTTGAAGCCGCGAGGCTCTGTTATCAACGGTTCGAGGGTTGGAGTGCCAAGGGCAAAGGAAATTTCAATGTCGAAATAAATGAAGCATAGAAAAATGGGATAAACCAATTTTTTTACTTTTATCTTTTTAATTTTGTGAACTTTTTAAAATGCCCTTTTTACTTATTCAGTTTTTTATAAAAGTCACTTCAAACGACTTACATGGACGGTATTGTTGCAGTCGATTGGAGAAGGTGAAGGCATCGTTCATTTCGTAGTGCTGGAAGATATCGAGGCCACGGTCCAAGGAGATTTTCCAGCCGTGGTCCGTTACTATGTGACGGGCATGGATAGTGCCTGTGTTGTCAAATTCCCAGCTGAAATTAACACCTACCGAGCTGGAGGAATCTTTCATCTTCTGGAAATTTTCTTTTTGTTGTTCGCCCTTGAATTCATCCTCCACCGTCACCAAATGAACTGTCACTTCCTCATCCGGAGCCTTGTGTTTTACCACGGTTTCCAAAAATTCCATAAAGTTACGCATCTGATAAAACAGGCGGATGTATGGGTCAGTCACCTTGATATCCGTTGCTCCCATGAGATAAGGACCAAGAAGCGTATCGTAGGAAAGGCCCTTCTGGTTTTCCTGGAACGTAAGGTGCTTTTCCTGCAAAACGGGTTCTGATGATGCCTGAGGACCTGATGAATCTTGAGGCGAGCCCGGTTGAGTTTTTTCTAAAAGCTCTCCATCTTCACCAGCGGCGATGACCTTGTGATAGTAGCTGTGATATTCCTCTTCTTCAAGCGTGCTGACGGATTTGGCTTTCCCATCAACGTCTGTGTAGAAGAAGCGGACACTGCCGTAAGTGGAATCGATTCGCATCAGCTGGTCTTTGACGCGTTTTCGGCCCTCAATGGCGAATCTCAATAGTTCCTCGACCTCTTCCTTGGTTGCGCCACCATGCGGAAACAGGATCTTCATTAAACCTGAAAATGTCTTGTTGATACCATCTCGGTCCCGTGTTGATATGTCGGATGAGAGCGAGAACAGCTCCTTGTATCGGTCCGAATAATCGTGATTTCGCAATGAACGAAGGATTTCCGCCAGATAGTCCACAACGAAGCCGTAACCACTTGAGAACATTTCTCCCCTAATAATGTCAACCTCCCATCCGGGAATAAAAAAATGGAGGCGGTCAAGAAATGCGGAATCGTAGAACTTGTCAGGCAACTCGCAAAACAGATCTGCGTGTTTGAGCATATAAGGGACGGTATGCTGGGTGTTGCCGACAAAAGCCATGGAGGCCTCGGCGCCCAGCGTTTCGACACCACGAGAAAAGGACTTGTTGGCCATGTAGTTTTTCATGATGTCGACCAGGGCCTTGTCCACACGTTTTTGCTTCCCTGCAAACTCGTCGAAAGCGACACAATCCCAGTAACCAACCAGGCCGATCTTTCCATTGGAGTTGTTCACAAAAAGCTTGGGAACCGTAATTTCCCCTCCGGATATCAGGATACCATGGGGCGAGAACTCTGAATAAATGTGAGATTTTCCTGTCCCCTTAGGCCCCAGTTCTATTAAGTTGTAGTTACGTTCGCAAAAAGGGATCAGGCGAATCAGTTGGGTCAACTTGCTTCGCTTTCCGAACATCTCCGGATTGAAGCCGATGCTTTGCACCAGAAGGTCGATCCACTCATTGGCGCTGAATTTCTTGCGGGCCTCAATGTACCCATCAAAATCAAAATGGGAAAGCTGAATCGGCTTGAGTGTTGACAAGATCCAGGGGCTGGAGCTCTTGTCTTCGGTAAACTCATATTCCAGATCAGCAATGCACCACACTCCACTGACCAAGAGCTTGGGGTGTTTTTTTACCGTTCCGGAATCAACAAGAACCTCTTTAATGCCCAGGTTGGAGAACTGCGCCTGATAGACATCCTTCTTGTCGTTAAGGTCAACACTGATTTTGTCGATGACCTTGTAGCGCCCCTTTTCCTTGATGTTCGAACGAACTAACCCGGCTTCATTCCGGTGAACATAATGCTTGGCAAGGATCTCTTTGACCGTCTCGATACCCGTCTGGATAGTCGGTTCATCGCTGGTTGCACAATACTGGCCCAGAAGGTATTCCAGCACATAAGAAGGCACGATGGCGTTGCCCTTGACCGTCTTGACGAGATCTTTGCGGACAACGAGCCCCGGGAAATGAGTGTTGATTTTCTGGTCAAGTTCGTTCATCGGTCACCTGTCCTTAAAAGTCAAAGTCGCTTGTAAATGAACGCCGCATCACGTACCTCAGAGTTTTGTATTCTTTGTAATGTGAAGTCCCGGCATGTTTTTCTTCCAGTTTTAGGATGACCTCTTGGCCGTTGGCTTGGTCTGCCTTGCGGGTCAGAACAAAGCGTACTTGCAGCTCCCTTTCCCTGGGATTGTCCGAACTTAGGTCAAAGGCCAGGTCGTGGCTGTCAGAAATTAGGTCGCCTGACTCGGTATAGATACCAGCCCTCAACACACGCGGCTGGATCTTGTCTGTCACCGGCCCGGCCTGGTACAGGGTCACCGCCAGTTGCCCGGAGGTGATCACCGAACTTGCCCCGCGCAGAATATCCACCTCGACGGCAGTGACATCGCTCAGGCGTTTCTTGTTGATCTTGAGCACCGGGATCACCACCTCCTGCAACGACGCTCCGCCATGCACAAAGCGGCTGCCAGAACCCTTCAGACGCAGGCGGTTGATGGACTTGGGTATCTGGACTTCCACCTCACCGGCAAGACCAAGCTGCTCGGGAGTGAACGCGTGCAGGCTGGATGCCTGGACAAATCCCTTGCCGAGCACGAAGCGGCGGTCGCGGAATAGAATCTGGTCTCCCTCGGCATCGACTCCGGAAAAGTCGCTCTCTTCGATAGCTCTGTTCTGGTAAATGAAGCCATGGTCCGATGTCACCAGCAAGTTGTTGGCGTTGGCCCCGGTCAGCTTTTTGATCAGGCGAATCAGCTCCTGCAGGGTTTCTTCCACCGCCTCGAAAACCCGCTCCTCGGATTCTCGCTTGTCGCCAGTGGCGTCGATCCGGTTGTGGTAGACGTAGATCACGTCGTGATCGCGCACCAGTGCTCGGCAGTCGTCACCTTTCATGGCCATCAGCTCGTCGGCTTTGCAGGCGGTAGCCCGTTGGCTGATCGTCTGACCGAGGATTTTGATGCGGTTGGCAGTCCCCTGTGAACTTTGGCCATCCACCAACACGGTGCCGGTTTCGTTGTCGGCAATCGCCAACTCCTTGTTGGGCAGGAGTGCGGCCATGCCGAGCTGAGTGTAGCTGGGCAGCATCGATAGTGCCGGTTCCAGTTCAGCGCTGTAGCGGTCCTCCTGGCGGATCAGACTCAGCAGTTCATCACCGATTTCATAGCGCATGGCATCCGAAATGATCACGCAAACCTTTTTGTCCTTGCGCAGGAACGGCCGGACCCAGTGCTCGAAAAACTCTTTTTGTTTGCGCACCGGAAAGGCTTCCCACTTGGATGCTGCATCGACAAAGGTCTGGAAACGGTCGCCCAGTTTCAGCAGGTAGTTGTTGGAGTAGAGGTTTTCGATTTGATCGGTCAGAGTGCCCATCAATGACGCCTGTCCCGACATACGCACATGATAGGTGAACTTCCGGTAAAGTTGATCCAGTTGATACCAGAAACGGCTATAGCGCTGTACGCCTTCGGCCAGACTGTCCATGGTGAGCATGGCCTCACCCAGGGCATGGGTAAACTGAGCGGCATAATCGACCGCTTCGTAGAGATGCCGGAATTCACGATACCAGTGACCTTGCCGTCGTTGTCGGACCCAGAGCGACACATCACCACTGGAAACTGTTCGGGCTGCAACGGCTCTTACAAGATCGCTGATGATTTTCTGGTCAATCAGACGGAAGTAATCCAATTCGATTAACTCCCGAAAGTCCCGTTTGGCCAGATCTTGCTCAATCCCAAGGACCTCGGCGCAGTCACCTGAAAGGGTTTCGAAGCCACCTTCAAACTGGCGGCTGTCTTTCCAGCGTTTGAGAAACACCAGAGCGTCGCCGGTCAGTTTCACCTGACCGTCGGTGCCCATGGCGTAGCAGGACTTGAACAACTCAATGGCAAAGTCTCGGATGCCCGGTTCGTCGGACTTGTAGCCATAGCATCGGGTCATCTGTTCCCAGAAAAAACCATCCAGGCTGCATCTTCCAACCAGTTTGATCTTCTCATCCCGACCATCAGCCAGCTCTTGAAGCAGGTTTTCCACCACCGCATCCATGCGCGGTTCGCTGCCCGTGCATACCGCCAGCATCTTCAGGCGAATCTGTCCGGCAGTATCGTCGGCTTTCAATAGCTTCTTGAGGGAGTCCTTCCGTTTGATCGCCTGGAAAAACTCCGCATGGGCCTGCACCACATCCGTAAACTCCAGGCCGAGCTCCAGTTCGGACAGCCAGATCGCCACCTGATCGGTGCGGAACTCGCCGTGGGCCAGCTGGACATCCAGCAGCCAGTTATCCAGATGCGGGGGCTCTGGCCCTTCGCGGTAGAGCAGGAATTTCTGTTCCGGTTGTTCGCGCAGAATCTTGTATTTGAGGCTGTATTCGTTGTTGGCAAGCTCCAGCTTCTCGACACCGGGAAGCAGAAGCGCCTCAAAATCGTCGCGCAGCTCCTGCTTGGCATCGTACCAGAAAACAATTCGGTGCCGGTCGAAGAGTTTGGTCAGGGCCTGGGCTATGCGGTCATTCATGGTTCAATCCCTTCGAGCAAAGCGGTTCAGAGACCAATTTGGCAACAGCCTGTTGCCAAATCGTAGGTTCACAATAGAATCTGTTTTCACTCATCGGTCTCACCCACTTCCTTGAGCTTTTCTGTCAGGAACCGCTCAATCTCTTCACGTTTCGGCAGCTCCAGCAGGTATTTGGAAACAAAAAGCTGGTTGTCCATACCCGCCAGGGCATATTCCACCAGAGAATGATTCTTATGGGTACAGAGCAGAATACCGATGGGCGGGTTGTCTCCTTCGAGCATCATATTCTTTCTGTACCAGCTCACATAGGTGTTCAACTGGCCTATGTTTTCGTGGGTGAACTCAGCCAACTTCAATTCGACCAGTATATGGCATTTTAGAATGCGGTGATAGAACACAAGATCGACAAAATAATGTTCGTTCCCGATCAGTACCCGCTTCTGTCTGGCTTCAAAGCAGAATCCATGGCCCAGCTCCATAAGGAAGTCTTCCAGTTTATCGATAAGCAACTCTTCAAGATGGGATTCACTCATTACCTCGCGGGGTTTTAATCCAAGAAATTCAAACACATAGGGGTCTCGAACCTTTAGCGCAGATGAAGCCTGATCCGCATTCTCCCGTGTCACATCGGAGAGTTTTTTCTTATCAATGGAAAGCCCGCACCGTTCGAAATAAAGGCTGTGAATCTGCCGTTTGAGTTCCCGGACCGACCAGTTGCCCTGAATGCATTCGACTTCATAAAAGGTGCGTTTGGTGTCGTCTTCAATGTTTAACAATTCTGCGATATGGCTGAACGAAAGACGTGAGACCAGCATTTTTCCATCAAGTTTCAATTGTGGAGACGTCTCCACTATCTTCTTTGCGTCTTTCTCTGTCAGTACATCATCTCTCTTTTGGAGAAGTTCATGGGTGAGGGATTCCAATTGTGGAGACACTGCCTCCACAATCTGAGGATAAGTAAGATAGAATTGACGGTAGCGGTATATCTCCCGTCGATCACACCGGGAAATGCCTTGTATGGTAAGGCTTTCAGACAGCCTGTCCATCAGTTTTTCACCATATTCCGCCCGATCAACACCTCTGCGTTCATACTCCTCCACATGAAGCCCGATCAGCCAGTTCCGCAAGGTGAGACTTGCGTTGACGGCCTTTGTAACTTGGGCAGTCAGGATACCATCCAAGTGACATATAAAAACTACCAGCTGTTTGAAATCCAAGGCTGTTGTTGGGTGAGTGGTTTTTATGTCCATTCAGTGATACTCCTGGTTTTTTATACCGTCGAAGGCAAAACGTTTGAGCCGGTACTGAGAACAGCGTTGTTTCTGTTAAGCATTAATATGATGTTATCCAAACGTTTCAACAGGTCATCATAGGTCAAAATATCAATAATATTGGCGTATTTTCGTTTGATAATCTCAAAATCAAATTTCTGATCATTTTGAAAATCGTTATCCCTTCCCAGAATGATCATGGCTTTGGGATTGGAAATCCTTATCTCGAAATCAGGGGGCAATTTGTCACCACGTTTCTTCAGAATTTTACGTTCTCCTGCCCGGCCCCACTTGCTGAGATGAAACATGTATTTTTCAACCTGCATCACAGCTCCTGAGAGTTCACCATGTGGTGTGTGATTGTCACGGTACTTCCTTTTAGAAAGCAGATGGTTGGAAAATGGCTTTTTGATCTCGATGATGTCTATGGTCCCATTTGCATCAACAAGTGCCAAGTCAATATACCGATTACTGATCTTTTGGGGGTTGGTATAGAAATCCTTGATGTTTAAGTTTTCAAGAACAGCAACATACTTTGGGAAAAGGAGAAGAATAAACCGTACAATATGATTCTGCCACTCTTTCTCATTATAGCTTTCGCTATCATCGAGCATATTTTTTAATTCATCACGAATAAATTCATATTTTTTTATTTCGTATTCTTTCAGGAAATCAGTTTTCGATGGCGTTTTAACCGTCTTTTTTCGGGTCAGATAGGTTTCAAATTGTTGCTGGGCGTCGGACATCGTCTCCAGATAATCTTTCAGTATCCTGGTTATTTTGGCTCTTGAGTAACGTGTTAATTCCGTAGAATTTGGAAAGGTCTTTAAAAGCGTTTGAAATTCATCGACGGGAATCGAATGATCGCTATTTCCGCCGATAACAATAGGCTCATCGACAAGTTGATCAATTTTTCGGAAAATTGATATATCTCTGTATGCAATGAACGTATCTGCGTTTATCTCCATATCCTTGGCAAGAAAGAGATCATGCTTTAATCCGAGAACTCCTTTGTTAATTTTATAGAACCCATCAACCGTCTTACCCAGAATAAAGATACGCGTAGATTCGAATAAATAATCCTCATCGTCATTTTCCCCAAGGTTTTCATCCGTGAATCTAAAAGGGTTACGAATCCTGCCATATCCATCCTCCTCGTCATTTTCCACAAGGTTCACATCTGTGAATGTAAAAACCTTTCGAATGGTGACATATCCATTCTCCACCAGTTTTCTGTTCACCCACTCAGTATCGCCCTGATCGGATTCGTATTCGAGTATGAGATGGTCTTCAGTCTTACGAATTCCAATCATTGTCAATCATCCTTGGCTTCAAGTCCCGGAATTTTCTTCAAGGCCGCGCCGAATTTTGGGTAGTTGACCTTCACACCGTCGTCGAGGTCGATCTCCACCTGCTCGGTGGCCAGCGGGTACAGCACCTCGCGCTCGTACTCCTCCATCTCGGCGATCATCTTGGTGATCTTCTCGATCTCCTTCAGGGCCTTGGTCTTTTCGCTCTGGGAGGCACTGGCGCTGATGCTGACCGCCTCCAGATGGTTTTTGTGGGAGGTGAGCTTGGTGCGGAATTCGCGCAGGTAGTCGTTCAAGACCACGCTGACCGTATCCGGGCGGTAGCGGTGCATGTAGATCAGTGCGTTGAAGCTGCCCTTGGGGCTGGAGAACAGCCAGTAGATGGGCCGCTTCTTGTAGCGCTTCACATGGTCGCTGTAAAAATCCTTCAGGAAGTAATCGCGGATGTCGCGGGCCTTGCCATTCTTGCTCAACGCCTTTTCGACGAACTTGAGGTTGGCTTCGTAGTGCTCGTCGCCAAAGGCCACGCGCAGGAACTTGCGGAAACGCTCGGCGATGTCGTCGGTGAACCAGTCACCATCGAGCATGGGGATGACGTTGTCGTCGTCCGCCGGGAAGCTCGGCTCAGGAACCCGCTTCAGGTAGTCCTCGATGGTCTCGCCCTGGTTGGCCAGGATCAGCCCCGGCTTGTCGAGTGCATAGCGGCCAAACATGCAGCCGACGGCGTAGGAGACCAATTCTCGCATGGTGTCGGCCAGCAGCAGCGCCTCCAACTCTTCCTCATTCTTGTCGTTGCCGTAGCGGTAGTGCGGGTTGCAGGTTAGGGTGATTTCGTTGAGGTCAACTTTTTCATCCAGCTCATCCTGTAGACCGTAGGCGTCAATAAAGATGCGGTTGTTTTCTTGCTCCAGCCGCTGCATCTCCAGCGTCATCTCCCGCCAGTGTGCACGGAGCATCTGGTAGGTGGCCTTCAGGGTTGGCTGACGGTAGTCGAGATTCAGGAGCGGCAGAGCAGTGAAGTCCCAGGAGGTTTCGTAGGAGTCCCAATCCCATTTCACGCAGCCTACCAGTTTCCCAACGGTGTCTTCTATCCGCTGTCTTTTTGCCTTGATTTCCGGTTCATTCACAGGAACAGAAGCCACATTTCCAACCTGGAAATGCATAGTCGGATTGATGATTTTCAAGAACTCGAATGTGGTCTTTGATCCCAGCAAACCAGTAATCAAATCAAGGTCGGACGTAGGGGGAAACGCTGAATGGCTTGAACCATCAAATAAAAAACCTCTTTCCGATCTCCTGACACCAAAAGCCGAAGCGCTTATGTCCGTCCATGTCACGCAAGGTCGGAAAAAGTAGCTAGGGTTCCTGATTGCCGATCTTTGCTTGCCATTTTCATCGCAGAAATTGCGAATATCTCTTCCGTCTTCCTTCCAATTGATGACAAACTCGTTATTTCCGTACCATTTCCGAAAGTCGCCACCCTTGTTGTATGGAAGCCATTTGGCATCATTCTTCAAAGCTTCACTTAGATTCTTCAAACCAAAGTGAATCCTTTCGAAAGAAAGCTCGTGCCAACGCCTCAGAAACAAGTCGTTGTTCGCAGTTGCAATTCCTTGCCGAGGACTTGCAACATTAGAAAGGTATCTTCCACTATCAAAAGCCCGACGCATTTGATCTGTAGCCCAATACGCAATCGGACTTCCAGGTATCTTTTTAAAGTCAGCAGCTGAGGCACGATAGAAGCAGCCACCGTTAGGACTCGTAACTGCCTCTCTGATGGCGTTATCTTTCTCGGCTTCAGAATTGCCATCAACTAACCTCAGATAGAAACCCTTGTAATCCAGACGGTTAGTATTTTCCAAAACAAAGGCTGTGGTTGAAACCACTTCGCCGCCGATGCTGTCAAAAGCCCTGGCACCAAGGTGAGCCATTGATAGCAGTGTGCTCTGGCCGAGAAGCCGTGCACGCAGTGCCTCGAAGGATGACAAGAACATCCAACTTTGCATCGTTATCATCGTAACCGCCCCATGTTTCTGTGCAAGGTAGAGATTGCGTTCGATGAACATGGCAAACAGGTCAGACTTACTGTTTGGATAACTATCTTTTGCGAATGCCTGCAATCGCCCCGCCATGCTTCTATTTCCCATATACGGCGGATTGGCAATCACCACATGGTATTTGGGACACAGGTAATCGGCCTGTCGCAGGACTTGCAGGACCTTCTGATGGGTCATGCTGATAAACAGCTGCCCGGAAACGTTCTTTGACTCCAGAATCCTGAGCATGCCATCCACGTCGGTGACATCCGGGCGGATCAGGGAGCCGAAATTGTCGGCCTCTTCGAACTGGCGAAGGGTGGTTTGTAGCGGCGCGGTGAACAGGTCTCGGCCGACAAAATCCATGTAGTCCTTCAACTCATTGCTGTCGAAATGGACATTTTCCAGCACGCAGATGTTCGGCTTGACGCCCTTGTTGAAGAACCGGCGCTGTTTGGCGCGGGCTTTCATGGTCAGGGCAAAGGCTGCCAGCTCCCCGGCACGTTCGTCGATCTCGATGCCGTAAAGGTTGTGGGTGAGGATCATCGAAGGGATCTCGGCGGGATCAACGCCTTCCTCCTCGTAGATGGCATAGAGCAGGTCAAAGGCATAGGTGAGCATGTGGCCGGAACCGCAGGCCGGGTCGCAGATCTTGATCTCTTCCGGCTTGGTAATGCGCAGGAAGTCCGTCTCGACCTGTTCAGGCTTGATGTAATAGTCCATCTTCTCGGCAAGCTTCGAACCGGGACGGTTCAGCATCCACAATCGGCCCAGAGAGTTTTCCACCAGGTAGCGCACGATCCAGTGTGGAGTGAAGAGCTGGGTGGCGGCGGGGATGTTCTCGGGCGTAATCTTCTTGTTTTTCTTCAGGCCGTCGAACACCTCGTCCTTCTTCTCGGAGATGTAGAACTGGTAAAGCCAGCCGATCACCTCGACATCCTCGCAGGCATCCGGCGTCATCGCCTCACGGGTATAGGCCAGGATGGAGTTGCCCGAGAGCAGGTCGTCCGGCATCAGCAGTTCTGTGTAGTCGTCGATACGCTGAAACAGGAACGGCATCGCCGTGTTCCAGAAGTTGCAGGCGGCGACCACCAACAGGCGGTAAGCCTCGCCCTGGGGGTCGCGGCTGGGCGCTTTGCCGTCGAGCAAGGCGAAGATCTGCTGTCGCACCTTGTCGTGCACCATTTCTTCGTCGATGTGCCCCATCTTGGCCTCGGCCAAAATCTCGGGCTGGAACTGCCCCTCGGCGGGCGACACCACCCCGATGCGGGTGTAGCGGTTCACGTCCATGAACCTCAGGGCGCAGAAACGGTTGAACCAGGTGTAAGCCACCCGTTCAGAGACCCATTCCTTGCCATGGTCCTTGATGACCACTTCGAGTTTCTTGACCGCCTCGGTGCTTTCCCGGCGGGCGGCGCTGTTTTCATCGAGCACCAGTTTCAGCTTTGCGGAGACCTGTTCCAACAGGTTTCGCCGGGCGAACTGGGCGAATTTTTTCAGTTTTGTGGTTTCCATTTGATTAAGCTCCTCCGGCTGTGCCAGCAGGCAGGCGAGTGACCGGCCAATTTGGGAACACGGCTTTCCATGTTTCGATGTTATGAACCTGGCAACTCGCTAATGGCTCCCGACCCCATCGAACGGATTTCTTCAAAAGATTGGTCAATTGCCTTTCGAGACCATCAATGATGGGTTGTAGCAATGGGCTCTCCAGAGTAATTAACGAGACGTAGTGAACTGACTTTTCTAAGCGACGCTCCGCCCAGCGGAAGAAAAAGGAAAAGAGATACTTTTCAATCAGTGAAGCTTCGAGTGAGCCATCTACAATCTTTTTAAGAAGTTTTGTGCTGCCGACATCTATTGCATCTGGCCGACCTGGGTCTTTCACTTCGATGAAATAAATAGCGTCTTCCATTTCAACAATGAAGTCCACTCTGGGCATGTTCTGCAGGTCATGATAATCTGGTTGATCTGGGTTATTCTGATCGAATTTCATCGCATGTTGTGCACCAATGAAATCAATCTGAAGGCCATCTTCCTGAAGCTTATTCACTATCGGCCCCCCTTTAGACGTGATTTCGCATGAGCTATCGTCAAGTTGTTGAATGCTTCCGCTATGGGATTTTTTTCGATCTTGAGATAACTATCAGTGCTGTCAATTTTCACACCATCAGACTGGTCATCCTTGTATAGCGTGTGAAAGCGCACGTGGTCATCCTTGCCCTTGTCCATGAGCAGTTCGAGCCACTTGAGCACTACATAGTCGTGGGTCGCCAGAATGATCTGTTGGCCGTTTCGTGACAATTCCAATAGGATCTGCGCCAGCAGCCCCATAAGCTTTGGATTCATGTTTGACTCAGGCTCATCCCAAAATAACGGGCCACTGGACCCGGGCGAGATGGTCCCATTGCTCAAGAGTCGATGCAGGATGCCAACCTTTCTAAAGCCCTCAGCTGTCATACCACTTGAATATATATAGCCGCTCGTTGGCACGAACTCTGTGACAGTTGAGTCTTGGTACATCTGCGCGGACTTGGCCTTTGTTCTTTTGGGCGACGCCTTCTCAACGTATTTACCTGCTTGGAAGAAAAATCCACCATTTTCCCACTGATAGCGGCCTCCGATCAGGTTTACCAATTGGGGGATGATTGTATTCAGGCGTGGATCAAAATTGACTTGGGTTTCCGTATCTTCATGGCCACTTTTCATCAATGCGTTGGCCAAGTCCACGTATCCGTCATCGAAAATCAAATCTACTGTTTTTTGATCATGCGTATTGTCGGTCATCCCTTTAACGAGAGAGAGAACTTCTTTGGTTGGGATGAAAACGGCCTCGGCCTGATATTGCTCATAGTTGGCTCGATCTTGGACGGCCAGCTCTTTGGAGTTATTGAAGAACGTCGTGGTGATTTTCTGCCCTCCCGCAAACATGGCCGACATATAAGCCTGTTCGCTAGCGCCTTGATGATGCATCTTTCCGAGATTACCGTCCAGCGGCATAAAGAGGCGTAGCAGCTTGGCCGTCAGAACCGATTCGAGCTTCCCTTTGCTGATGTTTGGCTTGTTTTTAAAAAGGGGGGCACCAGCACAAAGCCCATAGGCCGCCTTGAGCAGGTGTGTTTTGCCGGTGCCGTTCTCGCCAATAATCACATTAATCTTGGGCGAGAGCTCCAGTGTAAGATCAGCAAAGGCTGTAAAATTTCTCAATTCAAGGCGCACGATCATATTTGAATCCTTTTGCCTTTTCTGATCTCTTCCAGCAGCGCCTCGCGCATGGATTTCAGGTAGCGATCCACGTCGGTCTCGTCGGCCAGCCAGGCTTTATCGAACGAGACTTTCACCGAACGGCTGGATACATACTCGATGCGCGGTTCTGGTTTGTCTGTTGGCGTGGGCTTCGTACCTCCATCCGGCTTGGTGGTTTCTCCGGATTCCGTCGCAGGTTCGGGTGTTGGTTCCGGTTGTGCCCAGGATGTCATCTGCGAAAGCAACCTCTGGTAATCGTCTTCCTCAAACCGGCGCAGGGTATCGCGGATAACGGCAATCAGCTTCTGGCGCTCGATAGCCACGTTGAATTCGTTGAACGGGCGGGTGATCTGGTCCTTTTTTTCGTCGTTCAATGTTCCGAATTCAGGTATACCGCAGAGGCGGCTTTTGAGTCCGGCGACCGTGTCTTTGGCTTTGGCTATCTCGGATTCGATCTTTCCTTTGACTTTATTCGTGAGGGTGTCGAGCAACGCCTTGACCTGCTGCATGCGGTTGCCCTTGAAACAATCAGGATCGGCAAGAACGGAGACCACCTGAGGGGCTTCATCGCCTTCGATATAGGCGAAGTTGGGCTCCTGGTTTTGAACAAACTCCCGGGCGTTATCAAAGATTTCTTTCTGTGAACCCCCCATGAATTTACGGATCGGGTCGATGACGCCTTCCTTCATGTCGAGCAGTGCGTCTTCCTGACGGGTGAGTTCGGTCAAATACCAGGTATAGGGCTTTCTCGTCAGCTCCTTGAGCTTCTCAAGAACCGGTTTCAGGGTATTCAGGAAGGGATATTGGAAGCCCAGCGCTACCAGAGGGTTGAGCTTATGCATAAGCTCCTGGAACGCGATGCCTGTTTCTTTTCCCAGTGCCTTTGCTTCACTGGCACTGGGCGGGGCATCGAAGAAGTCTTCAAAGAACTCCTTGAGAGCGCGAACCTGCGATGCGGTGAATTCAACCTGGGGTTCCAGCACCACATTGCCGTGCCCATGGGAATTCCGCAGTGCACGTTCCAGATCGTCCTCTTCCAGCAGATTGCTGTCGGTGCGGACCTCCACTTTGCCACGGGCACACAGATTGGCCAGGGTACAGAGCACCGCAGCATATTGCCAGCCATAGGGTTTTCGTTCAAATTTCTCCACAAGGTTTTTCAGCGTGGTGCGGACACCAACCCGGTTATTGTTCTGGATAAACGCCAAAACTTCCTGTTCCGCCTCAGAAAGAGAGGTGGCGTCGTTGCCGAACAGCCCCTGTTGTGAATGCTTTAGGCATTTGGCGATGTCGTTTTCTGTGTAGGTGATGCCTCGCAGCATGCGAAGGTTTGGATACACGCGGGAGATAAGCTCGTGGAATCCTCGAAGTACCCGAGTCTGTGCGTCCTCGGAACCGATTTCGATATCATTACCCGCCACAAACAATTTGGCTTTACCCATCAGACCCTGAACACGCTGCTGTAAATCGGCATACCGTTCACGGTTCTGGAAACCCTTATCAGTCAGGATGCGTTTCACCGCTTCCTGCTGTGTGATCGAAATGTTCTGACGGATGTATTTCTCTGTCCGCTTATACATAAGGATGTCTCGAACAAGACGGTCATCCGCAGGCATCAGAACCAACAGCTCGTCTCGTCCCCACCCTTGCATTTTCACGGTCATTTCATTGTCGACGTTTTCGTTGAACGGGCTGATGACATGGATGGCTAACTCGTACTCTCGCCCGTGTAACTTATCATCAAGTTTTCTGGAGAACGGGTAGTCCTGGCCGTTTTCATCGTAACGGATCTTCCGAGGTTTGATCACGTGGTCGAAAATAATTTTTTCAAGCTCGGCGGCGACATCCCCGGATTCCACTTCTGTGCACTTGATTTCCTGCTCGACGTCTTTTTCTTCGTCGGTGAGGTATTCGTAGAGCTCGCCATTTCTCTGCACATAAGTTTGCTGTTCAAGAAGGCTGAGAGATTCTTCGACGCGTTTTCGCAGGGAAGGCAGTTCCTGGTTGAATCCATCAAGCATCAGGACGCACAGGTTCCGAACGGTGGGTTTGAACTCCTTGACGTATTTGACCAGGAAGAGCGTTTTCAACAGCCGAATCGCGAAGGGGCCGTCCAGATGGTTTTCCGCCTGAATGATGGCTCGCTGGATGTTGGATTTCAGGGCAGTCCGAATGCCCTCGAACATCAGATCGAAGGTCGCCAGCTGTCCGATCTCATGATCCCCAATCTGGATGGCCACCTGCTGGAAAACACCCAGCATGGAGCGTTCACCCACTGAGCTGTGTTTACCTTCGAAGGCATTATGCTGGGAAAGGTTCTGAATGGCCGACTGAAACAGCGCAAACTGGTACGGAATGAAGGGGTAACTGTGAATGAAGTGATCCCGGTCCTGAAAGTTCCGGTAGGTTTGAGATCCATCGGCGAAATCAAACAGGGTCTTAAAATTGTTGGACTGAACGTGATAAATATCCGAAAGCTGACGGATGCCGTCTTCGGTTTTCATGAGCAGGCGCTTCTGGATAACCTCTGCAACGTCAGCGCTGGTCAGTTTCATGCGATTGTCGAACCGGGCCTGAATCTTCGAAAAGTCGTTGCCTTGTTGTTTGCCCATCTCTCCGACGATTGTTCCCATATCATCCTGAGCGGTCACGATAATCCATGAGCGGCCTCGGCATTTGGTGGCCAGACTCTCGGCGATGGTCTGAAGATTGGTCATCAGTTTGACATTCTCGGAGATGTACTGACCAACCTCATCGACAAAAAAGTTCAGACGGAAATTTGGGGATTGACGCTCGATATACCCTTGCACTTGCTCGGCGAAGTCTTCGATGGAAACACGGTAATCCTGACGGTATTTATCGAGGACATCCCGCTGATTCTGGCCTGTAACTTTATTATATGCCATATCTGCCTGCTCAGAAACCCGCGTTGGGCGACTTCTCCCCCAATCCCATGGTTTTCCAGCGGCCGCTTCAAATTCTCGTTTGTAGGTTTCCAGGAGCCCGTCCCGATCAAGCTCTCGTTCGAATTGAGCGATGTAGGGCTGCTTTCCATAGTAACCGCAAGTTTCGTCAAACACTTTAACGAAAACAGACAAAAGCGCATCAATCTGGGTTTTGCTGATGACATCCGCTTTCTGGTCGATGTTGAAAAGGATGCTTTTCGACGGAATGGCGACCGCCCGCTTTAGATCTCCGCGAAGGATTTCGTTGTCGTTAACTTTGGGCAGAAAAAGATCAAGGGTTGCGCTTCCATCAATTTTTCGGTTTTCCAGTAAAAGCGCCAATATCTTCAACAAGTGGGATTTTCCGGACCCAAAAAAGCCCGAAACCCAGACGCCATTGGCACCATCGTAGTTGTTATAAGCGTCCAGGAAGGACTCCAGCCGTTTTTCAACTTCGTTGGTCAACACGTATTCTTCAATTTCAAGGCGAAGACTTGCCTCGTCATCCGCTTTGATGACCCCTTCAATCGGCCGGTCAACAGGCTTGAAAAAAATGGTTTTAAGTGTCATATCCCCCCTCTTCCCCGCTATGCTTCACAGTGAAAAATATTGAACGCGCGATAGTATTTGTCGTCACGCAACTTTCCAAAAAGATCGAGAGACGCCCCGGACTCGATGGAGTGGGTATAGGCTCCCGGGAAAAACATGACGGTCGGCTTCTCTTTCGCAGTGCTCTGTAAATTATTCAAAACATTGTGAGAGCGAATGTAGGGAAACACTTCGCCAACCCCGGACAGAAAAAGAACGTCAAACTCGTTTCTCTCTAATATGGAAGCGATGATCGGGATCACCACATTCTCCACATCCAATATTCCCTGAAGTTCTTCCAGTAGTTTGATTTTTGACAGGCGCTGTTCGTTATCCCTGATCCATTCAAAATCACCCTCTTTCTTAAGAATTTCTATCGTAAGATCATATAGATTGATTTCCAGAATCCGAATCCCGTCTTGTTCAAGGCGATTGACCAGTTGGCGCTTGAGACGGTCCATTTCAACGGTTTCTTTCGGCTCGAAAGGACAGATGAAAAACGGGACTTCGTTACCGAGGCCTTGCTTGGAGAGAAAACGCTGGCCTGAGATTACGGAAAAGAGATGTTGAAACCTGTCTTGCATAGTCATCTGGGCTATATCTGCTTTCACCGCGTCATCCTCTTCAGATCGGATTCAAAGATAGGGAAATGCAAAACATCCCTGCGGCTGCCTTGATTGATCAGCTCTATCAATTTTGGACTGAGCATGGCAGCGTTTATCATGTTGTTGGTCGTTATCAAGTCCGCCTCACGAAGAATCTTGAACAGGACCTGACGTAATTTGATTCGAGTTGCAGGGGCAATTTCCTCAAGCTCCAAGTGCCATTCGGATTTTCGATTAAAAAAAGAATCAAACTCCTCGTAACTCAGATCCGTTTTCAATGTGATAAACCGCTCGTGAAGCACTTCGATAGCAAAATCACTGATGAATTTGTAGCGACGGCAAACGGCGAGCCACAGGAGGTAGGCTTGATCTTGGGGACTACCCTCAACAAGAAATTCAAGTTCACCAAGATTCATTGTTTTAAGTCGAGAAACAATCTCATTACAAACACGTTTGAGAGAATTAATAGCCCTTGCTTGCAGTAAATTTTCTGCGATAACCTTGTCCCGAACAGAGCCCCAGTCACCAAAATCAAGATACAGCGTGGCCATATTCACCGATTCACGATGAAAAAGGCTGCCCGTTGTAAATGACATGCTGTACCTGTCGTTACTCACTTTTGGATATGATTCCTTCTTCCAATAACATTTTGGGGTCAATGCAATGTCGATTAACAAATATATGTAAATTCACAATTATGAAACCGAAAATATATTAACTATTTCAATGCCGTTTCTTCAAACTGTAAGGCGAGCTTTCGCCCGAATTTCAAACATTCACATGATATTTTTATTTCAGGATTAATATCTAGTGGTATTAAAATCAAACATTAATCACAGCTTATCTTGGAATTGTTTCCATCCCATTTTTGGGGAAAAATAATATTCAAGAATAATTCCCATTTGATATTTTCATTAATATTTTGACGAAATATGGATGTCAAATGTTTTCGTCATTATCAATTATTCGAAATAGATTCCTTGTTAACACTCAACATCCTTTCTTTTATCATTCCCTAAAAAAAGCAATACTAAACGGTCAAAAAATAATGGTCTCCATTGATCTTATCAAGAACATCAGGAGACGAACAAAAGTTTCCCGGCTTTTTTATTTGTGTCGTCCAGGGTTTCAGATATATCAGGCAGGATGGACGCTCTGGGCGGATTGATAGGATGGGTGTGGCCATTCATCATCCCCTTTCGATTGTTGTCTCCACCCCGTTGATAATCACTTTCGACCCCTTCGGAAATTTCTTCAAAACATCTTCCAGGGTCATGCCCTCAAACTCACCTTGACCATAAAAATTCACGTTCAGCTTTGTGATGGTTCGTTTGTCTTGATCGGGATCCGTTTGACCGGGATTCTTTCCCATGGGTTTTCCATCAGCATTGGACATGTGGGTGGTCTCCTTTGATTCTCGTTTGACATGGGGATTGCTTCCATCTGGTGTCTGGAAAATCATATCGGATTTCCAGCCGGACAATCAAAGGTTTTTTCCCCGGCACCGTCAACCAGGGCCACACCATTTTCCCGCTGACCTGGGCACCTCAACAGGCCCACGGGAAAGCGATTCCCTTGACCCGGCCCCTTCCCCCCCCTTTGCCAGGTCAAACAAGCCCCCAGATCAAGGCCGTGGACATCGAGGCTGGGAAACCAGGAGGACCAGTGACGGAATCACAGATAAACCCCAGGTCAAACGGAAACACCCGGAACACCACCGGCTATCCTTCATCCTTCTCGGCCCCTTCTTTGACATGGCAGCGGGCGGGCACCGGATGAACATGAAGGCGTTCACCATATCAGAAAGATGTTTTCCAACCCTATTTCCAACCTGTTTTCCAACCCGGAATAAATAATGAGCTGTCACATCGGAAGGATTGAAGGATCGTTTTTTATTTTTTGGTTTGATTTGAATCTGGAAACAGGCAAACAAAGGGAAGGGCTTCAAAGTTCAATATACCTGCATATACCTGCACATAATCGCCCAAGGTTGGAAATAGGGTTGGAAAGTTAAAATCAGGGCATAAAAAAAGGGTTAAGCATTTAAGCCTAACCCTTTGATTTTATTATGGTAGCGGGGACAGGATTTGAACCTATGACCTTCGGGTTATGAGCCCGACGAGCTACCAGACTGCTCCACCCCGCATCAAGTGTGAAGTACTTATATAGGGGGGGGAGTTGTATGTCAAGGACTTCTTTGAATTTTTTAGCCGGGTTTCTTTTCAGGCTGGGGTGGAGAGCGCCAGGATCTTCTTTCGGATGTCGGCCCTGCCTTCCGGATTGGAAGCGCAATGAACCCTGATCTGCTTGTTCCTGCCCGTATGGCCGGCGGCGATTTCCAGACTTGATTTGGGAAGCCCCAGGCATTTGGCCAGATAGGAGACGCAAAGCTTGTTGGCCGCGTTTTCCACAGGCGGCGCAGTGAGTTTGACCTTCAGGGCGCCGTCATGCTCACCTGAAATCTGGTTGCGGGAGGATTTGGGAAGGACAAAAACACGAAACACCAGGACATCGCCTTCCTCCCTGATTTCCAGTTCATTTCCCTTGATAATTTCCGACACCATCTTTCCCCCAGATACCAAGGTCAAGGGTTAATAAAAGGTCTGTTTCCGGGCGAACATCTCGGGGTTGGCTTCCGGGGAAGTTTGGCCTGAGTAGGCCATGAGTTCGAGAATCATCTCTTTTTCCGTCACCCGGGCCGTGCCGAGTTTGTCCATGGCGATGCCGGCCGCCACATTGGCCACCGTGGCGGCGTCCTTAAACGACCCTCCGGTGGCCAGGGAGAGTCCCAGGACGGCGACCATGGTGTCATGGACTCCGGTCTGGTCAAAGACCTGGCGCGGTTCGGATTCGATGAAAACAGGCTGGACGGCTTTTTCGAACATGACAATGCCGTCCCGGCCGCAGGTGACTGCAAGGCCTTCAACCCGTGCGGTTTTCAGCAGTTCGGTTCCGGCTTTGAAAAGCCCGGACCTTTCTCTGGTGGGAATCCCCGTTTCCAGGGCCAGCTCCCGCACATCGGGCACCAGGATGGTGGCGCCACTGTATTTTTCATAGCCGGTCCCCCAGGGATCGACCACAACCATGATATTGCTTTTTCTGGCCAGGGCCAGAAGTTCGGTGAGCAGGGGCCTGGTCAGGGTTCCCTTTCCATGATCGGACACGATCACCAGATCCACATCGGGCATTCGATCCCGAATGGCCAGGATCATGGCGCTTTCTGCGGGGACAGACACAGGAACCTTTGTTTCCCTTTCAAGCTGGAGCATCTGCTGACAGGAGGAGATGATCCGGGTTTTCCTGAGGGTTTTGCGGCTTTTTTCCTGAAAGACTCCGGTGCTGTCGATTTTGTGACGGGCAAAGGCATCCATGAGAATCTTGGCGCCGGACCCCGAACCCGAAACGCCAACCATCGACGTCCTGGCCCCAAGAGCCGCAAGATTCCGGGCCACATTGCCAGCCCCACCCAGCTCGAAATACTCCCGGTCCACCGTGACGACCGGAACGGGCGCTTCCCGTGTCAAGGTTTCCACCGTCCCCTGGATAAACTCGTCGATGACAAGATCGCCTACCACAAGAACACGACGTGTCTTGAACTTGGAAATGTCGATGGCCATGGGTTCCCCTCCCCGGTTCTGGTGCTTCCCGTGCTTATGTCATGCTTTCATTGGTTAAAAAAAGAATCGGGATTATTGACGAAGATCCGCAAGAGCCTTTTCAATCTTCAACCTCAGATCGTCGTATTCCAGTGTCACCGGGAACTGGGGAAACTCGTCGATCACATTCTGGGGAGGACAGAAAAGAAATCCCTTGTCCGCCTCTTTCAGCATGTTGACGTCGTTGTACGAGTCCCCGAAGGCGATAACCCTGTAATTCAAACCTTTCAGGGCCTGGACGGTTTTCCGTTTGGCGTCCGGCTGCCGCAGGGTGTAGTCTCTGACAAATCCCCTGTCGTCGATCACGAGGTTATGGCAGAAAAGGGTGGGCATGCCCAGTTTTTTCATAAGGGGCCCGGCGAACTCTAAAAAAGTGTCCGAAACCACGATCAGCTGGGACACGGACCTCAGCCAGTCCATAAACTCTTTGGCTCCTGGAAGCGGGTCCATGGTGGCGATCACATCGGTGATGTCCGACAGTTTCAGGCCCCGTTCATCAAGAATTTTAAGCCGCCGTTTCATCAGCACATCGTAGTCGGGAATATCACGGGTGGTGAGTTTCAACTCCTCGATGCCTGTTTTTTTTGCCACATTGATCCAGATTTCCGGAACAAAAACCCCTTCGAGGTCCGAACAGATGATTTCCATAGATTCCCTGCTTGTCGTTAATATTTTTAAAACGTGTTTTCAGGCCAGGGCTCGATCCCGATTCGGATCAGCACGGCCTTCCCATTGGTGATGGGCAGTTTGTTGATATCCGAAAGGGCCTGTTTCACATCAGCCTCACGGGCAGGTCCCGTGACCATCACAATGGGCACCTGCCGTTCGTTGTCTTTCTCCTCGGCCTGAAGCACGGATTTGATGCTTATCCCGTAGGAGCCCAGAATCCCTGATATGGTGGAGAGCACCCCGGGGCGGTCCGCCGCCGTGAAGCGGAAATAGTAGCGAGACAGGATTTCGTCCATGGGAAGCACCGGAATGGTCCGGATGTTCTCGTCACAGTAGGACAGAAGAGGCACCCGCTGGCTGGAGCAGGACAGGATGTTCCGGGAGATATCCATGAGGTCGCTGACCACGGCGCTGGCCGTGGGCATCATTCCGGCTCCCCTGCCCACGAAGAACATATCGCCCATGGCGTCACCGTTCACATTCACGGCGTTCACCGAGTCGTTCACACTTGAAAAAAGATTGTCAAACGGAATCATGGTGGGGTGGACCCGGGCTTCCACTGCGTCCCCAACGAATTTGCTGATGGCCAGGAGTTTCACCCGGTATCCCAGGTGTTCGGCATGCCGGATGTCCTCGGGAGTGATTTCCTTGATGCCTTCCACGTAAATGTCGTCGAGGTTGATGGTCATGCCGTAGGCCAAAGCCGTCAGGATGGCCAGTTTGTGGGCCGCGTCGATTCCTTCGATATCCAGGGTCGGGTCCGCTTCCGCGTAACCTTTTTTCTGGGCGTCTTCCAGGGCTTTGCTGAAAACCGTTCCCTCATTGGTGATTTTGGTGAGGATATAGTTGCAGGTGCCGTTCAGAATGCCCGACACGGAATGGATATGGTTCGCGGCCAGGGACTCCTTGAGGGCCTTGATGATGGGAATGCAGCCGGCCACGCTGGCCTCGAAACCCACGTCCACGCCGGCTTTCGCCGCAGCGGAAAAGATCTCCGGCCCGGAACCCGCCAGAAGGGCCTTGTTCGCCGTCACCACATGTTTGCCATTTTCGATGGCCTTGAGAATCACCGTTTTCGCGAAGGTTTCCCCGCCGATCAGCTCCACCACGATATCGATGTCCGGATCGGAGATCACCCGGTCCACATCGGTCACCAGGATGCCTGGATCGACTTTCACGCCCCGGTCTCTCTCGATGTCGAGATCAGCCACAACCTTTAGGCACAACTCCGCACCGATTCTCGAACTGATAAGCTCACGGCTTTCCGTCAGCAGCTTGACCACACCCGAGCCCACGGTCCCGAACCCGACAACCCCCACGTTGATTTGTTTCATCTGTCTGAATCCCTTGTCTGAATCCCTGAATTTGACTTGTTATCGAAAATGAGGGTTTTTGTGCGTCATTCCGGTATGCAGCACCGGCGTCACCGGGTGTTTCAACCGAATCCGGCCGTAACGGTCCGACATTCTGTGATTATGGGAAAATTGACGGTCTGATCTGCCCCTCTTTCACTGTTTAAAACCTGTATCTTCCTACAATAAGAACCTGTTTATGTCAAAAAAATTGTTTTGACATTTAAATTGAATCGGTTTAGCTTTTATCGTTTTTATCATGTATTGCAAATCAAGGCGGACCGTTGAAAAACAAGGTATTTCCGAGTGTCTCGCCGCCAACGGGGATGAATATTTATGAGTAAATCGCTGACATACGCCGATGCCGGGGTTGATGTCGACAAGGGCAACAGACTGGTTGATTCCATCAAAAACATAGCCAAACAGACGAAACGTCCGGGTGTCATCGGAAGTATCGGAGGCTTCGGAGCCCTGTTTGCCCCCAACCTTTCGGGCATGGAAAAACCCGTGCTTGTCAGCTCGACGGACGGCGTGGGGACCAAACTCAAGATCGCCTTCATGATGGACAAACACGACACCATCGGAATCGATCTGGTGGCCATGTGTGTCAACGATATCGCCGTGCAGGGCGCCGAGCCCCTGTTCTTCCTGGATTACATCGCCATGGGTGAACTGAAGAACGAGACGGCCACGGACATCATCAGCGGTATCGCAGAAGGTTGCAAACAGGCCCGCTGCGCCTTGATCGGCGGTGAAACAGCCGAAATGCCCGACGTTTACCAGAAAGGGGAATACGACCTGGCCGGTTTCGCCGTGGGAGCCGTGGACGACCAGAAGATCATCGACGGATCGGAAATCCGTATGGGCCAGAAGATCATCGGAATCACTTCTTCCGGGCTTCACAGCAACGGGTACTCCCTGGTCCGCAAGATCTGTTTCGATGTCCTGAAACTCAAGATCGACAGCTACGTTCCCGAACTGGGCAAAACCCTGGGTGAGGAACTGATCACCCCCACAAAAATTTACGCGGACCTGATCCTGGGTCTCGTCAAAACCCACCCCATCTGCGCCTTCGCCCACATCACCGGCGGCGGCATCAACGACAACATCATCCGGGTGATTCCCAAATCCTGCAAGGCCGTGATGAAAGAGGGAAGCTGGGACATCCCGCCCATTTTCAAATTCCTCCAGGACGCCGGCAACGTCACCGACCATGAAATGAGGCGGACCTTCAACAACGGCATCGGTCTCATGGCCGTGGTTCCCGAAGATTCCACCCAGCCCCTTCTCGAAATGCTGAACGCCATGGACGAGAAGGCCTACATCGTGGGCGAGATCGCCGGACGGAAAAACGACGAACCCCAGGTCGAATGGGTCTGATTCTTTTCCCGGTCTTACGGAACACACCATGATCGTTCTGGGCATCGAAACATCCTGCGACGAAACAGCCGCGGCTGTGGTGAAGGATGGACGCGCCGTTTTGTCTTCCGTGGTGGCATCCCAGGTGGACATCCACCACGAATACGGCGGTGTCGTTCCTGAAATCGCGGCACGCAAACACGTGGAAGCCATCGTGCCCGTGGTGGAATCCGCCGTAAAGGACTCCGGCCTGAGTTTCGACGATCTGGACGCCGTGGCCGTCACCCAGGGTCCCGGGCTTGTGGGGGCCCTTCTCGTGGGATTCTCCTTTGCCAAGGCCTTTGCCTTTGGACGCAACCTCCCCCTGGTGGGGGTGAACCACCTGGAAGGTCACATCACGTCGGTGTTCCTCACCGACGATCCGCCCGAATTCCCCTACACGGCCCTTCTTGTTTCAGGGGGGCACACCAGCATCTACCAGGTGACCTCCCATACGGAGTTCCAGCTTATGGGCCAGACACGTGACGACGCCGTGGGTGAGGCCTATGACAAGGTCAGCAAAATGCTGGACCTGGGGTATCCCGGAGGCCGGGTGATCGACGAACTGGCGAGAAAGGGAGATCCGGGGCGTGTTGTCTTTCCAAGGGCCTGGGTCGACAAAAGCAGCTACGATTTCAGTTTCAGCGGAATCAAATCGGCTGTCCGGCGATACATTGCCGAGCACGACGATTACAGGGACAACATGGCCCACATCGTGTCCGGTTTCCAGGAAGCGGTGGTGGAGGTGCTTGTCTACAAGCTCATCCACGCGGCCCTTGAAACGGAAAGCCGGCATATCGCCATTGTGGGCGGGGTCGCGGCCAATTCACGGCTCCGTGAGCTGGCCCTGGAAAAAGGAAGGAAGAAAGGGCTCAAGGTCCATATCCCGCCCATGGATTACTGTGGAGATAACGCGGCCATGATCGCCGCATCCGGTTTCCATCTCCTCTCACAGGGCAGGAGGTCGGTTCTTTCAGACGATGTCTACTCCCGGGCCAAATCACCTGCTGGGACGAAACACCGCTGAAACCCACCTCACTCAGAGAAACGTCCGTTTAAGCTCCATGATCCGATGAAATGACACCCGGTTGATGGCAGGATCGACGTCCCTGAACATCCGGCAGGCCTGTTCGATATCCGGCCCCTTGTGACAGATCAGAGCCATGTCCACGTCCGCTTCCACGATCCGTGAAATGGACACCTCGATGGGCACACGGATGGCCTTCATGTCCAGGTCATCGGTCATCACAAGCCCCTGGTACCCCAGCCGGTCCCGCAGCAGCCCCTTCACCACATTCACGGAAAGGCTGGCCGGCCAGCTGTCGTCAATGTCCCTGTACTGGATGTGGGACATCATGACCGCCGAAACGCCCTGCCTGATCGCCTCTTCAAAAGGAACAAGATCGCTTTGGGCAAGCTCGTCAAACCCTGTTTCCAGCACGGGAAGGTGCAGATGGGAATCGAGAGTGGTGCGCCCTATTCCCGGAAAATGCTTGGCCACGGCCATGATGCCCCGTGACTGGAAACCACGGATCATGGCCGAACCCATCCGGGCCACAAAGTCCTGATCGCCCCGGAACACCCGTTTGGCCATGACTCCGGAAAAACCCGGGGGTTCCACATCGAGAACCGGAGCCATGTTCATGTTCATCCCGATGTCTTTCAGTTCCCGGGACGTGACCTCCACGAACCGTTCCACATCGTCTTCGCACTGCATCCCAGGGTTCCCTTCGGGAAAAGCCGAAAAATACGGGGGCTTCAGCCGGGCCACCTGCCCGCCTTCCTGGTCCACGGCGATGAAAAGAGGGGGAAGATCCTGCTTTGCGGCGTAATCCTGGCAGGAACGGCAAAGATCACGAACCTGTTCCGGGGTCTCGATATTCCTGGCAAAGATTATCAGGCCCCCCACCATCAGCTCGCCGATAAGAAACTTCAGGTCTTCATTGAAAGACGTGCCGTCGAAACCCACCAGGAGCCTCTGGCCTGCGACCTGTTCATCTGTCCATCGGCGGTTCATCATGGAGTGACCTCGGGCTGTGGCTGTTTCCGCCTCAGCTGGTAAGTCCGGATGTTGTTCACGTGTTGCTCGTAGGTGACCGAAAATTCATGGGTCCCATCTTTCCGGGACACGAAGAACAGATACTCGCTGTCAACCGGGTAAAGGGCCGCTTCCAGGGATTTGTAACCCGGATTGGCGATGGGGCCTATGGGAAGGCCCTTGTTCATATACGTGTTGTAGGGTCCCGGAGTCCTGAGGTGCTCCCGGGTGAGGTTGCCGTCGAAGTTCTCCACTCCGTAAATCACCGTGGGATCGGTCTCGAGCCTCATGTCTTTTTTCAGGCGGTTGTGGAACACCGATGAAATCATGGGCCTTTCCTGGGCAGCCCCCGTTTCTTTTTCAATAATGGAAGCCAGGGTCACCACCTGATGCCGGGTCATCCCCAGTTCAGCGGCACGCTGATCCCATTCGGGCTTGAACACGGATTTGAACCGGCTCACCATATCCCGGACAATGATGGCCGGGTCGGTGTTTTTCGGGTAGAAGTAGGTTTCGGGATAAAGGTAGCCTTCGAAGGTTCGGGCCGGCTCCTGTACTCCCAGGGAAATCACGGCCAGGGTGTCCCTGGCGGCCGCCTCGAAATCTTCCCGGCTGCATATCCCTGCATTTTCAATTGTTTCCGCGACCTGACGGATGTTGTACCCTTCAGGAACCGTGAATTTACGCTGGTAAACCTTCCCGTTGACCAGGGCGGAAATAATTGACGAAGGGCTCATAACCGCGGAAAACTGATACTCACCCGCCTTGATTTTCTTGTCGTCTCCGGAAATGGCCGCAATAAGCTTAAACCGTGCCGGAGACAGGATCACCCCGGCATCCACCAGCATGGCCGTGGTTTTGCTGAAGCCCTGGCCAGGCAAAATTTCAATGATTTTTCCGGTTTCATCCTTACCGGAAGGACTGTGGGCGTAATGAAAGAGGCTGAATCCGGCCAGGGCGGCAAGACCGGCCACGACGGCAAGGCATCCCACGGCGAGAAACAGGGCTTTTTTTTTCATGGGCGAGGTTTTTTTCGTTTGAAGTTCTGTCATTTTTCAAGATGTTGAGCGGTAAGAGTTGTTGTCGGAAGGGAGTGTTTCCCGGCTTCAATCGGCGAACAACTATAGTCCAACAGACAAAGAATTGTCAAAGAGCTTTTTAGTCTGGAACAACCTCCGGTCGGTCTTTTCATTGCCTTTACCGTCAGGGTGTTTATATTGTTGAAATCTGACAACGACACACCAGGTCCTGACACGAAGGATGAAAGGATAAAGACATCATGGTTAAACCGAATGAAAACGAAACTTACACGGGTTTTGAACAGGGGCCCATCCGTCCTCCCAGCGAGGCGGGGAGCCTCCTTCTCCGCCTGACACGGAACTGCCCCTGGAACCACTGCACCTTCTGCCCGGTTTACAAGGGAACAGCCTTTTCCCTGAGGCCGGTGGATCATATCCTGAAAGACATCGACCTGGTCCACGGCTACGTTGAAAAGCTGAAAGATGCCTTGAAAACAGGTCCTTTCACACGTGACCGTATCGCTCCCGTGCTGAACAACACAGGGTCCGAAGATATCGAGGCTTTCCACGCGGCCATGAACTTTGTCCAGAACGGCATGGAGTCCATCTTTCTCCAGGACGCCAACAGCCTGATCATGAAACCCGAAGACCTGATCACCGTGCTCCGTCACATCAAAGCCTGCTTCCCTGAAGCAAAACGGATCACGTCCTATGCCAGGTCCCACACCGTGGCCAGGATTTCCGACGACCGCCTGGCCGAAATCGCCGAAGCCGGTCTCTCACGGATCCACATCGGCATGGAATCCGCCTCGGACAAAGTGCTCCAACGGGTGCGAAAGGGAAGCACCAAGGCCATGCACATACAAGCCGGGCTCAAGGTCAGACAGGCGGGAATCGAGCTGTCCGAATACGTGATGCCGGGTTTGGGCGGCGTGGACCTGTCACGGGAGCATGCCCTGGAAACAGCCGACGCCCTGAACCAGATCAACGCGGAATTCATCCGGCTGAGAAGTCTGGCCATCCCCACCCATGTGCCCCTGTTCGAAGATTTCCGTTCAGGACAGTTTACCCCATGCCCGGATATCCGGGTGGCGGAAGAGCTTCTTCTTTTCCTCGAAACCCTTGACGGGATCAGCAGCACGGTGAAAAGCGACCATGTGCTGAACCTGTTCCAGGACGTGGAAGGCACATACCCCGGGGACAAAGAGCGCATGACCGGCATCATCCGCTCGTTTCTCGACCTTCCGGCCCAAGAACGGCTGGTGGTTCATGTGGGGCGGCGTCTCGGCCTGATACGGACCGAGGCGGACATAAACGACGCCAAACGGATGGACCATATCCGGGAAACATGCCGGGCCAACGGCATCACCGAAGACAACGTGGACAGGGTGATCCAGGACATCATGAGGCGGTTTATCTGATGAACGGCCTCTACATCCATGTGCCGTTCTGTCTGAAAAAATGCGGCTACTGCGATTTCTATTCGGTGACGGATCTTCAACTCACAGGAGCTTTCATCAAGGCCCTGTGCGATGAGATCCGCACCGTGGCCGGCCAAGAAGCCCCTGAAAACCGAAGATTGGACACCGTGTATTTCGGAGGAGGCACCCCTTCCCTCTTGCCGGCAACTGACCTCCACACTGTTCTCAAGACAGCGGGGAAATGCTACGATCTTGACCCTGATACGGAAATCACCCTGGAAATGAACCCGGGCACCGTGTCGTCAGATTATCTGAAACAAATCAGGGACATTGGGGTCAACCGCCTCAGCGTGGGAGTTCAGTCTTTCCATGACCGGGCCTTACGTTTCCTCGGCCGGATCCATACGGCCAGGGAGACGGAAAATATCCTCCACTCTGCCCGGGACCTTGGTTTTGACAATGTGGGCATCGACATCATCCATGGGCTTCCCGGCCAGACAACGCACGATTTGGAAGAAGATCTTTCCAAAGCTCTGGCCTTTGAACCGGCCCATTTGTCCTGCTACATGCTGAGTTACGAAGAAGGCACCCCCCTTGACCTGAAACGGCAAAAAGGACAGCTGAAGCCTCTTTCGGAAAACCGCGTGACCGGTCTGTTCCAGCACACCGTGAACTTTCTCGAAAAAGCCGGTTACCTTCATTACGAGATTTCCAACTTTGCCAGGACACCCTCCACTCGGTCACGTCACAACATGAAATACTGGGATTTCTTACCGTACCGGGGATTCGGGCCATCGGCCCATTCCTTTTATCCGGATTCCGTCACACGGTGCTGGAACGTCAGGGACATCCGGGGGTATGTGACCCTGATCTCAAACGGGCACTCTGCCGAAAAAGGCCGGGAAATCCTGACCCGGGACCAGATGATCACCGAAGCCATTTTCCTTGGCCTTAGAAAACGGGACGGCCTGGACCTCGCATTGTTCCACCAGCGTTTTGATATGGATTTTATCGAACAGTTCAAAGATGTTATCGATTTATTCTTAAAGCAGAACCTTGTGGATATTTCAGACCAGCGGATAAGCCTCAGCCGAAAAGGACTGGTTTTCGCGGACCATATCACCGCCCGCCTGGTGGAGTGTATTCCCTAACCTTGGCCCCTTCATTATCAACAAAAAACCCGGCCAGAAGCCGGGTTTTCTTGTTTTCGACGTTTCTTTTCACCATCAGGTGGCCAGGGCTGTAATGAGAACCCCGATGTAGAAACGGGCGTGACTGACGTAGGTGGACATGTTGGCCCTGTGGTTGGCCAGGAAACCGTCGTAATTTCCTTCAAACACGATCCAGGGGGAAAGGTGTGCCGCCCCTTCGCAGGCCTCGATGGCGTGATGCAGGGGTTCGAGACCGTCACGTGATTTGAGAGTGACGTAAAAATCCTGTTCGATGGCCTTGAGAAGCGGAAGGATCACGGATGCCACACCCTTGGCGTAGTAGAACCGGTTGTCCGCCTCAAAGGTGCTGACCTGGGATCTGGGGTCGCCTTCCATGCGAATCAGCTTGTTGTCAATGTCTCCCAGCTGGGTCCTGAATTCCATCAAAAGAGGAATCAGGTTGTCGGATCGTGTGAAGAAGTAGGCTTTTCCCTGTCCCACATCCCCGATATACTCTTTGAGTTCTCTGATCGCCCGCTCATATTCGTTCTCAGCCGAAGGAAACCAGAACCGGGTGGGGTCGATATTGAGATTGCTCCTGGCTTTCTGGAGGTTCTCGTTGATGTACACGTTGGTTCCTGTTCTCGAAATCCGTTCGGAAAGGATGTTGACCGTGCGCCGGGTCATTTCGATCAGGCCGAGCTGGTAGTTCTCCACGTTGTCCATGCCGAACTTGAACAGCCAGATGTCGTTGGGCCGCCATCCCCAGAAACGGTTTTCCAGCTCGTTTTTCAAAGGCTGGCACAGGGCGTCGACAAAAGCCGTTCCAATGACCTGGCGTGTCATGTCTCTTTGAATGTCAGCGGGCGCGTGGGCCGTCGCCGATTTTCCGTGTTCAGGGTTCACCGATGCTTCGGCGGGCTTTTCGGCGGCACCTGCCGTAGCCTCGACACTTTCGGATTCTTCACTTTTAAATCCGGAGCCACTGTCCGCCGATGCCATGGGGAAATCTTCCCGTTCACCCATGAAGCTGTCGTAGTACCCTTCCTGGTACTCCTCGACCTCACCCCGGTATTTGGTTTCGGCAATGCCCTCCTGGTCGTTGGGTCTCAGCGAACTGATCGCCCCGTCGACTTTTTTCAACACGGGGTAGTCTTCCAGGGTTGCCTGGTATGGAGACATGGCCTTGCCTTCTTTCGAAAAAAAGGAAATGGCCAGGGAACCGAGCCAGAGGCAGCCCATGACCACCACGATTCCAATGACGACCCTCAAGGACGCATACGTTCCAAATCCGTCTTTTTCCATCTTATTGTTACTCCCGCTCATTGTCTCTCCTCATCTGGTCTGGATGTTTCATTCCAATACTGGGATTCGTCTATAGCATAAAAAGCCACGATCATGTTCACATTATTTTTCAGGACGACCATGTATTCCATGGTTTTTGTCCGGATGTCAAAGACTGCTCGGGGCGATGGCCCGCCCTTGAAACCTTTCCTACCCGTTGCGCAACTGCCGTGTGTCGCCCACCCGGATGGTGATGTTTTTCATGTCGAAATACTCGAGAATCGGGATCAGGTATTTACGGGCGATTCCACCGGCCAGATCCTTGAACTGGGGGGCATCGATGGTTTTGTTCGCCTTGAGGAACTCCACCAGTTTCTTCTGGAGGTTTTCCAGGGCATCTGCATGAAAATAGAGATCCTCCTTGATTTTGACAAGCTTTTTCTCTTTCACAAGGAGCATCAGCACATCTTTGGCCTGGTCGACATCGTATCCCAGGGTTTCCGTCACAAGACTTTTGAAATAAGGCGGAGTGATGCCTGTGTCCACATAAGCGGAAAGGATCTTCTCCCTCATGTCGGCCTGATCGACCTTCAGGGCCACTTTATGGTGGGTCAGCCGGACCGAGTCCCCTTCCTGGGTCATGGTTCCCGAAGAGACCAGATGGTTGACCAGCAGGTTGAACAGCTTCGTTCCAAGGCTCTGGGGAAACTTGGACTTGAGCTCTCCCTTGAACATCCCTTCCCTCAGAGGGTTGGCTTCATGGTAGGTTTTGAGCATAGCCATGGCCGAAGCGGTGAGGCCGTCGAACACGTCCTTGTGGATGAAGTTCCTGGTTTCCTTGTCCGTCTGAAGCAGCCGTTTATGGGTCAGAAGGTTTGAAAGGGCCGCGTTGAGTTTTTTGTCCCCGGTGTTGGTCATAAGCTTCAGGTCGTTGAACGTGAGACCCGCAAACCCTACCTGGGAACAGTGAAAGGTGATGGTGCTTTCCAGGTCCTGTTCCGTGATGCCTTTCAGACCTTCCACGATCTCATCTTTGAACCGTTTGTGCTTGGAAGGAAACGGGTTGAGGATCTCGCCACCGGCGATGGTCCTTACCGGAGAGTAACTCCGGATAACGTAACGGTCGTCTTTCACGCAGGCCACCGGAGATTCGAGGCGGATCTGGACCACAGCCGTGGAACCCGGTTCCAGGGTTTCGTTTTCAAGCAGGATCAGATTCCCCATGATTTCACAGGTTCCCGTGTGAAAACGGACGCGGGTCCTGTTTTTCAGGGGTTTCTTGTTGCTTGAAAGGTAGTGCATCCTGGCGTCCACCAGATGGCTGTTCCTCATGCCGTCAGGAACGGAAACCACTTCTCCCCGTTCGATGGCGGTTTTTTCAAGGCCCTGGAAGTTGATGGCCGTCCTCATGCCCGAAGAGGCCGATTCGGTGCTGGTGTTGTGGACCTGGAGCCCACGGACCTTGGATGTGACCATGGACGGGTAGATCATGATGGTGTCCCCCACCCGGATGGTTCCCGAAGCCACGGTTCCCGTGATGACCGTTCCGAACCCTTTCATGGTGAACACCCGGTCCACGGGAAGCCGGAAAAGGCCGCTGGACGTTCTTTCGGGAATCAGGGCCGCGATGTCATCCATGGTTTTCACCAGTTCGGGCAGTCCTTCACCGGTCATCGAGCTCACGGGTATGATGGGCGCCTCTTCCAGAAACGTTCCCTGGATGAAATTCCGGACGTCTTCGGTGACCATCTCCAGCCAGTCTTCGTCCACCATGTCTTTTTTCGTCAGCACCACCATGCCGTGTCGGATGCCCAAAAGGGTGCAGATTTCCATGTGCTCACGGGTCTGGGGCATGACCCCCTCGTCCGCGGCGATGACCATAGCCACCATGTCGATACCCGTGGCCCCTGCCACCATGTTTTTCACGAACTTTTCATGGCCGGGAACGTCCACGATGCCCAGATGCTGGCCGCTGGGCAGGTCCATGGAAGCGAATCCCAGCTCGATGGTGATACCCCGGGCCTTCTCCTCCTTGAGGCGGTCTGTCTCGATGCCGGTGAGGGCCTTGATCAGGCTTGTCTTGCCGTGGTCGATATGTCCTGCTGTTCCAAGAACGATCTGTTTCAACGGTTCTGCTCCTTCCTTTTTCTGTTCCGCAAAGCCGATGACAGGTAGGAAAAACCCACAAGCAGAACGGCGATCCCCGCCATGAAGAAAATCCCTTTTTCAGGATGGAATATCCGTGTGAGGAGAACGGCGAAAGCCGTACCCAGAATGATTCTCAGAACAAGGACGATAAGACGGTTCATGACCCTCCGCAAATGGTGCTGGTTAAAAAACGTAAAACCAATAAATAATATAGAAGGCGGAACAGGTCAACAAGGGATGCGGCTTCTCATGATTTGAGAAGTTCCAGGGCTTCCCTGGCCGAGATTCCTTCATGGACCATGCGGCAGGCCACATGGACGAACCGTTCGGGGTTCTCGTGCTGGAAGGCGTTTCGTCCCATGGACAGCCCGGCGGCTCCCGCCTTCATGGCCCCTTCGATGATCATCAGGGTTTCCTCGTCGCTGTGTTTGGACCCTCCGGCGATAACCACGGGTACCGGGCAGCCCCGGACCACCTGAGCGAAACTTTCGGGATCGCCGGTGTAGGGGCATTTGATGATGTCGGCCCCGAGCTCGGCCCCCACACGGGCGGCCAGTTTGATGGAATCCACGGTTTCATGGACGTCTTTTCCCCTGGGGTACATCATGGCCAGAAGGGGCATGCCCCAGCGGTTGCAGTCCTTGGCCGTCTTTCCCAGGGCCTCCAGCATCATGGCCTCGGAACCGGAGCCCACGTTGACATGGACGGAAACGGCGTCGGCCCCCAGGGAAAGGGCCTCTTCCACGTCGCACACCGATATCTTCCGGTTGGGCTCGGGATTCAGGGACGTGGAGGCGGAAAGATGGATGATCAGGCCGATGTCCGTGTCCTCGCTCCGGTTGGTGGACATCACGATGCCCTTGTGGACCACGGTGGCATTGGCGCCGCCCCGGATGACCATGTTCACGGTCCTGTCCATATCCTCGAGACCGGGAATCGGCCCCATGGACACCCCGTGATCCATGGGAACGATCACGGTCTTCCGTGTTTTCGGGTTGATGATCCGTTTGATCCTGATCCTTTTTCCAACGCTCATGGGCGCACCTTCCATTGTTCAGGGTTGTTTGTACAAGGTTTGATCGGGTCAGACGTCGGCCCGCCTGTGAAAGAAGTATACAAGCATATCCCGGCGTGTTTTTCCATATGAATATTGGGTCGGGAAAAGAAAAATCGGGGGAGATGAGCGCCGGGGAGAAGCTCCGGGAACGCCGGGTTGCACCCGGCACAGTTTGCCGGGTGCAACCCGGCGTTCCCATGTTTCTGTTCGATCTTTTTAAAACGTTTCAGGATTCCTGGGCGCTGAAAAGCCTCCTGACCGCGCTTCCCGGGGACAAAAGCCCCTGTTCCACGGCGCGTGTCAATTCCGGAAGGCGTTTCATGACCGTCGGCCTTTCATAAAATTCCTGTTTGAGCTTCTCTTCCACCAGGTCGTGCATCCAGTCAACGGCCTGGTTCCGGCGTTTCAGGGCCAGTTCTCCTGCCTTTTCATGATGGCTCCTGTGTTCGAGAACGGTGGACCAGACGTCCTTGATCCCCCGGTTTTCCAGGGAACTGATGGTGAGGACCACGGGACGCCAGACCGGCGAGGAGGCTGTCAGGTAATGAAGGGCGTTTTCAACGTCTCGACCGGCTTTCACCGCGTGGTCGACGTTGTCACCGTCGGCCTTGTTGATGGCGATGGCGTCGGCCAGTTCCATGATGCCCCGTTTGATGCCCTGGAGTTCGTCACCGGCCCCGGCCAGCATCAGGAGGAGGAAAAAATCCACCATGGAGGCCACCGCCGTTTCCGACTGTCCCACCCCCACGGTTTCCACGATCACCACGTCGAAACCGGCGGCCTCACACAGGATCATGGTTTCCCGGGTCCTGGCCGCCACACCGCCCAGGGTGCCTCCGGCAGGTGATGGGCGAACATAGGCCTTGGGGTCTGCCGAAAGTCCGGGCATCCTGGTTTTGTCTCCGAGAATGCTGCCCCCGCTCCGGCCGCTGGAAGGGTCCACGGCAAGAACCGCCACCTTGTGCCCTCGGCCTGTCAGTTCCAGCCCGAGTTTTTCGATAAAGGTGGATTTCCCCACGCCGGGAACCCCGGTGACTCCCAGGCGGACGCTCTGCCCCGAATGGGGAACCAGAGCGTCCACCAGGGCGCTGGCGGAAATCCGGTGGGCGTCCAGGCGGCTTTCCACCAGAGTGATGGCCCTTGACAAAGATCGGCGGTCGCCTTTCAGGACGCCGCCGACCATGGTTTCAATGGCCTGCTCAGTCATGTCGGTTTGTTTCAAGCCAGGTCAGAAGGCGGTTGGCCGCCTCGGGCACCCGGGTTCCGGGTCCGAAAATGTCGATCACCCCGCAGGCTTTCAAAAAATCGTGATCTCCCGGAGGAATCACGCCTCCCACAGCCACTTTGATGTCACCGGCTCCCAGCTCTTTCAGATACTCGATCAGCCGGGGCACGAGGGTCTTGTGGCCTGCCGCGAGGCTCGACACCCCGATGAGATGCACGTCGTTGTCCACCGCCATGTTCGCCGCTTCTTCCGGGGTCTGGAACATGGGGCCGATGTCCACGTCGAACCCGAAATCCGCGAAAGCCGTGGCAATGACCTTGATCCCCCGGTCATGGCCGTCCTGTCCCATTTTCACCACGAGAATCCTTGGACGACGTCCGTGCCGTTCCATGAAATCCCCGCATCTTTTCCTGAGGGCGTCGATGATGCCCGGATTGTCAAACTCCGACGCATAGACCCCTGAAATACACTGTGTGGTCGCCACATACCTCCCGAACACGCTTTCCATGGCATCGGATATCTCACCCACCGTGGCCCGTTCGCGAACCGCCACGATACTGGCCGATAGAAGATTGCCGCCTGATTTTGCCGCAAGGGTCAGGGCCTCCAGGGCTTTCGTCACCCGGCCCTGGTTCCGTGTGGCCCGGATGTCCTTCAAGCGGGCGATCTGCTCGTCACGGACCGTGGACGGCACCTCACGGACTTCCAGCGCCACGTCCTGATCAATGGTGTACTTGTTCACGCCCACGATCACGTCCTTGCCCTGGTCGATCCGGGCCTGACGGCGGGCCGCCGATTCCTCGATCCGCATCTTGGGCATGCCGGACACGATGGCTTTGGCCATGCCTCCAAGACCTTCGATCTCTTTCAGGATGGTTCTCACTTCCTGGACGATGCCAGCTGTCAGGGCTTCCACGTAGTAAGATCCTCCCAGGGGGTCCACCACCCGGCAGACCTGGGATTCCTCCTGAACGATGATCTGGGTGTTCCTGGCCACCCTGGCCGACAGTTCGGTGGGCAGGCTCACCGCCTCGTCGAAGGAGTTGGTGTGAAGGGACTGGGTGCCCCCGAGAACGGCGGACAGGCATTCCATGGTGGTCCTGATGATGTTGTTGTAAGGGTCCTGCTCGGTCAGGCTCCAGCCCGAGGTCTGGCAATGGGTCCTGAGCTGGCAGGACTCGGGTTTTTTCGGGTTGAACTGACTGATGATCTCGTGCCACAGAAACCGTGCCGCCCGGAGCATGGCGATGTCCATGAAGAAATTCATCCCGATTCCGAAGAAAAAGGACAGGCGGGGGGCGAAGGTGTCGATGTCGAGCCCTGCGGCCAACGCCGCTTTCACGTATTCCAGGCCGTCAGCCAGGGTGAAGGCGGTCTGGAGCACCGAATTGGCTCCGGCCTCCATCATGTGGTACCCGCTGATGCTCACCGTGTTGAATTTCGGCATGTGTTTCGAACAATAGGCGATGATGTCCGACACAATGCGCATGGACGGTTCCGGCGGGTAGATGTAGGTGTTCCGGGTCAGGTATTCCTTGAGAATGTCGTTCTGGATGGTTCCGGTGAGTTTGTCCTGGCTGACCCCCTGTTCTTCCGCCGCCACGATGTAGCCGGCAAGAATCGGCAGCACGGCGCCGTTCATGGTCATGGACACCGACATGTCGGAAAGGGGAATCCCATCGAACAGGATTTTCATGTCTTCCACCGAATCCACGGCCACCCCGGCTTTTCCCACATCCCCCACCACCCGGGGGTGATCCGAATCGTAACCCCGGTGGGTGGCCAGGTCAAAGGCCACGGAAAGTCCTTTCTGGCCCGCGGCCAGATTCTTTCTGTAAAATTCGTTGGATTCCCTGGCCGTTGAAAAACCCGCGTACTGCCGGATGGTCCAGGGACGCACCGTGAACATGGTGGCCTTGGGGCCCCGGACGTAGGGGGCGAGACCGGGCATGGACCCGGCCCATTCCAGGTTTTCCAGGTCTTGTGCCGTGTAGAGGGGTTTCACCACGATCCCCTCGGGAGTTTTCCAGTCCAGGCCGGAGACGGGCCGTCCCTTGAGTTCCTTTTCGGCCAGGGTTTTCCATTGGGAATATCCGGAATGTTCCGTCACGGCGTCCCTCCTTTGGCATGGCATGAACTGCGTTCGCACAGTTCCACAAGAACACCCTGGGTGGCCTTGGGATGGAGAAAGGCGATCTTCGCCCCCCCCGCCCCGATCCGGGGGGTTTCGTCGATCAGTTTCACCCCTTTTTCCTTGAGTTCTTTCAAGGCGTCCTCGATGTTTTCCACCCGGAAGGCGATATGCTGGATCCCCTCCCCTTTTTTCTCCAGGTACCTGGCCACCGGCCCGTCGGGTGAGGTGGACTCCAGAAGCTCCACCTCGCTTTCCCCCACAGGAAAAAAGGCCGTGGTGACCTTCTGCTCGGTTACCGTTTCTTTACCCGCGAACTCGAGGCCAAGAACTCCGGCCCAGAAATCCACCCCGCTGTCAATGGAGTTCACGGCAACGCCAATGTGATCGATTGAAAGTATCTTCATAGTCTCTCCCGGAATCGGACAGTCATGTTGCTTGGGATCGGATGGAATCTGGCCATCCGTGTTCAGCCATACGGGACATCACAAACATGAAAAACAATGAAACGTGGTACCGGCAGCCTCTGGGGAAAAACGGCTGCGACAGACAGGCAAAACGTATTCTGAACGAGCGCTCAGTCAGCCGACCGTAGCATGCCACCGTTTTTTTTGTCAACATTTTATCCAAAGGAAAAACCCATGAACAGATCCACAGGTTTCATCAGGAACAAGCCGTGACAATTTCCCGAATAAGCTGTCAGAGGAACTTCATATTGATTTTCAGCTCCCCACCTGTTAATAACGACCCTGGAATACAAGGCAAGTGAAAACAAAACAATGTGGAGCCTTTGGAACGGCCGCCCCATGGCGGATGATTCAACCCGAAGAGAGACCGACAGCGATGATCGTCACCATCAACCCCACGAACCCCCAGATGCGTCTGATTGAAAAAGTGGTGGACTGCCTTAAAAACGGCGGTGTCATCGCTTATCCCACGGACACTTACTATGGTATCGGCTGCGATATCATGAACAAGAAAGCCATCGAACGGGTGTACAGCATCAAACGCCGGGACAAAAGCAAGCCCTTCAGCTTCATCTGTTCGGACCTGAAGCACATCAGCGATTACGCCAAAATCTCCAATTCAGCTTACCGAACTTTGAAACGCTGTCTGCCGGGCCCATACACCTTTATCTTCGAAGGGTCGAAAATGGTCCCCAAAATCATGCTGACCAAACGCAAATCGGCCGGCATCCGCGTTCCCGACCATCAGATCTGCATGGACATCATCAAGACCCTGGGCAATCCGGTGATCTCCACATCGGCCAACCTTCCGGACGAAGAGCCCATGAGCGAGGCCTGGATGATCGAGGAAGCGTTCTCAAACCAGATCGACATGGTCATCGACGGAGGCCCTGTTCCCAACCGTCCCTCGTCGGTGATATCGCTGATAGACGATGAACCTGAAATCCTTCGGGAAGGTGCGGGCCCCGTGGATCTTTTCAGATCCTGATCCTTGATCAGCCTTCATTTTCAACATTTTGATTTCACAGGAGAACGCCATGACAAAAACACGTCTGCTCATTCTGGCCCTGCTAATCGCCATTTCGGCCCTGGGCTGCAAGACCCTCCAGAGCCTCGTCAAGCCACCGTCGGTCCAGCTTGAAAAAGCGGCCCTGATAAGCACCAGTTTGTTCCAGGGTGACCTGGAATTCACCTTCAACGTGACGAACCCCAACCCCATCGGCGTACGCCTGGACGGACTTTCCTACCAGCTGGCCATCGAGGGACGCAAGATGCTCGAAGGCAACCAGGCCCAGGGTCTCGCCCTGCCGGCCATGGGTTCCCGGAGTGTGGCCGTGCCCATCACCGTGAACTACATGGAAAGTGTGGAGTCTCTGGTGGATTTCTTCCGGAAAGACAGCCTGACCTATGAAATCGCCGGAACCTTCCGGATCGGCGTTTTCACCATCCCCTTCAGCCACAAGGACGTGATCACCCTGCCCAAGCCTCCCTCGGTTCAGATCAAAGGGGTGACCATCACCAGCATGACCTTCACAGGCGCCAAACTTGCCCTGGAACTCGAAGTCACCCGGAAAAACCAGGCGAAAGTCGACCTCAGGAAAATCAACTACGCCGTGTCACTGGGTGGATTCCGCCTTTTCAACGGGAAAAGCGAAGGCATCAGCCTGCCCGAGGATGTGGCATCGAAGACGTTCACCGTTCCCCTGTCCGTGGACTTTCTCGCGATCGGCAAAGGGGCGGCCACCTTGCTGTCCAAAGGGTCCATCGATTACGAACTGACCGGTGACATGGAGTTCGATGTCCCGAAAATCGGTCCGAAAACCTTTCCTTTCAAGAAGTCCGGCACAACGAATCTCAGCCGTTGACGGCATTTGGCCACATGAGAATATGACAAGGAGAATAAAATGATCACCTATGCTTACTGGTTCGCTCTTTTTCTGATCGCGGTTTTGGTACTTTTCGGCCTTGGTTTCAAGGCGAAACTCTGGAAAACGGCCGTCATTGCAACGCTTATTATCCTCATCACAGGCTGGCTGACTTACGCTTTTCACTTTGAACAGATCTTCGTGAAACGCTACGGGGGACAGATGCAGATCAGAACTCCGGAAGGGCAAATCCACATGGGCATCACCTGGAAAGATGACAACATGTGGATCGAGACCTACGATCCGGCCACCAACACCTGTATTTTTACGGAATATTCCAAAGGAAACGTGCTTCAGGGAAGGGTCTTCATCAGGAACTGCAATCCCATGCTGCCCAAGAATTAAGCCAGAGGACTCACGGGATTTAAATATTAAATCGGAATCGCTATCGGGATCGCTATCGCTATCGAAACATTGGCGTGACTGTTCCCGATCAGCAAACGCTGAGATGCTTTGTAGGTCGGGCTTTTACGACGGGAATAGCCGTATTTCCGTTTCCATTCACCGGCAATTGCTGGTCTCCGATTGCGATACCGATAGAGATAGCGATTGAGCGGGGGACTCATACCATCAACTGCCCGGCTGGTACAGGTACCCCGCTTTCAGCTTTGATTCCACCAGCCTGTCGACCATCTGGTCCACCGAAGAGCCGCTGAGGTACTCTAGAAAACTCATGGGGGGTTCCGGGGGATACACCACGGAAATCTCCCCTTCGATACCGGCCAGTTCACCGGCCCAGTCCACCGCGTCTTCCAGGTTTCCGATCCGGTCCACCAGACCCAGCTCCTTGGCTTCAAGTCCTGTGTAGATCCTGCCGTCGGCCAGTTTTTTCACGGTCTTGTATTTCAGCTTTCTCGATTTGGCCACGTCTTTCACAAACTGCTCGTGGATCTTGTTCACGAAGTTCTGGAGAAACACCTTTTCTTCCGGCCTCATGTCACGCACAGGCGACCCGGTATCCTTGAAAGCCCCGCTTTTGAACACCACAGGCATCAGGCCGATTTTCTGGAAGATTTCCTTGAAGTTGGTGTAGCCCATGATCACCCCGATGCTTCCGGTGATGGTTCCGGGATTGGCCATGATTCCATCTGTGGCTGCCGCCGCGTAGTATCCCCCTGACGCCGCCAGGGCGCCCATGGAGGTGATGACGGTTTTCTTTTCCTTTGTTTTCTGGATAGCCCGGAATATCTCCTGGGAAGGGCCCACCCCTCCCCCGGGGGAATCGATGCGCAACACAATGGCCTTGATGGTTTCATCTTCCCGGAACATCTTCAGGTTCTCGTTGATTTCCTTGGAATCCACAATGGGACCGACAATTTCCACCACCCCGACCTTTTCTCCGGAAAATCCGTCCTGGCCGCCGAGCAACCCGCTGAATATCAGGGAAAGGATCACAAAACCACCCATGGTGATCGCCGTGAACACGAGAATGAAATACAGGAAAGGATGTCTTCGTGAAAACATGGTGCTTCTCCCTCGGGATGGTCAAAACAAACGGTTCATGGGCCATAAACAGAATGCCCCGAAGGGGGTTCCTCCGGGGCATTCCATACATCAAAACGCTCAGCCGACAGACAGTACGCCGAAATAATCGACAAACCTGTCTTTACGCTGTTTACTTGTCGGTGTCGCCGGCTCTTTTTTCATGCTCGCTCTTCAGCTGGTCCTGAAGCATTTCGCCGAAAGCGGAGGTGGCGGGTTTCATCTTGCTCACGTACTCGGAGAGGATGGCTTTGTCATCTTCCATTTCGAGACGTTTGATGGAAAGACCGATTCTCCGTTCATCGCTGTTGATGTTCATCACCTTGGCGGTGAGGGGTTCGCCCACGTTGTAGGTTCCCACGGGAGTCTTGATCTTTTCCTTGCTGATCTCGGACACATGGACAAGGCCTTCGATCCCTTCTTCCAGTTCCACGAACACACCGAAATCGGTGACGTTGGTGATGGTTCCGGTGATCTCGGTGCCCACGGCGTAACGCTCGGCCACGCTCTTCCACGGATCATCCTGGGTCTGTTTGATTCCCAGGGAGAAACGCTCGTTGTTCTTGTCGATGTCGAGAACAACCGCCTGAACCACATCGCCCTTCTTGAACACTTCGGAAGGATGCTTGATGCGTTTGGTCCAGGAAATGTCGGAGATATGGACAAGGCCGTCGATTTCGTCATCGATGCCGATAAACAGACCGAAATCGGTGATGTTCTTGATCTTGCCTTCGATGATGGTGCCGATGGGGTATTTCTCGCTGATGATTTCCCAGGGATTCTGGGCCACCTGCTTCATACCGAGGGAAATCCGGCGATTTTCCGGTTTGATGTCGAGCACGATGGCTTCGATCACTTCACCCACGGAAATCACCTTGGAAGGATGACGGATCTTGCGGGTCCAGGACATTTCAGACACATGGACAAGACCTTCGATGCCTTCTTCGAGTTCGACGAACACACCGTAATCGGTGAGGCTGACCACTTTACCGGAAACTTTGGAACCCACGGGGTATTTGCCTGCGGCGATAGACCAGGGGTCTTCGCTGAGCTGTTTCATACCCAGGGATACACGTTCTTTCTCGATGTCGAAAGAAAGGATTTTCACGGTGATGCTGTCGCCCACGGAGAACATTTCAGAGGGATGCTTGACGCGGCCCCAGGAGATATCCGTGATATGCAGGAGACCGTCCACACCGCCGAGATCCACGAACACACCGTATTCGGTGATGTTCTTGACGACGCCTTCCATGACTTTGCCTTCATGGATGTTCTCGAGGGTCTTGGAACGGACGCTTTCACGCTGCTCTTCGAGAATGGCTCTGCGGGAAAGAACGATGTTGCTTCTCTTGCGGTTGTACTTGAGCACTTTGAAGGTATAGGTCTGGCCCACCATCTCGTCGAGATTGCGGATGGGACGCAGGTCTGCCTGGGATCCGGGGAGAAACGCGGGAATTCCCACATCCACGGAGAAACCGCCTTTGACACGGCTTGTGATGACGCCTTCCACGGTGCCGTTGGCGTCGTGAATTTCTTTGATGCTTTCCCAGACTTTGATTTTCGCGGCTTTGTCCTTGGACAGGATCACACGTTCCTCGTCCTCGTCCCAGACTTCGACCATGACTTCCACCATGTCGCCGATCTGAACGTTGACTTCGCCGTTCTCGTCTTTGAATTCATGGATGGAGATCTGTCCCTCGGATTTGAAACCCACATCCACGAGAACGTGATCGTTGTCCACGGCGATGATCCGGCCCTGGGCCAGTTCGCCTTCCGCGAAACGTTTGAAACTGTCGTCGTACATCTGGCGGAACTGGAGCATGTCCTTGTCGTCATCCAGGATGACGCGTCCGATGGGATCACCGAACATGTCGTATTCCACGCCTTTTGCTTTGATACCTTCGTTCTGATTTGTTTCAGTGTTGACTGCCATTTAATATAGCTCCTAATAATTTTATTTTACACATAGCTTCTTTCGAAGGATGTGTAATCCAGCTTCATTACCAGTTCAGGCGTCAAAAGACAATCCTTTTGTGTGACCGTGCGCCTTTTTGAGGGGTCTCATACACCAAATTTCGTTGAAAGCAGGCTCGATTCCGTTTGCTTAATGCAGTAGGTCGGGCTTTCGCCCGACACGGATGCCGGGCGAAAGCCCGACCTACAGAGACCGCACTCCACAAAAACCTTATAAGAAACCGGAATGACATGACTGGTGGATCGGGATAATTACAAAACCAAATCAGCCCTGCTTTTTTTCGATGCGGGACATCATGGTGGCGATCACGGCGTCGATGTCTAAAGACGTGGCGTCGACGATCATGGCGTCGGCGGCGGGTTTGAGGGGGGCGATGGCCCTTTTGCTGTCGTTTTCATCCCGGATCAGAATGTCTTTCAAAACCTCTTCCAGTGGGATGTCCTTGCTGGCTTTGAGTTCCAGGTAGCGCCTGTGCGCCCTTGTTTCCGGAGAGGCGTCCAGGTAGAATTTCACATCCGCCTCGGGGAACACCACGGTGCCCATGTCCCTGCCTTCGAACACCACGGATTTTTCCCGGCCCATTTTCCTCTGGAGTCCCAGGAGATAATCCCGGACCGGTTTCCTGGCCGAAACAGCCGAGGCCATCATGGACATCTCGGGAGTCCGGATCTCCTCGGAAATATCCCTTGTGCCGGACATGAGACGGAGCCCGGCGTCCGTCAGAACAAGGTTGAGATCCAGGGACCCGCAGAGGGTTTCAAGGGCCTGATCGTCATCGGCCGCCACACCGGCGGCTTTGGCTTCGAAGCCCACACCCCGGTAAAGGGCCCCGGTGTCCACGTAGCGGTAGCCCAGCCGCTCGGCCAGGCGTTTGCTCACCGTGGTTTTCCCGGCTCCGGCCGGTCCATCGATGGTGATGACAAGGCCCTTCATGCCATCACCTTGGAAAGTGCCTTGATAAAGCGCTGATTTTCCTCAGGAAGTCCCACGGAAAGACGGATAAATTCAGGATAACCGTAGGACGTCATGGACCGGACGATGACCCCTTCCCGGAGCAGGCTTTCAAACACCTGGTCCGCGGGCCGTTTCACGTCGATCAGGAAGAAATTGGCCTGGGTCCTGTAAAAGGTGAGCCCCATCTTCTCCAGTTCTGCATAGAGATAATCCAGCTCTTTGTGGATCAGGTCGAGGCTTTTCGCCAGGTAGTCTTCGTCGGACAATGCGGCCAGGGCCGCGGTCTGGCCCAGGATATTCACGTTGAACGGCATCCTGACCTTATGAAGGGCCATGGCCATGTCTTCGGACATGAGGCCGTATCCCACACGCATGCCGGCCAGTCCGTAAGCTTTGGAAAACGTTCGGAGCACCACCACGGGCCTTTTCCCGTCCAGGTAATCCCGGCCGTTCATGCATTCGGGATCAATGGCGAACTCGATGTACGCCTCGTCGAGCACGACGATCACGTTCGACGGAACTTTTGCCAGGAATCTTTCGAACTCCTGTTTCCGGATGATCGCTCCCGTGGGGTTGTTGGGGTTGGTGAGAAAAATCATCCGGGTTCGTTCGGTGATTTTCCCGACCATGGCGTCAAGGTCGATGGCAAAATTCCGTGACCCGTCGGCCAGGGGAACAAACACGGACACCGCTCCGGCGGAGTTCACCATGATTTCGTACATCAGAAAGGACGGCCGGGTCATCAGGGCCTCGTCACCCGGAGCCAGGTAGGCCCGTGTGAGAAGCCCGATGATGTCGTCAGACCCGTTTCCCAGAACCACGTTCCCAGGCTTCACCCCGTGCAGTTCGGCAATCTTCCGGGTCAGGTGGAAACCGCTTCCGTCAGGATACCTGTGGCATCCCTTCAGGGCTTTTTCCATGGCCGCGACCGCAGAGGCCGGGGGACCCAGAGGGTTTTCGTTGGAGGCCAGCTTGATGGAATCCCGGATTCCGTATTCCCGCTCCAGCTCCTCGATGGGCTTTCCCGGTTTGTAGGGTTTTAAGTTCAGAATGTAGTCGGGTGTCTTTACAGTGTTCATCGGAGTTCCCTTTTCGTGATGTCTTTTCAACCGGTTTTCCATCGCCCGGAATTCAGGGCTCTGCCCGGCACAGGTTTTTCTTCTTATATGAAAAGACAAAAACTGACAAACCCTTTCTCATGTCTTTCAGTACCAGGGTCTCACCGGGTAATCGGAGACCACGATTTTATTGTCCACGGTTTTTACGCCGTCCACTGCCGAGGCCAGATCCGCAGCCGCCGCACGTTCAGCCGCCGAACCGAGAAACCCTGAAAGAACCACGGTGCCTTCATCCGGTACGGTGACCCGGATGTAGTTGGATTCACTGAGCGCTTTCAAAAGAACGATTTCCACCCTTTTTTCAAGGGCCAGACTCCGGTAGGCCATTTTGTCCGATGCTGACATGGGATTTTCACGGTCGATACGGGTAAGCTCCCGGACCAGGAAATTTTCGATGGCCCGGCTGTCAAACCGTTTCGTGTCGACGGTGATGTCGTACCAGCAGCTGTCGGTGACATCCTCATGGTACAGATACCGGATGAAATCCCGGCGTTTTCTGTCCGATGACTCCAGATAGTCTTCGGCGATGACCCGTTCGATGTTCATCGCTTCCATGATTCTGGCCAGACGGGTTTCAAACGGGGCGGTCAGGCAGACGTTGACCGCATGGGGCCTGCCCTGGAGAAGAAACTGACCTCCCCGCCCCAGGATCACGGCCTTGTCCTCAGACACGGCATCGTAGATCATCGAGGAAATCATATGACCGTACACCGACCGCTGCCTGAACAGGCTGTCAAAAAACCCGGGCTTGCTCTCGTTTTCAAGGACCTCGATTTCCTTGGTAAAATCGCCTTTGAACGAACGGGCCTTGCCGTGGATCCACGCTCTGTCGATCAGGGCGTAACCCAGTTCGTCGGCGATATCCCTGGCGATTTCGCTCCCCTTGCACCCTTCGAACCTGGAAATGGTGATAATGGCCATGGGACCTCCTTGGAATTGAATTTTCAATGAATGTATGTCAGATTAAACGCCAACACCTCGCCTTGAACCATCGAAAAATCTTAAAAGGAGCATACCATGAACGGCATCCAAAGCAAACTGCGGTGTTTAAAAGGTGATATCACCGCCATGGACACCGACGCCATCGTCAACGCGGCCAACAACTCCCTTCTGGGTGGTGGCGGTGTGGATGGGGCCATTCACAGGGCCGCCGGCCCGGAACTTCTGGACGAATGCAGGACCCTCGGAGGCTGCCCCACCGGCGAAGCCCGCCTGACCAAGGGGTACAACCTCAGGGCCCGTTACGTGATCCACACCGTGGGGCCGGTCTACAGCGGAACGGAAAAAGACGCCCTGTTTCTTGAAAGCTGCTATGTCCGCTGCCTGGAACTGGCTGTGGCCAACGGGATAAAAACGCTGGCTTTTCCAGCCATCAGCTGCGGGGTCTACGGGTACCCCATCGACGAGGCCGCAGCCATCGCCGTGGAAACGGTCCGGACGTTTCTTGACGGCCACCCGTCCATCGAACAGGTGGTTTTCGTCCTGTTTTCACAAGAATATCTGGATCATTACCGGAATCTGCTGGGGCATTGACCCGTCAGATCCGTTTCACCTTCATCATGTTGGTGGTGCCTTCGACCCACACCGGATGGCCGGCGGTGATGACGATCAGGTCCCCTTTTTTCACCCAGCCGGTTTCCACGGCCGATTCCGCCACTTTCTCGATCATGTCGTCGGTGTTTTTCGGCACGTCCACAAACCCCGGAAAACAGCCCCAGTAAAGAGCCAGGCTCCTCAGGGCGCTTTTATCAGGAGAAAGGGCCACGATGCCGGAGCGGGGCCTGAACCGCGAGATCTGCTTGGCTGTGAAACCAGACTTGGTGGACGCCACGATGGCCGAGGCGTTCAGGTGTTCTCCAAGCACACAGGACGCATAGGCCACGGATTTGGCGATGGTGGTGTCCGAATGGGCCAGTTTCAGGTACCGGTCATGGGGATACTCGGCCTCGGTGCTTCGGGCGATTTTTGCCATGTACTCCACGGCTTCGAAGGGATAGCGGCCGCTGGCCGTCTCCTCGGAAAGCATCACCGCGTCGGCTCCGTCAAGAACGGCGTTGGCCACGTCATTGGCCTCGGCGCGGGTGGGCCGGGGCGAATCCACCATGGACCGGAGCATCTGGGTGGCCACGATCACGGGCTTGCCCTTTTCATTGGCTTTCCGGACCAGCATCTTCTGGAGTTCGGGCACCTTTTCCAGGGGAATTTCCACCCCCAGATCACCCCTTGCCACCATGACCACGTCGGTGGCCTGAAGAATCCCGTCGATGTTGCCGATGGCCTCGTGCTTTTCAATTTTCGCCACCACGGGGATGTTTTTTCCAGATGTTTCGATGATCTCTTTAAGCTCCATCACGTCGGCCGCCGAACGGACAAAGGACAGGGCGATGAAATCCACACCCTGCTCGATGCCGAAAGCCAAGTCCAGCCGGTCCTTTTCCGTGAGGGACGGGGCGTTGATGGTTCCACTGGGCAGGTTGATGCCCTTGTTGGAGGTCAGGGTCCCGCCGATGATCACGTCACAGGCGATGTCTTTCTCCCCTGTTTCCACCACCACCAGTTCCATCATGCCGTCGGCCAGGAGGATGATGTCGCCCACTTTCACTTCGGACGGCAGGGGCTTGTAGCTCACCGACACCCGGTTCCCCTCCCCAAGGATATCCTCGCTGGTCAGGACCAGGCGTTCTCCGGCTTTCAGCTGGATCCCCGGGTCTTTCACCTTTCCCACACGGATCTTGGGACCGCAGAGATCCTGGAGAATGGCGATGGATCGTCCCATCTCGTCGGAAACCTTGCGGATGGTTTTGATTTTTTCCAGATGTTCGGCATGGCTGCCATGGGAAAAGTTCAGCCGGGCCACGTTCATGCCCTTTTCGATCAGGGCCTTGATCTTTTCCGGAGTATCGCAGGCGGGCCCGATGGTACAGACAATCTTGGTTTTGGGAGGATTGGGATTCGGTTGTTTCATGGCAGCGGTTCTCCTTAATTTAAGGAACGGTTCGGCAGATGTGAAGGATCAGGTCGTCGAGGACAAGACGGGGATTTTCCCCGGAACTTTTCAGTCTCATATCCGCCTTGTACGTCATCTCGACGGCTGTGTAAAGGTCGTTGAGGCTGTACCGGCACGAATTCACCAGAAGAAGGTACACGGGATAGGGGCTGTTGGGGTTTTTGGCCAGGATCAGGTCTGTTTCCGTTTTGGCTTTTTTTTCTTTTTTCGATTTCTTCTCCCGGCTGTGGTCCTGATCTGGGTCAGCCAGAAGGCTTTCCCGCTCCTCGACGGTTTTCTGGTTCTTCAGGTCGTATTCCCGGATAAACGGCATGATGCTGTTCTTGAAGCTGTTGAAATCCATGCCATTTCTCCATGTGCCGCGGGGAAGCCCCTCGAGGAAGTCGCGGGCCACGAGCAGACGCCTGAGCTGGTTGGCGATGGTGGCCAGGATCTGGAGGGGAAAGATCCCGTTGCCCAGGAGACTTGCGGTAAAGAACAGGGCCTTGGAAAGATCCCGTTCGGCGATGGCCCCGGACAGTTCGTAAATCGGGTCCTGCCGGCTTCTCTGGACAAGCTGCCGGGCGTCGGCAAGGGTGATGGTCTTCCGGTCTCCTGTGTAGGCGATGAGTTTTTCCAGGTTTCCGGTAAAGGTCCGGATATCGAAGCCGGTCATCTCGGAGAGGCAGGCGTAGGCCGAAGGTTCTATGCTTTTGCCGTTTTTTCCGAGAATGGCGGCCATGGCGTCTTTCAGCACCTGGTCCTGGCTGTCCCTGTCCGCCTTCCTGTCCCCTTTGGGAACGGAACAGTCCACCACAAGACCCTGGTCACGGATGGCCGTGTAAAGGCTCTTCCGCTTGTCCACGATGTCCGTGGTGATGATCAGGTGGTGGTTTTCAGGAAACCCCTTGTCGATGGCGTCTTTGAGGAGTTTCAGCGGGTCTTCGGCTTTTTTCAGGGAAAGGCCGCTGTCCCGGATAAACGACACCACTTCGGCGAGAAACGTTCCGTTGTCGTCGAAGGAATCGTCGTATTTCAGGTCGTCCCGGCTTTTTTCAGACAAGGCGTCCCCGATCTCGACCTGGGCCTGGGACATCAGGGAGCCCAGCATCATTGCGGCTTTTTTCCGGTCGCCCTTGTCCCAGGCTGCCCTGATTTTCTTGAAAGCCGCGTCCTGGTCCTGGCGGCTGTAGAAGATCCGGGAATCAAAGAGCCCCACAACCTTGGCCCCGGACATCATGGAAAAGGTGTTGAGCCTCTCGATGATGTCGGGCATGCTCTCCGAATCTTCGTCTGCTGGTTCAAAGGCGAAGCTCCGCTGGGATTCGGGAACCAGAAGGTCCAGGACCGTGTGACAGGCGGTTTTGTATAGGTACTCTTCCCCGTAAATCAGGAAGACCTGGGGATACCCTCTCTTCGCCTGGGTTTTCAGGTGTTTTTCCAGGTCTCTGTAGTGGATTTCAGCCATGTTCCAGCCTGTTCTTTAAAGGCGACGCGGGAGTTCTTCCCGCTTCAGTCTTTTTTCAGAGACTTGAGCCGGACCATCAGAACGATGGCCGCGATTTCAAGCCCGATGGCCACGGTCTGGGAAACGGACAGGATGCCAAAAATCTCGTCGCCCCTGAAATCACCCCGGAACATCTCGAGAATAAAACGGGCCACGGCGTAGATCGCCACATAGACCAGGAACACCTGACCGTTGAACTTTTTGAATCGTTTGAAATTCAAAATAACAATGAATATCAGAAGGTTTGTCGCCGATTCGTAAAGCTGGGTCGGGTGGACGGGAATATTGGGCGGAGCCAGGGTTTCCGGATGGGTGAAGGTCACGGCCCAGGGCAGTGAACAGGCTTTGCCGTGGCAGCATCCGGCGGAAAAACAGCCCAGACGCCCGAGAAAATGACCGAAGGGAATGGCCGGGGCCAGGATGTCCGCCGTTTTCCAGAAATCGAGCTGGAATCTCCGGACATACACATAGGCTGCGGCAACGGCCCCGATGAATCCGCCGTAGAACACCAGACCGCCTTCCCAGAGCTTGAACACATCGAGAAGCTTGTTGGGATAAAAATCAGTCCAGTACACGATCACGTAAAAAATCCGGGACCCGAGGATGGCCGAGACCAGAATCCAGAAAATCAGGTCAGCGATCTTCTCAGGGTCTTCACCGGCGATCCTGGCTTCCCGTTTGGAGATGAAGATGGCGCAAAGAAAGCCCAGGGCGATGAAGAACCCGTAAGTGTGGATGGCGAAATGCTTGAATTCGAACAGAATGGGATACATTGGCTTGTCCTCTTGTATGGTTCGTCCCGGCCCGGATCACCACGAACGCTGTGATCCTAGAATATCTTTCCCTGTTCAGGCATCCTGTTGAACAGGATATGGAACATGAAAATCCCCACCCCGACACAGATGGCGCTGTCAGCCACGTTGAAGGCCGGCCAGTGCAGATCGCCCAGGTACACGTCGAGAAAGTCGATGACTTTTCCCATGCGGACCCGGTCGATGAGGTTTCCCACGGCTCCGCCGAATATCAGACTGAGGCCATTGGCCAGCATGGGATGGGTTTCAGGTATCCCCACATAGAGATACAGTATCAGCCCCACGGCCACCAGGGAAAACACGAGAAAGAACATCACCCGCACCATGGCCCCCTGCTGGGCGAACAGTCCGAAGGCCCCGCCGGGGTTCAGCACATGGGTCAGGTTGAAAAAACCGGGAATCACGGCGATGTCCTGTCCGTACCCGATATAAGCCGCCACGAGAAGCTTGGTGATCTGGTCTAAAATCACGGTGATGCCTGAAACCGCCAGCAGGCGGAGGATCTTGGCCTTTGTCATGGAACTCCCGGGTCCTCTATACAATTCCAATTTCCTCGAGGGCCTTGCAGCAACGGTCACAGGCGTTCTCGAAAACGGGGTTCTTTCCGGTGCTCACGTCGTAGGTCCAGCATCTCTGGCATTTTTCACCCGGAGCTTTTCCGATGACGATGGACAGATCCTCGATCACCGGACTTTCATAGGCCCCCTCCTGTTTTTCAGACAGGAGAGACGCGGAAGACACGATGAAAATATCCTTGAGGATATCCTTGTAACGTTCCAGGACCTCACGGTTTTCACCCGTGGCACAAAGGGCTACCGAGGCGTCCAGGGGATGGCCGATGAGTTTCTGGACACGGGCCAGCTCCAGGGCCTTGGTCACGTCACCCCGGATGTCGAGGATCCGGTCCCAGACGCCCGCCAGTTCCTCGTTTTTCCATTCCGGTTCAAACACGGCCCGGGCCGCCAGGTGGATGCTCTCCTCCTTGCCCGGATAAGCGGGCATGTGCTGCCAGACCTCGTCGGCCGTAAAGGGCAGCATGGGGGCCATCAACCGGGCGATGGAATCGGTGAGGATGTGCATCACGGTCTGGATACCTCGCCGTTTCAATGACTTGGCCGGTAAAACATAAAGGGGGTCTTTGGCGATGTCCAGGTAGAACGAACTCAGATCAATGGAACAGAAGTTGTACAGGGCGTGGTAGATGGTGTGGAACTCGTAGGTGTCGTAAGCCTTGACCGCCTTTTCCACCAAAAGGCCCAGTTTGTGGAGCGTGAATTTGTCGACGTCCGACAGATCGGCGTAGGCCACCTTGTCCGTGGAGGGATCGAAATCGCTGAGGTTGCCCAGCATGTAGCGGCAGGTGTTCCTGATCCGCCGGTAGGCGTCGCTGAGCTGGGACAGAATGTTGTCGGAAATCCGGACATCGTCCCGGTAGTCGGAAGAAGCCACCCAGAGACGGAGGATTTCCGCGCCGTACTGGTCGATAACTTTTTTCGGAGCGATGACGTTGCCCTCGGATTTGGACATCTTGTGACCCTTGGCGTCCACCACGAACCCGTGGGTGAGGACGGCCTTGTAAGGCGCCTTGCCTGTCTTGCCCACAGAGGTGAGAAGGGAGCTGTGGAACCAGCCCCTGTGCTGATCGCTTCCCTCCAGGTACAGGTCGGCCGGACGTTCCAGGTAGCTCCGCTGGTCGAGAACCGCAGCATGGGTGACGCCGGAATCGAACCACACGTCCAGGATGTTGGCGTCTTTTTTGAATGTGGTCTTTCCGCAGGCCTTGCACGCGGCACCCTGGGGCAGAAGATCCTTCGCATCCCAGTCGAACCAGATGTCGGCCCCGTGTTCCTTGAAAAGATCGAAGATCCGGTCCACCGATTCTTTGGTCACATGAACCTCGCCGCAGGATTCACAGTAGAACACCGGAATGGGCACGCCCCAGCTTCTCTGGCGGGACACGCACCAGTCCGGACGGTTTTCGATCATGCCGTAGATCCTCTCCCGTCCCCAGGAGGGAATCCAGGCGACCGAATCGATTTCTTTGAGGGCTTTCTGGCGCAGACCTGTCTTGTCCATGCTGATAAACCACTGGGGCGTGGCCCTAAAGATCACCGGCTTTTTGCAGCGCCAGCAGTGGGGATAGGAGTGGCTGATGCTTTCCTGTTTCACCAGGGCTCCGCTTGCTTCCATGTGGGCCGCGATTTCCTTGTTGGCCTTGAGGATGAACTGACCGCCGAAACGCTCCAGGTCCTCCACGAAGCAGCCGTTGTCTCCAACGGGTGAATAGGGTTCAAGACCGTATTTAAGACCGATGATGTAGTCGTCGGCCCCGTGGCCTGGGGCGGTGTGGACGCAGCCCGTTCCTGTCTCGATGGTCACATGGTCTCCCAGGATCACCAGGGAGTCGCGGTCATAAAACGGGTGACGGCAGCGTCTGTTCTCCAACCGGCCTGCCTCGAATTCCGCCAGGACGCTGTAGGTTTCGATGCCGAACGTCTTCATCACCTGCTCCACCAGCTCCTTGGCCAGGATGTAAACGCCGCCTGATCCAACGTCCACGGCCGCGTAGATGAAATCAGGGTTCAGGCAGACCGCCAGGTTGGCGGGAAGGGTCCAGGGCGTGGTGGTCCAGATCACGATGAACACGTCTTTGCCCGAAAGAGCGGGAGACAGGAACGAAGGATCGTCGTTCATCTTAAACTTCACGTAGACGGACGGCGAGGTGTTGTCCTTGTACTCGATTTCCGCTTCGGCCAGGGCTGTCTGGCAGCTGGAGCACCAGTGAATGGGCTTCTTGCCGATGTACATGTCCCCGTTCACGGCAAACTCCCCGCATTCCCTGGCGATACGGGCCTCGAAATCATAGGCCATGGTCAGGTAGGGGTTGTCCCACTCGCCAAGAACACCGAATCGTTTGAACTCCTCTCTCTGGATGTTCACGAAACCTTCGGCGTATTCCCGGCATTTTTTACGGATGTCGCTCTGGGTCATCTCCTTTTTTTTCTCGCCAAGGGTCTTGTCCACGTTGTGTTCGATGGGAAGGCCGTGGCAGTCCCAGCCGGGGACATAGGGCGCGTCGAACCCCGCCATCTGGCGTGATCTTATAATGATGTCCTTGAGGATCTTGTTCAGGGCGTGACCGATGTGCAGGTTTCCGTTGGCGTAGGGGGGGCCGTCATGCAGGATGAATTTCGGCCGTCCCTGGGACGCTTGTCTGATTTTCTCGTAAAGTCCGTTTTCTTCCCAGGCTTTGAGCTGCTGGGGTTCCCGGGTGGGAAGGTTGGCCTTCATGGCAAACGAGGTTGCGGGAAGGTTGAGCGTATTTTTGTAATCCATCTGGCCTCCGGATGTTCTGAACACGGTCAAGCGCCCTGGATCAAGACGTAAAAACCGTGGAGCTGATATATTTCCAAGTCATAAAGCACCCAAATTTATGCCAGATGCAAGACCGGTGTCAACGCTTAATGCGATTATTTTTTCTGGCCGACGATCATGAACGCACGCTGGAAATCCGTGCCCGGAAGGGCGTAGGGACGGATGTCCAGAGTCAGTTCTCCGGACTGCGGGGACGACAGATCGGATGAGGTCACGGCAAGGCTTTGAAAAAGCGCGGCTTCATGGTCGATATCCCTGCCTTTCATGGCGATGATCCTTCCGCCGGGTTTAAGGAACGGCAACGCCATGGGGACCATCACATCCAGGCCTGAAAAGGCCCGGCTGATCACCACGTCGTAAAGCCCCCGGTATTCCGGCAGAACCGCCAGTTCCTCGGCCCGCCCTTCCACGGCCCGGATGTTTTCAAGGGGAAGTGTGCGGATCACGTGCCGTAAAAAGCTGATTTTCTTGCGCGATGAGTCTAAAAGGGTCATGGAAAGGCCGGGATGGATGATCTTGAGGGGAATCCCCGGAAATCCGCCTCCGGTGCCGAGGTCGAGCACGTTTTCACCGCCCTCGAACAGCAGGGCCGCCGCACCCGAGTCAACCACGTGCTTGATGGCCACATCATGGGGATCGGTGATGGAGGTGAGGTTCGTCGTTTTGTTCCAGAACAGCATTTCCCGGACATGGTGCTCCATCTGCCGAAGCATGGTGCCTGATACCGTGACCCCAAGCTCTCCCAGGCTTTGTTGAACCGTCTTTCCCCATGATGCCGAATCAAGGGAAAGGCCGTTGTCTTTCTTATCCGTCTTTTTTTTCATCGCAACCGCACATTTCAGAATTCCATTGACAGCCGGGCGTCATTTCATGAAAATGACCCGGCTCGATCACCGCCAACCCCATAAAAGGACACCTTCCATGAACGAAAAAACCTTCCGGAACCCCGGCGTCACCGTGGACATCATCATTGAAATCGACGGGGGCATCGTTCTCATTGAACGGAAAAACCCGCCATACGGCTGGGCCCTGCCCGGCGGTTTCGTGGATTACGGGGAAAGCCTGGAGACCGCTGCCATCCGTGAGGCCAAAGAAGAGACCTCCCTCGATGTCCGCCTCATCGAACAGTTTCACAGCTATTCGGCCCCTGACCGGGACCCCCGTCACCACACCGTTTCCACGGTGTTCATCGCCCATGGAAAAGGCCGGCTGGAAGCGGCCGACGACGCGAAGAACGCGGCCGTGTTCCACCGAAACACCCTTCCCTCTCCCCTTGTTTTCGATCACGGTCGAATCGTGGATGACTATTTCAGGTACGTCGGAGGCGAGACGAAAAAAAACATTTTCCCGCCAAGCGAAGGTTGAATTTAACAGGAGTTTACTTCACCATGAAGTTTCCCTGGATCAGGGGCAGCTGGCCATGCTCTTCCTCTTCGGCCACCTGCTCGGTGAGCTGGGCCCGGACCTCGCCCTGGGTCAGCACCTCGCCCTGTTCGTTCAGCACCGTGTTGTTCTCCAAGATGATCAGCCCGGATTTTTCCATCACACGGTTCCTGAAGGCCCAGCGTCTTTCGATTTCCAGCTTGTGGAGCCGGTATTTCCAGAACAGCCAGAACAGGAGAAAGAGAACCGCCCCGGCCACCACGGCGCAGAGCATGATGAACAGATAGAACGCGGTTCGTTCACCCACATGACCGATGACGCCAAGGATCACATCGAGCTTGAACAGGATCACCGAGGCCAGTCCGATGACGAACAGCCCGGCGAGAACAGGGATCTGGTTCATGAAAAGGATGAAGTTCTTGGCCGAATACCTCAGACCCTTTCCTGATCCGGAGGCCTCGGGCAGCTCGGTGGAGCCTGTGGTGTCGTCATTGCCGAACAGATAGAAGTTGAAGCCGATGATCACCAGGCCGATGAGGAACACAAGGACAATGGGAGCGATGAACGACACGAAAAAATACTGTTTCCAGGGGAAAACCCCTTTGTCGGGTCCGATGGAGCCGATGAAATGGGCCACGAAAACCACAAATTCGATCCCAAGAACCAGGATGAACAGGGTGTCGAAATATTCCTTGATCTCGGTCTTTTCCAGGAGGGAAGCGATACCGACTCGTTTTTTTTCAACGTTTTCCTTCATAAACTTTCCTTAACCACATGGAATTCCTAAACAAACAAAAAAAGGCCACAGATACCGCAGTGGCTCGAAATTCCCGGCGCCGCCCTTTGAATCTCCCATCATGGTTCGTCTCCGGAAACGAATGCAGACATGTGTTTTCAGAACATGCGTCTTTAAAGAAAAGTTTAATACACGAGTTTCATTCCATCTGTCAAACAATTGGTTCTTGACATGAAAACTTTCCTTGCAATAGGCGGTCCGTGCTGGTAATGGGATAGGTGTGAAACACATGGGAGACGCCGACCCCATGGATTTTAACCCAGTTGGGATTGACCGTGTCTTACACATCTTTCAATTCGCCAAAAACATTTCGCTAACGTCAAGACGGCCTGAGATCAAGGCCCGGAGCAGAACCATGTCCTTAGATCAGAACAACAACGAAACCCGTGAAGAGAGCTTTGCCGAACTTTTTGAACAGTTCAGTTCATCCGCCAACCAGGATATCCGCCAGGGAGACCGCATCGAGGCGAAAATCATCTCCATCGGTTCGAGCAGTGTCTACGTGGACACCGGAACGAAAAGCGACGGTGTGGTGGAAAAAAACGATCTTCTCAATGAAAACGGCGAATTCCAGTACAACGTGGGCGATGTTCTCGATCTTTACGTGGTGAAGGTGACCGAAAGCGAAGTGATCCTCAAGCGGTCCATCGCCGGTTCCAGCGAAGACCATGTCCTGAGGGAAGCCCAGCAGTCCCGGACACCGGTGGAAGGCAAGGTAAAGGATGTGATCAAGGGCGGTTTCCACATCGATATCGCCGGCAAAAGAGCCTTTTGTCCCGTCAGCCAGATCGACGTGAGTTACGTGGACAAACCAGAAAATTACCTGGGAGAAACGTTCCAGTTCTTTATCACCCGTTACGAGGACAAAGGCCGGAACATCGTGGTCTCCCGCAGGGAATACCTCCAGATCGACATCGAGAAAAACAAGAAGGAGTTTTTCAAGAACCTGAAGGAAGGCGACGTTCTGGACGCCGTGATCACCAAACTCATGCCCTACGGCGCTTTTGCCGAACTGATCAAGGGCGTGGAAGGCATGATCCACGTCTCCGAACTGTCCTGGACCCGGGTTGAAAAACCCGAAGAAGCCGTCCAGCCAGGCGACAACGTCAAAGTGAAGGTGCTTTCCATCAAGGAAAGCGAAGGCGGAAAAGCCCCCAGGATTTCCCTGTCCATGAAGCAGACAGCGGCCGATCCCTGGGAACTCGCTGGAGAACGGTTCCACCAGGGAGACCAGGTCACCGGCACCGTGGTCCGTTTCGCTCCCTTTGGAGCTTTTGTCCAGATCGCCCCGGGCACCGAAGGCCTTGTTCACCTCAGTGAGATGAGCTACACGCGGCGGGTCCTCAAACCCGAAGACGCCGTGGCCCTGGGTGAAAGCGTCCAGGTGATGATCAAGGACATCGACACCCATAAAAAGCGAATCTCCCTCAGCATGAAAGACGCCCAGGGCGACCCCTGGAGCGATATCACCAGCCGCTACCCCTCGGGGAAAACCGTGAACGGAACCTTTGAGCGCAAAGAGTCCTTTGGGCTGTTCATCCGTCTCGAACCCGGGATCACCGGACTTCTGCCCAAATCAAAGATCAGCCAGGCGGCCGATACTTCCGCGATTGACCGGCTCAAATCAGGTGACGGAATCCAGGTGGTCGTTGAAAGCATCGACCTGGAACGACGCCGGATCAGCCTCATCCCAGCCGGAACCGAGGTCCAGGAGGACTGGAAACAGTTCACCCCGCAACAGGACACCAGGCAGAAGCAGATGGGAACCATGGGTGAGCTGCTGCAGAAAGCCATGAAGAAACAATAATCCAGCTTGTTATACCTCGAGATCCTTCGCCTGTTCCGGAAATCATTTCCGGTGGCGAAGGATACCGTGTCACCTTTCATCCTTACTCAGGATACTGGCGCTCAGAAAATCAGATCATCTCCGGTGCCGGTTTTTCCAGCATGGAATGTGACAAACCCTGATTCCTTCTTTGTCGACCGATTCCGGGCTCACCGAGAAACACCCGACCTTGATCCGGGCGTTTCTCGGCGATCCACGGAAATACCCGACCTTGGCCGGAACGGGGATCGGAACCGGAATGTCACCCTGTTTTTTTGACGTGAACCCAAGAATTAAGGTGAGACCATGTTCCTTTCGATGATCAAAGCGAGACGCAGTGTAAGGAAATTCCAGGACAGAGCCGTTGAATCCGACAAAATCGACATCCTGGTCGAAGCGGCCTTAAGAAGCCCGTCTTCCAGGGGGCTGAATCCCTGGGAATTTGTGGTGATCCAGGACAAAACCATGCTGGACCAGCTGGCCCGCTGCAAACCCCACGGAGCCACCTTTCTGAAAAACGCCCCCCTGGGCATCGTGGTCCTGGCCGACCCGAAAACCTGCGATGTGTGGACCGAAGACACCTCCATCGCCGCCACCTACATTCAGCTCGCCGCCGAAAGCATGGCCCTGAAAACCTGCTGGATCCAGATCAGAAACCGTGAATACGAGAAGGGGAAAACCGCCGGCCAGCGCGTCGCCGAACTTCTCAAAATCCCCGACAACCTGGAAGTCGCCTGCATCATCGCCATCGGCTACCCGGCCGAAAGCCTGCCGGGTCATCTCCGGGACAGCCTCAATTTCCAGAAAATCCACGAGGAAGTCTACGGGCGGATTCGAAAAATCCGTTGAAACTAACCTCAAGACAACACATTCCTTCTGAGTGTGTCGGTTTTTGATATAAAAAAAGGCCGGACTGATACCAGTCCGGCCCTATTCTTCCTCAAAATAGGCTATTCTTTTTTTCTTCTGCGTGCACCCATCAAACCGACAATGCCCGTCCCAATAAGAAAAATAGAGGCTGGCTCGGGGACTGGTTTTTGATTTTCATTGAAGGTGAAATCGTCGATTGTGAAATACTGTCCACCAACGAAATTTACACGATAAACACCGGCAAAGTCCGCCTGAAGGTAACTGTTTACACCGACGGCTATTTCCAGCCAGCCCGTTTCAGCCAACAAATTACCAAACTGATCAAAACCTTGGGCTTTTAACACCTGGGGGGAATTGAAAGACCAGCCTGAAACCCAGGCCCCATTGAAATCAAAAGAGCTGTCGCTAGAAATCTGGAGGCCCAACGGGTCATTGCCAAAGTTATTCACAATACCGTAATGGCCTGAATGTGCCGGATTTGGATAGATTTCATCATTATAAAGATACCAGCCAGAATCCCAGTTGAACCCCCCATATCCGGCTGGAATGGGAGCGGCTTCACTATTGGTTAAATCTTCAAATGTCAGAACTGTCGCGTTGGCAATTGAAGTTAAACCTAAAAATGCGATTCCTAAAATCAAGGCTCCTAAAAAACTTTTTTTCATTGATTCGTTCTCCTTTGATGGTGTTGTGTAAGATACTGGCTTTTCATGCAAAAAACTATTAAAGCCCACATGCAATTATCCTTCCATAATCAGCGTCCACAACAAGATAATTATCTATCTGAAATAACATGACTTTTATAAATTAACCATAAAGGCTTTATATTTAAGCGTTGAAGAATTGTTACATAAATTCCATAAAAATTATTTTATGATCCTACACTTCCTTTTTTTTAAACCTTTATACTAAACGGTCGATAAAAGATGGTATGACTTCTGACTTATCATTCACTTTTCCCGGCCACGTCATCCTGGAACAGCTGGGGGAAACCCATCGTTCGTCCGTTTACAGGGCCCGCAGGACGGGAGAGGAAAGGACCGTCATCATCAAGGTCTTCCGGCTGAAAGAGCCTTCTTTCGCCGAGATCACACGCTTCCGAAGGGAATACGAGCTTCTCAGGAACATCGATCTCGACGGCATCGTCAAACCCGTCGCCTTCACCGACCACGAAGGAATCCCGGCCATCATCCTCGAAGATTTCGGAGGTGTGTCCCTCAAGGAAATCATCAAGGAAGGCCTGGGGATCGAGGAGTTTCTAAGGCTTGCCATCCGGCTTTCAGAGATTCTTGGAGAACTCCACCGGCGGGATATCTCCCACCGGGATATCAAACCACACAACATCCTCCTGAACCGACAGACCGACACCCTCAAGATCACCGATTTCGGCATTTCCGAAACATCCGAGCAGGTCTACGGCGACATGGCCGAGGAACCGGATACCATCGAGGGAACCCTGGCCTACATTTCTCCGGAACAGACCGGCCGTGTGAACCTGGGGGTGGATTACAGGACAGACCTCTACTCCCTGGGAGTCACCTTCTACGAAATGCTCACCGGAGAACTGCCCTTCACATCCAGGGACCCCATGGAAATCATCCACGGTCATATCGCCCGGATGCCTGTTCCTCCCTGCCACGTGAAGCAAAGTATCCCGGAACCTGTGTCCGACATCGTGATGAGGCTCCTGGCCAAATCTCCGTCCGAAAGATACCAGAACGGCCTGGGACTGGCCGCTGACCTGAGGGAATGCCTGGTCCGCCTGGAGCGAACCGGAACCATCGAACCCTTTGCCCTGGGAACCAGGGATATCTGCCCCCGGTTTATCATATCCGGACAGCTCGTGGGCCGTGACGAGCCCCTGCTCCGCCTTCAAAGGGCTTTCGGCCGGGTGGGCGCCGGTTCGGCCGAAGCGGTCTTCGTCACCGGCGAACCCGGTGTGGGGAAATCGGCCCTCGTCGATGAAATCCACCGGGTTGTCATGGAAAAACGGGGGGTCTTCGCCTCGGGGAAATTCGACCAGTTCCATCGAAACGTGCCTTACAGCGCCATCAAACAGGCGTTCCAATCCCTTGCCCGCCAGCTTTTATCGGAAAACGACGAACGGCTGAATCTCTGGAAAACGCGCCTTGAAAAAGCCCTGGGCCAGAACGGAAAAATCGTCACCGATATCATTCCGGAGATCGGAAACATCATGGGACCCCAGCCCGAGGCTCCCGAGCTGGGTCCTGACGAAACCCGGAACAGGTTCAACCTCACGTTCAAGCATTTCGTCCGGGTTTTCGCCGACGAACACCATCCCCTGGTCCTGTTTCTCGACGACCTCCAGTGGGCGGACACCGCCAGCTGCGCTCTGATCCAGACCATCGTCACGGACAGGGACCTGGGTTATTTCCTGTTCATCGGTTCATACAGGGACGCCGAAACACCGGATCACCACCCCATGACCCTGGTCCGGAACGTCATGGAGTTCTCGGGTGTTCCCATGGACACGATCCGCCTCACCCCCCTTGATCCCGACGACGTGAATCTTCTGATCTCCTCGATGATCCGTTGCGAGCCTGAACGTTCCATGCCCCTGGCCAGGGCCATCCATGAAAAGACGAAAGGCACACCGTTTTTCATCAACCGGTTCCTGAGGACGCTCCACGACAAAGGGCTCCTCAACCTGGACGTTTCAAAGGGCTGGACCTGGGACATTGACAGGATCAGGACCCTTCCCGACACGGACAACGTGGTGCAGCTGATGACGGACAAGCTTAACGATCTTCCGCCCGAGCACCTGGATATCATTCAGCTCTGCGCCTGCATCGGCAACCGTTTCGACCTGGAAACCCTCTGCACGGTGTCGAACCAGAGCATGGACACGATTTTTTCCATTCTTGACAGGCTGGTTCAGCAAGGTCTGATCGCCAGCGCCGGTGACGGGTACCGCTTCTACCACAACCGCATTCAGGAGGCCGCCTACTCCCAGATCTACCCCACGGAACGGGAGAGGATCCATTACAGGATCGGCAACCTGGACCTGGACAGAACCCCGCCTGAACAGGTCGAGAACCGGGTCTTCTATATCTGTGACCAGCTGAACCACGCCTGCCGCCTCATGACCACCCGCACCGAGCGGACGATTCTTGCGGAGCTGAACCTCAAGGCGGGCATCAAGGCCAAGGAATCCACGGCCTACGCCGCCGCCGCCAACTATCTGGCCACGGGGCGGTCCCTTCTTCCCGACACAGCCTGGCGAACGGACTACGCCCTGGCCTACGGCCTTTACACCGAACTGATGGAGTGCCAGTACCTTCACCGGAATTTCGACGAGGCGGAGAAACTCTTCTCGATCATCATCGAAAACGCCGCATCCAGAATGGACAAGGCCAGGGCCTACCGCATCATGATCGCCCTTTACACCAGCATGCGAAGCCCCAGGGAGGCCGTGGAACTGGGGCTGAAAGCCCTGACGATCTTCGGCATCCGCATCTCTCCCCAGGTGGGAATGGCTTCGGTGGCCGCGGAACTGATCAAGACCCGGCACCTGATGAACCGCATCGGCATCGACCGGATCGAGGACCTGCCCATTGTGGATGACCGGGAACTGGACAGTTATTTCCAGATTTTCTTCGCCATGGGCACACCGGCCTACTACATCAACCCCAACCTGTTCGCCATGCTGGTGCTCAAGGGAGTGGGCCTCAGCTTCAAACAGGGAGGGATCATGCCCTGCGGCTCCCTGGCCCTCGTGGCTCTGGGAACCATTATCCAGGCCGCCCTGGGAGATTACGTCATGGGGTCTCATCTCGGGGAAATGGCCCTTCGGCTGAACCAGCGCTTCGACGACCGAAGGACAGCCGGCATGGTGCACCACACCTTCGCCTTTTTCATTCAGCACTGGAAACGTCACGCCAGACACAACCTCGACGTGTTCCGGAAAGTCTACGACCTTTCGATGAACACCGGTGATTTCATCTACGCGGGCCACAGCGTCAATGCCGCCACGGACTGCCGGCTGATGATCGGCACCCCACTGGACGAGATCCTCACGGAAAACCTTCGGCACACGGACCTGATGGGCATGGTGAAAGACCCGTTCATCGGGGCCCGTCATCAGGAGAACACCCAGTTTATCCTGAGTCTGAAAGGCCTGACCAGCAACCGTTTTTCACTTTCAGGCCCCGATTTCAACGAAGAAGAGCACATGGAACGGCTGCGCCGGGACATGAACCATTTCGGCCTCTGCTACACCCTTTTGTATCTTCTCAAGCTGAACTATCTTGGAGGCCGTTTCGAGGAGGCCCGAAAGCTCGCAAAGGACCTGGGCCGTCACAACAAGGTCCTTGTGGGCACCTTGTTGTCCGCCGATTTCTATCACTGGTATTCCCTGACGCTCACCGCCCTTCTCCGTGAAAAGCACCGGAACAACCTGGTCCACATGACCATCATCCGGAAAAACCAGAAAAAAATGAAAAAATGGGCGTCCCTCTGCCCCGACAATTTCCAGCACAGGCACGACCTGATCGCCGCGGAAATTATGGCCGTCAAGGGCCAGTTCAAGGAAGCCATCACCTTGTACCACCAGTCCATTGCCAGCGCCCGGTCAGGGGGCTTTCTCCATGACGAGGCCATCGCCTGCGAAAGGCTCTCCCTCTTCCTGATGGAAAACGGGGGAAAGGAAGAAGCCGACGTGTTACTCAAACGGGCCTTTCGCAGCTACGAGTCCTGGGGAGCCACGCTCAAGATGGAGGACATCTTGAAATCCAGGGGGGATCTCGTCCTTTTCGGCGGGAAACAGTCTGTGGAAACAGGAGGAACCACCTCATCGGGTTCCCGGATGAACAACCTGGATTTCACCACGGTGATGAAAGTGTCGCGTCTGATTTCAAGTGAAATCAAACTGGACCGACTTCTCAACCAGGCCATGCATCTTTCCATCGCCAACGCCGGAGCCCAGCGGGGCTACCTGATCCTGGATTCGGAAGGGACACTGGCGATCCAGGCCAGCGAGAATGTGGAAACCGGTGAAAAGCAGGTGCTCCAGGCCCTTCCCATCGAAAAGTGCGACGGCCTCAGTCCCGCCATCGTGAATTACGTCTATCACAGCGGGGAGCCCCTTGTTCTTGAAAACGCCGTAAAATCAGGCCCTTTCACCGGAGACCCCCACGTGGCCGGGAAAAACTGCAAGTCCATCCTCTGCATGCCCATGATGAACAAGGATCGCCTGACCTGCATCCTTTATATGGAAAACAGCCTCAGTGCCGGGGTCTTCACGGCCGACCGGCTTGAAATCCTCAAGGTCATTTCAGCCCAGGTGGCCATTTCCCTCCAGAACGCCCAGCTGGTCGAAGACCTGACCACCGAAATCGCCGTCAGGAAAAAAACCGAAGAAGCCCTCCGGACCAGCGAGGAACGGTTCAGGAACATCCTCGAGGAAATGCAGGACGCCTACTGCGAAGTCAACCTCAAGGGAACGATCACCTTCGTGAACCCCTTTGTCTTAACCCTGACCGGCTATGACGCGTCCGAACTCATGGGCGGCAGCATCACGCAACACTTGGTCACCGAAGGGCTCATCACCCTCGAGGAATACTACCAGGAGATCTTCCTGACCAGCCTGCCTGGAAAACCCCTGAATTGCACCCTGTTGAACAAAAACGGGCAGAAAACCTGTCTTGAAATCGTCGCTTCCCCCATGCGGGACAAATCCGGCAACATCATCGGATACAGAAATGTGGGACGTGATGTGACGGAACGGGAAAAACTCCAGAAAGACCTCATGGAATCGACACGCCAGGTTCAGTCGGCACGGTCCGCCACAATTCTGGGACTGGCCAAGCTCGCCGAGTACCGTGACGAGGAAACCGGAGCGCACATTGAACGTATCCGGGAATACACGCGGGTTCTGGCCAAGGAACTTTCGACAAAGCAGGAGTACAGGGATTACATCACGCCGGACTATATCGAGGACATCTACAATTCCGCCATCCTCCACGATATCGGGAAAGTGGGGGTTCCGGACGCCATCCTTCTGAAACCCGGCCGGCTGACGACCGAAGAGTTCGAAATCATCAAAAAACACTCGACATTGGGGGGCAACGCCCTCCGGGACGTGGAAGCGCGGATCGACGGCCAGACCTTTCTGACCTTGAGCAAGGAAATCGCCTACCACCATCACGAAAAATGGGACGGATCGGGGTATCCCAACGGGCTCAGGGGCACGGAAATCCCCCTGTCGGCCCGCATCGTGGCCCTGGCCGACGTCTACGACGCCCTGACCACCCGGCGCTCATACAAAGATGCGTTTTCACACCAGAAAGCCAGGGAGATCATCGTGAACGACCGAGGCACCCATTTCGCGCCGGACGTGGTGGACGCCTTCCTCGCCCATGAAGAGGAATTCCGCTGCATCCGAGAAGAACTGTTCGGCGAATAGGCAAAAAACACCAAAACCGCTTTCATCCAAAAAACCGGGCAGTGTGCGGAGGTTGTCGGAACTCTGTTCCCAATACGTCTCTCACGGAGAGTTAGGATATGACACCAAAAAATCAGATGCGCCTTCACAACCAGGTCCTGCTCAGGGTTCTTCCGGTAACCCTGGTCATCATGGTGATCATCGGGGGAATCATGGTCTATCTCAACCATGCCTCCCTGGCGGTGGAGACCCGGGACCGGCTTTCGGACATGGCTGACAGGAGCCGGGATCTTCTCAACGTCCGGCTGAACCATATCCGGGAACAGATCCGTACGCTGTCCATGGACGACCTGTTGACCAGCGGCCTGGCCGACCCTGAAAAACGGCGCCGCCAGCTGCCCATCCTTTTCCGGCTCCTCACCACATCCGAAGAACTCTACACCCACGCACGGTTCTCCCTGCTGGACGTGAACGGCGGCGAAATAATCTCGAACGGGTCACAGCCCGGCCCCACGGTCATCGAAAAAGGGCTCGCACAGGCTCTGGCCAAAGGCCGGGAAACATTCCACCTTGGTCCGGACGGACTTTTGTTCGCTGTCCCGATGTCCATCGGCAACATGCCCCGGGGCAGCCTCTCCATTTCCCTTGGCCCGCAGGCCATCAGGCTCCTTGCCTCTGTCTGGGATCCTCTGGACTACGCAGTGGCCCTGGTGAACCCGAACGGGACTGTCATAGAGGCCAACGATTATTACAGACAGCATGCCGGGCTCATAAACATCGAGGGCCACGACTCCTGGATCACCTTTCGACGGAAGCTATCCGAATCGAACGAATCCTGTCCCGACCTGATCCTCGGCCTTCCCCTCCACCTGGTCAGGCAAGGACTGAACGAACACAACAGCCACCTGTACACCCTGTTTCTGGTCATTATCCTTTCCGTCACGGCCTCGGTGATCCTCGCCGCCCGGATGACCGCAAAGCCCGTGGAAAAACTGACCCGGGACATCCTGAGCGTCTCGGAGAAGCGCAAGCTCAGCGCCCGCCTTTCCTCCCAGGGGCCCCTTGAAATCCAGCAACTGGCCGACACCTTCAACTCGACCATGGCGGCTCTCGAGGAAACCTTCACGTCCAGGACACGCCTGGACCAGCTGATCAGCGGAAGTCCCGTGGTGATCTTCACCGCCGATCCGGAAAGTCACGCCTTTTCCTTTGTCAGCACCAACGTCCACACCCTTCTGGGATTCGCCAACAGCGACATTCTCTCGGAACCATCGTGGCTGATGTCCCTGATTCATCCCGAGGACAAAACCGCGGTTCTTTTTGCCTTGAAAACCTGGCGTGCGAACGGGGCGCTGGGTGTGCTGAACAACGAATACCGTCTGAAAAAGCCCGACGGCTCGTGGATATGGGTGGAGGATCACCGTCAGACCCTGCTTCACCAGGATGGTACGGTATGTGAAATCATCGGCTACCTGGTGGACATCTCGGAACGGAAGGCTTCGGAAAAAGCCTTGAGCGAAAAAACCGTCGAACTTGAGAATTTCTTCAACGTCAACCTGGACCTCTTGTGCATCGCCGACACCACAGGACGGTTCGTCCGGGTCAACCGGGCCTGGGAAAATATCCTGGGTTATTCGGTGGAAGACCTTGAAGCACGACGTTTCCTGGAATTCGTCCACCCCGACGACATAGCGGCGACCCTTGACACCATGGCCCGTCTCGACGCCCAGGAGGAGATCCTCGACTTCGTCAACCGTTACCGGGCAAAAGACGGAAGCTACAGGTTCATCGAATGGCGGTCCAGGCCCCATGGTTCCACGATCTACGCTGCGGCCAGGGACATCACGGAAAGCCGGAAGGCCGAAAGGGAAATCAGGCGTCAGGCCAGCGTGATCAACTCCCTGCTCGACGGGATCCCCGACCTGATCTGCTTCAAAGACATGGACGGGGTGTATCTGGGCTGCAACCCCTCGTTCGCCGAGTTCGTGGGAAAACCCAAAGACTGGATCATCGGTAAAACGGACTACGATCTTTTCGACAGGGAAACGGCCGATTTCTTCAGGGAAAACGACCGGATGATGCTGAAAACAGGTGAGCCCCGCCACGACGACGAGTGGGTCACCTATCCCGACGGCAGGAAAGTGCTGCTGGACACCCTGAAAACCCCCTACTGGTCTTCGGACGGCACATTGAACGGGATCCTTGGCATCAGCCGGGACAGCACCTACCGGAAACGGATGGAGGAATCCCTTTTAAACAGCAAGATCAACTTCCAGAGTTTTTTCGACCTGTCCATGGATTTCCAGTTCGTCCTGGATGCCCAGGGTCATATCCTGCTGGTAAATGAAACGGTCAAAAACAGGCTGGGCTGGACAGACGAGGAACTGCTGGGCCAGTCGATCCTCACGGTCCATCCTCCCGAGGTCCGGGAAGAAGCCATGACCGTGGTTCAGGATATGCTCGCCGGCAGACGTCGCACCTGTCCCCTGCCCCTTCTGACAAAAAACGGGGCACAGATCCCCGTGGAAACCCGCATCGTCAAAGGAAGCTGGGACCAGAAACCCGCACTTTTCGGTGTGAGCCGGGACATTTCCGAAATCAAGTTGTCCGAAGAAAAATTCTCCAAGGCCTTTATGTCCAGCCCGTCCCTTTTAAGCATCTCCCGTGTGGAAGACGGACGATTCGTGGACGTGAACCCCGCCTTTCTCCGTACCCTGGGGTATACCAGGGAAGAGGTTATCGGCCGGACGTCCGTGGATCTGAACTTTTTCAACGATGATGCGACTCGACATGCCATCATGAACCTGACCAAGGATCAGGCCCTTCAGAGTGTGGAAATACAGGTGTGGGACAAGACAGGCCAGTTGCATTACGGAGAGTTCACCAGTCAGATCATTGACATCAGCGGGCAGAATTACCGGCTTTCCATGATGAACGACATCACCGCCCGCCGCTTGGCCGAAAAAGAGCTGGAGCAGGAAAGAAGACGCCTGGCCGACATCATCACGGGAACGAACATCGGGATCTGGGAATGGAACGTCCAGACCGGTGAAACGGTTTTCAACGAACGCTGGGCCGAGATGATCGGCTACACCCTGGACGAACTCCAGCCTGTCTCCATCGAAACCTGGTTAGCCCACTGTCATCCGGAAGATTTGAAGGTCTCCGAAACCCTGATCGCCCGGCATTTTGATGGAGATCTCCCGTTCTACGAATTCGAGGGAAGGATGAAACACAAAGACGGGCATTGGATCTGGATACTCGACAAAGGCAGGGTCCATGTCCGGGACAGGGACGGCAAACCCCTCCTGATGTCCGGAACCCACCAGGACATCACCGAAAGGAAACGATTCGAAAGTGAGCTGCTGGAAATGAACCGGAACCTTGAGAGCGCCATGTCACGGGCTAACGACATGGCGAAGAAAGCCGAGATCGCCAGCCGGGCCAAAAGCCAGTTTTTGGCCAACATTAGCCATGAAATCAGGACCCCGATGAACGGAATCCTGGGGATGTCCGATCTTCTCCTCGACACCAACCTGTCCGGGGAACAGAGGAACTACGCCAGTGTGATCCGGAGCAGTGGCCAGTCCCTTCTCAGCCTGATCAACGACATCCTGGATTTTTCCAAGGTCGAGGCGGGCAAGATGGACCTTGAAACCTTGAATTTCGACCTCAGGACGGCCATTGAGCATACGGTGGATCTCATGGCCGTGAAAGCCTGCGAGAAAAACCTGGAGCTCGCCTTCTTCATAGACCCCGCCGTTCCGTCTCGCCTGTGTGGAGATCCGGGCCGGTTGAGACAGATCATCATCAACCTTCTGGGAAACGCCGTCAAATTCACGGACCAGGGCGAGGTGACCCTTCATGTTTCCCTTGAGCAGGAACATGGTGATGACGTCCTGATCCGTTTCGAGATCCGGGACACGGGCATCGGCATCCCGGAAAACCGCCGGGACAACTTATTTTTGCCTTTCACCCAGGTGGACGGTTCCATCACGCGGAAATACGGAGGCACGGGCCTGGGGCTTTCCATATGCAGGCAGCTTGTCTCTCTCATGGGAGGTGACATCGGTGTCGACAGCACCGAAGGGCTGGGCTCCGTCTTCTGGTTCACCGTTGCCCTGAAAAAACAGGCCGAATCATCCCAGGTTCTTCCCGTGGAAGGAGAGATCAGGGATTCCCGTATACTTGTCTCCGTGTCCAACAGGATAAACCGGGACCTGATCCTGTCCCTTCTCAATACCTGGGGCTGCCGGACCGAGCTGGCCTTGTCGGAACGGGAGATCTTCGAAATCCTGGATTCCGGCGCGGCAAACGGCGACCCCGTGAAAGCGATGATCCTGGACATGCCATGGTCTGAGGCAGACCCCGAGGATATCGGGCGAAAAATCAAGGCCCGTCCGGAGCTGGAAGATACCGTTTTGATCCTCCTGACATCTTTGGGCCAGAAAGGCGACGCGAAACGGATCAAGGACGCGGGATTCTCCGCCTACCTGACCAAACCGTTCCGTCAGTCCAGCCTTTTCGACACCCTGACCCTGGCTTTGGGGATTCATCAATCCGGACAAAAAGACCAGGAGGACGTCGGCATCATCACCCGCCACACCGTGTCGGAAGCAAGAAAAAGAATGGCCAGGATCCTTCTGGTCGAAGACACCCCCACCAACCAGGATGTGGCCCTGGCCATCCTCAAAAAGCTGGGATACAGGGCCGACGTGGCCGGAGACGGCTTTGAGGCCATGGATGCCTTGAGAAACCAGCCTTACGACCTGGTGCTCATGGACTGCCAGATGCCGGGGATGGACGGTTACCAGGCCACGAAGGAAATCAGGAAACCCGAATCCGGCGTGTTGGACCCGGATATTCCCGTGATCGCCATGACAGCCCACTCGCTGATCGGAGATCGGGAAAAATGCCTGGAAGCCGGCATGGACGATTACGTATCCAAACCCGTGGACGCGGCAACCCTGGCGCACACCCTGGACCGGTGGCTCGGCCAGAGGCTCAGAAACGCGGATGACGACGGCGACATCATTCCGGCCCACCCCCCCGCGCAGGAAAAGGGCCTGGATCTTCCAGGGGAACTTTACGATCCGGAAATTCTCATCAACATCCTTATGGGCGACAGAGAGCTGGCCGATACAATAATCAAAGGATTCCTGGAAGATATCCCTTCCCAGATCAAAAAGCTCAGGGAGCTCGTCGACCAGGGCCTGACCCTGGAAGCGGGCTTGCAGGCCCACAAAATCAAGGGAGCGGCAGGCAACATCGGCAGCAGAAAACTTCAAACCCTGGCCATGGGTATGGAAAAGTCGGGGGCCGCGGGAGACCTGGCGACCCTTGTACGAACCCTGCCTGAACTCGAAGCCTGTTTCAAAGACCTTCAAACCATCATCGACCGGAAACATCATGGGACGGAGGAACCATCATGAATGTATTGATCGCCGAAGACGACACCACATCGAGGGCCATCCTCAAGGCCGTTCTCTCCAAATGGGGCTACTCCGTCACCGCGGTTGACAACGGATTGTCTGTCCTCGAAATCCTTGAAAAACCACAGCCGCCCCGGTTGCTGATCCTGGACTGGAACATGCCGGTGATGGACGGCCTGGAAGTCTGCCAGAGAATCCGGACCCTCTACCCCCTGGCCCCGTTCTACATCATCATGCTCACCGCCAGGGCTGAAAAAAGTCATATGGTCACAGGTCTCGACGCGGGAGCCAATGACTACATCGCCAAACCCTACGACAACGACGAGATCAGGGCCAGGATCAACGTGGGCCGGCGAATGATCGAAGTCCAGGAAGAACTGGAACGGGCAAAAGACGCCATACTCCACGAAGCCACCCACGACGCCCTGACCGGGGTCCTGAACCGCCGGGCCATTCTGAACCGGCTGGACAAGATCTGCCTGAGCGCCGGACCCGGCGGAGATTTTCCCTGCATCGCCATGATGGATATCGACCACTTCAAGAAAATCAACGACCGATACGGTCACCAGACAGGCGACGACGTGCTGATCGGCTTTGCCCGAATTGTCCAGGCCCATCTGGGAGAACAGGATCTTTTCGGGCGCTACGGAGGCGAAGAGTTCCTCGCCATCGTCCGGTCCCCGGGACCTGAACCGATGAGATCCCTGCTCGAAGGCGTGAAAGAAGCCGTGGCCGGAGGGCCCATTGAAACACGTTCGGGAGACGTGCCCGTGACCGTGAGCATCGGCATGGCCGGTCCGGTTCCGGGAAAAACCGTGGATGAACTGCTCGCGGCGGCGGACAGAGCCCTTTACAAAGCCAAGGACATGGGCCGGAACCGCGTCATCTGGGAAAACTGAAACCCCATGGGGAAAGACATCATGAATCAGGACGACCAGGATTACAGAAACATTCTCCAGACCATCGCCGACGGGTACTACGAGACCGACCTCAAAGGGAATCTCCGGATATTCAACGAATCCCACGCCGAACTCCACCGTAGGTCCAGGGGCGAACTGGAAGGGATGAACTACAGGGACTACGTGGTACCCGAAGACATCGACAAGGTGTTCAGAGCCTACAACCAGGTTTTCTTGACGAAAACGCCCGTCAAGGGACTGGAGTTCCGGATTTTCATCAAGGACGGGACCAAACGCTACATGGAAAGCTCCATTTCTCTGGCCACGAACCCTGAGGGAGAGCCCGTGGGATTCCGGGGCATGGCCCGTGACATCACCGAACGCCGTCTGAACCAGGACGCCCTGAGGAAAAGCGAGGAGAAATACCGGACCATTCTGGAAATCATCGAAGAGGCCTACTACGAAATCGACCTGGAGGGGAACTTTACCCTGGTCACCGATTCCATGAGCCGCATTCTGGGTTACACCAAAGACGAACTGATCGGCATGAACTACCGGCTTTACATGGACAGGGCCAACGCGAAAAAAGCCTTCAGGGCCTACCACGAAGTCTTCACGAGCGGTGAGACGAAAAAGCTGTTTCAGTACGAACTGATCAAAAAAGACGGGACACGCATCGAAAACGAGACGTCCATCTCCCTGATCCTGGATGACAACGGCAACCCCGTGGGATTCCGGGGCGTGGGCCGTGACATCAGCGAGCGCAAGAAAGCCGAAATCGAACTGAAACGGGCCAAGGAAGCGGCCGAGGCGGCCAGCATGGCCAAAAGCAACTTCCTGGCCAACATGAGTCATGAAATCCGAACGCCCATGAACGCTGTCCTGGGCTTCACCGAGCTGATGCTCGACACCCGCATCGACGACACCCAGACCGACTACCTGAACATCATCAAGAAGAACGGGGATGTGCTGGTGGGCCTGCTCAACGACATCCTGGACTTTTCCAAAATCGAATCGGGCCGCCTCGACTACCAGGACATCGAATTCGATCCCGAACTCCTGATCTACGAGGTGACGGAAATCATCCGGGGCAGTATCGAGAGCAAACCCATCGAGCTGATCTGCTGTATCGGAGACATGGTGCCCCCGGCCCTCAAAGGAGACCCTTTACGTTTCCGGCAGGTCATCACCAACATCGTCACCAACGCGGTAAAGTACACGGACATGGGAGAGGTGGAAATCGCCCTGGACGTGGAAAAGGAAGAACCGGACGGCCGACTCCTGGTCCACACCGCTGTCAGGGACACCGGCATCGGCATTCCTTTGGAATACCGGGAGTCGGTTTTCGACGTGTTCCACCAGATGGACAACTCCCAGAGCCGGAGATACGGCGGGGTGGGCCTGGGCCTTTCCATCTGCAAGAAAATCGCCAATCACCTGGGCGGAGACGTGTGGGTGGACGACCCGCCGCCTGATGCCACGGCCGGAAGGTCCTGGGAAAAGCAGGGGCCGGGAAGCGTTTTTCATTTCACGGCGTGGTACACGGTGGCCGAGCAGAAAAAGACGGAACGCACAAGACCCGTCAGTCTGGCCGGGAAACGGGTGCTTCTGGTGGACGAGAACAGAATCAGCCGAGGCATCATGGCCCGGATGTTCTCCGGGGCCGGCATGACCGTGACAACGGTCAAATCCGGCCTGGAGGTCATTCCGGCCCTGAAAGAGGCCCTTCGATCAGGCCAGAGTTTCCACCTGGGGATTTTCGACACGCGGATGCCGGATCTCAGCGGATTCGACGTGGTCCGTAGCCTCCGTGAATCCGGTTCCGACCTGGCCCACCTTCCCGTGATCGCCCTGTCTTCCACGGTGGAAAGGGACGCCCGAAAATGCCGGGAGGCGGGTTTCGACGGGTTTCTTGCCAAACCGGCCAAGAAGAGCCAGTTGCTCCAGATGATGGTCCAGCTGATCGGGCTATCCCGGAACGAGGAGACGGCGGGGCAAATCGAACGGGACAAGATCGCCACCCGTTTTTCCGTCAGGGAGGACATGAAGTACAGCGTCCGGATTCTTCTGGCCGAAGACAACCCGGCCAACCAGAAACTGGCGAAAATCATGCTGAACAAGGGCGGGTACCATGTGGACGTGGCCGGTAACGGGCGGGAGGCCGTGAACATCTACTCGGCCTCTCCGGAAAGTTACGACATGATCCTCATGGACGTCCAGATGCCGGAGATGGACGGCCTCACGGCCACCCGGACAATCCGGGAAAAAGGCTTCTTATCCGTTCCCGTCATCGCCGTCACGGCCAACGCCCTTTCCGGAGACAAGGAAAAGTGCCTGGAAGCCGGCATGACCGACTACATGACCAAACCGATCAAGCGGGAAATCGTGTTTCAGATGCTGGAGAAATGGGTGTTCGACAAAGGAAGTCAGGTTTCATGATGAAACACTGAAAAACAATGCCCGACCACGTCTCCGGTCCCCAGCCTGTCATTCCGGGCGGCCTCCGACATGAGGGAGCGTTTGAATCAGCTTCGGACCCGGCAATAACCACAGGCTCGAATTCCGAAGCCGACCCGGAATCCACACCGGCATGAGCAACCGTTCTCGAAAATTCATACGTCTCATCATTCGCGGGCATGGATTCCGGGTCGGCTTGCATGGCGGGCACCTTGAATTCGCAAGATACACCTCAGCTCAAGACCTTCCGAAATGACCACGGCCGCCTGGAATGACAAGGGTGGGGACCGAGTCAAATATCTTTCACGATTCGTTGTGGGCTTTTCAGAATAAAAGATTGGCCTATGGTCGTTATTTAGTCAAACAGACCGTCAGAAAACCCGGCTATAATCGACCCAACGAAAAGGGCGAACACAAGGTTCGCCCCTTAAACCGTATCGGTATTCATCCCCCGTGGTCATCAGGGCATGGGTAGAGCCCTGTTCCTGGCCCAGCGCTGATAGATCAGGAGTTCGTGGTTGACGTACTCCAGGTCGAATTCCTCGCTGTCGTACTCCTCGTCATCCCACTCTTCTTCCCATTCACCCTCGGTCTCGTCGTCCTCGTCGATGTCGCCGGCGTCCATTTCAGCCAGCTCACGGCAGAGTTCCTCGTATCCGGGTATCCCTCCGATGTCTTCGGGCGGGCAGGCCCTTTCCCCGTCCAGGCATTCCACCGGAGACAGAAGTTCGGCGTTGCTGTAGCGGCAGTCTTCGAGCACCACATCGTGGAACCAGTCGTCCCCGAAATCGTAGTGGTAGACGAGCTTCTGGCCATTCTTGTGGATCAGGTCTTTCAGCCGGACCTTGCCCTCTTCCAGCCCGTCCTCCACCGATTCTGGATTTTCCGTGTACTTCCCGCCATTGACGATGAACTCGTGGAGATGGTGGTCCTCCCAGCCCATGACGATCTGGATCACGTCATGAAGCCGGTCCAGGGTGATGTCGGCTGGAACGACGAAACGCCTCCAGATCTCGGGTTCGATATCCTGGACAGAGATGCGGAGAAGGTAAAGCGGCTGGTTCATGGGCGGTCCTCCTGTTTTTTTGGGGTCATGGTGTGGTGCTCGATTTTTTCCATCTTATTTCAACAGGCCTGTTTTAGGCAAACAGATTCACAGCTTTTTTCCCTTCGGACCCAAATCTTTCGGACATCATGAAAAAAATCAACGGACCATTGACAAGCGGGACCCGGAGGTGTAGCGGTTATTCATTTTGAACTTCAACACAAGGCGCCGACGCCATGCAGACTCACATCGAAACGTACCAGGCCCGCCCCACACGGGCGGAAATCTCTCTCTCCCGCATCCGGAACAACCTCGGCATCGTCCGTGACATCGTGGGCTCCGGAGTCAAAATCATGGCCATGGTGAAATCCAACGCCTACGGCCACGGCATCCTGAAAATGTCGGAGACCCTTCTCGGCTCCGGGGCGGACTGCCTGGGTGTGGCCTACCTGGAAGAAGCCGTGTACCTCAGGAAATGCGGCATCACAGCCCCGATTCTGGTATGCGGGGCCATCAACACCGACCAGATCGACGATTTCCTTCGTAACGACATCCACATCACCAGCTCGTCCATGGACAAGTCCTCCGCCATATCGGCGGCGGCGGTTCGCCTCGGAATCACGGCAAAGGTTCACCTGAAGGTGGACACGGGCATGGAACGGATCGGGGTCCACTGGTACAACGCCGAACGGTTCATCAGCCACGCCCTGTCTCTTCCCGGCATGGACATCAAGGGCCTTTTCTCCCATCTGGCCAAAGCGGATTCAGACCCGGAATTCACAAAAGAGCAGATCGGCCGTTTCAGGGATATCGCGGGTTTCATGGAAAGCCAGAACGCCCTGCCCGAACTGGTGCACCTGTCCAATTCCGCCGGAATCATGAGGTACCCCGAAGCCCGTTTCACCATGGTCCGCCCCGGCATCATGCTCTACGGTTACAACCCCTTTGGCCTCTTGCCGGACGAGCGTTTCCACGGCCGGAAGCTTTTGCCCGCCATGACCCTGAAAACCCGGGTGGCCTATTTCAAGGTCTGCCCCAGGGATACGGGGATCAGTTACAACCACACCCATGTGGCCAGCGAACAGACCCGCATCGTCACCCTGCCCGTCGGTTACGGAGACGGGTACAGCCGTCTCCTGTCCAACAAGGGCAAGGTGGGAATCCGTGGAATAATCCACACGGTGGTGGGAAACGTGTGCATGGATCAGCTGATGGTGGACATCGGCCCCGACGGAACCGCCTACAACGGGGACGACGTGCTTCTTTTCGGTGACATGGACGGCATGACCATTCCCCTGGAATCCCTGTGCGACGCCATCGGAACCATCACCTACGAGTTTTTGTGCAACATCAGCGCAAGGGTTCCGAGGATTTATGTGGATTGATTGAAGATGCTGATTTTTGCCTCCGGCGGCCCTTCCGGGGGACCAGATTTTAAAAATCTGGACAAATAGGTTTCGGATCCGGCATAGAACAGAATTTTCCCATATCCGTTTGTCAAACTTTTCAAAAGTTTGGCCCCCGGCAGGGCCGCCGGAGGCCTTTCATTCTTTAGGGAATCCAACCCATAATAATCAAGACAGCCCCTCCCTGAGCCGCCGGAGATCGTCCCGCCTTTTTTCAAGCACCGCCAAAGCCTCGTCGAGATTTACCTTTCGAAAAACCAGGGTTTCCATGGGGCCGATCTGGGCCAGGGTGTCCAGGTCTGCCGTGATCACATTGAAAATCCGGGGGTAACCTCCGATAGTCTGGCGGCGTCGCAGCAGGATCACCGGGCCGTCCGGTGTCAGTTGCACCGTTCCGTCGCTGACCGGCTGTGAAATCATGTTTGTTTTGGATAACAGACGGAGGGTCTCCTCCCGGGGTTCCAGCCGGAGACCCATGGCGCTGGAATTCTGTCCCACCCGGAATCTCTGGTTGAAAAAAGCCGTTGGGTTTTCAAGCAGTTCGAACTCCGGTCCCTCGACCACCCGGATTTTCCCCTGGGAGTCGGGCCAAGAGGCCATGGTTTTGAAATCACCCCGCCGCCGTCCTTCGGGGCCCCGGCCTGGGCTTTTGCCCACAGGCCGCAGACAGAGGCAGGACCTGAACCCGTAACGTTTCTCCCCAAACGTCAACACATCCCCTTTTTCCGCCCTGTAAACTTCGGCATGGGCCAAGGCCCGTTCACCTGACAATTTTAGAGACGTCCAGGCCGCCCCGGTCACAGTGAACCAGACCGGTTCGGAAAAGCGGAACACCGGGGGCGTGAGGATTTCAAGGGCTTTTTCCGTTTCCCCGTTTCCCAGAAGCAGGTTGCCGCAGGCCAGGGCGAACTGATCCATGGCGCCGCCTGGAGCCACGCCCCTGTCCTGGTTTCCGTAAACCGGTCCGCCGACCCATTCGGCTATGCCTGGTTCCAGGAATTCAATCATGGACAGGCCGTTCGTTTCTCAGGGTTTTGGCCAGATTCTGGGCGAGGGCAAGGGCCATGGGAGAATCGGAATGGACACAGAGGGTGTCGCAGGGAACCATGGCTTTCCTTGGAATCCAACCGCCTTTGCCGTCTTCAGAAAGAGCGTCCACAAAGCCGTAACGGATCACGGTGAGGCACTGGGCCAGGGCCGATCTCTCATCCGTGATCACGGCCATCGGGTGACGCCTGTCCATCAGGACCGGACGGGACGTGGCGGGGTCCAACTGGTAGCGCCGTTCGGCAAAAGCTTCTTTCAGCACCTCCAGATCAAGATTCAAACAGGCTTTCATGATTTCCGAACCATGGGGCGCGATCACCTGGTCCACGTTCTTTTTTTTCAGCCAGCGGGCCAGCTTCATGGCCAGATCCGGGCGGTTCGACGCGTCGTGGTACAGACCGCCGTGGAATTTCACCAGGGTGACTCCGGGCAGCAGCGCCATCTGGCGGTCCAGGGACGCCTCCAGGTCGTCCCAGGCCATGTCCATGCTGATCCTGCCGAAATGTTCCGTGTCGGGGTAGGACAGATGGGCTGAAACAGCCACCCTGTTCTTTTCGGCCAGGGTTCGGAAAATCCCCACCGTCTCGGCGTCTCCCGCATGTCCCCCGCAGGCGATGTTGGCGATCTGAATCGTTTCCATCAGGGCCAGGTCCACGGGGTGGTCCGGCCCACGCTCTCCGATGTCGCAGTTGATTCGGATGTTCATTTACGTCTCCTCGATAAAAAGAACCCCGTCCCCCGGATGAATCCGTTTCAACAGTTCCGGGTCCGTGGTTCCCAATATGTTCCAGCCCCCCGGGGATTCGGAGGGGTAAACGCCCGTCTGGGCTCCGCCGATGGCCACCGATCCGGCCGGGACCTTTGTCCTCGGCGATGCCAGCCTGGGGGTTTCAAGACGGCTGTCAAGGCCGATGAGATACGGGAAGTAAGGCAGGAAACCGATCATGGCCACGGTGTAAAGCGGGGCTTTGTGACGGTCGATCACCTCCCGGACTGTCAGGCCGCAGTGCCTGGCCACCCGTTCGAGATCCTCTCCGTCGTAGCGAACCGTGAGACAGTGGACGGGTTCAGGATGCTCCAGGCCGCCCCCCTGCCCTTCCCGGCCCAGGTTACCCAGCACCTCTTCCACCCGGTTCGAAACACCGGACAGGGAGCAGGCCAGAGGGTCCAGATAAACGGCCAGGGATGTGTAGGACGGCACCAGATCCCGGAAACCCGGCTCTTCGGCCAGAGCCCGTTTCAGAATCCGGCAGGCGGCCAGGACCTTCCGGGACACGTCCCTGTCCATGGTTTCACCCAGAGCCCAGCACAGGCAGGCATCCCCGATAGTGTATCGTCTGAAGCCTTTCATAAGAAGCCTTTCACCCCGCGACATACGTCCAGATCATCAAAATCACCAGGGACGCCAGGGTCACGGGGACCCCGATCATCGCGTGATCCCGGAAACCCAGACGGACGTTCTGCTCCGCCGCCTTTTCCACCACGATAAGATTGGCGATGCTGCCCAAAAGAAACAGGTTACCGGCAAAAGTGCTTGAGACCGCCAGGGTGTACCACTGGTCCGGGTCCGTGGTTTGAAGAAAGCCTTTGAGAAGCATCACGGCCGGGACGTTGCTGAACACGTTGCTGAGCACCGTGGAAAGCCCGGCCAGCATGTTCAGGTCCCGAAGATCGAACCCCTTTTCCGCCAGGTCACGGACCAGCATTCCCGGCATGTCTCCCTGGGATATTCCGTGGATGATGACGAACAGGGCACAGAACAGGGTGATCAGGTGCCAGTCCACCAGACCCAGGATCTCCCGCGTCTCCATTTTCCGGCTGCACAGGAGAACGGCGGCAATGGCCAGGGCCGATACATCCCGGGGGAGATCGGTGAGAAAAAGGCCGACCAAAGACGCAATGGCCAGAAGCCCCTTGGCCGTCTGCCAGCGGTCGAACACCGGCCAGTCCGGATGGCTGTCCGAAGAGTATTCGACGGGTTGGGGCTCCATCCTGTTCCGGTAAACCAGCAGGATGAAAAGGTAGGCGATCCCCAGAGCCAGGAGGGACGGAGGCGCGGCCCAGATGAAGAAATCCATGAAATCCAGACGTCCCACCTGGCCGATAAGCATGTTCTGGGGATTGCCGATCAGGGTGGCCGCCGACCCGATGTTGCTGGACAACGCCAGACCGATGAGAAACGGCAGGGGCAGGCGTCCCGAACGTTTCAGGGCGTAAACCAGCATGGGGGTCATGGCGAAACAGATGATGTCGTTGGCCAGAAGGGCTGAAAGCACAGCGGAAACCATCATGAGCACCAGGAGGAACAGTTTGGGACGTTCCAGGAGTTCCGTGGTTTTCGAGGCGGTGTAGTTGTAGAACCCCCCCAGCCTGAGCTGGGCCGAAATGATCATCAGGGCGTAGAGCAGGCAGATGGTTGCAAAATCGATGGAGGAGACCGCGTCGGCAGGCGTCACCACCCCGAAGACCACCATGGCGATGGCGCCCAGGAGGGCGATGCCCACCCGGTCCAGGGCCAGGCCCGGGACATGGCCCAGGGCGATGCCCAGATAGCTGACGGTGAAGATGACAAGCGCTGTCACGTGATGAACGGCCCCTTCCCTGTGGTATGCGTTAGACCGGTCTTCCGGAACCCATCCCGCGACCGGCTGAAGAAACTTCGCAGATAATCTTTTCAAAATCAAGCCCCATGGAAGGATATGCCGTTCTTTCCCTTGTCTCCCGCCCAGCCCTTCATGATCATTCCTGGCAACCCTGTTTTTTCGACTGGAACCCGTCAAGTTTCCCGACCCAACTGCCGATACCATGAATGGATGAATCGGTTTCATCCGTCAACGCGTTGTGTGTTAAAGGGATTCGACCCATGGAACTTTCAACAACCTACAATCCGACATCGGCTTACCGGTCCAACCTGGACCAACCCAGGCCGGTCCAGCCTGAGGGCCCCGCAGCAGGCCGCAGGGAGCCCTCTGCCACATCATCGTCCAACCCGGATTCCATGGAAGACACGGTGTCCATCGGGTCAGGCGAAAAGAGCGGCGACAATGCCACCTACTCGGCCCGGGGTCTGTTGAACGGGGAAGAAAAAGAAACCACGGTCCCCGGCCAGAAACCTGAAGCTTCTGAAACGGAAGAAGAAAAATCGTCGGAAGCTGAAAAATCCGATGCTGAACGTAAAGCCGACGGCCAGGAATACACCCGGGAAGAGCAGGAAAAAATAACCAAACTCAAAGACAGGGACAGGGAAGTCAGAGCCCATGAACAGGCCCATGTGGCTGCGGGCGGACAGTATGTCCGGAGTGCCGCCCAGTTCCAGTACCAGACAGGGCCTGACGGGCAGCGATACGCCGTGGGCGGCGAGGTGAGCATCGATGTGTCCAAAGAGGGTGAGCCCGAGGCCACTGCCGCCAAGATGCAGGTGGTGATCCGGGCGGCCCTGGCTCCGGCCGAGCCTTCGGGACAGGACCGGGCCGTGGCGGCCCAGGCTGTTCGAACGGCCAGTGAGGCGAGAATGGAAGCCGCGGCCGAATCCGGCGCCGCAGCCGGTCAGAAAACCGGGCCGGAAAACAAGGAAGATCCTGGGACAAAAACAGAAGATAAGGCGTTGCCCGCACAAAACACCGGCATCGACCTTTTTGCCTGACGCCTGAGCAATGCTAAGTTCAGGCGTTGCCTCCGCCTGAAGAAAGAAGAAGGGGATCGATTCCCAGGCTTTTCACCGCCTCCTCCCAGCAGTCATCCGGCTCCACCTGGAAAACGATCCGGTCCGACGCGTCCTGGGTCAGCCAGGCGTTTTCCCTGATTTCCTGCTCCAGCTGTCCCGGCCCCCAGCCGGCGCACCCCAGCATCATCCTGGCCTTGAAAGGCCCTGTGCCCACAGCCAGGGCTTCCAGAATGTCCATGGTGTTGGTGACCGCAAGGGTCGGTGTGACCTGGAGGGCCCCCCGCCAATCAAAAGGCGGGCCGTGAAGGATGTAGATCTCTTCCACATGGACAGGCCCTCCCATGTAAATCGGGGACTTGGCGATTTTCTGGTTCACCGCCATGTTGAATTCCTTGAACACCTGCTCGAGAATCACCAGGGCGTGGGGCCGGTTGATCACCAGGCCAAAGGCCCCTTCCGGCGTGTGTTCGCAGATCAGGGTCACCGTCTTTGCAAAATTCGGGTCCGCCAGTTCGGGCATGGCGATGAGAAACTGGCCTTTAAACGAAACGAACCCAGCCTGTCCAAGATCAGCGGCCATAGACATCCTCGTAACGGACGATGTCGTCCTCTCCCAGATAACTGCCGGACTGGACCTCGATGAGCTCCAAATCGATCTTTCCAGGGTTTTCAAGGCGGTGGACGATGCCCAGGGGGATGTAGGTGGACTCGTCTTCTTTCAGGATGAATTCGTCACTCCCCTTGGTCACCAGGGCTGTGCCCCGGACCACCACCCAGTGTTCGGCACGGTGGAAGTGTTTCTGGAGGGACAGGCGGGCTCCGGGCTTCACGGTGATCCGTTTCACCTGGAAGTTGGCCGACAGATCGATGCCCTCGTAAGAGCCCCATGGTCTGTAGACTTTCTTGTGGATCGCCGCCTCTTCACGCATCACCGTCTTCAACTGGGACACGATTTTCTTGACTTCCTGGACCCGGTCCCGGGGAGCGATGAGCACCGCGTCCGCCGTTTCCACCACCACATGGTTCTCGATGCCCACGGCGGCGATCATCCGGCTTTCGGCATGAAGAAAGGAGTTTTTCACGTCATGGGTGAGAACGTCTCCCCGGATCACGTTGCCCTGGGCGTCTTTCTGGCCCACCTGCCACAGGGCGTCCCAGGAACCCAGATCGTTCCAGCCGGCCGACAGGGGGATCATGGCTCCCCGGTCCGTTTTTTCCATGACTGCGTAGTCGATGGAATCGCTGGGACAGGCGGAAAAAGCCTCTTTGCCCAGCCGGAAGAAATCCAGGTCTTTCCGCCCTTCATCCACGGCTTTGCGGCAGGATGTCACGATATCGGGCACAAAGCGCTCCAGTTCGGAAAGCACCCGGTCGGCCCTGAACATGAACATGCCGCTGTTCCAGCAGTAGTCTCCTGATTTTAGGTAAAGATCGGCCGTGGCCGCGTCGGGCTTTTCCACAAATTCGGCAATGGACACAGCCTGCCCTGATGTTCCGTTGTCGGATACGGGCTCGCCTTTCCGGATGTAGCCGTAGCCTGTCTCCGGACTCTTGGGCACGATGCCGAAGGTGATGAGAAAATCGTTCCGGGCAAGATCCCGACCTGCCTCGATGGCCTTGTGAAGGGCCTCCACCTCCTCGATGCTGTGGTCGGCGGGAAGCACCATCAGCACGGCGTCTTTGGACATCTCCAGGGCTTTCAGGGCCGCCACGGCCACGGCCGGCGCCGTGTTCCGTCCCACGGGTTCGAGGACGATGGACGCATCCGGAACACCGATGGCCCGGAGCTGTTCGGCCACCATGAAACGGTGGTCTTCGTTGCAGAGCACCAGGATATTTCCCACCCCTTCGAAACTGGTCAGGCGGAGCACGGTGTTCTGGAGCATGGTCCTGTCGTCGACCAGGCTCAGCAGCTGTTTGGGATACTGTTCACGGGAAAGGGGCCAGAGCCTTGTGCCGGAGCCGCCGGCAAGTATCACGGGAATGATCATCGATATCCTCTTTCTATGCTAATGAAGGTTGTCATGGTCACAAAACATGACGTTAGTCATAACACAAATCGTTCAATAGCCAAACGCTCTTTTTTCAAGTTGAAACCGGCTTGGTAACCCCTTGGCTTCAAAAAGGAAATGATCTCGATTCCATTTTTTTATTGACGCGCCCATAAACTCTGACTTAGTAACTTGGCAGTTGGTCAATTTTCATTTTATCCACACCATGCGCGTTTTTGGTTTATGAGGTTTGACACCATGAAAAAAAGAACCGCCACCTGGCTGCCCCCCCTTGTTTCGATTCTTGCCACCCTCATCGTTTTCACCGGTTGCGGCAACAGCGGATACGGCACCGCAGAACCTTACGTGATCACCGGCACGGTGAGTAACGGAGGCGCGGTGTCGGGGACGGTTCACGTCCTCACCAATAAGAGAAACGATTCATACCAGGGGGCCATTGACAGCGAAACCGGAGCCTACCGGGTCAGTGTCACAATTCCGGACCCGCCTTATTTCGTCTGGGCCGTCATCGACGGAGACAGGGCCCTTTATTCCTACACCCAGGGACGGCGGAACTCCGAGGCAAATGACATCAAAGACCAGACCGTCAACATCAACCGGCTCACCGACATGATCATGAGCATGACCTACCTGGAAGACACGGCGGAATTGTTCGGAGACCAGCACAGCGGTCTTCTCCCCAAATTAACGGATTTGGAATTTTTCCAGGAGGACCTTGAAAAACTGTTCGAGGAAGTGTTCCGGAAAACCTGCTACAACGAGGGGTTCGACCTGTTCCATGACACCTGGGAACCTGGAGAAGACCTTTTCGAAATGCTGAACTCCCTCACCGTGACCTATGTCCATGAACTGGACGAACGGAGCGTCTATCTCTATGGAAGCAACCCCACACCTTTCTACAGCTACGACCTGGAAGGCGACGTGGAGATCAACCGCCCGATGGATTCGGATGACGCAGCCCTGATCATCATCGGGGACCGGCACCTCCCGACCTGTGTCAAATGATGTGACTTTGTCATTTTTTATATGAAAGAAGCGGGCGAAACACTGAAAAAACAATGCCCGAATCAGGTTTCAGCCCCCAATTTGTCATACCGGGCGGCCTTCAACATGGCGGAGCGTTTGAGCCCGTTTCGGACTCTGCAAAGACCACGGACTCGAATTCCGAAGCCGACCCGGAATCCACGCCGGCATAAGCAACCGTTCCCAAAAATTCATGCGCCAAATTGTTTGCGAGCATGGATTCCGGGTCGGCTTGCATGGCGGTCACCTTGAATTCGCAAGATACACCTCAGCTCAAGACCTTCCGAAATGACCACGGCCGCCCGGAATAACAAGGGTGGGGGCGTGTCAAACATCTTTCATGCGTCGTTACAAATTTATCCCAGCGTCTTCCGAAGGAGTTCCGCCAGCTTCAGGTTCGTGGCCCGGTCTTTCAGGGAAAACCGGACGTAACGGTCGTCGAGACCTTTGAAATTGGTGCAGTTCCGTATCAGGATCTTCTGATTCACCAGGGTCTCGTAGAGTTCCCGGGCCTTCATCTTTCCTTCGAGTCTCGCCAGCACGAAATACGTGGCACAGGGATAGAACACAAGGTTTTTTTCGGGCTTCATGGCGTCCAGGAACACCTGTTTCTCCTGCCGGACAAACTCCCGGGTTTCTTTCAGAAACCGGTCCACCATGTCTTTTTTCTCAAGCAGGAACTCCACGGCGGCCTGGGCCAGGGCGTTGACACTCCAGGGCAGGATCAGCTGCTCGAAACGGTAGATCAGGGGCACGGGCGCCAGAAGAAAACCCACCCGGAGACCGGGAATCCGGAACACCTTGGACATGGAGTTCAACACCAGCACGTTGGGAAGCCGGAACGACACGGCGCTGTGGGCGTAACTGTCCGTGGCAAAGGGGAGGTAGGACTCGTCAATGACGAAAAACGTTTCGGGGAAAGCCCGGCACAACGCTTCCAGTTCACCGTTGTCCCAGAGAATCCCCGTGGGGTTGTTGGGGTTGCAGATGAACACGGTGTCGACTTTGGCCATCTCCTTTTTCAGGGCGTCCATGTCCGGCCTGAAACCCTCCTCCGCCCGTGTGACGAACATCCGGCACTCGGCCTTGTGCATGGCGCAGGCGTCCCCGTAATCCGCGTAACTGGGCCCCACCACCAGGGCCTTCCGGGTTTTCAGCGCCCTTGGAATGTTGTAGATGAACTGGGTGGTGCCGTTCCCGGCCAGCACGCTTTCGTGGGCCATGCCGTAACGGTCGGCCAGCATGCTGGTGATTCTCTTCGAGTTCACCTCGGGCAGGCTGATGATGGTGTCCATGGTGTCTTTCAGGAACTGGACCAGCCCCTCGGGCGGCCCCAGGGGATTCAGGTTGCTGCTCATGTCGATGATGTCTGCGGGGTCGCATCCCAGTTTCGCCGCCACATCGTGGATATTTCCGCCGTGTCCGATAATCATGGTTCGTCTCCGGTTGGTTGTTTCATGAATGACGTCTATCGTATCGCCAGGGCCAAAAACAGCATCGCTTCCATCGTCTCCACCATGGCTCCCAGCATGTCTCCGGTGATACAGCCCGTTTTCCTTCTGTAATAGACCAAAATGGCAGGAACCATCAACACAAAAGCCGCGTTCAGCATCAGGGCCGGAAAACCCAGCGCCAGAGACAGGGAAAGAACAACCCAGACCCCGATAAAATCCCTGGCGGGAAGCGGTTTTTCAAAATGGCCCTTGCCCGTTCCTTCGGGCCTGCCGTAGGGAAGGAAGCGTATGCCGAAAAGAAGGGCTGACCGGGCATAGGCCGGGACGAGAACCAGGGCCAAGACCCTTGTTGATCCTGATTCGGCAAGGGCCGAAACCCCTGCCCACTTCAAGGCAAGCACGGTGAAAAGCGCCACCACGCCCATGGCCCCGATGCGGCTGTCTTTCATGATCTCCAGCATCCGTTCTTTGGACCGGTGGCTGAAAAGCCCGTCCGCCGTGTCGGCCAGCCCGTCCAGGTGAAAGGCACCGGTAACCAGGATCAGAAAGACCACATCGAGAATCGCCGCAATATCAGGATTCCAGACAAGCCTCACCACGGCGTCGAATCCGGCCAGAAGCAGTCCGACGATCAGCCCCACCACTGGAAAAAAAGCGGTCATGCCCCCGGCGGTGAAAGTGTAATTCCCGCCCGTGGGCAGAACCGTGATAAAACCCAGGGCTGAACGGAAACGGTCCGTCACTTTTGGAAAATCCTTGCCGTTCACAGAACCGCCTTTCCCTTGAGGGTCAGGGGGAGGCCCGCGAAGGTCACCACCACCCGGTCCGCAGAACGCGCCACGATCTGGTTCACGATGCCCTGAACATCCCGGAACAACCGGGCCAGGCTGTTTTCAGGCACGATGCCCGCTCCCACCTCGTTGGACACCAGAACCACGGGACAGGACGAGGCCCTGACCGCCGCGCAGAGGTCGCCGGTCCGCCGGAGGATTTCGTCCTGTTTCACTTCGGCCATCAGAAGGTTGGTGACCCAGAGCGTCAGGCAGTCCAGAAGGATCACCCCGTAATCGGCGCTTTTCCGACGGACGATGTCAGCCACATGGACGGGTTCCTCCACCGTGGTCCAGGTCATGTCCCGGTCCTCCTGATGTTTTTTCACCCGCTCTTCCATCTCCTGATCCAAAGGAACGCAGGTGGCGATGTAGAGTTTCCGGCTGTCCGTGAGGGACTGGGCCAGATGCTGGGCGTAACGGCTCTTGCCGCTTTTGCATCCCCCAAGAACCAGCGTGCTTTCAATGTTTTTCATCGGTGATGTATCCTTGAATCGTTTGAAGATCCACATGGGCCGCCACGTGGTCGAGAAGTCGGTCGTATTCCCTTTCCCGGGCGGCAAGTCCCCCTTTTTCCGGAACGGCAATGCGGCCCAGCCCCATGCGGAACAAGATGGCCTTTAAAATCTCAGGACTGTCGAAAAGGCCGTGCATGTAAGTCCCCAGGACGTTGGCCTCGTCGGAGACACAGCCGTCTTCGTCGTCGCAGCGTTCATGGTTTCGTTCGTGCACATGGAACAGGCTCTGCCCCCCGTGCCGCGTGGTCTGCCCCATATGGATCTCGTACCCCGTTCCCTCGCGCCCGTCCCAGGTAAAGCGGCTCAGGATGGTGGTTTTGGGGTGCTTCATCACCGTGCTGACAGGCAGGAGCCCCAGGCCTTCCGAGCTGCCCGGCCGGCCCTCGAACCCTTCGGGATCGTGGAGAACGGTTCCCAGCATCTGGTAGCCGCCGCAGATTCCAAGAACCGCCCCGCCGTTGTTCGCATAGGACCGGATGGCCTCGGCCCAGTTTTTTTCCAACAGCCAGGCCAGATCGGCCCGGGTGTTCTTGGAACCGGGAATGATGATTCCGGCGCAACCTGAAATTTCCGCGGGATTGTCTGTAAAAAACGCATCGACGCCGCCAAGGCCGAAAAGGGGATCGAAATCGGTGAAATTGGAGATATGGGGCAGCCGCAGCACAGCGATCTTCGCCAGCTGCGCACCGTCGTTCTTCTTCGGCCGGGTTTTTTCGAGGACCACCGAATCCTCGTCCTGGATCTTGATGTGGTCGAACCAGGGAAGGACGCCCAGCACGGGTTTTCCGGTTTTGTCCTCCAGATAGTCCACCCCGTCTTTGAACAGACGGAGGTCGCCCCGGAACCGGTTCACGATGAATCCTTTGATCCGGTCAGCCAGAGGCCGGGGCAGACAGGCCAGGGTTCCGATAATCTGGGCGAACACACCGCCCCGGTGGATGTCGGCCACCAGGATCACCGGCGCGTCGGCGTATTCGGCGATGCTGAAATTCACGATGTCGTGGGCCATGAGGTTCACTTCGGCGCAGGACCCGGCCCCTTCGATGACCACCACGTCATGGGTTCGACGCAACCGGTCCAGGGCCTCGGTGGCCACCTTGAAATGGTTCGCCTTTTTCACATGGTATTCCTCCGCCGTGTTGTTTTCAAGGGCCTTTCCAAGAACGACCACCTGGGACCCCACGTCGCTGGTGGGTTTCAACAAAACGGGGTTCATGTCCACATGGGGCGGGACGCCCGCCGCCTCGGCCTGGACGATCTGGGCCCGTCCCATTTCCAGCCCTTCGGCGGTAACCCCGGAGTTGTTGGACATGTTCTGGGCCTTGAACGGGGCCACCTTCAGACCCAGCCTGTAAAAATACCGGCAAACTGCCGTGGTCACGATGCTTTTCCCCACATCGGAACCGGTGCCGAAGACGGCGATGCATGGGGCAAGATTATTTTGGGGTATCGTCATGGTTCAGGGTCTCGTGTAAAAAAGGAACGTCCAACGCTCAACTCCCAACGTTGAATGGTGGAATGAGCAAGTTTTTGTATCATCAGTTGATATTGTCATTCTTCATTAAACTGTCAAAGCAACATGCCCTTGTCATTCCGGGCGGCAGGAGGCACAGATTCGAATCGCGTCTTTTCAAAGCTGTCCGGTCTGCTACAGTACCCGATGATCGAAGCCGACCCGGAATCCATGCGCGCGAAAGAAACAGCCCATAAATTGGGAACTAATGCCGATTCAAGCGTGGATTCCGGGTCGGCTTCGGATTTCAAACCTTATCGTTTCATAACGTCTGGCAATTTCTCAGGCATCCCGACATGCCGAAGACCGCCCGGAATGACAGGGTTGGGAGCCTTTGGTAAAAATAACGACGTCAAAGATAACGAAACCGTTTTTTGAAGGCCGTCGAATGATAAGTATGGTGAGATACGATGGGCCGCCCGTTGTGCAACACAATTGAACGTTGGGAGTTGAGCGTTGGACGTTGGACGTTTATACCCGCCCGCAAACCCACACCGCCTTTCCAAACCCTCACACCCGCTGTGCACCCCATTCACCATTCGATGTTCCGTGTTCGATGTTCGATGTTCCCATCCCCCACCCGAACATTCTCTCACTTCTCAATCCCCACCCGGGCCTTGACGCCGTTTTTATAGTAATGCTTGATCTCCCGCATCTCCGTCACCAGGTCGGCCCTGTCCATCACCGCCTGGCCCGCGCTTCGTCCGGTGATCACCAGTTCCACATGATCGGGTTTCAGGTCCATGAGGGCCAACAGTTCGTTTTCGGAAAACAGGCCGCAGGTGACGGCCACGCTGGCCTCTTCCAGAATCACCAGGTCGTGCTGCCCGGCTTCCAGAACGGCTTTCGCCCGTTCATAGCCTTTGCGCCCGGCGTCCAGGTCGTCTTCCGAGGGTTTTCCCTTCACGAACCGGCCCAGGCCGTATTGCTCCAGCGTCACCTGGCCGGTAAACCGTTCCAGGGCTTTCACCTCGCTGTAATCGCCTTTTTTCAGGAACTGGATCACCATCACCCGAAGCCCGGCGCCCAGGGCACGCAGGCAGAGTCCCAGGGCCGCCGTGGTTTTGCCTTTACCGTTCCCCGTGTACACCTGGATGTAGCCTTTCATAGGTCGTATTTCTCCGAGTAACCCCTGGGTGTGACCATGAAATCGAGGTAGGTCACCGAGGCGCTGTTTCCGATGAACACCGTGGTGAGCATGTCCACGTCCGCCTTGTCCAGATCGGCCAGCCGGGTGATGGTCACGGCCTGCCCTTCCCGCATGGCGCTTTTCACGATGCCCACCGGCGTGTCCGGGTGGCGGTGTTTCATGACGATCTCCCGGGTTTTCTCGAGCTGCCAGTTCCGTTTCTTGCTTTTGGGGTTGAAGATCACCATGACGAAATCCGCCGAAGCCGCCGCATCCACCCGTTTTTCGATGAGTTCCCAGGGCGTGAGCAGATCGGACAGGCTGATCACCGCAAAGTCATGGGTCAAAGGCGCACCCAGAAGGGCCGCACCCGACGCCAGGGCCGGAATGCCGGGAACCACTTCCACGGTGAGGCAAGGTCCGGAGTCTTCCGGAGTTGCTGTGGATCCGGGCCGCATCACACGAATGCCCTTTTTCTGGCAGATCTCGAAGGCCAGTCCGGCCATGGCGTAGATCCCCGGATCTCCGGAACTCACAATGGCGCAGCTTTCGCCGCCCATGGCCATATCGATGGCCGACCGGACCCGGTCCACCTCTTTTTTCATGGTGGTGGCCACCTGTTTTTTCCCGCCGATCAGGTCCTGAATCAGGTCCATGTAGGTGGTGTAACCGGCCACCGCGTCGACGTTTTTCAGGACCTGAACCGCCCGCTCCGACATGTGGGCCTGATCGCCGGGCCCGATGCCTACGATGTAAAGGTGATTCGCGCCACCGCCACCGTGGCGTTGGCCGTTTTCCGCTTGGGAACGATCAGGCTCCCTTTTTCCGCTCCCAGAATCGCCGCCGCTTCGCATACGCTTTTCACTCCCATATGTTTTTCCACCGTCTCTGACGGGGTTTGTATCGTTTCCACACCGGCCAGGTCATCCCGGCTGAAAAACCTCAAAGGCACCTTCAGTTCTTTGGCCAGCTCAAGCAGGCCCCGTTCATCGTGTTTCACATCCACGCTGGCGATGAGGGCAAGGGACCGGAGAGAAAGACCGTGTTGATCCAGGGTGTCGATCAGCAGCCCTTTGATTTCATCTTTTTCCGTATCCCTGTTGCAGCCGATGCCCGCCACCAGGGTTTTGGGCCTTAACATCAAATCTCCTGACCCGGCCTGCCCCATGCGGTCGTCCACACAGACTTTCGGTTCCTGAACCGAATCCTCGAACAGGTCCATGCTGTCCCTGAAAAAACCGTAAGGATCTAAAATTCCCACGGGTCTTCCCGCAAGGAAAGCCATATTCACAGTTTTGATGGCCTCCGGGTTTTCGATCCCGAGTTTTTTTTCAACAGCCATGGTGTCAATCGAAGGACGGCCGTTCACATCGGTGGCTGTGGTGATCACCGGTGTTGCGCCCAGAAGGCCCGCCACCTGTACCGCCAGATCGTTGGCCCCGCCCACATGGCCTGAAACCAGGCTGATGGCAAACGTCCCCCGGTCGTCCACCACCACCACGGCCGGATCGTGGATCTTGTGAACCAGATGGTCGGCGATGACCCGGACCACGATGCCGGTGGCCATGAAAAACACGTGGGCGTCAAAGGCGCCGAAATGGTCGGCCACCGCCTGTTTGAGACTGCCGAAGCGTTGGGCCGGCTCATGATCTGTTTCCAGATTTTCGGACAGAAACACGGTCGAACCCGGCAGAGATTCCGCCAAAGACAAAGCCAGAACCGCGCCGTGGGGCGTCAGGGCCCAGAGTGCCGTGGTTTTTCCCTGCCCGTCCGGTCCGTTCATCAGGCGACTCCGTCCCTGTACCCGTGGGCGAAGGTCCGGTCGTAGAGTTTGGACCGGTGCCGAATGCCGTCTGTCAGGGCGGCCACGGTTTTCCCCACGATAATCAGGGCCTGGTGGGTGATGTTTTTATCACGGACCAGGGCCGCCAGTTCCGAAACTTTGGCGTAATACACCTGCTCTTCAGGCTGGCTGACCCGGAAGGCCACGGCGCACATGCAATCCGCACCGTAGTTATTGACGAGAATCTCCTCCACGTGGTCCACCAGGGCGATGCTGAGATAGATGGCCATGGACGCCTGATGACGGGCAAGGCTTTCAAGACTCTCGGTTTCGGGAACCGGCGTCCGTCCGGCCATGCGGGTGAGGATCAGGGTCTGGGTCACTTCGGGCAGGGTGTACTCCAGTCCCATGGAGGCCGCTGCCGCAAAGGCCGCTGTCACGCCGGGAATCACCCGGTAAGGAATATCCCGTTTGTCCAGCTCCACCATCTGCTCGAAAATGGCCCCGTAAAGGGACGGGTCACCGGTATGGAGACGGACCACGTTTTTCCCGTCGCGGTACGCCCGCTCCATCAGGTTTACCATCTCGTCCAGATGCAATGACGCGCTGTTCACCTTTTCCGTTTCCGGCCGTGCCCAGACCATCATCGCCTCGGGCACCAGGGATCCCGCGTACACGATGAGGTCCGCCTTCTCCAAAGCCTTCATGCCCTTCACCGTGATCAGCTCCGGATCTCCGGGACCGGCCCCGACGAAGAGAATTTGTTCGTTATTCATAAATGATTTCCTTCCCCAAAACGGACTTTCGCTTCGTATCTTGCCTTATGGTTTGATTCCCCGGATAATGAACACGGGGTTTCCCGCCTTGAGCATCAAATTCCATGGCATGGCATAGCCGGTGTTCACCTGGACCTGGACGACGTCCGTCCGGTAACCCAGAGCTTCCAGGGTGGTCATGGCCGTGTGCACGTTGCCGATAAGTACGGTGTTCACCACCACCATGCCGCCCTGGACCAGCCGGGTGCAGGCGGCGGTGAGAATCGCTTCCAGATCCCGGCCACCGCCTCCCACGAAAATCCGGTCAGGGTCGGGCAAATTGTCCATACCCCCGGGCAGGCAGGCCGTGACCGGCACCATATTCGTCACCGCGAAACGGGCCATGTTTTCCTTGATATCGGCCACCCGCTCCTCATGCTGCTCCAAGGCGAAAATCCGGCCTTTTCGGATGAACCCGGCGGCCTCGATGGACACCGCCCCGCTTCCGGCCCCCAGGTCCCACATCACATGGTGATCTTCGAGACAGAGCTTTGAAAGACTCACAACCCGGATTTCGGCCTTGGTGATCAGGCCGTTTTGATGGGCGAAAAGGTCGTCGGCCATGCCGAGTCCGATGGGCAGGGCTTTGGGTTCCTCCGGCCCTTCTTTTATCTCCGGGTCTTTTTTCAGAATCACCAGGTTGGGATCGCTGAACGTTCGGCCTGCGGCCTCTTCCAAATCGTACCAGCCCACCTTTTCCCTGTCCGACCCCATGTTTTCAAGGACGCACATCCGGCAGCGTTCCACGCCCTTTCCCCAGAGCTGTTTCGCCAGTTCCGACGGGCTGTTCACAGGATCTGTGAGCACCGCCACCTTGTCGTGTCCGAGAATCCGGTCGATCCCGTCGTCGTCCGGTGTCTTGCCGTGAAAACTCAGCACGGCCACGTCGTCCCAGGATTCCTTGATCCGTGAAAAAGCCCCGGCCACCGCGGTCACGTTGGGAAAAATCTCGACGTTCTCTTTTCCGAGAATGGCCGCAAAAGCCTTGCCGATCCCGTAGAACAAAGGATCGCCCGAGGCCAGGACCACCACGTGTTTCGTTTCCGCGTGGCGGGCCACCTGCCGGGCCAGAGTCTTCACGTCCTTGCCGATCACCATCTTTTCAGACGGATGGTCCGAGTAATTCCACAGATGGCGGCGGCCGCCCACCAGAACGTCCGCTTCGGCGATCATCCGGATATGGCGTTCCGTAAGGTCTTCAGGCCCAAGGCCCATGCCGATGATTTTCACAGGGTTCATCGTCCGCTCCTGTCTGTATCCGAATCAAACATAACGTTTCCGTCAAAATCGAAAATCACGGCCCGCACGGCCAGTTGTTGGTTTGAGAACGCACCCGCCCACCGTATCATCTTTTCCCCCACCACCGAGACAATGCCCGGGCAGACCGGGTAAACCATCTCAAAGGCATGCCGGGCCGTGTTGGCGCCCCTGACCTGACTGGCCAGCTTGTCATTCCCCGAAATGTCCATCACCCAACCGGCCAGGTTGCCCAAACTCACATCGGATTTCGACGCATGGGTGTGGGGCGCTCCCTGGGCCATTTTCACGGCCTTGCCGAAAAACACCGCAAGGGTCACGGCCTGAAATCCTGTGGCCACGGCCTTTTCCAGGGAATCTTTGAAAAAATCCCCGATCTGGATAAACGCTTCGGCGGGCAAAGCCGGAAACCTCTTCATGGCGAAACGTTCGCTGCGCCGCCCCGTGGTGAACACCGCCTGGTTTAAACCCGAAGCTGCGGCCACGGACAAGGCCGAGCCGATGGTGGCGATGTAGGCCTCGTGGCTCAAAGGTTTCACCACACCGGTGGTGCCGAGGATGGAGATCCCGCCCACGATGCCCAGCCGGGCGTTCAGGGTTTTTTCCGCGATCTTTTCCCCGTCTTCCACAAAAATCTCGATATCCACGCGTTGATCCGTATCCCCCAGGACTTCGGCCACGGCGTTCCGGATCATGGTCACCGGTCCCGGATTGATGGCCGGTCCGGAAAGGGGAAGCCCGAGCCCCGGTTTGGTCACACGCCCCACGCCCCGTCCGCCCCGGATACGGATTTCCGATGGGCCGGACGCAAGCGTCACCACCGCCCCGATTTCCGCCTTGTCCGTGGCGTCCGGATCATCCCCGCCGTCCTTGATCACCGTGCACAGGGCCTTGTCCGGAGCCAGCCGCTCCCATCTGCGGGGCCGGATGTCCGCATAACCCTCGCTGAGGAAGGGAATCCTCAAAAATTCAGGAAGATCTCCACGGACGAGCAGGCAAAGAGCCCCCTTGACCGCCGCGGCGGCGGCCGTTCCTGTGGTGAATCCTGGTTTGAGGTGTCGGGTCATGTCTTTTGGTTCAGTCTTTCTTCCGCCCCTGCTTGGCCAGAATCAGGGTCCAGTAGTCGGGTTCCCGGTCGGCCAGGACCCGGATGTCCTCGATGATCTCTTCCCCTTCCCTGCCGCATTTGCGGATGGCCCGGCTGTTTTCGATCATGTCGCTTTCAGCCAGGGCCCGGGTGATGTCTTTCACGTTTCGGTAAGCCTTGAGCAGCACCACGTTCTCCGCGCAGTCCGAAAACTTGCGGACATTGCCGCCGCCGTAAGCCCCAGAGGTGAGGAGCAACGACTCTTCCGCCTCCACCAGGGGCACGTTCATCCGGGCCGCGGCCGCCTGGTAGGAGGTGATGCCCGGCACCGTCACGATGGGAATGTCCTGCCTCACCTCCCGGATATCCTGAAGGATGTAACCAAAGGTGGAATAGGTCATGGGGTCGCCCAGGGTGAGGAACGCTGCGTCCTTTCCCTGGTCCAGCACGGAAAGAATCGAAAGAGAATTCTCCCTCCAGGCCGATTTCAACGCGTCCTTGTCCTGGGTCATGGGAAAGGAGAGATGCCTCACGTCCACGGTTTCCGGCAGATGGGGCCGGGCGATGTCCACGGCCAGGCTGAAGGCGTTCCGGGTGGAAGAGGCGGTAAACACCACATCCACATGGGCCAGGATCTTCACCGCCTTCACGGTGAGAAGTTCGGGGTCGCCCGGTCCCACGCCGATGCCGTACAATGTTCCTTGTTTCTTAGTCATAGTGGCCTTTTTGTTCAAAATAGAATCTGTTCTCTTTATTTGCCTCCGGCGGCCCTGCCGGGAGCCAAACTTTTGAAAAGTTTGACAAACGGGTATGGAAAAGGATCGCTCATCACCTTGCCCCAAACCCATTTGTCCAGATTTTTAAAATCTGGTCCCCCGGAAGGGCCGCCGGAGGCAAAAATCCTGAAACCGACCTAATGCCCGGCCATGATGATCAGGGCGTTCACCACGCTGGCGGCGATGTTGGACCCGCCTTTGCGCCCCTCGTTGGTGATGTAGGGGACGCCCGCGTGAAGCAGTTCCGCCTTGGATTCGGCGGCGTTGACGAACCCCACGGGAAAACCGATCACCAGGGCCGGTCTCGCCTTGCCTTCGCGGATCAGCTCGATCAGGCGCAACAGGGCCGTGGGCGCATTGCCCACCACGTAAATCCCGCCGTCCATGTCCGTAACTGCGGCGTCCACGGCCAGGCGGGCCCGTGTGGAACCGGTTTCACCCGCTTTTTTTCCGATGTGGGGGTCGGCCATATAACAGATCACACGGCCGCCAAAATCTTCGATGGCTTTTTTCCGGACGCCGGAAAGGGCCATGGTGGTGTCGGTGACGATGTTTTTTCCGGCCCGGATCGCGGCGACTCCCGCGTCCACGGCCTCGGGATGGAAACGCACCGTGTCGATGTAGTCGAAATCCGCCGAAGTGTGGATCATCCGCCGCACAATGGGCCAGGTCTTTTTGGAAAAGCCGTGGTCCCCCGCTTCTTTTTCGATGATGTCAAAGCTCATCCGTTCGATATCTTCAGGCTTCATCACATGTCCTTTCCTTTTGGTATTCAGCGCAGGCCCTGACAAAATCCGCCGCCGTTTCCGGCCTGCTTCCGAAATGAAGATGGATATAGCTGCCCAGGGTCCGGTTGACCGTGTAACCTTCGGCCACGGCTGTCTCGCCGTTCCTCGGACTGACACGGTACAGGGTGCGGCCCGCCGGGTTGTCGTCAATGGTGGAATAATGGAACTCGTGCCCCCGGATCACCCGGCCTTTGTCACCGATCACCGTGTCCGCCGTGAGGGTCACTTCCCTGTACCCCAGACTGCGGAGTTTTGGAAGCATCCGGGCGGTAAACGGAAAACAGCCGGCCATGGGCCAGACTTTTCCTTCAAAATCAACAATCTCCCGGCACAGGGCCATGAACCCGCCGCATTCGCCGTAGATGGGCATGCCCTGGTCCGAGGCCCGTTTGATTCCGGCGAGAAGCAGTGCGTTTTCCGCCAGCCTTTCCGCGAACAGTTCGGGATACCCTCCCCCCAGGTAGAGGCCATCCAGCTTGTCCGGCAGGACCTTGTCTTCCAGAGGGGAAAAGAACACAAGTTCGGCCCCGCTTTCTTTCAGGAGGTCCAGGTTGTCCTGGTAATAGAAACAGAAGGCCCTGTCCCGGGCCACGCCGATGCGGGCCCTGATTTCTTTGGCCTGGACGCCCGGATGTTTTTCCGGAGTTTTACCCGGCCCGAGCCGGTCAAACAGAAGATCAAGGTCGATATGCTGTTCCATCACATCGGCCAGACGGGAAAGACGTTCGGCTGACAGTCCCTCTTCGTCGTCGGTCACCAGTCCCAGATGGCGTTCGGGCATGGCAAGCCCCTCGGTTCTGGGAATGCCTCCCAGACAGGGCATGTTGACATGGCCTTCCAGGGATTCCCGGAGATAAGCCAGATGCCGTTCGCTTCCCACGTGGTTGAAAATCACCCCGGCAAAACGCAGATCCGGATCGAAAATTTCAAACCCCTTGACCAGGGCCGCCGCACTCCGGGCCATGCTCCGGGCGTTCACCACCAGGACCACGGGCAAATCCAGCCACTTGGCCATCTGGGCCGTGGACCCGCTGTCACTCCGGCCGTCAAACCCGTCGTAAAGGCCCATCACCCCTTCGACCACCCCCACGTCGCAGCCGGCCATTCCTTTTTCGAAGCAGGCCCGGTTGGCAGCCTTTTCGAGCATCCACCCGTCCAGGTTCCGGCTGACCCGTCCGCAAACCCGGCTGTGATGGCCGGGGTCGATGTAGTCGGGTCCCACCTTGAACGGGGCCACATTCCAGCCTTTTCTCCGGAACAGGGCCATAAGGCCCAGGCTCACCGTGGTTTTCCCACAGCCGCTGTTGGTTCCGGCAATGACCAGGGCTTGTGTCATGGATGTCATCCTTGCTTCCTTTAAGTGGTCAAACTAAAACAGTTCCGGGTACAGGGCCTTGCCGATCATCGTCACACCCTGGATCAGCCGGGGTGTGGGCCGGGACACCAGGTTCTCGTTTACCCGATAGATTTTTCCCTCTTTCACCGCCTTGATGATCTGGAATCCCGGCTCGCTGCGGATGGTGGCCACATCGGCATCGTTCATCCGTCCGTTCTGGACCAGGAACACGTCGATCTGACCGGCTTTGGACAAAATCTTTTCCTTGCCGTAAATCCCGATATTGGTCCCCCGGGAGCTGACCGCGTCGGCGGCCACGTTGATGCCGCCCGCCGCTTCAAGACAGAAGATGGCCATGGAATCCTTGGAAAAGGTTTTCATCTGGCGGTGCATGGCTTCGAAATACACCCGTTTCCGCTGTTTCAGGTGTTTGGTTCTGGCCTTCACCTTTTCAAGGTCCTGTTTGAAATCCCTCACCATGGCAAGAGCCCTGTCTTTTTTTCCGGTGAGAATCCCCAGGGTCACCCAGTAATCGTACATCTCGTTCACATCCCCGGGCTGGAAGGACAAAACCCGGATACCCCGCTGCTCCAGCCGGGCGATCAGCCCAGGATAGGCCCGGTCGATCATGGGACGGACCAGCACCAGATCAGGTCTGGCCGCGTAGAATTTTTCCGGCCCGTCCTGGGTGAAAAAAACCGGCCTGTGGCAGGCCTTGGTTTTGTCCCTGTCCTCGTCACGGCTCGCCCCGATGATCGAATCACAGGCCCCCAGATCCACCAGGTTTTCCGTGTGGGCGCTGTAAAGGGAGATGATCCGGGTAAACGGCCGGTCCACGGTCACGGTCCGGCCTTGGGCGTCGGTGACCGTTTCAGCGGCCACAGCAGGACCGCTTAATACCAGAATCAAAGTCATCGTAATCAACGTTCGAATCAGAAGGTTGTGGGTCATGGCCTGAGGGCCTCCTTTTCCGGATCCAGACCGTCACGCCTGTAAAACACCTGTTTTGATCCTGAAAACGGCTCATCCTGAACCAGAACCTCCACAGCGTAAACCTCACGGATCGTTTCGGCGTTCAGGACATCTTCCACGGTTCCCTGGCTGTGAAGTTTTCCCCGGCTCATCAGAAGAAGACGGTCGCAGAAAAGGGCCGCGAGGTTGATGTCGTGGAACACGGAGATCACCGTTTTTCCCTGTTCGGCCACGCCGGCCCGAACGCTGTCAAGAAGGCTCAGGCTGTGACGGATATCCAGATTGGACGTGGCCTCGTCCAGGAGAAGCACCGGTGTGTCCTGGGCCAGGGCCCGTGCGAACATCACCCTCTGGCGCTCACCGCCGCTGAGTTCCGTGACCGGAACATGGGCGAAACCGGTCACGTCGGCCAGGTCCATGGCCTGGTTTACCGCGTTCAGGTCCTGAACCGTCGGGCTTGAAAAACGCCCGATGTACGGATGGCGTCCCATCATCACCAGATCCTTCACACGATAGGGAAAATGGATCTCCGGGTTCTGGGCCACCAGGGCCACGGTTCGAGCCTGATCCCTGTTGGAATAGCGCTCAAGGGGTTTGTCACACAACCGAATCTGTCCTTGTGCCGGTTTTCTGTAGCGGACCAGAAGATCCAGGAGCGTGGTCTTGCCGCAACCGTTGGGGCCGAGAAGACCGTAGAATAAACCGGGCTCAAGAGTGAATGATAGACCTGAAACCACAGGAGCGGCTCCATAAGCGAACGAGAGATTTTCCACGGTAAAGGCCATGTCACCCCCCCTTCGTCATGTGGCTGCGTTTGAAAAGGTAACAGAACACCGGGCCTCCGATCAGGGCCGTGAGAACGCCGATGGGAATTTCAGACGGCAGAACAGCCCGGGTCACCGTGTCGGCGGCAAGAAGAAGAACCCCGCCGAGAACAAGGGACAGGGGCAGGAGCTTCCGGTTGTCCGGCCCGGCCATCAGCCGAACCATGTGGGGAACGAGAAGGCCCACGAAACCGATGATGCCTGACACGCTCACGCACACCGCCGTGATGAACGAGGCGGTGACCAGAAGGATCACGGTGATCTTTCCTGTATCCACCCCCAGGGTTCCCGCACTCCGTTCACCGAAGGTCATCAGGTTGAGGTCCCGGGCGTAGTAGAAGAAAACGACGAACCCCGGAACAATGACTGAAAGAAGCACCAGGGCGTGGGACCAGGCGGCCGAGGTGAAGCTGCCCATGAGCCAGAACACGATCACCGACACCTGTTCGTCGGCCAGGTACTTGAGAAAACTGATTCCGGCGGCCAGAATCGCCGACACCATGATGCCCGAGAGGATCAGGTTGCTCGAACTCAGGCCCCCCCGCCC
>Ga0209066_10000153_pt1 | contig 104350 bp, 102 predicted proteins | sample All_14_2_FD_187198 | JGI IMG/M metagenome (GOLD analysis project Ga0209066, IMG submission 187198) | Freshwater microbial communities in response to fracking from Pennsylvania, USA - Allegheny Zone_MetaG_DW_15 (SPAdes) (version 2) ...
CAGCACGGCACGGCGATCGTCGTCGGCGCGGCGATCCTGAACGGCCTGCACCTGATCGGCAAGGATCTGTCGAAGGTCAAGATCGTCACTTCCGGCGCCGGCGCGGCTGCGCTCGCCTGTCTTGACTTGCTGGTCATGCTCGGTGCGCCGGTCGAGAACATCTGGGTCACTGACATCAAGGGCGTGGTTTACGAAGGTCGCGTCGAGGAAATGGACGAGATCAAGGCGCGCTACGCCAAGCAGACCGATGCCCGGACGCTCGGTGAAGTGATTGCCGATGCCGACGTCTTCCTCGGCCTGTCCGCTGGCGGCGTGCTGAAGCCGGAAATGGTTGCGAAGATGGCAGCCAATCCGCTGATCATGGCACTGGCCAACCCGACCCCGGAAATTTCGCCGGAACTGGTCAAGAGCGTTCGCGACGACGCCATCATGTGTACCGGCCGTTCGGATTACCCGAATCAGGTCAATAACGTGCTGTGCTTCCCGTTCATCTTCCGCGGTGCGCTCGACGTCGGTGCGACGACGATCACCGAAGAAATGAAGATGGCGGCAGTCAAGGCGATTGCCGAACTGGCCCGCGCCGAGCAATCGGATGTCGTCGCCTCGGCCTATGGCGAAAAGATTTCCGGCTTTGGTCCCGAATACCTGATTCCGAAGCCTTTCGATCCGCGCCTGATCGTCAAGATCGCCCCGGCTGTCGCCAAAGCCGGCATGGATTCCGGCGTTGCCACCCGTCCGATCAAGGACTGGGACGCTTATTTGCAGGGGCTGAACGAATTCGTCTATCACTCCGGCCTGATCATGAAGCCGGTGTTCTCGCAGGCCCGCATGGCGCCCAAGCGCATCGTCTTCGCCGAAGGCGAGGACGAGCGTGTGCTGCGTGCCGTTCAGGTCATTCGCGATGAGGGCATCGCCATGCCGGTGTTGATCGGCCGTCACGCCGAAATCAATCGTCGCGTCGAGGCGGCTGGCCTGCGCATCCGCGAAGGCGAGGATTTCGAGATCGTGCACTCCGAAGGCTGCGCTTTCTTCGATGAGCATTACGAGGAGTTCTGCCAGACCTATCATGGCATCATGGAGCGCAAGGGCGTTTCGCCGGATTATGCGCGGCGTGAAGTGCGTCGCCGTAACACCTTGTACGGCGCGCTGATGGTTCGTCTGGGCTATGCGGATGGCTTGATCTGCGGCACTTTCGGTCGCCACGAGACGCACCGCGAGTATGTCCAGAGCGTCATCGGCACCCGCGCCCAGCATGATCGTTACTACACGATGAACCTGTTGATGCTGCCGGAGCGGACGGTGTTCATCGCCGATACCTACGTCAATTACGATCCGAACGCCGAGCAACTGGCTGAAATGACCCTGCTCGCCGCCGAAGAGATCCGCAACTTCGGTATCCATCCGCGGGTGGCGCTGTTGTCGCACTCGACCTTCGGCACCGAAAACACGCCGACCGCGATCAAGATGCGCGAAGTGCTGGCCAGGCTGGAGAAGCTGGCGCCGGAGCTCGAAGTCGAAGGTGAAATGCATGGTGATGCAGCCCTTGATGACCAGATCCGCCAGGCAGCTTTCCCGAATTCGCGCCTCAAGGGACAGGCCAATCTGCTGGTCATGCCGACACTGGATGCGGCGAACATTTCGTTCAACCTGCTCAAGGTGGCGGCCGGCGATAACCTGACGGTCGGTCCCATCCTGCTGGGAGCGGCGAAACCGGTGAATATCCTGACGCCGACGGCAACGGTGCGCCGTATCGTCAACATGACGGCCTTGACGGTCGTTGATGCTTCCTGAGTCGCTGCTTCAATTTTCGCCGCTATCTTTCTGGTTTGATTGAAATTTTGAAACGCTTTGCTAAACTCGGATAAAATTCGGGGTTAATTCTGGAGTGTTTTCATGCGGCGAAAATTACTGGCCTTGCTTGCGTCCCTGACCCTGGTGGCAGCCCCGTTGCAGGTGCTGGCTGCCAAGGCCGAGGCGCAGGGCGCGAAAAAGACGGCGACCAAGTCGGTTGCCGCCAAGAAACAGGTCGCAAAAAAACAGGTCGCCAAGAAAACGCAAAAAAAGAAAGTCGTTGCCAAGGCCTCCACGCCGGCGCGCAAGCCGGTTCGCCACGTTGCCCTGAATGACGATCCGGCCCATCTGGCAATTCAGTCTTCGGCGGCAGTCGTCATCGATCAGAACAGCGGCAAGGTGCTGGTCGAAAAGCAGCCGGATGCCGTCGTGCCGATTGCCTCGATCACCAAGCTGATGACCGCGATGGTGGTCATCGACGCCGGACTCGATCTCGGCGAAGTCATCGCCATCAGTGCTGATGATATCGATGACCTCAAGGGCACGCGTTCGCGCCTGCCGGTGGGAACGACAATGACCCGCGAGACGGCAATGCTGCTGGCGTTGATGTCGTCGGAAAACCGCGCCGCCAACGCGCTCGGCCGGCATTATCCGGGCGGTATCCACGCCTTTGTCCAGGCGATGAATCGCAAGGCGCGCTCGCTCGGCATGTTCGATTCGCGTTTCGAGGAGCCGACCGGCCTGTCGAGCAACAACGTGTCCACGGCCCATGATCTGGCGCGCATGGTCACGGCTGCTGCCCGCTATCCGCAGATCCGCATGTATTCGACGACCGCCGAGGCCAAGCTGGAACTGAACGGACGTATCCAGACCTTTGGCAATACCAATGCCCTGGTACGCAGCGACAACTGGCATATCGGCCTGTCGAAGACCGGTTATATTTCCGAAGCCGGGCGTTGCCTGGTGATGCAGGCCTGGGTCGCCGACAAGCCGGTGATCATCGTGCTGCTGGATTCGCAGGGCAAGATGACCCGGGTCGGCGATGCCAACCGGATCAAGCGCTGGATGGAAAGCGCCGCCCTGGCGGTTGGCATCAAGCCGGTCTGATATTTTTCAGACGGCAAGCTTCGGCCGGGGGGGGGTTCAGGCGCGAGGCTGGACGTAGCCCAGAGCATGGGACACCGCATTGGCGGTATCCCGTACCTGTCTGGCCCAGTCGAGGTTGTGGCGATCGGCCGGTGCCGAAACCGACAGCGCGGCGATTACCTGTCCTTCGTCATCGTGAATCGGTGCAGCAACGCACTTCAGACCGATTTCCGCTTCCTCGTCATCGTAGGCGATGCCGTGCCGGCGAACCTTGTCCAGTTCCTTTTCCAGCGCTTCCAGTGTCGTCAGCGAATGCGGGGTCTTGCCCGGCAGTCCGGTGCGACGGGCGTAGTCGCGGACCTTCTGGGTGCCGTCGGCGGCCAGGAATAGCTTGCCGAGCGAGGTCAGGTGCAGCGGCGCCCGGCCGCCGACGAGATAGACGACGCGAACCAGCGCGCGTCCGGACGAGGTCCGTTCGAGATAGACGATTTCGTCGTCGTGACGGGTGCCGAGGTTGATCGCTTCGCCGATCTGCTCATGCAATGCCTGCATGAAGGGCAGGGCGACTTCGCGGACGTTGATGCGTGACTTGACGATGTTGCCCAGTTCGAGGAGGCGGATGCCGAGGCGGTAATTGCCGGCATCCTGACGTTCGACGAAACGGGCGTTGCACATCGCCGCAAGAATGCGGTGGGCCGTCGATGGATGCAATTCGGTGGCGCCAGCCAGGTGCTTCAGGCTCGCTGCATCGGGGGCGGCAGCCAGGGCGTCGAGCAGCGACATCATGCGTTCGATGACCTGGATCGAACCGGGAGTTCTGGTAGCGCCGTCGGCTGCTTCTGACAACTGGATTCCTTTATTCGCGGGGTTTGAGTAGCATTGGCTACTTTGCCTTCTTGTGCGGCGCAATATTAACATGCGGATTGCCTTATACGTTACTTGCCTGGTGGACCTGATGCGTCCTTCCGTGGCCTTTGCTGCACTTCGGTTGCTTGAGGCCACCGGCAACGATGTGGTTGTGCCGCCGGCGCAGACCTGCTGCGGTCAACCGGCCTGGAGCAGCGGCAACCGGCCGCTGGCGGCCACGCTGGCGCAAAAGGCCATTGCCGACCTCGAGGGCTACGATGCCGTGGTCGTTCCATCGGGCTCCTGTGCCGAACAGATCGTCAAGGTCTATCCGCAGTTGTTTGCCGACGACCCGGTCTGGGGGCCACGCGCCCGTGCGCTGGCCGGCTGTACGCATGAGCTGACGGCTTTCCTGGCGGAGGTGGCCGGGCTCGAAGCCGTGCCCGGCGAATTCGCCGGCAGCGTCACCTATCACGATTCGTGCAAGGGTTTGCGCGGGCTCGGCATCAAGGCGCAGCCACGGGCTCTGCTGGCGCGCGTCAAGGGACTGAGTCTGCAGGAAATGGGCGAGTGTGAGGAGTGCTGCGGATTCGGCGGCGCCTTCGCGGAAAACTATGCCGATATCTCGGCCCGCATCGTCGACCGCAAGTGTGATTCGATCGCCGCTGCTGGTGCCGATGCGGTGGTCGGCGGCGATCTTGGTTGCCTGCTCAACATCGAGGGGCGCCTGCGTCGCCGCGGCGACGAGAAAACGCGCGTGCTGCATGTCGCCGAAGTGCTGGCCGGTGAGGTCAAGGCATGAAGGCCGGTCATTCGCAGGCGATGTTCTTTCAGTCCCGGGCGGCGGAGAAGGTGCGCAACCCGGTGTTGCAAAAGGCCCTGCAGAAAGCCAAGCCGCTGTTTTCCGGCAAGCGGGCGAAAAGCATGGCGGCGCTGCCCGACGACGGGCTGGAATTCGAGCAATTGCGCGATGCCTGCGCCGGTATCCGCGACCGGGCATTGGCCGATCTTGATGTCTGGCTGGAGATCTTCGAGGACAATGCCCGTGCCCGGGGCGCCGAGGTGTTGTGGGCGCGTGACGGCGACGAGATCTGCCAGCTGGTGATCGATGTGGCGCAGCGCCATGGCGTGCGCAAGGTGACCAAGTCGAAATCGATGCTGTCGGAAGAGGCGCAGCTGAACGAGGCGCTCGCAGCAGCGGGCATCGAGCCGGTGGAGACCGATCTCGGTGAATACATCATCCAGCTCGCTGGTGAGGCGCCGTCGCACATCATTGCGCCGGCCGTGCACAAGTCGCTGGAGGAGGTCGAGGCATTATTCGCCAAAACTCACGGTCGACCGCAGGAAGAGCGGACCTCCGCCGACATTCCGGCGCTCACCCGCGAGGCCCGTGGCGTGTTGCGCCAGCATTTCCTGTCGGCCGACATGGGCATTTCCGGGGCCAATTTCCTGATCGCCGAGAGCGGCACGGCGGCGCTGGTGACCAACGAAGGCAATGGCCGCATGGTGACGACGCTGCCGAAGCTGCATGTGGTCATCACCGGTATCGAGAAAGTGGTGCCGACGCTTGAGGATTTTGCCACGCTGATGCGCCTGCTGCCGCGCTCGGCGACCGGCCAGACCATCTCCAACTACGTCTCGCTGCTGACCGGCACGCGTAGCGAGGAAGAGGTCGAAGGGCCGACCAAAACGGTGTTCATCCTGGTCGACAACGGTCGGGCCAGCCTGGTCGGCTCGGCCTACCAGGAGATGCTGCGCTGCATTCGTTGCGGTGCCTGCATGAATCACTGCCCGGTCTATTTCTCGCTCGGCGGCCATGCCTATGGCTGGGTCTATCCCGGGCCGATGGGTTCGGTGCTGACCCCGCTCTACACCGGCATCGAGAACGCGCTCGATCTGCCCCACGCGTCGACCGGCTGCCGCCAGTGTTCGAGCGTCTGCCCGGTGCGCATTCCCTTGCCCGACCTGATGCACGGCCTGCGCGAGATCCAGCACGAGCGCGGCTTGCGTCCCTGGGGCGAGCGCCTTGGCCTGCGCGCCTGGGCGTGGCTGGCGACCCGGCCGGCGCTGTACCGCGCGCTGACGCGGCTGGCAGCGCGTTATCTGAACTGGCTGGCTGACGGCAGCGGCCGTATCCGCATTTTCGGCTTCGCACCCGGGTGGACCGCAGCACGCGATCTGCCGGTGGCTGGCAACCGGACATTTTTCGAACAATACGCAGCAAGAAAGCGAGACTGACGATGGAATTCGCACCTGAAGGCCCGATGGCCATTCCCCTCTGGATCAACGGCCGGGCCTACCTGACCGTCGGCGAGCGCTTTTTCGACGTGGTCAATCCGACGACCGGGGAAGCCCGCCACCGCGTGCCGATGTGCGGTGTTGAAGAAGCCGCCAGCGCGGTCGACGCGGCGCGCGCGGCGCAGGGCGAATGGGCTGCGATGGGCCTGGCCGCCCGCCAGCTTTGCCTGGTGCGTCTGGCCGACGGGCTGGCGCGTTATGCCGGTCATTTTGCCAAGTTGCTGATGCAGGACAGTGGTTGCGCCGAGGCCCAGGCAGATGCCGAGATTGCCGAGGCGGTGGCCGGCCTGCGGGCGATGAGCGTCGGCGAGACCGGCGTGCTGGCGCTGGTGGTCGATGCCGGACGGCCGCTGGCCGGCCTGGTGGCGGCGGCCGTGCCGGCGCTGTTGGCCGGCGCAGCGCTGATCGTCAAGCCGAGCCCGAAGGCGCCGTCGGTGGCGTTTGCGTTGTGCGAACTGGCGACCCGTTGCGAATGGCCGGCCGGTGTGCTCAACCTGGTCCATGGCGATGGTCCGGCCATCGAAGGCTTGTGCGTGGCTGGCGTCGATCGCCTGGTGTTTACCGGCGATCCGGCGCTTGGCGGGCAGGTCGGTGCGCTGGTGGCGAAGCACGGTACGCCGTTCGCGATGGCGGCCTGATGCAGCGCATTGTCTATCTGGAACGCGAATCGGTGATCGCCGATGTCCGGCGACCGGCTTTTGCTCACGAGTGGACCGAATATCCGAAAACGGCGCCAGACGAGCTGGTCGAACACCTGCGCGGGGCGACCATCGCCATCGTCAACAAGGTGCCGCTGCCGGCTGCTGCGGTCGACGCGCTGCCCGAGCTGAAAATGATTGCGGTGGCTGCGACCGGCACCAATATCGTCGATCTCGAGGCCTGCCGCCGGCGCGGCATCGTCGTCTCGAACATCCGCGGTTATGCCGAGCATACGGTGCCGGAGCATGTTTTTTCGCTGCTGCTGGCGCTGTCGCGCAACCTGTTCGCCTGGCGTGAAACGGTACAAGCCGGACGCTGGCAGCAGTCGGACCAGTTCTGCCTGTTCGACCATCCGATTCGTGACCTGCACGGCGCAACGCTCGGCGTCATCGGTTCGGGCAGCCTGGGTAACGGCGTGATCCGGCTGGCCGAGGCCTTCGGCATGCGTGTGCTGCGCGCCGAACATCGCGCTGCCGCAGTCGTCCGTCCCGGCTACACGGCGTTTGCCGAGGTGCTGGCGGCGGCTGACGCGATCAGCCTGCATTGCCCGCTGAACGACGAAACGCGTGGCCTGATCGGCGAAGCCGAATTGCGGGCGATGAAGCCGACGGCAATGCTGATCAATACCGCCCGTGGCGGCATCGTCGATGAAGCGGCGCTGATTCGGGCCTTGCGCGAAGGCTGGATCGCCGGCGCGGGGTTCGACGTGATCACCGCCGAACCGCCGCCCGCCGGTCATCCGATGGTTGATCCGGCGCTGCTGGCGCTGCCCAATTTCCTGCTGACGCCACATGTCGCCTGGGCCAGCCGGCCGGCGATGCAGGCGCTGGCCGACCAGTTGATCGACAACATCGAAGCCTTTGTTGCCGGTAACCCGAGGAATGTCGTGACATGAGCGCTCGTGAAGAAATTCTTGCCCGGGTCCGGGCTGGCGTCGGCAAGCCGGATGCCGCCGGTCGCCGGGCCCTTGCCGAAACCTGGATGCGCGCCCGCTCGCCGGGTCCGCAGCCGGTGCTGGCGGGCGATCTGCTGGCCCGATTCTGCGAAAAGGCCGTAAGCCTGGCGAGCAGTGTCGAGCGGCTGGCGGATTACGAGCAGGTGCCGGCCCACGTCGCTGCCTGGCTGGCGGCGCAGGAACTGCCGCTGAATGCCGTGACGACGCTCGACGTCGCCGGCCTGGACTGGGCCGCGGCCGGCCTGGACTGTCGCAGCGGTCCTGCGGTCGACGCCGATGCAACGGGGATTTCCGGTTGCTTCTGCGCCGTTGCTGAAACCGGCACGCTGATGCTCCTGTCCGGGACGGCTACGCCGGCTTCGGTCAGCCTGCTGCCGGAAACGCATATCGCACTGGTGCCGGCATCGCGTATCGTCGGTACCATGGAAGAGGCTTTCGCGTTGCTGCGCAGCGAGCGCGGTCAACTGCCGCGGGCCGTTAATTTCATCTCCGGGCCATCGCGCACCGGCGATATCGAGCAAACCATCGTCCTCGGCGCCCACGGGCCGTGCCGGGTGCATCTGATCGTGATCGGGGAAACAGCATGACCATCGAATTTGCCGTGCGCGGCGAGTATATCCAGCTCGACCAGCTGCTCAAGGCAACCGGTTTGTGCGACTCCGGCGGTTCGGCACACGCGGCGATCGGCGAAGGCCTGGTCAAGGTCGATGCTGCGGTCGACACGCGCAAACGGGCAAAATTGCGCCCCGGGCAGCGGGTCGAATTTGCCGGCGAAACGGTCGAACTGATCGCCGAATAAGGCCGTTCAGCACATCTTCACGACGATGTCGTGCAGGGTGTTGGCGCAGTGCGCCATGCGGTCGGCAGCGTTGGCCAGGTGGCGATAGATTTCGCGCTGCTTGAACATGTGGATGTAATTGTCGCCCTGGAACAGGTCGGCAATCGCCCGGCGGTAGGCCTTCTCGACGCGTCGCTCCGCCTTGCGCGCCGAGTCGGCGTCGTTGGCAGCGTCCTGCGGGGTTTTTGCCAGCTTGGTGAATCCCTGGACCAGGGCGTCGGCACCGAGCTTCAGGTGCATGGCCATTTCCAGGCAATGCTTGTCCGGTGCCAGACCGAGCACTTCCATTTCACTGACGGTCGTCTTGCAGTAATTGACGATTTCGTCGAGATCCATGATCGCCCGGTACAGGTCTTCGCGGTCGATCGGTGTCGAGAAGGCCTCGTTCAGCGTGTGCAGGTTGCTGATCTTCACCCGGTCGGCCTCGTGCTCGTCCTTGCGGATCTGCCGGCCGACTTCATGATCGGCCGTTTCCATGAACTCGACGAGCAGGCCGGCGGTTTTTGCCACCTGCTGGCATTGCTCGGTCAGCATGGTGAAGAAATCCGGCATTTTCGGGAAGATCCGGCCGAGCAGGCGGGCAAGGATGGATGGCGTGGCGTTTGGCTCGCTCATGGATGGCCTCCGAGGAAAAGATGGACCAGGGCGTAGGCCTGGATGGCGACCAGGGCGGCGCCGGGAATGGTGATGATCCAGGTCGTCGCGATGTCCTTCGCCTTCGCCCAGCGCACGGCGCGCGGGCGTTCCGAGGCGCCGATGCCCATGATCGAGGTGGCGACGATATGAGTGGTCGAAACCGGTGCACCGCCCAGCGACGCCGCCATGATGACCAGTGCCGACGTCAGTTGCGAACCCAGTGCATGTACCGGACGCACCCGGTAAATGGCGAAACCCAGCGTGCGCACGATGCGCCAGCCGCCGGACATGATGCCCAGCGTGATCGCCGTGGCGCAGGCGAGCATCACCCAGAACGGCACTTCAAAACTGGGAATGAAGCCGCCGAGCAGCAGCACCAGCGTCAGGATGCCCATGCTTTTCTGGGCGTCGTTGGCACCATGCGAGAAAGCCAGTCCGGCGGCGGTGAAAAACTGGGCGAAACGCAGCCGTGAATTGGCGGCCGGTGTCGCTGCGCGGAGCAGCGCGCTCATCAGCCGGTGAATCAGGAAACCAGCCCAGAAGCCGATCAGCGGTGACAGCACCAGTGCAGCAAGCACCTTGACGATACCGGTCAGATGGCCCTGGGCGAGTTCGCCAAAGCCCCAGACGACATGCTCGATGCCGACACCGACGACCACTGCCCCGATCAGCCCGCCGACCAGCGCATGCGACGACGACGATGGAATGCCGAAATACCAGGTCACGAGATTCCAGACGATGGCGCCGATCAGTCCGCACAGCAGTATCGACAGCGAGAGCACCGGCGCCACTCCGTCGAGCATGACGAATTTGCCGATGGTGTTGGCCACCGCCGTGCCGCCGAGCAGCGGGCCGAGAAACTCGAAAACGCCGACGATGATGACTGCTTGCACCGGCGTCATTGCCCGTGAGGCAATGACCGTGGCGACGATGTTGGCGGCGTCGTGGAAGCCGTTGGTGTAGTCGAAAATGAGCACGACCACGACGGTCATCAAGGCCAGCAGGAACAGGGTATCCATGCGCTTTGCCCGCGGGCGGGCCCCCTCCGGATCGTTATATTGCGTTTTTTTCCAGTATAGCGCGCACCCTGTCGGTGCTGTTGCTGGCGTAAAATCAGCAAACACTAATAATCAATCGATCCTCCCGAGAACAGTCATGTCCTACCCCCGTTTTTCCGATATTTCCCGCGGCTTTGCCCCGGGCTGGTTCGCTGCCGTCATGGGCACCGGCGTCCTGGCGATGAGTACGCAGAGCCTGGCCGCCTACTGGTCGCCACTGGCCGGGCCGGCGCTGGTGCTGCACTGGTTCAACGTGCTGTTGTTCCTGCTGCTGGCTGTGCCCTGGCTGACCCGCTGGCTCCGTTTCCGGCCGGCAGTGATGCAGACACTGATGCATCCGGTGCAGGCCAGCTTCTATCCGACCTTTTCCATCGCGCTGCTGGTGCTGGCCGCGCAATGGCTGTTATTCACTCCGTATGTCGGCATCGCCAAGATTTTCTGGTGGCTGGGTGTTGTCCTGCATTTCGCCTTCAGCTTTGTCGTGCTGTTCTTCATGTTCCGCGGCGAGCATGTTGCGGTCGACCATGTCACGCCGGCAAAATTCATCCCGGCCGTCGGCCTGGTGGTCATGCCGCTGGCGGGCGGGCCACTGCTGCAGCACATGGACGGCGCCGTTCGCGAATGGGCGCTGACGCTCAATGTCATCGGCCTGGGGGCCGGGTCAATGATGTATCTGGGCCTGCTCGGCATGACCCTGCAGCGCAAATACCTGCACAAGCCGGCGCAGGGCATCCTGACGCCGACGGTATGGATTCACCTGGCGCCGATCGGCGTCATTCCGCTGAGCCTGATGAACGTGGTCGAGCAATTGCCGTTTCCGCTGATGCGCGAGGTGGCGACGGTGCTGATGCTCCTCGTCTGGGGCTTCGGTGTCTGGTGGCTGGTCATGGCCAGCCTGCTTACCCTGTCGGCGCGGGCGGCCGGCCAATTGCCATTCGCGCTGTCCTGGTGGGGTTTCACCTTCCCGCTGGGGGCCTTTGCCGCGGAAAGCCTGCGGCTGCACAAGCTGCTTGGCTGGAGCAGCATCCTCAGCATCGGCATCGCCGCCTGGTTGCTGCTCTGTCTCTTCTGGTCGGTCACGCTGTGGCGCACGGCGCGCGGCGTGGCCAGCGGCACGATTTTCCAGCCGCATCCCTGATGGCGACTGAATTCCTGCTGGTGCCGGTAGTGGCGTGGTGGCTGCTGAATCGTGCCATCCGTTTCGGTCTGTGCGCTGAACGCCTGCCCAGCGCACAGGAGCCTGACGGGTTGCCATGGCAGATGGCGCGCGTGCCGACCCGCAACGGCAAGCACTTGTCCGGCTGGTTCATCCCGGCTGCCCGGCCGGGACCGGGACCGGCACTGGTGCTGATGCACGGCTGGGGCGGCAACGCCCAGACCATGCTGCCGCTTGCCGGCCCGCTGCACGCCGCGGGGTATGCCTTGTTGCTGCTCGACGCGCGTTGCCATGGCGGCAGCGACGAGGACAGCTTTGCTTCGCTGCCGCGCTTTGCCGAGGATATCGAGGCCGGCCTGGCATGGCTCGAGCAACGCCCGGAAATCGATCCGGCGCGGCTGGGGCTCGTCGGTCATTCGGTCGGTGCCGGTGCCGCCCTGCTCGTGGCCAGCCGGCGCCCTGGTCTGGGGGCGGTCGTCAGTCTTGCTGCCTTTGCCCATCCGGCGACGATGATGCGCCGCTGGCTGGCGTCGATGCACATTCCCTACTGGCCGCTGGGCGCTTACGTGCTGGCCTACGTGCAACGCGTGATTGGTCACCGGTTTGACGACATCGCGCCGTGCAACACCATCCGCCAGTTGTCATGCCCGGTATTGCTGGTGCATGGCCTGTCCGATACCACCGTTCCCGCGGCCGAAGCCCGGCAGATTCTCGCCGCTGCTTGCCATGACGGTGTCGAGTTGCTGGAAGTGGCGGGTACCCACGACGACTTCGGCGACATCGAAAGCCACCTGCCGCAACTCCGCGATTTTCTCGACCGGGCATTTGGCCGGCGGTAGACGAAAAAAAGGCGGGAGACCAGCTCCCGCCCAAGCGGAGTCTGCCCTGTTTGGCGTCAGGGCAGGAGGAAAGAGGCTTTCTCCCGCAGGGTGATGTCCGGATTGCCCTCGGCGGTGATGGTGAAGTGGATCGGGTTGGAACCGCGCTTGCCGGAATCCGGCGGTGCGGCGACCACAACATTAAACGAGGTCAGGCCGGCAGCGGCTGCATCGACCGCGCTGTCGCCGGTAATTTTTGCGCCTTCCAGGCCGTCGACCGTGATCATGTAGCGTTGTGGCTGTTCGGTCGTGTTCATGATCTGCAGCATGAATACGTTCTCGATGCTGCCGTCGTCGGCTTCGCGGGCCAGCGTCGAGCGGTCACGGATGATGTCCACCTTCAGCGGGATGCGGTGAGCCAGGAACCAGCCGGCAATGATCGTGATCACGATGAGGATCGCGGTGTAGACCAGCACGCGGGGGCGGATCATGTGGTTGAGGATTTCGGCCTTGCTCTGTTGCTTGGCCATCGCGTTCTCGGTCGAGTAACGCACCAGGCCGCGCGGCAGGCCGACCTTGTCCATGACCTGATCGCAGATGTCGACACAGGCGGCACAGCCGATGCATTCGTACTGCAGACCGTTGCGGATGTCGATGCCAGTCGGGCAGACGACCACGCACTGATTACAATCGACGCAGTCGCCAAGCTGGCTGGTGTCGGTGTCTTTCTTGCGCGGACTGCGCGGTTCGCCGCGTTGCGGATCGTAGGTGATGATCAGCGTGTCCGGGTCGAACATTACGCTCTGGAAACGGGCGTACGGGCACATGTATTTGCACACCTGTTCGCGCATGAAGCCGGCGAAGAGCATGGCGAAGCCAGCGTAAACAAAGATCCAGAAGGTTTCCCAGGGGCCCAGGGAATTGGTCAGGACGTTGTTGATCAGCTCGTCGACCGGCGTGAAATAGCCGACCAGCGTAAATCCGGTCCACAAGGCGAGGATGCCCCAGAGCAGGAATTTGGTGGTCTTGATGCGCAACTTGCGCGCATCCAGCGGCGCCTTGTCCAGTTTCATCCGGGCATTGCGGTCACCTTCCACCCAGTTTTCGATCCACATGAAAACCTGCGTGTAGACCGTCTGCGGACAGGCGTAGCCGCAGAACAACCGGCCGGCAACTGCGGTGACGAGGAACAGCGCATAGGCCGAAATGATCAGCAGGATGGCCAGGTAAATGACATCCTGCGGCCAGAAAACCAGACCGAAAATGTAGAACTTGCGTTCGACCAGATGGAACAGCAAGGCCTGGCGACCGTTCCATTCCAGCCACAGGCCGCCGTAAAAGGCGAGCTGCGTGATGATGACCAGGATGATCCGCCAGTTGTCAAAGTAGCCGCGCACGCCTTTGGCGTAGATTTTCTTGCGCTTTTCGTAAAGGGATACTTCGGCAGGTTCGTTCTGCTTGTTCTTGCTATCCGCTTGGTTCATTGTTTTTCTGCATCCTCAATTGTTCAGGTCGGAAACCGGGGCGGCTGGCACCTTGGCCGGCTGGCTGCATGAAGCAAGCCTGCGGGGCGAACTAAGGGGGAAATGCGACCAGTCAGCCTGACGTGCCAGCAGCTCAAGTTTCAAGGAAAGCGCGCTGAGCTGCAGAAGTGTATCCCCGGTTTCCTGACTATCTATTAACAAGTTGCGTGCCAGCCTATGGCTTTAGGCATGGTCCAATAAAATCATTGGCTTACAGATGGTATGTCGTTCCGTCTTCCCCGCTGTCGGATTTGCGTGTCAGAATCGGCAGCATTGAATGACTGGAGTGTCAATTTTGACATCGCATTTCCTGAGTGAGCTTATCTCTTTTCTCGATGGTTTACCCGAGCCGCGTATCGTGATGAGTGCCGATTACCGGATCATTGCGGCCAACGCAGCCTATACCCGCGAGTTCGGGGGCGGGCGGGAAATCGCCGGGCGGAATTGCTACGAAGTTTCTCACCATTTCAATGTGCCCTGTGATCAGGCTGGCGAATCCTGTCCGTTGAAACTGAGCCTTGAAGGTGGCGAGCCGCAGCGCGTGCTGCATCTGCATCACACGCCGCGCGGCGAAGAGCACGTAGCGGTAGAAACCACGCCGATTCGTGATGAAAGCGGGGAGATTGCGTATTTCGTCGAAACCATGCGCATTGTTCGCCAGGCCAGCAGTCGCGCTGCCGCGAAGGGGCTGGTTGGTCGCTCGCCGGCATTTGTCGGCATGCTGGAGAAAATGATGCGGGTCGCCCCTTCCGGCGCAGCCGTGCTGTTATTGGGCGAGACTGGTACGGGCAAGGAACTGGTGGCGCACGCGATTCACGAAGCCAGCGCACGGGAAGACGGGCCTTTTGTTGCGGTCGACTGTGCCGGGATGACGGAAACCCTGTTCGAGGCCGAACTGTTCGGTTACGAAAAAGGTGCTTTTACCGGTGCGACGCATCGCAAGCAGGGGCTGGTCGAAGCGGCATCCGGCGGCACATTGTTTCTGGATGAAATCGGTGAATTGCCTTTGTCGCAGCAAGTGAAGCTGCTGCGTCTGCTTGAAACCGGCACCTATCGGCGTGTTGGCGGACTGGACTGGCTGCCGGCTGATTTTCGCCTGATTACAGCCACTCATCGGGACCTGGCGGCGATGGTGCAGGCCGAAACCTTCCGTAGAGACCTGTATTTCCGCATCAATACCTTTCCCATCAGAACACCTGCCCTGCACGAGCGCAGTGCCGATATTCCGTTGCTCGCGGCCTCGCTGCTGGAGCGTGTCGATCGCAAGCCGGGGCGCCGCTTCACCGCGGCAGCGCAACTCTGGCTATCGAATCAACGCTTCAGCGGCAATATTCGTGAACTGCGTAACCTGATCGAGCGGGCATCGCTTTTTGCTGATGGTGACAGTATTGACGTGGTCCACCTGGTTGAAATGGGGGACGAGCCAGTGCCAGTAACGGTGCTCAAAGAGCCGGGGTTTTTTATTGATCGGATCGTCAGCCTCGAACATCTGGAGAAAACCTATTTGGACTGGGTCCGAAAGGTCCATCAAGGTGATGTAGATGAACTTGCCCGACAACTGGGAATCAGCACGCGAACCTTCTATCGCAAGCAGGAAAAATTGCACTGAATCCGATGGATTGCTTGAGAGACGGGAATGATATTGGTATCGTTTGGTTGGTTTTTCATTCATATTGAAAGGGTTTTTTTTACCAAGCCTTACAATTTGGCGTGATTGTTAACCTAGAATTAGCTGAAACAGTTTGTCCCCAATAGAAGTGCTGTGTATGAAAGTGGGTTGCGGTGCTTTTACTACATGGTCAATGTCGGTTCTTTGCGAGTGAAAACATGAAAATCAGAACTATCCCCCTTCTTCTGGCGGTATCGGTCTTTCCTGTAATGGGCCAGGCCCAAAACCAAGCAAGCCCGGAAATCCAGCAGGCCTTGCGCCAGATCGCGCAGCAGGCGGTGCTGAATAGTCCGGAAGTGACCACCAAGTGGCGCAATTACAAGGCTGCTGACGAGGAAATTGGTGTGGCGCGCGGGGGGTATCTGCCGCGCGTTGATCTGACCGCAGGTGCCGGTCGCGAAAGTCTCAAGACCGATACGCCGAAAAGCGACAATGATTACACCCGGCGCGGGTATGCGTTGACCCTTAACCAGATGGTTTTTGATGGTTTTGCGACGCGGAGTGAAGTTCGCAAACTGGACAAGGCACGTTTGGTTCGCTACTACGAACTGCTTGAGGCATCAGAAAACGTGGCGCTGGAGGCCAGTAGAGCTTATATCGATGTGCTGCGTTATCGCCACTTGGTTGAGCTCGCTGAAGATAACTATATTCGCCACAAAGCTACCCATGAGCAGTTGCAGGCTCGTACGGCGTCTGGCGTAGGTCGCCGCGTCGATCTGGAGCAGGCTGGTAGCCGTCTCGCGCTGGCTGAAGTCAATCTGACCACCGAGATGGCTAATCTGCATGATGTGTCGGCACGTTACCAGCGTCTCGTAGGTAACACGCCCCCGGGAGTCATTGTTCCCCAGCAATTGGTGGGAAGTGCCCTGCCGGCCAGCCCGAAGGAGGCTTTGGAAACCCTTCATCGTCGCAATCCGACATTGCATGCAGCTATCGAGAATATTGAAGCAGCACAGCATGACATCGATAGCCGTCGTGCGGCTTACTCGCCCCGCGTGGATTTGCGAGCCCGGACTGAAACGACCGAGAAGTACCAGGGAGCTCGTGGTGACCGTGACTACAATGTTGCGGAAGTCGTGGTTAGCTGGAATTTGTTCAATGGAGGTTCTGATCGTGCGCGCGAACGTCAGTACGTTGAACGCAAGCACCTAGCCATTGAAATGCGTGAGAAGGCTTGCCGTGATACCCGCCAGACGCTGTTGATTGCATACAACGATGTGCAACGGTTACGCGAACAGTCGACTCACTTGGCGACCCAGGTTGCTTTGCTGCAAAAGACACGGGATGCTTATCGTGACCAGTTCAACGTTGGTCAGCGTACGCTGCTCGACTTGCTGGATACCGAGAACGAATTGCTGTCGGCGCGTCGTGCGTCAGCGAATGCCGAGACGGATCTGACGCTGGCTTATCTGCGTACTTACGCCGGCATGGGCACCTTGCTTGAGTTCATGGGCCTGCAAAAACTCGAAACGCATACCCCGGCAGCAGGCGAACTGGCTGAGCTTGATGCTTCTTCCCTGTGTCCGGCTGATCCGGTTGCCTTTGATGCCTCGTCGCGCGATATGCTTAACGCCAAGGCCAAGGAGATGATGGTTGCGCCGCGTTCGCCAGTGCCGTTGCCAGTTGTGTCGCAAGGGGCTGAAGCGGATATCGAAGCGCAGGTGAAGTCTTGGGCAGAAGCTTGGTCGGCAAAGGATTACTCCGCTTACACGGGTTTCTATGCTGCGACCTTTACCCCTGACGCAGGTTTGTCTCGCGAGGACTGGGATCAGTTGCGTCGGGTCCGGATTACGCCACGTGAGCGGATCTCGGTGACAGTCGAGGAACTGAATGTGCGTATGGATGGTGAAGAGCGTGCATTTGCCGAATTCCAGCAGGTCTATCGGTCCAATGTGTTCAACGACCGAGTACTGAAGCGCCTGGAAATGATCAAGGTCAATGGCAAGTGGTTGATCAATCGCGAAAGCTCAACGCCTTGCGTTGGCAACACAGTTGGCGGGTGCAAGGGCTTGGCTCGCTGAAGTCTGCTGATCCAAGAGGAGCCAGAGAGCTCCTCTTCTTCGGCTGATGTTAAGAGGGGCATAAAAACGGCGCATGAGCGCCGTTTTTATGCCCCTCTTGTTTGTTGGCTAGGTGGCGTCGACGCTGGATACAAAAACGTAACCCTGTGAACGCAGGGTTTTGATGAAACTGCTGCCATCCGGCTGAGTGCCTAGAATTCGTCGGATCTGACTGACATGAACGTCAATGATTCGGTCGTATGGGACGTATTCTCTTTTCAGGACGCGCGACAGCTTTTCGCGTGAGAGTGGCTCGAAAGGGTGTTCGAGAAAAGCAATCAGCAACGCAAACCCGGAGACGCCGATGGACACAGGGGAGCCATCTCTGTTCAGCAACTCGCGCGATGCGGTGTCCAGCGTCCAGTGCCCAAAGCGCAGGCGCCTGAATTCTGTCTTGCCAGCCGTATGACTATTCCGCAACTGACTGCGCCGAAGAAGGCTGCGGGTACGCGCCAGTAGTTCGCGCATGTTGCAGGGCTTTGGCAAGAAGTCATCAGCGCCGATTTCTATGCCGATAATGCGTTCGATTTCATCCGAGCGTGTCGAGTGAATAAGTACCGGGACTTCCGATTGCTGACGCAGTTGGCGCAACAGTTCCAGCCCATCCGCATCGGGTAGGCTAAGGTCCAGAATGATTACATCGGGTTTGTGTGCCAGAAGCTGCCACATGGCAGCTCCGTTTTCAGCGAAAATGCTTGAAATGCCTGCGCTGGCGAGTGTTTCACCCAACACGTGGCGTGTTCCAGGGTCATCTTCAACGATCAATGCAGTCTGGGTCATGGGTTGGACAATAATGCTTAATGGAATCGATTGTAATGCATTGTAAAAGGAAGTGCGTGGACATGCGCATGATGATGCTTGGTTGCGCATTGTCGGGAAAACGGAGGGTTTTACCAATCTTCAACCATGAGTTTCTCTGGTAGCGGGACAATGTTGCTATTTCAATGATTGATGGTGAGAACCTCATGATGCTTATACCTCAAAAACTTGACGGATTTGACGTCGAGGATGCCGTGGCGCGTATGCTGGACCGCCCGGAGCTCTGGTGGCAGGCAGTTGGGTTCTTCGTTCTCCATTTCTCTGACTGGAAGTCCGGTTGGCGAGGATGTGTTGGCGATGACATCGCAGAGCGCAAGCAGGTTCATGCCGTTCGAAGCGCGGCCGCCAATGTCGGCGCAAAGTCCTTGGCCGATTGTGCAGAGCGTATCGAGAGACTGTTGTTGCAACGGTTGGCCGGGAAGGAGGAGAGAATTCCGGACGTTTGGCGCGACGATCTAGAAACCGCGTTCGATTTGGCTTGGGGAGGGGCTGCGCAAGCGTGGGAGAACGCCGGTTGCGATTTGCCGGATGTGCCGTGATCGATTCGCATGCGCCCGCAACGCTTAGCCAGCATTTGACGCGAGTCAACCTCAAGGTTCTCCTGCCGGCTTTTCTGGTTTTAGCCCTGCTGATTCTGATGACCGCTGGCTGGGTTGATTTACGCGATCGTGTTGATGAGAGCAAAGGACGTTTGGCGGTGCTTGAAGATATGCTGGCCAGCAGCTTGTTGCAGGAAGGCCAGGCCGGGGCTGAGGCATTGCATGGTCTCGTGCATGTGCAGCACGATTTACGTTTGCTGGCACTGTATCGAAACGATAGCAGCCTGTTTTTTGAATATCGACGCCCCGGTGTAGAGGCGCTCAGTGTGCGCTTGCAAGAGGGGGTGGCGGGGTATCGGGTCGCCTGGAACCGTATTGACTTTATCGGTCGGGTCGCCAAATCTGATACTCCTGCAGGCTGGGTAGTCGTCAGTATTGATCTGGCACCCTTGCATAGACGCATGCTTGGTTATGCCATATTGATCCTGCTTGAGTTCGGTTTGGTGTTATGGATAATCCTGCGGTTGCAGGCTGCTCAGGTTGAGCGTTCTATGCGACCTTTAAGTCTGCTGAACGAAAGCATGGCCGAAATCTCCCTGGGGCGACTTGATACGCGCGCTGCGCATGCGGACATTGCCGAGTTTGATCGTCTGAGCGAGGGCTTCAACCAGATGGTTGCCCAGATACGCGAACGCGATCACTGGCTGGCATCACATCTCGGCAACCTGGAGCAGATCGTCGAGCAACGGACCCGCGAGTTGCGTCAGGCAAAAGAGGTTGCGGAGGCGGGGAGCCAGGCGAAGAGTGAGTTTCTGGCCACCATGAGCCACGAAATCCGGACGCCGATGAATGGCGTGCTAGGGATGACCGAGTTGTTGCTGAATACCGAACTTGCACCGACCCAGCGACAGTTTGTCGAGGCCGTGGATCGTTCGGGCCGCCATCTGCTGGCGATCATCAATGACGTGCTCGATTTTTCCAAAATCGAGGCGGGGCATTTCGATTTGGAGGAGGATGATTTCGATCTTGGCAGGCTTCTGGAAGAGGCGGTCGAGTTGTTTTCCCAGCCGGCGAACAAGAAGGGACTGGCGCTGATGATCGAGTTGCCGGTCGGCAGCAGCCTGCGTATTCGGGGTGACGCCTTGCGCCTGCGTCAGGTTGTTGCCAATTTGCTGAACAATGCGGTCAAGTTTACTGATCAGGGCGAAATCGTGCTGCGCCTGCGGCTGATGCCAGCTGAACCGGGACGCTTGGCGTTCGTGCTGGAGGTTCGGGATAGTGGTATCGGTATTCCACACGATGCCCAGGAGCGGATTTTCGAACATTTTGCCCAGGCCGATGGGTCGACGACCCGACGTTTCGGCGGTACTGGACTGGGACTCGCCATATGTCGTCGTCTGGTTGATATGATGGGGGGGCAAATAGCGGTTGATAGCCAGCCCGGCTATGGGTCATGTTTTACCGTCTCGTTATCTCTGCCCCTTGCCGAGTCGTCGCCTCTTGCTTTGCCAGGAGGGGGAACCCAGATGACGATGCGTAGGGTAGACCTTTCGCTAGAAGAGCAGGACTCGTCGGTGCCGCGTTTGCGCGGACGGGTCCTGCTTGCCGAAGACAACGAGAGCAACCAGATCGTGGCCAGAACGCATCTTGAACGTTTCGGGCTGCAGGTACTGGTTGTCAACAATGGTCAACAGGCACTCGACCTGTTGGCTCAGGAGTCATTTGACCTGGTCCTGATGGATTGCCAGATGCCGGTCCTCGATGGTTTTACCGCCTGTGCTGCGCTGCGCCAGAGAGAGGCGGAAAGTGGCGTGCCGCATCTTCCGGTGGTGGCTTTGACGGCCAATGCCATGCGCGATGATCGCGAGCGTTGCCTGGCGGCGGGGATGGACGACTACCTGGCCAAGCCATATCGCGGCGAGGAAATCCTGGCTGTTCTCGAGCGCTGGCTACCGCGCGAGCGACGCAAGCCGCCAGCACTTGCCTCTGGCAGTGCGGCGCAGGGTTTGCCACCCAATCATCCGGTTGACCCCAGTGCCTTCGAACAATTGCGCACATTGGCGCCAAGTGGGGCAAATGCCCTGATTCGCCAGTTGATCGAGGCTTATCTGCGAGGTGGTGAAAAGCTCTGGCATGATTTCGAGGAGGCGTTGACGGCAGGAGATTCGCCCGCCATGGCTGCTGCCTGTCATACCCTCAAGTCGAGCAGCTACAACGTCGGAGCGGTGCGTCTTGCGGGTCTGTGCAGGGAAATCGAGGGCCTGTGCCGCGACTGCAGGCCAGAAGAGGTGCTGGCGCTGCATCCGGGCTTGCAGGCGGAATGGCGTGCCGTACAGGATGTCCTGTCGACGATGCTGGAAAAGGAACTGACATGACTCAGCGCAGCTTACGGGTTCTGGCCGCGGATGACGATCCAACGATGGCGCTGTTGCTGAAGACGGTGCTTTCTGCGCCGCAGTTCCAGCTGGTAATGGTTGATGATGGTCAGGCCGCTCTGGATGCCTGTGCCACGCCAGGGGCTTTCGATATCGTTCTGCTCGATGTCGAAATGCCTTTGCTCGATGGATTGCAGGTCGCAACCCAGCTTCGTCAGCGCGAGGGAGGCGGCTTGCCGATCGTTTTGCTGACCGGGCGCGAGGACCGGCTATTTCTCGACGCACGGGCCGCCCTGGCAGCGCATCATTTGCCCAAACCGGTTGATTGGACAGGGCTGCCGGCTTTCCTGCGGGGATTGGTGGACTGAAGCGGCTGTTGCTGCGCGCGACGGCAGACTCGGGTTAGACTCCGGCCTGAAGTACTTTGATTAATGTCTGAATGGAGGAGGGGAAAAATGAAAAAGACAATTTCTGCAATGCTTGCCGGCCTGTTGGTCGCGGTGCCGGCAATGGCGTCGGAAGATCTGGCCAAAGCAAAGAACTGCCTGACCTGCCACGCGCCCGAGAAAAAGATTGTCGGGCCGAGTTACAAGGATATTACGGCCAAGCGTGCCGGCGAAAAGGGTGCGGAGGCTGCGCTCGCTGCCAAGATCAAGAACGGCAGCAAGGATGAATGGGGCAAGGTGCCGATGCCGCCGAATGCCGTCAGTGATGCCGAGGCCGCAACCCTGGCCAAGTGGGTTCTGTCGTTCAAGTAACACCTTCATTGCATCAGGAAGGCGCCCGTAGAGGCGCCTGAAAGAACAACAACCGGAGACTGACATGGGGCCGTTGACTCCCGAACAGCGTCGACGGCGCTGGATGGCGCTGGCCATCGTTGCGCTGGCGTACATCCTTTCGTTTTTCCAGCGCTTCGCGCCGGCCGGCATTGCCCAGGACCTGGCGGCGGCCTTCCAGACATCGGCGGCTTCGCTTGGCGTGCTGGCGGCGACCTATTTCTACATCTATACGCTGATGCAGATCCCGACCGGGATTCTTGCCGATACCCTCGGGCCGCGGCGGATACTGGCCCTGGGTGGGATCATCGGCGGCCTCGGCAGCCTGCTGTTCGGCTTTGCCCCTACCCTCGATCTGGCGCTGGTTGGCCGGACGCTGGTCGGGTTGGGGGTTTCGGTCACTTTCATTGCGATGCTCAAGCTGGTGGCGGTGTGGTTCGAGGAGAACCGTTTTGCGACCATCGTCGGCATCTGCATGCTGGTTGGTAACCTTGGTTCGGTGCTGGCCGGTGCGCCACTGTCGGCGATGGCCCAGGCAACTGGCTGGCGTGGTGTGTTCATCGGCGTCGGCGTAATCTCGCTGGCGCTTGGCGTGCTGTGCTGGCTGATCGTCCGCGATGCGCCGACCGCGACCGGCGAGGCAGTCCGCCCGCGTTTTGACCGGACGGTGGTGCTCTCAAGCTTGCTGGCTGTGATCCGCAACCGTGCCACCTGGCCGGCGGCATTGGTCAATACCGGGATGTCCGGCTCCTTCTTCACCTTTGCCGGATTGTGGGCGACGCCCTACCTGATGCAGGTGCATGGCATGGAGCGCTCAACTGCCGCCAATCATCTTTCGCTGTGGTTCGGCGGCTTCGCCGTCGGTTGCCTGTTCATCGGCGGCCTGTCCGACCGGCTCGGCCGGCGCAAGCCGGTGATGATCGCCGTCTCGCATGTCTATGTCGCGATCTGGCTGCTCCTGCTGTCCTGTGTGACGATGCCGCTCAGCCTGTCCTACCTGCTTTTTGCCCTGCTTGGCCTGTCGACCGCAGGATTCAGCCTGACCTGGGCTTGTGCCAAGGAGGTCAATCCGCCGTTGCTGTCCGGCATGTCGACCAGCGTTGCCAACATGGGTGGATTCCTCTGCGCCGCGATCATGCAGCCGGTCGTCGGCTGGCTCATGGATCTTGGCTGGCATGGCGAGATGGTTGGCGGAGCCAGAGTTTACGACGTGGGCACCTGGCAGAACGGGGTGCTTGCCGTGACGCTGTGTGCAGCGCTCGGTGCGGCAGCCGGCTGGCGTATCCGCGAGACACGCTGTCGCAATATCTGGCAGGCGGCCTGATATTTATTTTGCGCATGGCATGAAGTCGTAGAATCAGCCTTCTGCCTTGCTACGGGTGTGTGAATTAGCGTATGCTTATATTCATGAAATCCATTGCGCGCTCCCTGATTTTTGCCCTTGCTCTGGCGTCGACCGCAATCATGGCGGCTGACCCCTTGCCGGTCATTACCGTCAAACTGCATCCGGTCGACCTGACTTTCCCGGCGGAGTCCGTCGTCGAGGCCGTGCAACAGACGACGATCGGTGCCCAGGTCGCCGGCCGGGTGCTGGAAGTGCGCGCCGACGCCGGCCAGCGGGTGAGCAAGGGCGACCTCCTGATGCGCATCGATGCGCGCGAGGCGAGCGAAGCCGCCCGGGCTGCCGACGCCCAGTACAACGTGGCGAAACTCAATTACGAGCGGCACCAGCAGTTGAAGGCGCAGAAGTTTGTCAGCCAGGCCGCGCTCGACAAGGCCAAGGCCGATTTCGACGCGGCTGCTGCCAATCGCGGTGCCGCCGGTGCCAGCCAGAGCCACGCCACCATCGTCGCGCCGATGGCCGGCATCGTTGCCCGGCGTCACGCCGAAGCCGGCGACATGGCCATGCCGGGAACGCCGCTGTTCACCATCTACCAGCCGGGCAGCCTGCGCGTTACTGCCAGCGTGCCGCAGTATCGTCTGGCGGCGATGCGCGGTGTGACGACGGCCCGCGTCGAGTTTCCCGAACTCGGCAAGTGGGTCGAGGCGACCGCCGTCCAGGTGTTGCCGACGGCTGACGCGGCGACCCACGTTTCCCAGGTCCGCGTGACCCTGCCGGCGTTGCCGGAAGCCACGCCCGGCATGTTTGCCCGCGTCCATTTCGTCACCGGTCGCGCTGACAAGCTGACCGTGCCAGCCAGCGCCGTGTTGCGCCGCGGCGAGGTCGCCGCCGTTTATGTGCAATTGCCGGACAATCGTCTCAGCCTGCGCCAGTTACGCCTGGGCGAGGCTGTCGGCCAGGGCGAGATCGAGGTGCTGGCCGGGCTGGCTGCGGGCGACAAGGTGGTCACCGATCCGGTCAAGGCGGCCATCCAGATCCAGTCGGGCAAGTAGGCCATGGCTGCTGAAAAAACCTCGCTCGGCATTTCCGGGCGCATAGCCGCCGCCTTCCAGGATTCGCGCATTACGCCGCTGCTGGCACTGGTGGCCTTCCTGTTGGGTGTTTTCGCGACGCTGGTCACGCCGCGTGAGGAAGAGCCGCAGATCGACGTGACCATGGCCGACGTGCTGGTCGCCTGGCCGGGCGCTTCGGCCAAGGATGTCGAGAATCTGGTGGCGACGCCGGGCGAGCAGGTGCTGTCAAGGATGCACGGCGTCGAGCACGTCTATTCGATGTCGCGCCCGGGCATGGCGGTGATCACCGTGCAGTTCGAGGTCGGCGTCAAATACAACGACGCGGTGCTGCGCCTGCACGATACGGTGATGGCGCACCGCGACTGGCTGCCGGCCAATCTCGGCGTGCGCGAGCCGGTGATCAAGCCGCGCGGCATCGACGATGTGCCCATCGTCGCGCTGACCTTCCACACCGCCGACCCGGCGCGTTCGGCTTATGAACTGCAGCAGGTGGCGCGTGCGGTCGAGATTGAACTGAAACGGATCAAGGGCACGCGCGACATTTCGACGCTTGGCGGGCCGGACCACGCCGTGCGCGTGCTGCTCGACGCCGAACGGATGAACGCTTTCGGCGTCACGCCGCAGGACATCGCCGGCGCGCTGACCGTTTCGAACGCGCTGCAGACTTCCGGCAGCCTGGTCTCCGGCAATCGCGAAATTCTCGTGCAGACCGGGACTTACCTCGAGTCGGCGGCGGATGTGAAGCGTCTGGTCGTCGCCGTCCGCGAGCGGAAACCGATCTACCTGAGCGACGTTGCCAGCGTCGAGGACGGTCCCGACCAGCCGCAGCGCTACGCCTGGTTCGGGACCAAGGACGGTGAATTCCCGGCGGTCACCATCCAGATTTCCAAGCAGCCCGGCGTCAATGCCGCCGATGTCGCGAATGCTGCGGTCGACCGTATCGACAGCCTGAAAAACGTCGTCATTCCCGACGGCGTAGAAGTTACGGTCACCCGCAACTACGGCGAGACTGCCACCGAGAAGGCGCAGAAGCTGATCGGCAAGCTGGTCTTCGCCACCGCCTTCGTCGTGTTGCTGGTTTTCTTCGCGCTGGGCAAGCGCGAAGCGGTGATCGTCGGCATCGCCGTGACGCTGACGCTGGCGGCGACGCTGTTCGCCTCCTGGGCCTGGGGCTTCACGCTCAACCGGGTGTCGCTGTTCGCGCTGATCTTCTCGATCGGCATCCTGGTCGATGACGCCATTGTGGTGGTTGAAAACATTCACCGCTGGCAGGCCCTGTATCCGGAAAAGACCCTGCTCGAAATCATTCCCGGCGCGGTCGATGAAGTCGGCGGGCCGACCATCCTGGCGACGCTGACCGTCATCGCCGCGCTGCTGCCGATGGCCTTCGTCTCCGGGCTGATGGGGCCGTACATGAGCCCGATCCCGATCAACTCGTCGATGGGCATGGCCATTTCGCTGGCCATCGCCTTCGTCGTCACGCCCTGGCTGGCGGTGCGGCTGATGAAATCGCACGGCGCCGGTCATGGCGCGGCACCGGTGTCGAAACTGGATGCCCGGCTCGACCGCAGCTTCCGCAAGCTGCTGACGCCCTTCCTCGATCCGCTCAAGGGCGCCGCCGCGCGCTTGAAGCTGTCCATTGTCGTCGTCCTGCTGATCCTCGGTTCGGTGTCGCTGGCCTATTTCCAGCTGGTCGTGCTGAAGATGCTGCCGTTCGACAACAAGAGTGAATTCCAGATCATTGTCGACATGCCGGTCGGCACCCCGGTTGAGGAAACGGCGCGGGTGCTGCAGGAAATCGGCGCCGAAGTAGCCAAAGTCGAGGAAGTCACCAATTACCAGGCCTATGCCGGCACTGCCAGCCCGATCAATTTCAACGGCCTGGTCCGTCAGTATTACCTGCGGTCGACGCCGGAAAAGGGTGATATCCAGGTCAATCTGGTCGACAAGGCGGAGCGTTCGCGACAGAGCCATGAGATTGCCGCTGGCGTGCGGGCGGCGGTGGAGGCGGTAGGGAAACGCAACGGCGGCGTCGCCAAGGTCGTCGAAGTGCCGCCGGGGCCGCCGGTGATGTCGCCGATCGTCGCCGAGATTTACGGCCCCGACTACGCCGGCCAGATCGCCGTCGGCCGGCAGGTGCGCCAGGCATTTACGGAAACCGACGACATCGTCGCCATTGACGACTATATCGATGCTGATTCGCGCAAATTCGTGTTGCACGTGCTGCAGAGCAAGGCCGCGCAACTGGGCGTGGCGCAGAGCGACATCGTCGAGGTGGTCGGCATGGGCCTGGCCGGTATGGACGTAACGCCGGTACGCAACGCCGATTCGAAATTCGCCGTGCCGGTGCGCGTGGTGCTGCCGGCCGAGCAGAAATCGACGCTCGACGCCCTGCTCAAACTGCGTGTGCGCTCACGCGACGGGCAACTGGTGCCGGTCTCGGAACTGGTCGAAGTGCGCGACACGACCCGCGAGAAGACCATCTACCACAAGGACTTGCTGCCGGTCGTCTACGTCGTCGGCGACATGGGCGGCGAGCTTGATTCGCCGCTGTACGGCATGTTCGATATTCGCAGCAAAATCAACGGCATGGCACTCAAGGAAGGCGGCACCCTCGGCGAATGGTTCATCCGCCAGCCGACCGATCCCTACGCCGGCTACAGCGTCAAATGGGATGGCGAATGGCAGGTCACCTACGAGACTTTCCGCGACATGGGCCTGGCCTACGCGGTCGGCCTGATCCTGATCTACCTGCTGGTCGTCGCCCATTTCGGCAGCTATCTCGTGCCGCTGATCATCATGGCCCCGATCCCGCTGACCATCATCGGCGTGATGCCCGGCCACGCGCTGTTCGGCGCCCAATTCACCGCCACCTCGATGATCGGCATGATCGCGCTGGCCGGCATCATCGTCCGCAACTCGATCCTGCTCGTCGATTTCATCAAGCAGCAGGTCGCCGCCGGTATGGATTTCCACGACGCGGTGATCCAGTCGGCGGCGGTGCGCGCCAAGCCGATTGCGCTGACTGCATTGGCTGCCATGCTCGGCGCCATGTTCATCCTCGACGACCCGATCTTCAACGGCCTGGCGCTGGCGCTGATCTTCGGCATCCTGGTGTCCACGCTGCTGACGCTGGTCGTCATTCCCGTGCTGTATTACGCCGCTTTCAGAAAGGAACACGCATGACCATCGAACGCATCATCCGCATCATGGCCGGCTTCTTCGTCATGCTCTCGCTGGCGCTCGGCTGGCAGGGCAGCCCGGTCTTCGTCTCCGAATGGTTCCTGGTATTCACCGCCTTCGTCGGCTTCAACCTGTTCCAGAGCGGCTTCACCGGCTTCTGCCCGCCGGAGAAGCTGCTGAAGAAGCTTGGCGTCAAATCCAGCGGTGGTTCCTGCGGGGGGTGAGGCGGCGCTTCAGTGCGCCGTGTATTCAGCCTCGAAACCGGCATCGACGATAGCCTGGAGAATTTCTTCCGGGCTGACGAAATTGCCGTGCTCGACATCGACTTCGCTGTTTCCCGCTGAAATATCGATGTGCGTGACGCTGGGCAGGTCCTGGATGGCATTGGCGAGCGCGCGCACGCATTGGGCATCGTTCAGGCCACTGATCTTGAATAGTTGTCTGTGCATGATCTGACCTCCTTTGTTTACTGCATGATCATTGGTCAGCATGTTGCCCGGGAAGTTTCGCCGAAATTTGCCTGTCGGTTGTCAAATCGAGGCGGCGTTGCTCGTTGGCGGGTAATATCCCCCCTTTCCCGCCGCCGAGAAGCCGTTGCATGCAAACTGAAGTCAAAGAGAAGCCCGTTTACGCCGTCGTTGCCGCCGTGCAGTTGCCCAGTGTCAGCGACATCGAGTTCGAGGCATCGCTGACGGAGTTGCGCGAACTGGCCAAGACCCTGGGTTTCCAGGTGGTTGAAACCTTCATCCAGAAACGTGCCGGTTTCGATACGACCGCTTATCTCGGGGTCGGCAAGCGGCAGGAAATCCATGATTTCGTCAGCCACATCGCCGACGAGGAAATCGGCGTCATCCTCGTCGATCACGAAATTTCGCCGTCGCAGGCGCGCAATCTGGAAAAGGAGACCGGCTGCGAGGTGATGGACCGGACCATGGTCATCCTCGAGATTTTCCATCGCAATGCCCGTTCGCGCGCCGCCAGGGCGCAGGTCGAAATCGCCCGTCTCGGCTACATGGCACCGCGTTTGCGCGAGGCCGCCAAGCTGGCCGGACCGCAGGGGCGGCAGCGTAGCGGTGTTGGCGGCCGCGGCGCCGGTGAATCGCATACCGAACTGGACCGGCGCAAGATCCGCGACCGGATCGCCGAACTGCAGCTGGAAATCGTTGCCATGGAGGCCGAGCGCCGCACCCAGCGGGCGCGCCGCCAGGAACGCCAGGGCCTGGCCAGTGTTGCGCTGGTTGGCTACACCAATGCCGGCAAATCGACGCTGATGCGGGCGCTGACCGGCAGCGAAGTGCTGGTCGCCAACAAGCTGTTTGCCACGCTCGACACGACGGTGCGCACGCTTTATCCGGAAAGCGTGCCGCGCGTGCTGGTCAGCGATACCGTCGGTTTCATCAAGAACCTGCCGCACGGCCTGGTCGCGTCGTTCAAGTCGACCCTCGACGAAGCACTCGACGCGTCGCTGTTGCTGCATGTCATCGACGCCAGCGATCCCGGTTTCGAACGCCAGCTGGCGGTGACCGATCACGTGCTGGCCGAAATCAACGCCGATACCGTGCCGCGCCTGCGCATCTTCAACAAGATCGACCATGTCGGCGACGAGGCGGCGCAGGCGGAATGCACGGCCAGATTGCGCGAACAGTATCCGGATTGCGTGGTGATGAGCGCCCGTCGGCCGGATGATGTGGCGCGCCTGCACCAGACCATCGTCGGGTTTTTCCAGGCGGCGCTGGTCGAGGCCGAACTGTTTCTGCCCTGGTCGGCGCAGCAGTTGCGCGGCGAGCTTTTTGCCACCTGCCAGGTACTGGCCGAGCGGGCGGACGAGAACGGCGCCTTTTTCAGCATCCGTGGCGAGCAGGCGGCAATCGACAGCTTGCGCGAGCGTTTGTCGCCGGCTGGCTGAAAATGGGTGAATTCTGCGGTCGACCGCAAAAATTCACCAATTCTGCGGTCGACCGCAGAATTCACCCAAATTTCAAACGCTGGTGCCGCGCATCGCCTGGTAGGCGGCCAGCGCCCGGGCGACTTCGCCGCTCGTGCGGGCGGTGTCGCCGAGACCGAACTCCATTTGCAGCGATGCCTTGTTGGTGTCGATGTAATCGATGACACGGGCCAGGTTGTTCATCCGGTTGGGAATGAAATTGCCTTCCGAATTGAGCAGCTCGGCCGATTTGGCGAAGTTGCCGCTGAACTCCTGGATCGCATTGACTGCGCCGTTCATGTTGCCGGCCAGCACCGCGTCCAGGCGGGTCGTATCGATACTCGCCATGTTCGTCACCGGGTCGATTTCCAGACCCAGCGCACCCATGCCGCGCACGCCGCTGCCGGCGCCGTTGAAAATGCTCTCGATGCTCTTTTCCAGTTCCCACTGCGATACGGTTGCGGCGTGCGTGCCGGCAAGCAGGCCGCCGTTGGCCAGCACCTCGTCGAAGCGGTCGATCCAGCCGTTATAGGCATCGGCAAAGGCCTGCAGGCGGCTGCGGATGTCGTCGGCGCTGCTGCTGTCGTCGATCGTGCCCAGTTTTCTGGCTTCCTGCTGCATCGCCGCGACGTATTCCTTCATGTCCGTCATCTCGGCAAACTCGGCCTTGTAGAGCACATCCTTGCGGTTGATGTCGGTCATCATCGAATAGGCCGACTCCGGATCGAACAAGGCCGTATTGCGCCCGCCGGCAGACAGGCCGGCATTCGCCAGCAAGGCGTCGAATGTCCCGGAAGTATTGTTGCCCTTGCCGAACAGCGACGAAATATCCGATCCGCCAGTGCCGCTCGTGCCGTTCAGCAGCACATCCATGGCCTGCGACTTGAAATCGGCCAGGCGCTCTTTCAGGAATGACAGGAAATCACCGCCCAGTGCCTGCGTCGAAAACGCTTGCCCGGTCTTGATACCCGACAGCGTGGAAAAATCAAAACCTGTACTGTTGACGCCATTGATCGACATGTTGCCTCCAACCGGTAACGACGGCTGATTGCCGTCCTGTTGCCCTTGCCTCATTCATCGCAACAAGTGTGCCTGTTGTTTGGCGAAATTTCGTCATCCGGCCTGTCGGCTTGCCGCACAAGCCATTCCGGAAATCGGCGGGAGCGCGGGAGGGGCGGGCGGCAAGCCTGCCCGCGCTGCGGCGGCAAATTTCGCCGCGGCCCGCCGGTTGTCATTCCTCCGCGTGGTGTTTGCCGCCGAGCTTGTCCATGACGGCGAACAGCACGCCGGAAACGACGAACGTCATGTGGATGCCGACTTTCCACGCCAACTGTTCGTTGGTGTAGATCTCGACGTGCATGAAGGCCTTCAGCAGCTCGATGCCGGAGATGGCCACGATCGAGCCGATCAGTTTCATCTTGAGGTCGGCGAAGCCGACATGGCCCATCCAGGATGGACGATCTTCACTTTCGCCGGTGTTGATCTTCGAGACAAAGTTCTCGTAGCCGGCAAAAATGATGATGATCAGGAGGTTGGCGATCATCACGACATCGATCAGCGTCAGGATGCCGATGATGATCTCGCTGCCATCGGCTGTGAATGCTTTTGCTGCCAGCACGACAAATTCCTTGGCGAACTTGATCAGCAGGATGACGATGCCGAGGATCAGGCCGACATAGAACGGTGCCAGCAGCCAGCGGCTGTTGAACATCAGCCGTTCGAGTTTGTGCTCCAGTGATTTCATGCGGTGACTCCATTGGGTTGGTCGCATTATTGTGCAGTGCGCAAAAGCAAAAAACCATCTGCCTGAGCGCCATCAGGCCTCTCCGGACAGAGAAATATCCGCTAGAAAACATCGGATAAATCGAAGGATGTTCAGTTCGGGTTCAGTTGAAACCTGTTGCAAACCTTGTCGGGCCGGCCTTTTGCCGCTTTTCCGGCCGGACCGGTAGGCGATCCCCGGCAGCTGGCCACGCGGTGACAAGGCAGGCAGCTTCATGCATCATCGCGGCCATCTCCATTGATGAAAGGCCAAGCGGGGTTTGCTGCCCCGCCATATGAACGACCGCCATTGCTTGCCAGCCACCGACAAACCGGCACCGTCCGCTGTCGAATTCCCTATCCACGCTTCCGCTACGGTGAGCTGATATGGAAATACTTGTTCTTGTTGCCCTGATTGTCATCAATGGTCTGTTTGCCATGTCCGAAATCGCGCTGGTTACCGCGCGCCGGGCACGCCTCGCCAAACTGGCCGAGGATGGCGATGGTTCCGCAGCGGTCGCCATGACCCTGGGCGAAGATCCTACCCGTTTCCTGTCGACGATACAGATCGGCATAACCTCCATCGGCATCCTCAACGGTATCGTCGGCGAGGCCGCGCTGGCCGGGCCGCTGGCCGAGTGGTTGCAAGGCTACGGCATGGAGCAGGGGGTCAGCGAAATCGGGGCAACGGTACTGGTCGTCGTGGTCATCACCTACGTTTCCATCGTCGTTGGGGAACTGGTTCCCAAACGGATCGGCCAGATCAATCCGGAAGGTATTGCCCGCCTCGTCGCCCGGCCGATGAACATGCTGTCCATTGCCTCCCGTCCTTTCGTTCATCTGCTGTCGAGTTCGACGATGCTGATCCTGCGCCTGATGGGGCAGCGCGAGAGCAGGGGGCCGAGCGTCACCGAGGAAGAAATTCACGCGATGCTGGTGGAAGGTTCCGAAGCCGGGGTCATCGAGAAGAACGAACACGACATGGTGCGCAATGTCTTCCGGCTGGATGACCGGCAGATCTCCTCGCTGATGGTGCCGCGTTCGGAAATCGTCTGGCTGGACGTCGCCCGGCCGCTGGAAGAAAACCTGGTGCTGATGACCGAGTCCGAACATGCCCGGTTTCCGGTGTGCAGTGCTGGTCTCGAGGAAATCATCGGCGTTCTCAACGCCCGCCAGTTGCTCGGCAAGACTTTGCGCGGTGCCGAGCCCAGCCTGACCGACAAATTGCAGCCGGCGGTTTACGTGCCGGAGTCGCTGACCGGCATGGAACTGCTGAACCAGTTCCGGACGACCGGAACCCAGGTGGTTTTCGTTGTCGACGAGTACGGTGAAGTCCAGGGCATGGTGACGCTGCAGGATCTGATCGAATCGGTGACCGGCGAATTCCTGCCGAAAAACAAGGAAGACGCCTGGACGGTTCAGCGCGAAGACGGCTCCTGGCTGCTCGATGGCCTGATTCCGCTGCTCGAACTGAAGGACACGCTCTGTCTGAAGTCCGTGCCGGAAGAGGAAAAAGGCCGCTACCACACGCTTTCCGGCATGGTCATGCTGCTGCTGGGGCGCCTGGCAAACACCGGTGACAAGGTCAGTTGGGAAGGCTGGTCGCTGGAAGTCGTCGATCTCGACGGCAAGCGCATCGACAAGGTGCTGGCGAGCCGGCTGCCGGAACTGGAAACCGTGGCGGCAACGACGGATGCGGAGAGGCCGGCATGAGTGAAATCGCCGCAGCCATCCCCGCCAGCAAGGAACCAGGTTTTTTCCGCCAGCGCTGGCAGGGCCAGGTGGCCCTGCACCAGCTTTTCTGGTGGGATCTGCTGGCGGTCGGAACGCTGGTCAACGCGGGGTTCGTGGTTTTTTCCCTGATCCTGCTGGCGCAGGGAATGGCCGGCGGATTCTGGTTCACGCTGCAAGCCCTGATCCTGCCCTACAACCTTTTCCTGGTGGCGGCCGTCTGGCGCCATCGCCACACCACCCTCCTGCAGCGTTTGCTGGCGGTGGTCTGGCTGGGTATTTTCCTGTTGCTCTGACGCCTCACTCGTGGCGCAGCGCCTCGATCGGGTCGAGGCGCGCTGCCCGGCGGGCCGGGAAATAGCCGAAGACGACACCGATCGCCGCCGAGAACGCGAAAGCGGTCAGGTTGATGCCGGGGTTGAACAGGAAGGGCATGCCCAGCAGCGCCGACAGGCCGAGGCAGGCGAGCAGCGCCAGGACGACGCCGACGATGCCGCCGAAACCGGACAGCACCACCGCTTCGATCAGGAACTGCAGCAGCACCTCCTTTTCCAGCGCGCCGATGGCCAGCCGGATGCCGATCTCGCGGGTCCGTTCGGTGACCGACACGAGCATGATGTTCATGATGCCGATGCCGCCGACCAACAGGCTGACCGCGGCTACTGCGCCGAGCAGCGCGGTCATCGTTCCGATCGTTCCGGACAGCGTTTCGGCGATCTGCTTGGTATCCATCACATTGAAGTTGTCGTCGGCGTTCTCGGCCAGCTTGCGCCGTTCGCGCAGCAGGCTGCGCAGTTGCCCGATGACCGTTGTCGTCTCGGCGCCATCGCGCATCGAGACCATGATGCTGCCGATGTCGAGGCTGCCGGTCAGTCGCCGTTGCACGGTATTGAGCGGCATCAGCACGCTGTCGTCCTGATCCTGGCCCATGCCGCCCTGACCCTTGGCGGCGAGCAGGCCGATCACTTCGCAGTCGAACGACTTGACGCGGATGCTGTTGCCGAGCGGGCTGGCGCTGCCGAACAGTTCCTTGCGCACGGTCTGGCCGATGATGCAGACGGCCTTGCCGGCTTGCTCCTCGTCGTCGGCGAAGCGCCGGCCGGCGGCCAGCGTCCAGTTGCCGGTGGTGAAATATTCGTTGCTGGTGCCGTTGACCGTAGATGACCAGTTCTGCGTCCCGGCGACCAGCGTCACCGCGCTGCCGATAACCGGCGCCACCGCCTGCAGGCCGCCTACCTGCTGGCGGATGGCCTCGATGTCGGCGATCCGGAATTTCGGCGCGCCGGCACTGTCGCGGCCGGGGCCAAGGCGCTGGCCGGGCATCACCATCAGCAGGTTGCTGCCGAGGCTGGCGATCTGGTCGGCGACCATCCGCGTCGCGCCGTTGCCCAGCGTCACCATGGTGATCACCGCGGCGACGCCGATGACGATACCGAGCACGGTCAGGAAGGAGCGCAGCAGGTTGCGGCGGATTTCGCGCAGGGCGAGCAGCAGGGCGTTCAGCAGCATGGTGTCTGACTCGTGTCGTGGTCGACGCGGCCGTCGACGAAATGTACGTTGCGGCTGGCATAGGCCGCCATGTCGGCTTCGTGGGTGACCATGACGATGGTGATGCCCTGTTCGCGGTTGAGCGCCACCAGCAGTTCCATGATCTCGTGGCTGCGCTGGCTGTCGAGGTTGCCGGTCGGCTCGTCGGCGAGCAGCAGCAGCGGGTTGGTGACGATGGTGCGGGCGATCGCCACACGCTGCTGCTGGCCGCCCGACAGCTCGGCCGGCGTGTGGTGCTCGCGCCCGCTCAGGCCGACCCGCCGCAGCGCCGCCTGCGCCGCTGCGTGGCGCTCGGCAGTCGGGGTGCCGCGATAGAGCAGCGGCAGTTCGACGTTTTCCAGTGCAGTGGTGCGGGCGAGCAGGTTGAAGCCCTGGAAGACGAAGCCCAGGCAGGTCCGGCGCAGCAGTGTGCGCTGGTTGCGGTCAAGGTCTTCGACCGCGATACCCTGGAAGCGGTAGGAGCCGCTGGTCGGCGTGTCGAGGCAGCCGAGCAGGTTCATCGCCGTCGATTTGCCGGAGCCGCTCGGGCCCATCACCGCAACAAATTCGCCGGCGTTGATGTCGAGGTCGATGCCGCTCAGCGCCTGGAAGGCGATGTCGCCCTGACCGTAGGTCCGGGTGATGCCGCGCAGTTCGATCAGCGGCGTGGTGCTCACGGCTTGACCGCCTGGTACTCGGTGATCACTGCCATGCCGGCTTGCAGGTCGCCGCCGGTGATCTCGGTGAAGCGGCCGTTGCTGACGCCGGTGACGACGTCCACGGCGCGGGGTGCGCCGTTGTCGAGTACCCAGACCTGTTGCGATTTGCCGTTGGCTGCAGCCGCCGTCGGGCGGGTTTTCGGCTGGTCGGGCGGGCGCGGCACCAGGCGGCTGAGCAGGCTGCCGCCAGTGGTCGGCGCGGTTGTGGCAGGGGTGTAGCGCAGCGCGGCGTTGGCGACCAGCAATGCGTCGCTGCGTTCGGCGGTGACGATGGTGGCGGTCGCTGTCATGCCCGGGCGCAGCGCCAGATCGTCGTTGGTGACGTCGAGCACGGTCTTGTAAGTGACGACATTGTCGGTCGTCGTCGCGCCCAGGCCGACGCGCCGGATGTTCGCCGGGAACTTGCGCCCCGGCCAGGCCGAGACGGTGAAGCTGGCCGGCTGGCCGGGCTTGACGGCGGCGACATCGGCTTCATCGACCTTGACCTGCAGTTCCATCCGGGTCAGGTCTTCGGCCAGCACGAACAGCACCGGCGTCGTCATCTGCGCGGCGACCGTCTGCCCGGGTTCGACCTTGCGCGTCAGCACGACACCGTCGACCGGCGAACGGACCGTCGCCTTGGTCAGGTTGGTTTCGTTGGTCTTCAGCGTGGCCTGGGCCTGCGTCACTTTCGCCTGGGCGCTGGCCTCGGCGGCTTCGGCGCGCAGTACGGCGGCTTCGGCGGCTTCGAGTTCGGTGCGCGCCGGCACCTTGCCGCCGGAGAGTTCGGCGACGCGCTGCATGCGCGCCAGCGCCGCCCGGTTTTCGGCTTGCGTCGCCCGCGCCTCGGCGACGCCGGCCGTCGCGGCGGCGACCGCGGCGCGCGATTCGATGACTGCGTCCTCGAGCTTGGCGGTGTCGAGTCGGGCCAGTACCTGGCCTTTCTTGACGACATCGTTTTCCTGGACAAGGACCTCGGCCAATGTGCCGGACAGTTCGCTGCCGACATCGACCGACTTGGTCGGCTGCAGCGTGCCGCTGGCGCTGGCGCTGACGAGCAGCGCGCCGCGGGCGGCCGTTTCGGTCAGGTAGCGCCCGGCGGGGGCCGTGCTGCCACCGAGGAATAATGCTGCGGCGACCAGCGCGAGTGCGACGCCGGCGATGATGTACCAGCGCCGGTATCCGGCCGGGCCGGTGGCGTGGCGGGCACCGTCGAGCAATTGGCGCAGGCTGTCGGTGGCGGGGGGGATTTTTGTCGTCATCAGTTTTCCGTTCCGGTGTTGTTCCAGCCGCCGCCGAGGGCCTTGTAAAGTTTGATCAGCGAACTCAATTGGGTGGCCTCGGCCAGGGCCAAGTTGTCTTCGGCCGACAGCCGGGTGCGTTCGGTGTCGAGCACGTCGCGGAAATCGCTGAGCCCGGATTCGTAGAGTTGCCGGGACAGCAGCGCCGCGTTACGGGCAGCAGACGCCGCCAGGCGCCGGGCGGCCAGCCGGTCGCGGGCGGCGGCATGGGCGAAGAGCGCGTTCTCGACTTCCTCGATCGCTGTCAGCACGCTGCCCTGATAGGCCGCCAGTGCTTCTTCCTGGACTGCCTGCTGGGCATCGACGGCGGCGCGCAGCCGGCCGCCGTCGAACAGCGTCGCCGCCAGCGTGCCGCCGAGCACACGCAGCAGGGTATCGTTGCCGCCGAGGGCAGCGAGGCTGTAGGCCTGCCAGCCGAAACTGGCGTTCAGCGTCAGGCTGGGAAAACGCGCCGCCAGTTTCTGGCCGGTGCGTGCGGTTTCCGCCGCGAGCTTGCGTTCGGCGGCGATCAGGTCGGGGCGCCGGGTCAGCACCTGTGCCGGGATGCCGGTTGCCAGATCGGCCGGTACGTCGGGCAGTGGCGCTGCTTCGGCCAGTGCTGCGGAGAGCGTTCCGGGCAGGTCGCCACTGAGTACGGCCAGCCGGTTGCGGGCGGCGGCCAGGCCGATTTCCAGGTCGGGCAGGCTGGCGCGCGTCTGTTCGCGGCTGCTGATTGCCTGCTCGACATCGCTGCTGCCGCCGAGCCCGGCCTGCAGTCGCCATTCGGCAATCTGTGCGGTTTCGCTCTGAGTTTCCAGATTGTCGTGGGCGATCGCCAGACGCTGCTGGTAGCTGCGCAGCTCGACGTAGTTCTGCGCGACCTCGGCGAGCAGCGAGATGCGGGTGTTTTCCAGTTGGGCAGCGACCGTCGCCGCATCGGCGTCGGCCGCTTCCAGGCCACGGCGGGTGCCGCCGAACAGGTCGATTTCCCAGGTTGCGTCGAAGCCGGCGTCGTACAGCGTCTGCGTGCTGTCGGCGGTGCGCTGGCGGTTGGCGCCGGTGCCTGCCGTCAGGCTCGGGAAGAAGGCGCCGACGGCCTGTCTGCGCGCCGCCCGCGCCTGGCGCAGACGGGCTTCGGCCTGTTTCAGATCGTGGTTGGCAGCGAGCGTCCGGGCGATCAGGCGGTCGAGTTCGGCATCGTCGAGCTGTTGCCACCAGGTGCGCAGCGTCGTCTGCTCGTCGTTCGCCGTCGGCGGCGCCGACTGCCAGGTGGTCGGCAGTGAAAAGGGCGGCACCCGGTAGGCCGGGCCGATCGATGGCAGCGAGGTACAACTGGCGAGCACGGCACAGGCCAGCGCGGCGAGACCGCGGCTGAAGCTGGGGGCGGTGGAATGGTTGTTCATGGGAGGGTGGTGATCCTGGCGTACGGCATGCCGGATGATCGCCCGCTGCTTCGTTAAGTGCGGTTAAGAAGCTGTATTTGTTTGCATCGCTGCGGCCAACGCCGACGTGGCGGTGATTGTGGAACTTCTGCTGGCGCCGACGATCATCTGTCTAGCGAGGGGGCACGGACAAGGAGGCGACAATGAGCACTGGTAACGGGGAAACCGGGCAACTGCTGCTGTTGGTGGCGACACGCAAGGGGGCCTGGATCTATCACGGCGACGGCGAGCGCCAGTCCTGGCGGGTCGATGGCCCGCATTTTCTTGGTCACATCATCCATCACCTGGTGCTCGACCCGCGCGACGGGCGCACGCTGCTGGCAGCGGCATCGACCGGGCACCTCGGGCCGACCATTTTTCGCTCTACCGATTTCGGCCGGACCTGGCAGGAGGCCGCGCGGCCGCCGGCTTTCGGGCCGGCGATCAACGGGCTGGCGGCGCGTGCCGTCGATCACACCTTCTGGTTGACGCCCGGCCATGCCGGGCAGCCGGGTGTCTGGTACGCCGGTACGTCGCCGCAGGGCCTGTTCCGCTCCGAGGATGGCGGCACCAACTGGGCACCGTTCTCGTGCATCAACGACGATGCGCAGTACCGCCAGTGGTTCGGCACGGTGCAGGACGGCACGCCGGACGGGCCGAAATTGCATTCGATCATCGTCGATCCACGCGATGCGCAGCACTTGTATTTCGCCATGTCGGGCGGTGGCGTCCATGAGTCGCTGGATGGTGGTCGGACTTTTGCGCCGCTGGTCGACGGCATGGAAGTGGTCGAAGGCTTCGACGTGGGTGATGTGACTTTCCACGATCCGCACTGCCTGCGCCTGTGCCCGTCGAACCCGGACCGGCTGTACCAGCAGAATCACTGCGGCATCTACCGGCTGGACCGGCCGGGGCGGCGCTGGCAGCGGATCGGCCGCAACATGCCGGCGACAGTCGGCGACGTCGGCTTCCCGCTGGTGCTGCATCCGCGCGACGACAACCGGCTGTGGGTGTTGCCGATGGACGGTTCCGACGTCTGGCCGCGTACCAGTCCGGGCGGTCAGCCGGCCGTCTATGGTTCGGGCGATGGTGGCGTCAGCTGGCAACGCTACGACAGCGGCCTGCCGGCCAGCCAGGCGTGGTGGACGGTGAAGCGCCAGGCGATGAGCGGCGACCGCGAGGAGAGCGTCGGCCTCTATTTCGGCTCGACCAGTGGCGAGTTGTGGTTCAGCCGCGACGAAGGCCGGCAATGGGCGTGCCTGGCGCGCCATTTGCCGGAAATCTACGCGGTCGAAACGGCTTATCCGAAGTAGCGCAGGCCCGCACCATGCGCGTGCTGATTCCAAGCGCCCTGCAGTCCTACACCGGTCGGCCCTGGGTTGAAGCTGCGGGCGCCAGTGTCGACCAGGTGTTGCTTGATCTCGACCGGCAGTTTCCCGGCATCCGCTTCCGCATGCTCGACGAGCAGCGGCGCATCCGCCGGCACATCCGGCTGTTCTTCGCTGGCGAGATGTTGTTCGACCCGGATCAGCCGCTGCCGGCCGATGGCGAACTGCATATTGTCCAGGCGCTGAGCGGCGGTTAGAGCATCGGCGTGTGCGCGCGCGCTGGCAGGGCGGCGGCAAGCGGTTAAAATCGCCGCTTACCTCTTGAGGAGTCGGACATGAAGATCGGATTTATCGGCCTCGGCATCATGGGGCGCCCGATGGCGCTGAATTTGTTGAAAGGCGGCCATCAGGTCAGCGTCTGGGCGCGCCGCGCCGAATCGATGCAGCCGCTGCTTGATGCTGGTGCGACCGGTGCCGCGTCGCCGGCCGATGTCGCGCGCGGCCAGGATCTGGTGATCTCGATGGTTGCCGATGCGCCCGACGTCGCCGAGGTGATGCGCGGCGTTGCCAGCGCCGGCGTGCCGGGACTGGTCGCTGTCGACATGAGCACCATCGCGCCGGCGGCGGCACGCGCGATTCACGCCGACCTGGCGGCGGCCGGTGTCGATTTCGTCGATGCGCCGGTGTCCGGTGGCGAGGTCGGCGCGATTGCCGGCACGCTGTCGATCATGGCCGGCGGCTCCGACGCCGCCTTCGCCCGCGCCCAGCCGGCATTCGAATGCATGGGCAAGAACATCGTCCATGTCGGTGGGCCGGGTGCTGGTCAGGTGACCAAGGCGGCGAACCAGATCGTCACCGGCATGGGCGTGCTGGCGGTCGCCGAGGCGATGGCTTTTGCGTCGAAAAACGGAGTCGACCGCAGCAAGGTGCGCGAGGCGCTGCTCGGTGGTTTTGCTTACTCGAAGATCCTGGAAAATCACGGTCAACGCATGCTCGACCGCAATTTCAAGCCGGGCTTCAAGAGCTGGATGCACGAAAAGGATCTGAACATCGTCATGCAGACGGCGCATGAACTCGGGCTGTGCCTGCCCGGTTCGGCAGCGACGGCGCAGATGTTCAATGCGATGGTCGGGTCGGGCATGGGCGAAGAGGATTCGATAGCCGTGCTGAAGCTGCTGGAAAGCTTGTCGGGGCAGGCATGAACGTCGGTTTCATCGGCCTGGGCGCGATGGGGCGCCCGATGGCCCTGCATCTGCAGGCAGCCGGTCACGAATTGCACGTTTGGGCGCGTCGACCGCAAAGTTGTGCCGGCTTGCCGGCGACGGTGCACGCAACGCCGGCCGAACTCGGCGCCGTCTGCTCGGTGGTGTTTACGATCATTACCTCAAGCGCCGACGTCGAAGGCGTGGCGCTCGGCGAGCAGGGTTTGAGCCACGGCATGGCGGCAGATTCGGTGCTGGTCGATTGCTCGACCATTGCGCCCGATGTCGCCCGCCGGGTCGCCGGCAAACTCGCGGAAAAGGGTATCCACATGCTCGACGCACCGGTGTCCGGTGGCGAGCAGGGCGCGATCAACGCCACACTGGCGATCATGGCCGGCGGTGACGCAGCGGTACTGGAGCGGGTGCGGCCCTTGCTGGAAAAGCTCGGCCAGCGCATCGTTCATGTCGGCCCGAACGGCGCCGGGCAGGTGGCCAAGGCCTGCAACCAGATGATCATGGTCGCGGCGATCCAGGCGGTGGCCGAGGCGCTGCGCCTGGCGGGCGCTGCCGGCGTCGATCCGGCCAAGGTGAAACAGGCGCTGGCTGGCGGTTCGGCGGCGTCGCGCGTGCTGGAAATCATGGGCCAACGGATGGTCGACCGCAACTTTTCGGCCGGCATCGAAGCCCGGTTGCATCACAAGGATTTCGGTCTGGTGCTCGAAGCGGCGCGCAAAAGTGGCGTGCCGGTGGCGTTGACCGCAAGCGTTGCGCAGCAACTGAATGCACTGATGGCGCTGGGCATGGGGCGCGATGATACTTCGTCGCTGCTGCGTGTTCTGGAGGTCCGGTGAGTCAGATCGCCCAGCTTTCGGAAGCGGAGATCGAGGAGCGTTTCCATATCGTCGGGCCTAGCGCCATCGCCTTCACGCTAGCCGGTCTGGCGCGCGAGGGCGACCAGTTTTCCGTGCATTTCGGCGATACGCTGTTCCTGACCACGCTGCTCGCCGCGAATCCGGAATCCGGGACGCTGATTTTTGACTGCAGCGGTGCCGAAGCACTGAACCGGCGCCTGCTGATGATCGGTCAGTGCAGTTTCGCCGGCCGGCCGGAGGGCGTGCATGTGCAGTTTTCCTGCACCCGGGTACGCGAAACGAAGTTTGCCGGTCGGCCGGCTTTTGTCGCCGATCTGCCGAAGTACATCGTCCGCCTGCAGCGGCGCGAGAGCTTCCGGATCGAAACGCCGCGCGGGCGTCCGCTGGAATTTGCCGGCCGTCTGGCCGACGGCAGCCTGTTGCAGATGCCGGTGCATGACATCTCGGTCGATGGCATCGGCCTGACCGCGACACAACTGCCGGACGGGCTGGCCCGGGGCGACCGCCTGCATCTCTGTCATTTTCATCTGGCCGACGAGGCGCACGAACTTTCCTGCAGCGCCGACGTATGTCACGTCACCGAACTGACCGGGCGCAGCGGCCAGCGTCTATGGCGTATCGGCCTGCGCTTCGACGACCTGCCGCCGGCCGGGCAGAACTATGTCCAGCGCTACATCATTCGCGTCGAACGCGAGCGCAAGGGCCTGATCTGAATCAGGCCGCCGCGCACTGCGGGCAGATGGCGCTGATCTCGACTTCCGGGCTGTCCAGCCGGTGGCCGGTGGCGGCGAGGCTGGCGTAGAGGCTGCTGACCACGGCGGCATCTTCCAGTTCGGTGACGCCGTTGCATTTCGGGCAGACGAGGAAGAGGCTGGGCGCCGAATGCTTGCCGTGGCGACAGGCGACGAACAGGTTCATGCGGCCGATCCGGTGCGCCAGACCTTGCTCGATCAGGAAGTCGAGGGCGCGATAGACCGTTGGTGGTGAAGCGTTGCCGCGCGTATGGCGGATCTGCTCCAGCAGGTCGTAGGCCTTGATGCCCTTCGGTGCGCGATGGAGCAGTGCGAGCACTTCGCGCCGGATCGCCGTCAGGCTGGCACCGCGTTGCCGGCAACTGGCTTCGGCGCGGTCCAGCACCGCAGTTTCATCGCAAGAGTCGGGAATCATCAATGTCGACTTGGTGGAGGAAATGCGATGTTATAACATGGCCGCCTTGTGATCGATACCGCCACGCTTTGGCGCGCACCGCCATGCCGGTGACTGCCCCGTGCCGGCTTCCTTCATGCCGCATTTGACCCATGACGAACAAGGAACGATCGATGACCCGATCCACCAAATCCGCCGCCTTGCTCAGCGAAGCTGAAATCCTGGCAGCGTCGCCCGATGAATACATGTCGCCGGCCCAGCTGGCGTTTTTCCGTCAGCGTCTGCTCGACGAGGAAAAGGCCCTGCGCGGCGCTGCTGAGGAAACCACGCACCATCTGCAGGACAACGCTGCCGAACCGGATCCCAACGACCGCGCCAGCGCCGAGGAAGAGCACACGCTGGAACTGCGCGTGCGCGACCGCGAGCGCAAGCTGCTGAAGAAGATCGGTCAGTCGCTGCAGCGCATCGAGGATGGCAGCTATGGCTGGTGCGAGGACACCGGCGAACCGATCGGCATTCCGCGCCTGCTGGCCAGGCCGACCGCCAGTCTGTGCCTGGAAGCCCAGGAGCGTCACGAGCAGAAGCGTCGCCAGTTCGGCGGCTGAGTTGATGAGCGCAGTTCCCGACTTGCCCGACGACGACCGGCGGATTCCGGTCATCATCCTCACCGGCTTTCTCGGCGCGGGCAAGACGACGCTGCTCAATCATCTGCTGCGGCAAACGGAGATGGCCGAAACGGCCGTGCTCATCAACGAATTCGGCTCGGTTGCGGTCGACCATCACCTGGTCGAGAAAATCGACGACGACGTGATCCTGCTCGACTCCGGCTGCATCTGCTGCACCGTCCGCGGCGACCTGACGCGCAGCCTGACGCGCAGCCTGACCGACCTGTTCATGCGCTGCCTGCGCCGCGAGATCAAGCCGATCCGCCGCGTTGTCATCGAAACCACCGGGCTGGCCGATCCGTCGCCGGTGATCTACACGCTGATGGAAGACTTCTTTCTCGCTGAACGTTACCGCATCGACGGCGTCGTCACCGCCGTTGACGCGACGCATGGCGAAGGCCAACTGGCGGTGCATGGCGAGGCAATCAAGCAGGTGGCGATGGCCGACCGCCTGTTGCTGACCAAGACCGACCTGGCTTCGCCGGAGCAACTGGCCTCACTGTCGGCGCGGCTGACGGCGATGAACCCGTCGGCGCCGCAGATCCGCATCGAGCGCGGTGAAATGCCGGCGACGGCGATCCTCGGTTGCGGCCTCTACGATCCGGCCGGCAAGTCGCCGGATGTCGCCGGCTGGCTGGCCGAGGAAAAGGTCCGCGACGAACGGCGCAAGGCCCACGGCCATCACCATCATCATGATGTCGACCGGCACGACGCCCACGTTTACAGCTTCGCGTTGACCTTCACCGAACCGCTGCAGTGGCCGAGCTTTGCCGATGCCGTCGGCGTGCTGCTGGAAAGCATGGGCGAGCGCATCCTGCGCATCAAGGGCCTGCTCAACGTCGTCGGCGACCACAAGCCGCGCGTCGTCCAGTGCGTCCAGCACGTCCTCTATCCCTACACCCGGCTCGACGACTGGCCGGCGCAAGCGCCGTACAACGACCAGCGCAGCCGGCTGGTTTTCATTGTTCGCGATATCGACCAGTCGCTGGTCGAGCAGGCCTTCGCGATGTTCTGTGGCGCGCGTGACCAATGCTGATCCGTAAACTGTTCAAATTCGAGAATGCCCACATCGTCCGCGGCTGCAGCACGCGCCGCTGCTCGCATTCGATCCATGGCCATTCATACAAGGTCGAGCTGATCCTCGAGGCGCACGCCTTCGACAACGGCCAGATGCTCTACGATTTCGGCCTGCTCAAGGGCGGCCCGCGCGACCTGATCGATGCCTTCGATCACGCCGTCGCCATCTGGGACGGCGACGACGCCGACTACGTCGCCGCCTGCAAGCGCTTTTCCGAACGCTGGATCAGCCTGCCGGTGTCGCCCAGCGCCGAGCAGTTCTCGCGCCTGTTCTTCCGCCTGGTCGATACCCTGCTGGGCCTGACCGACACCGTCAACGGCGAGCAGGACGTGCGCCTGCACTCGGTCATCGTGCACGAGACCGAGACCGGCTACGCCCAGTGCTTCCGCGAGGACGCCGACAACCCGCGCATGGGACTGATCGCGCTCGATCGCATCGTCTTTTCCGACGCCATCACGCAAGCCTGGCGCGACCCGCAACTGTTCGAGAAGCTCAAGCGCGGCGAGCGCCTGAGCAATCCCGCCAGCGTCTGAGCACTGCGGCTGCCCGCTGGCCCCGATGCGTCGCGTGTTCAATTGTCATAAATGGAGATCGCCATGAAAAAACTGCCCGTTTTGCTGCTTGCCCTGTTGCCGGCTGTAGTTCCGGCTCACGCCCAGCACGCCCACAGCCACGGCGCCGGTCAGCTCGGCATTGTGGTTGAAGGCGCGCAATTGACCTTGCTGCTGGAACTGCCGCAACAGGACGTGGTCGGTTTCGAGCGGGCGCCGAAGAGCGCGCGCGAACAGGTTACGGTGCAGGCGGCGCTGGAAAAACTGAAGGCGCCGACGAAACTGTTTGCGCCGACCGCGGCCGCCCAGTGTGAGCTGAGCGAGCACAAGATCGACGCACCGCTGCTCGAAGGTGCCAAGGGGCAGCATGGGCACGGCGACGTCGAGGCCCGCTATGTTTACCGCTGCGCCAAGCCGGAAGCCCTGAATGACCTGAAGTCGATGGTGTCGGCCGAGTTCCCGCGGGTGCGTTCGCTCAGCGTCAGTTTCGCCGGGCCGAAGGGACAGAAGGCCGGCAAGGTCGATGCGAAGAATCCGACCTTTGCCTGGTAAGCGATGAACGCAGCGGCCATCCGCATCGATGATCTGGCGTTTCGCTGGCGGCCCGACGGCCCGCTGTGCCTGACGCTCGATCATCTTGCGGTCGACGCCGGCAAAAGCCTGTTTTTGCACGGCCAGAGCGGTGCCGGCAAAAGTACCTTGCTGAACCTGATCGGCGGCGTGCTGCTGCCCGAACGTGGCCGCATCGAAGTCCTCGGTCAGCCGCTGGGTCAGTTGTCGGGCGCCGGGCGCGATGCCTTTCGCGCCGATCATCTCGGCTTCGTCTTTCAGCAGTTCAATCTGCTGCCCTGGCTGTCGGTGCTCGACAACGTCGTGCTGCCGTGCCGTTTTTCCCGGCGCCGCGCCGACCGGGCCGGTGATCCGGCGGTTGCGGCCAGGCGTCTGCTGGCCGCGCTCGACCTCGACGCGACGCTTGCCGGTGTGCCTGCCGCCGAACTGTCGGTCGGCCAGCAGCAGCGCGTGGCGGCGGCGCGGGCGCTGATCGGCCGGCCGGAAATCCTGATTGCCGACGAGCCGACTTCGGCGCTCGACACGGCCCGTCAGGACGCCTTCATCGACCTGCTGCTGGCCGAGGCGAAAGCCGCCGGCAGCACGGTCGTTTTCGTCAGTCACGATGAACGGCTGGCGGTCCATTTTGACCAGAAATTCGCGTTGACCGCAGGAGCGCCAGCATGAGCGCGCTGCTGCGCCTGGCCCTGGCCAGCGCCTGGAACCGGCGTCTCAGCCTCGGCCTGACGCTGCTGGCGGTGATGCTGGCGGCAACTCTGCTGCTGTCGGTCGAGCGCGTGCGTCAGGCGGCACGCGACGGTTTCGCGCAATCGGTGTCGGGCAGCGACCTGATTGTCGGCGCGCGGACCAGCCCGGTGCAACTGGTGCTGTATTCGGTCTTCCGCCTCGGCGAAGCGACCAACAACCTCGGCTGGGACAGTTATCAGAAAATCGCCGCCGACCCGGCGATCGCCTGGAGCGTGCCGCTGTCGCTCGGCGATTCGCATCGCGGCTATCCGGTGCTCGGGACGACGCCCGGGTATTTCGTCCATTTCCATTACGGCGACCGCCAGCCGCTGCGCTTTGCCGCCGGTGTCGCCTTCACCGGCATCTTCGACGCGGTGCTCGGCGCCGAAGTCGCCCAACGCCTCGGCTACCGTGTCGACGACAGGATCACGCTGAGCCATGGCGACGGTGGCCTGCCGGGCATGGAACACGAAGACAAGCCGTTCACCGTCACCGGCATCCTGGCACCGACCGGCACGCCGGTCGACCGCACCGTGCATGTCGGCCTCGCCGCCATCGAGGCGATCCATCTCGACTGGATCGGTGGCGCGCCGGTGCCCGGGTTTGCCATCGGCGCCGAGGTCGTGCAGAAGTTCGACCTGACGCCAAAGACGATCACCGCCTTCATGGTCGGCCTGCACCAGCGTGGCGAAGTCTTCCGCATTCAGCGCCGGATCAACCAGTTTGCCGACGAGCCGCTGCTGGCGGTGCTGCCCGGCGTTGCGCTGGACCAGTTGTGGCAGACCGTCGGCGTCGTCGAGCAGGCCTTGCAGGCGGTGTCCTGGCTGGTGCTGGCGGTCGGCCTGGCCGGGCTGATGGCGACGATGCTCGCCGGCCTCAACGAGCGCCGGCGCGAGATGGCCATCCTGCGTTCGCTCGGCGCCGGGCCGCGCCACATCCTGTTTTTGCTGATGCTGGAGAGCGGCGTCATCAGCCTGCTCGGCTGCCTGCTCGGGCTGGCGACGGTGACGTTGTTTGCTGCCTTCGGCGGTGGTCTGCTCGCCGACTTCGGGCTGGCTGCGCTGCCGCTTGCGGTCGACGCCGCAGAAATGAAACTTCTCGGCGGCGTGCTGGTCTGCGGGCTGCTGGTCAGCCTGCTGCCGGCCTGGCGCGCCTATCGCCTGTCGCTGGCCGACGGGCTGATTCCCCGTTCATGAAGGAAGAAACATGTTGAGACGATGCCTGCTGTTGCTCGCGCTGCTCGTGCCGCTGGCCGTACCTGCCGCCGACTATCGCGTCGGCGACCGCCTGCCGGCCGCCAAGGGCGCGGCGAAGGGCTTCAAGGAAATCCAGTGGGACGACCTGATGCCCAAGGGCTGGGACCCGATGGCCGCGTTCAAGGGCGTCGACCTCAACCGTCTCCAGGACAGTGACCCGAAGGCCGCCGAACTGCTCGCCAAGGTCCGCATCGAGTGGGACAAGGCGCCGGTCGAACCGGCGATCAACGGGCAGCGGGTGAAGATTCCCGGCTTTGTCGTGCCGCTCGAACGCAAGGGCGACGAAGTCATCGAGTTCCTGCTGGTGCCATATTTCGGCGCCTGCGTGCATGTGCCCCCGCCGCCGTCGAACCAGGTCATCCATGTCGTCCCGAGCAAGCCGGTGAAGGGCATGCGCACCATGGAAACCTTCTGGATCAGCGGCACGCTGACGCTGCAGGGCGGCGACAGCGGCATGGGCGTCTACGCCTACCGGATGAACGCCGAGCGCGTCGAACCCTACGAAGTGAAACAAGGAAAGAAACGATGAGTACCTTGAGCATGATCCTGCTGGCCTGTCTGGCTGGCGGATTGATCAGCATGGCCGCAGCGGCGGCGGTGGTTTTCCGGTTTTCCCGGCAGTCGACCGCAATATTGGTCGCCTTTGCCGCCGGGGTGATGCTGTCGTCGGCTTTCCTGCACATCCTGCCGGAAGCCTTCAACTCGCTGCCGCCGGTCGATATCCACGCCGGCCACGACCATGGTGCGGACGACCAGGCGGCGATTGCCGCCGAGGAAGATGCGCATGCCGGCCATAACCACGGCGGCCCGGCGGCAACGCTGTTTGCCGTGATGCTGGCGACGCTGTTCGTCTTCTTCGCCCTCGAGCGCCTGGCGCTGTGGCGCCATTCGCATGGCGATTGCAGTGCCCATGAGGGGCATCACGCGACGGTGACGGCGCCGCCGCTGATCCTGATCGGCGATGCCTTCCACAATTTCGTCGACGGCGTGCTGATCGCTGCCGCCTTCATCGCCGACCCGATGCTCGGCATGACGACGACGGTGGCGATCATCGCCCATGAAGTGCCGCAGGAAATGGGCGATTTCGTGCTGCTGCGCAACGCCGGCTGGAGCAACACCAAGGCCTTCATCGCCAACGCCGGCTCCAGCCTGAGCTCACTGCTCGGCGGTGCACTCGGCTTCTTCGCCTTGTCCACGGCCGATTTCGTGCTCCCCTACGTGCTGGTGATCGCGGCATCCAGCTTCATCTACGTCGCGCTGGCCGATATTTTCCCGTTGCTGCACAAGCAGGGCGACAGCTTCGTCCGGCAGAGCCTGCTGATCGCCGCCGGCGTCGCCGTGGTGCCGGTCGTGGGGTGGTTCACGCACTGAGCGGCGGCATTTCCAGCAACAGCAGATCGCCTGAGTTGCCGGCACAGATCAGCCGGCGATCGCCAAGCAGCGTGACGAAGGGCCGGACCGGTTCCGGCAGTTTCAGGTCGGCCAGCGCGCGACCGTCGTCGCGCGCCAGCACGTGCAGCACATTGTTCAGGTCGAGGGCGTGGACTTCCTTGTCGTTGCTGACCAGTTCGGCCATCAGGGCGCCCCAGTTGTGGACGCCGCCGCGATAGTCGTTGGTGCGATGCCGCCAGCGTATTTTTCCGGAAGCCGTATCAATGGCGTAAACCAAGCCGGTCGGTGACCAGAGGCAGGCGAGGCCGTTGGCCACATGCTGCGAATTAATGAAGTTGCCGGCACTGAATTCCCAGCGCTGCTGCCCGTTGCCGGTGTCGAGGCCATACAGCTTTTCCTTGTAGCTGCCGGCGACCAGTGTTGTGCCGTCAACGTGCAACTGGCGCAGGTATTGCCATTCGCGCATGCGATCCACCTGCCAGCGCAGCTGGCCGTCGGCGAGCGAAAGCGCGTACAGGCGTCCGTCGCCGGGGCCGACGAAAAGCGTTTCGCCAGCAACGACCGGGGCATAGCTGATGCGGGTATCGGCGATGGCGGCGAAACGCCACAGAATCCTGCCGCTTTCGAGGTCGACCGCAAGCAGCTTGTGGCCGTCGCCAAAACAGGCCAGCCGTCCGGCAAGGCAAGGCGTACCGATCTGATCGACTGCCCGGTAGCGCCACAGCGCCTGCTGTTCGCCGGGGCGCCAGGCGGCGATTTCAGTTCGCCCGCCGCAGAGCACGATGCCGTCGTGCCCGCGTGGCCGGAATCTGGCGCCACCGGCAATACTATGGGCCACTTGCCAGGGCAGGGTCGATGCTGCCGGATCGAGCATGCCGAGCGTCCGTTCGCCGGCAAACAGCAGCTTGCCTTCGCTCAGGCTGGCCGGCACCAGATTCCGGTCGCTACTGGCCCAGCGGGCCAGCGTGGCGAGTTGCCCGGGCGGCTTGCCAGCGGCCAGCGCCCGCGGCGCCAGTCCAAGCGCCAGCGCGCCGGCCAGCAGTTGGCGGCGGGCCGGGTTCAATTGCAGCGTGCGCCTTGCTCGATCCAGCGCAGCAGGATGCGCGTGTTCGGGTGATCGCGGTCCTCGGTCGGCGAAATGCCCGGTGGCATGCGGTCTTCGACCAGGTGCTGGAACAGGCTGCTGGCATCCGGATTGCCGGGAATGACGATCTTGGTCGCATTGTTCACGCCCTTGGCTACCGAGTCGGCGCCGAGCATGATGCCCTCGTAGGTGCTCAGGTCCAGCTCGTGGAAGCTTGGCGGCTCCTGGTTCGACATGTGGCAGGTCGTGCAGGCGGGGGTGTCGGGGGCGAAGGCGCCATCCCTGGCAAACAGCGGCAGGACGTTTTTCCGGAAATGAGCGCTGTTGACCGCACCATCGGCAATCCACCGGCGAACCGTGGCGTAAGCCGGGTTGTCGCCGGAAATCGAGAAGGAAACGCCGAGCGGCATGCGGTTGTTGCGCAGGCGACGGCCGAGAATGTGCTTCGAACCTTTCTCGCCGGGCTGGAAGATGGGCCGTGAAGGCGCCTCGCGCGAGCCGGCGCGGATGCCTTCGCAAGTCGACAGGTCGAGGCCGCGATAACTGTGCGCCGGATTGCCCGACGAGTGGCAGACGATGCATGCCGGCCCCTGGCCGAAAGCATTCGGCGTGCGCATCAGCGTGGCGACGTAATCGTAGGGAATCGGAATGTCGCGGCCGAGAATCAGTGCGCCGACCGCCGCGTGGTCGCCCTCCAGCTTCACCTTGCCGTCGCGCAGATCCTGCAGCCACTTGTGATTGAGCGTTGTCGGCAGCGCCGTGTCCGCCAAGGCCAGCGTTCTGCCCAGAGCGAGCAGGCCGGCCAGCAGCGTTCGGGTACAGCGTGAAAGGATTATTGAAGTGTTCATGATGATTCCCCCTGATTGAATTCCGTGTCCTTGCCCGCCGGCAGCCAGAGGCGGGCGCGCAGGCCGCCGAGCGGCGAGTCGAGCAATTCCAGGCGACCACCATACAGGCTGGCGAGTTCGTCGACAATCGACAGGCCGAGGCCGGAGCCGGCCACTTTCTCGTCGCCGCGTCGGCCGCGTTGCAACAGGTTCGGCCGATCTTCCGGGGCGATTCCCGCGCCGTCGTCGTCGATGTCGATACGCAGCCGGGTGTCTTCCCGGACGGCGCTGACGTGGATGCGTGAGCCGGCCCATTTGCAGGCGTTGTCGAGCAGGTTGCCGAGCATTTCCTGGAGGTCCTGCGCCTCGCCGCGAAAAACCAGCGGCTCGCTGCCGTCGGCCAGCGTCAGGTTGAGGTCGCGCTCGGCGTGCACCCGCTGCATGACCCGGAGCAAACCTTCGGTCGCCGGGCGGACCGCACACAGCCGGCCCTGGACCTGGGCGGCAGCGGCACTGCGCGCGCGCGCCAGGTGATGGTCGATCTGCTGGCGGGCAATGGCGACCTGGCTGCCGACCAGTTCGGCCAGCTCGCCGGTTTCGCTGGCGGCGGCGTTGGCCATCACCGCCAGTGGCGTCTTCACCGCGTGGGCCAGGTTGCCGGCCTGGCCACGGGCGCGTTCGACAAATTCCGCATTGCGCGCCAGCAGCGAGTTGAGTTCATCGACCAATGGCTGAATTTCGGCTGGATGCCGGCCTGCCAGCGTTGCCTGTTCGCCGTCGCGCAGCCGGGTCAGTTCATCGCGCAGGCGATTGAGCGGACGCAGCCCGGCCACCACCTGGACCACGGCGGCCAGGGCCAGGCCGCCGGCGAGCAGCCCGAGCGCCGCCAGTAGCAGGCCGCGGAAACGCGCCAGGGGCTCTGCCAGCAGGGTTTCGTCGGCAGCGACGATCAGGCGCAGCGTCAATCCAGGCTGTTCTGCCGGGTGCATGACCTGTTCGATCATGCGCAGCGATTCCCCTTTCGGTCCGCTGACGCGATGCTCGTGGCGCTCGCCATCGGCCAGCCGGTCGCGGGGCACGGCCAGTTCGCCGTCCCACAGCGAGCGTGAGCGCAGCAGCGCGACCTGTGCCGTTCCGTCGCCGGTCGTCATGCGGTCGACCTGCCAGTACAGGCCGGAATAGGGGCGCTCCAGCCGGGGATCGCTGAGGATATGGCTGATTTCCGGCTCGCCGGCTGCGTTCAGTTCCAGGTTGGCGGCCAGCTGGTTGAGATGGGTGGCCAGTTCGGCATGGAACTGACGCGACAGATGCTGCTCGAACATCGCCTGCAGCATCCAGCCAGCGATACCGACGGTCGCCACGATCCACACCAGCGTACCGGCCAGCAGCCGGAAGCGTAGCGAGGTGCCGCCGCCTTTCATGACGGACAGCACATGCGGTAGCCGAAGCCGCGCACGGTTTCGATCAGGCCGGCGGGCAGTTTCTTGCGCAGGCGACCGACGAAGACCTCGATGGTGTTCGAGTCGCGGTCGCCATCCTGCGGGTAGATGTGCTCGGACAGTTCGCTGCGCGAGACGACTTCGCCGCGCCGCTGCAGCAGGTAGGTCAAGACCTTGAATTCGTGACTGGTCAGCGTCAGCGTCTGGCCGTCGACGCTCGCCTGGGCGCGGCGGATATCCACGCGCAGCGGGCCGCAGGCCAGTTCGTTGGCGGCCTGGCCGGCACTGCGCCGGATCAGCGCGCGCAACCTGGCCAGCAGTTCTTCCATGTGGAAAGGCTTGACCAGGTAATCGTCGGCACCGGCATCGATGCCGGCCACCCGCTCATGCCAGTCGCCACGGGCAGTCAGGATCAGCACCGGCATGCCGCGGCCGGCGGCCCGCCAGCGGGTCAGTACCGACAGCCCGTCGAGCAGCGGCAGGCCGAGATCGAGGACAACCGCGTCGAAATCGGTTTCCATGCCCAGATGCAAGGCATCCTGGCCATTCACCGCCACTTCAACGACATGGCCTTCGGCGCGCAGCTTGCGGGCGATTTGCAGGTTCAGCGTCGGTTCGTCCTCGACCAGCAGGATGCGCATCAGTCCTTTCTCCCCCGCCGCCCACCATGGCGACCCTTGATTTCGAGCACCCGGCCGTCGCGCGCATCGATCAGCAACTTGTTGATGCCGCCATCCCGGCGCAGCATCTTCACTTCGTAGAGCCAGCGGCTGTCTTCGTGTTCCAGTTCAACCTCCAGCACCTCGCCGCGATGCTCGCGCTCGATCCGTTCCAGGACCTGGCGCAATGGCAGGATTTCCCCGGCCATCAGCGCCTGGCGGGCGACTTCATGATCCTGGCGGCCGTCGGCCTGCACCGGTGACAGGCCGATGCAGGCGAGCAGCAATACTGCGCTCAGGAGGTGTTGGCGGTAACGCATCAGCAACTTATTGACGACCGCGGCCGCCACCCATGCCTTGGCCCTGGCCCATACCCATACCCTGACCACCGCCGCTCATGCCGGGGCCCATGCCGCGTCGCGGCGGCTGTTCCGGCGGTACGGCCGGGAGCGTGACGCCACGCTCCTTGGCGCGCAGCACCATCTGTTCGTGATGATTGGCACGCACCGTGGCGCGCTCTTCGTCGGTACGGGCCGCACGCATGGCGTTGCGGTGTTCGACGCGTTCCTGTTCGGTCATCAACTGGCTGCCGAAAATCGGCTCCGCCGGGGTGTCGACCGCAAAAGCGCTGCCACTGGCCAGGATCAGGCCGGCGGTGACGAAGCTGAGCAACAGATTACGTTGGGACATGATGGACTCCTTCTCAAATTGAATGATGTCACAGGCTTGTTCATTCCCCGATTCCTGTTTTACGCCAGTCAACATGAACGGCACCTGAATTCCTGCCGCTTCGATTTCGTGCATAAGCTCAGCAGTTTTTCTCGCTTCGTTGCGGCCGGGGCGGCGGCTAAATTTCCTCCACTGCCAAACAACTTGAGGAAACGATCATGAATTTTCAACCCCTTCGCCGCCTGCTGGCGCTGGCCCTGTTTTCCACCATCACTGGCGTCCACGCCCAATCCGGCGAGATTTCGCTGCTCAACGTCTCCTACGATCCGACGCGTGAGCTCTATCAGGCCTTCAATCCCGAGTTTTCGCGTTACTGGAAGGAAAAGACCGGTCAGGTGGTCAGTGTCAAACAGTCGCATGGCGGTGCCGGCAAGCAGGCGCGGGCGGTCACCGATGGTCTGGAGGCCGATGTCGTCACGCTGGCCCTGGCCTACGACATCGATGCGATCGCCGAAAAATCCGGGAAGCTGCCGGCCGACTGGCAGAAGCGCCTGCCGCACAATGCTTCGCCCTATACGTCGACGATCGTCTTCCTGGTGCGCAAGGGCAATCCGAAGGCGATCCGGGATTGGGGTGATCTGGTCAAGCCGGGCGTCGAGGTCATCACGCCGAATCCGAAGACTTCCGGCGGCGCCCGCTGGAACTACCTGGCGGCCTGGGGTTATGCGCTGAAACAGGGCGGAGGCGAGGCGGCGGCCCGCGATTTCGTCGGTCGGCTGCTGAAGAACGTGCCGGTGCTCGACACCGGCGCCCGCGGGTCGACCAACACCTTTGTCCAGCGTGGCATCGGTGACGTGCTGCTGGCCTGGGAGAACGAGGCTTTCCTGTCGATCAACGAACTCGGGCCGGACAAGTTCGAAATCGTCGTCCCGTCGGTCTCGATCCTGGCCGAACCGCCGGTTGCCGTGGTCGACGCCGTGGCGAAAAAGCACGGGACCGAGCAGGTCGCCAGGGCCTATCTGGAATACCTGTATTCGCCGGTCGGCCAGCAACTTGCCGCGCGCCACTACTATCGTCCGATCAAGCCGGAACTGGCCGATCCGCGCGATGTGGCGCGTTTTCCCAAGGTGAATTTCATCCGCATCGACGATCTGGGCGGCTGGCAGGCGGCGCAGAAGAAGCATTTTGCCGATGGCGGCACCTTCGATCAGTTGAACCGCCGCTGAACCATGAAGCAGCCTGTCCTGATCGTGCCCGGTTACCTCGGCAGCGGCCCGGCGCACTGGCAAAGCTGGCTGGAGCGGCAATTGCCGGAAGCCCGGCGGGTTGCCGGCATCGACTGGCAGCGTCCCGAACTGGGGCGCTGGGCCGGTCTGGTCGGCGAGGCCATTGACCGGGCCGATGCGCCGGTCTGGCTGGTCGCCCACAGTTTCGGCTGCCTGGCCGGGATCATCGCGGCATCGATTCGTCCCGAACGGGTCGCCGGTGCGCTGCTGGTTGCCCCGGCCGATCCCGAGCGCTTTGCCGACGAGGGCTTTCGTCGTCGCGATGAAGGCAGCGTTGCCCGCTGGTTCCATGACATCCGTTTGCCGTGTCCCAGCCTGCTGCTCGCCAGTACCAACGATCCATGGATGAACTTCGCCAGCGCAGCCTACTGGGCCGAGCGCTGGGGCAGTCGTCTGCACTGCCTGGGGGCCGCCGGGCACGTCAATGTCGATTCCGGCTTTGGCCCGTGGCCTGACGGTCTGGCCATGCTGCGGGCGATGCAGGCGGCGCAGGGCAGTTTCCTGGTCGGCGAACTGGGTAGTCCGATTTAGCTGTTTCGGGAATATCAAAATCGTTTTTTATTGGTTTGGATGCTAAAGGCGCTTGCCTACACTGCGTCATCCACTCAATCGGGAGATTTGCATGTCGAATTCCAACACACCCGGCGCGATCCTGCGCCGTACCTTCGCCGCACTGTCCTTCCTCGCGGCCGGCACGGCCTTCGCCCAGAGCACCATCCTCAACGTCTCCTACGACGTCTCGCGTGAGCTGTACAAGGAGATCAATCCGGCCTTCGTCGAGTCCTGGAAGAAACAGGGCGGTGCCAGCATCACAGTGAATCAGTCGCATGGTGGCTCGTCGAAGCAGGCCGGCGCGGTGATCGGCGGGCTGGAAGCCGACGTGATCACGATGAACCAGTCGCCGGACATCGACATCCTGGTCGAGCGCGGCGGCCTGGTTGCCGCCAACTGGCGCAAGCAGTTCCCGCATGACGCGACGCCGTACACGACCACCACCGTGTTCCTGGTGCGCAAGGGCAATCCGAAGAACATCAAGGACTGGGACGACCTGGTCAAGCCGGGTTACCAGGTCATCGTGCCGAACCCGAAGACTTCGGGCAACGGCCGCTACACCTATATTGCCGCCTGGGGCTACGCCCTCGACAAGACCGGTTCCGAGGCCGGCGCCAAGGACTTCGTCACCAAGCTGTTCGCCAACGTGCCGGTGCTCGACGGCGGCGGTCGCGGTGCGACGACGACTTTCACCCAGCGCGATGTCGGCGACGTGCTGGTGACCTTCGAGAATGAAGCCATCCTGATCGCCCAGGAACTCGGTTCGAGCAAGTTCGACATCGTCTATCCGTCGCTGTCGATCGAAGCCGCCGCCCCGGTGGCCATCGTCCAGAAGGTCGCCGCCAAGCGCGGTACCGAGAAGGTCGCCAAGGCCTACCTCGACTTCCTGTACACCCCGGCCGGCCAGGAAATCATCGCCAAGCACGACTTCCGTCCGCGTGACCCGGCGGTGCTGAAGAAGCATGCCGCCAAGTACCCGAACATCCGCACCTTCACCGTCGAACAGAAACTCGGTGGCTGGGCGGCGGTGCAGAAGGCGCACTTCGCCGACGGCGCCCTGTATGACCAGATCGTCGCGAGGAAGTAATGACCGCAACAAGAACCTTCCGCGTGTTGCCGGGCTTCAATCTGACGCTCGGTTACACGCTGGGCTACCTGTCGCTGCTGATCCTGATCCCGCTGTCGGCGGTCTTCCTGAAGACCTTCGAAATGGATTGGGCGCGCTTCGTCGAGGTGGTCACGGCGCCGCAGGTCGTCGCCACCTACAAGCTGTCGTTCGGCGCCTCCCTGCTGGCCGCAGCGATCAACGCCGTGTTCGGCCTGATGCTGGCGTGGGCGCTGGTGCGTTACAGCTTTCCCGGCAAGAAGATCGTCGATGCCCTGGTCGATCTGCCGTTCGCCTTGCCCACGGCAGTCGCCGGTATCGCACTGACCGCGCTGTATGCCAAGAACGGCTGGCTCGGTCAGTATCTTGAACCGCTCGGCATCAAGGTCGCCTTCACGCCGCTCGGCGTGCTGGTCGCGCTGGTCTTCATCGGCCTGCCGTTTGTCGTGCGTACCGTGCAGCCGATCCTGGAAGACCTCGACACCGAACTCGAAGAAGCCGCTGCCAGTCTGGGCGCGCAACGCTGGCAGACCTTCCGCCACGTCATCTTCCCGATCCTGCTGCCGGCGCTGCTGACCGGTTTCGCGCTGGCCTTTGCCCGCGCGGTCGGTGAGTACGGCTCGGTCATCTTCATCGCCGGCAACCTGCCTTTCGTCTCCGAAATCACGCCGCTGATGATCATCACCAAGCTCGAACAGTACGACTACCAGGGGGCGACGGCCATTGCCTCGGTGATGCTGATCTTCTCCTTCATCCTGCTGCTGATCATCAACGGCCTGCAGGCTTGGACCGCCAAACGCACCGGGAGGGATCGGTAATGGCCGGCGCAACCACTATGCATCTGGGCAGCGACCATGCTGCCCGCTTCGAGAACAAGGCAGCGACCAGCGAAACGCCGCTGGTCAAATGGACCATCCTGGCCATTGCCCTGACTTTTTTCACCGTCTTCCTGCTGATGCCGTTGATCGCAGTGTTTGTTGAAGCCTTCCGCAAGGGCTGGGAAACCTACGTCACCGCGCTGGTCGATCCGGATGCCTTGTCGGCAATCAAGCTGACCCTGCTGGCGGCGGCCGTTTCGGTGCCACTCAACCTGGTCTTCGGCGTGTCGGCGGCCTGGGCGATCGCCAAGTTCGAGTTCCGCGGCAAGCAGTTCCTGATCACCCTGATCGACCTGCCGTTCTCGGTCTCGCCGGTCATTGCCGGTCTGGTCTTCGTGCTGATCTTCGGTGCCCAGGGCTGGTTCGGTAGCTGGCTGATCGACAACGACATCAAGATCATCTTTGCCGTGCCGGGCATCGTGCTGGCCACCGTCTTCGTCACCTTTCCCTTCATCGCCCGCGAACTCATCCCGCTGATGCAGGCACAAGGCAAGGAAGAGGAAGAGGCGGCCGTGGTCCTTGGCGCCAAAGGCTGGCAGGTGTTCTGGTACGTCACGCTGCCCAACATCAAGTGGGGCCTGATGTACGGCGTGATCCTGACCAATGCCCGGGCGATGGGCGAATTCGGCGCGGTCAGCGTCGTCTCCGGCCACATCCGCGGGCAAACCAACACGCTGCCGTTGCACGTCGAAATCCTCTACAACGAATACATGTTCTCGGCGGCCTTCGCCGTGGCCTCGCTGCTGGCCTTGCTGGCACTGGTCACGCTGGTCATCAAGAACTGGGTCGAGCATCAGGCGGCCCGCTCCTATCGAGACACCCAGGAATCCGCATCATGAGCATCCAGGTCAAGAACATTCGCAAGCAGTTCGGCGCTTTCACCGCGCTGGACGACATCACCCTCGATTTCCCGACCGGCGAGCTGGTCGCCCTGCTGGGGCCTTCGGGCTGCGGCAAGACCACGCTGCTGCGCATCATCGCCGGGCTGGAACAGGCCGATTCCGGCCAGGTTCTGCTCGACGGCGAGGATGCTTCCAGCACGCACGTCCGCGAGCGCCAGGTCGGCTTCGTGTTCCAGCATTACGCGCTGTTCAAGCACATGACGGTATTCGACAACGTGGCTTTCGGCATGCGCATGAAGCCGCGCGGTCAACGGCCGTCGGAAGCCAAAATCCGCGACAAGGTGCATGAGCTGCTCAATCTCGTGCAACTCGACTGGCTGGCCGACCGCTTTCCGTCGCAACTGTCCGGCGGTCAGCGTCAGCGCATCGCGCTGGCCCGGGCGCTGGCGGTCGAACCGCGGGTGCTGCTGCTCGACGAGCCGTTCGGCGCGCTCGACGCCAAGGTGCGCAAGGAACTGCGCCGCTGGTTGCGCAAGCTGCACGACGAGCTGCACATCACCTCGATCTTCGTCACCCACGACCAGGAAGAAGCGCTCGAAGTCGCCGACCGCGTGGTGTTGATGGACCACGGCAAGGTCGAGCAGATCGGCACCCCGGAAGAGGTTTATCGTCACCCGGCGACGCCCTTCGTCTATGGTTTCCTCGGCTCGGTCAATTTCTTCCATGGCCGGGTCGATGGTGAGTCGGTTCTGGTGGGCGAGGATACGCTGCAGCACGAAGCGCATGATTTCGAACACGGTGCCGAGGTGGTCGCCTTTGCCCGGCCGCATGAGCTGGAAATCGACACAAATCCGGCGTCGACCGCAGGAATTTCCGCCCGCATCAACCGCATCCTCGCCTTCGGTGTCACCGCGCGGGTCGAGCTCGACGGCATCAACGGCTCAACCGGCCAGCATTTCGAAGTCGAGATCACGCGTGAACGCGTGCTCGAACTGGCTTTGCACGATGGACAGGCGGTTCGTCTCGTACCATCCCGCCTGAAGGTATTTGAACGCCAAGGAGCGTCCGCATGAATTTCCAGCAACTGCGCATCATCCGCGAGACGGTGCGTCGCAACTTCAACCTGACCGAGGTCGGCAATGCGCTGTTCACGTCGCAGTCGGGCGTCTCCAAGCACATCAAGGATCTCGAGGATGAACTCGGCGTCGAACTCTTCGTGCGCAAGGGCAAGCGCCTGCTCGGCCTGACCGATCCCGGCAAGGACCTGCTGGTGCTTGTCGAGCGCATGCTGCATGACGCGCGCAACATCAAGACGCTGGCTGAGCAATACAGCCAGCGCGATGTCGGCCAGCTGACCGTTGCCGCAACGCATACCCAGGCCCGCTATGCACTGCCGCGGGTGATCGCCGAGTTCAAGAAGGCTTTCCCGCGCGTGCATCTGAAACTGCACCAGGGCAGCCCGCAGGAAATCGTCGATCTGCTGCTTGAGGGCGAAGCCGACATCGGCATCGCCACCGAGGCCGTTGCCGAGCATCCGGAACTGGCGTCGTTTCCGTTCTATCGCTGGCACCACGCGCTGGTTGTGCCGAGCGGGCATCCGCTGCTCGGCGGTGGCCAACCGACGCTGGAAGCCATCGGCGAACATCCGGTGATTACCTACCACGAGGGGTTTACCGGTCGTGCCCGCCTCGACCGCGTCTTCGCCGATGCCGGTGTTGCGCCGGATGTCGTGATGTCGGCCCTTGATGCCGACGTGATCAAGACTTACGTCGAACTCGGTCTTGGCATCGGCATCGTCGCTTCGATGGCTTTCCATCCGAAGCGCGATGCCGGTCTGGAACTGATCGACTGCCGCCACCTGTTTCCGGAAAACACCACGCACATCGGCGTGCGCAAGGGCCATTACCTGCGTGGTTACGCCTATCGCTTCATCGAGTTGTGCTCGGTCGAACTGGGTGAGAGCGTGGTACGCGCCGCGACCAGTCCGGGGCGCGGCGGTGAGGAGCTTTGAGATGATGAACCGGCGAGGCGGCAGGAACATGCGGTCCGATTTGTTCAATCAATCATCGTCATCCTCGTGATGTTCACGTTCGCGCCGCGGTTCGTACGGTGCCGGCGGGCGCTCACCGAAAGCTGCCCGATAGGCTTCCGGGGTAGTGAAGGCGCAGTCGCTGCGGGCGCCGATCTTCTTCAGCAGTTCGGTGTCAGGTTTTTCCAGGGGGCCGGTTTGGGCCTGAATCTGTTCCCTGATCTGCGCACAGGATTGCCTGGCCGGTTCCTGTGCCTGAGCCTGCATGGCCAGCGCGGCGAGTAGCCCCAACAACAGTGGCGGTCTGATATTCATGGTGTTCTCCGGGTGAGTGATGGCGGCCATGCTGGCGGTGTGTCGATGAATCAGGCCTGAATACGCCCTTCAGGTTCTGTTCAGGCAGCTGGCGGCATAGTTCGCTCCATTGCTTAATCGATGGATGAACGCCATGAAATTCCGCCTCGCTTTTTCCCTTGTCTTTGCCTCGCTGCATTCACTTGCTGCCAGTGCCGGTCCGCTTGAGGATCAACTGGCCCGTTACGCCACAGCCGCCAAGGCTGCGAGCCCCGCCTTCGCCGGTTTCTCCGCCGCCCGTGGCGAGAAGCTGCATGTCACCAGCTTTGCCCTTGGCAAGCCGGATACCCCGGCGTGCACCAGTTGCCATGGCCTGGACCCGAAAGCGGCGGGCAAGACCTTGACCGGCAAGCGTATCGAGCCGGTGGCCCTGTCGGTATCGCCGACGCGTTACGCCGATCCGGCGAAGGTGGAGAAGTGGTTCAAGCGCAATTGCAATGAAGTGCTTGGCCGCGAATGTACCGCCCTGGAAAAGGGTGACTGGCTGACTTTTGTCAGCAGCCGCTGAAATCCGCAGAAGGAAAACCCATGAAATTCCCGACCCGACCCGTCACCCTCGGCCTGCTGGCGCTGGCCTTTTCCGCCCTGGTCTTCAGCCGTGCCCAGGCCGGTGGCGGCCATTACTATCCGCCGGTTGCCGATCCGGTGGTCAAGGAAGAATGCGGCAGTTGTCACCTGGCCTTTCCGGCGTCGATGCTGCCGGCCTCGTCGTGGAAACGCATGATGGGCGAGCTCGACAATCACTTTGGCGACAATGCTGCGGTCGACCCCGCCGTGGCGAAAAAAATCACCGCCTATCTGGTCGCCAATGCCGGCGATGCCGGCGGTCAGCGCTACAGCGCGAAACTGCTGCGCGGTGTCGATCCGGCGACGGCGCCGCAGCGCATCACTGCGTTGCCGAAATGGGTACGCGAACACCGCGAGGTCCCGGATTGGGAGTGGCGGCACAAGGACGTGCGCAGCAAGGCCAATTGCACCGCCTGCCATGCCGATGCCGAACTCGGCTACTACGAAGACTGAGGCTGCCGATCATGTTTGAACGATCTGAACAAAATCAAGGAGTTGTTGCCATGCGTCTGTCGAAACGGATGTTTTCTGCCGCATTGCTCGCCAGCCTGCTGGCCGCTGCGTTGATGCTTTCCCAACCGGCCCGCGCCGATGATGATCGCGGCGGCTCGTGGCTGCCGATTCCGCGCCTGATCGACAAGCTGGAGGCGGCCGGTTATCGCAACATCGAGAAGATCGAGCGCGAACACGGGCGCTACGAGGTGCGCGCGACCAACCGCCAGGGAGCTCGCAGCAAGTTGCTGCTGGATGCCCGTACCGGCGAGTTTGTCGGTGAGCAGCGCTCGTATGAGCGGCGGGATGTGCGGGAGGGGCGAAACGACAGGAACGCGGGTAATGGCGCCGAGTGCAACAAGCGCCGCTGCCGTGATGACATGCCGGCCGCCCCGGCCGCGCCGGCAGGGAGTCGCTGATGGTCAAGGTCGTACTTGCCTTTGTCGCGATTGCGCTCGGTCTGGCCTGGGGTTTGGATGTGCTGCAGGCGCCGCCGTTGGCACCTGAATCGCCGGTGCATCCGCTATGGCTTGCCCGTCAGGAAGCGATGTACCTGAGCGGTCTGCTGTCGATCGGCCTGATGTCGCTGGCGATGTACCTGGCGACGCGCCCGGCCTGGCTGGAAACGCCGCTCGGCGGCATGGACCGCGTTTATCGCACGCACAAGTGGGCGGGCATTCTCGGCGGCAGTTTCGCGATCATGCACTGGCTGGTCGAGATGTCCGACGACATCCTAAAATCGACCATCGGTCGCGCCGGTCGCCTGCCCAAGGAAAAGGCCACCGGCCTGCTCGACAGCATGCAGGACCTGGCCGAGGATTTCGGCGAATGGGGTTTCTACATCCTGCTGGTGCTGCTGGCGATCACGCTGTGGCAGCGTTTTCCCTATCGCCCGTGGCGCTTCCTGCACCGCGCGATGCCGGTGATCTACCTGCTGCTGGCTTTTCATGCGGCGCTGCTGTCACCGCTCGATTACTGGTTGCAGCCGGTGGGCTGGCTGCTCGGCCTGCTCATCGCGGCCGGCGTCTATGGTGCGCTGCGGGCCTTGCTCGGCAATATCGGGCAGGCGCGCCGGTCGACCGGAGAAATCCTTGCCGTGACCCAGCCGGCCGCCGATATCGTCGCCGTGCGCTGTCGCTTGACCGGTAGCTGGCCTGGACATCGGCCGGGGCAGTTCGCGCTGGTGACCTTCGACGCCGACGAGGGCGCGCATCCCTTCACCATCGCCAGTGCCGATCAGGGCGACCGGACGATCGAGTTCCGCATCAAGGCCCTCGGCGACCATACCCGGCAACTGGCCGGACTGCTGCGCCCTGGCCAGCCGGTCGACATCGAAGGGCCTTACGGGCGCTTCGACATCGCCCGCATCAATCGTCGGGCGCGGCAGTTGTGGGTGGCCGGCGGCATCGGCGTGACGCCTTTCCTGGCCTGGCTGGCTTCGCTGCAGGGCAAGACGGCGAATATGCCCGAGGCCGACCTGCATTACTGCACGCGGGATCGCGACAACGACCCGTTTGTCGACGAACTGACCCGCCTGTGCGCGGCGCTGCCGGCGATCCGCCTGCATGTGCATGGCGCGCAGCAGGGCGAAAAACTCGATGCGGCAAGGTTGCTCAAGGATGTGCCGGCGGGACAAGCGGCCGAAGTCTGGTTCTGCGGCCCCGGCGGGCTGGCGCAGGCCTTGCGTGGCGGTCTCGCCAAACTGGGCTGGCGGCGCCTGCGCTTTCATCAGGAAGCCTTCGTCATGCGCTGAATTCCGGCGTTTTTTGCGAATTCCTGCGGTCGACCGCAGGAATTCGTCATTTTTCATTTTCATCCTGTACCCTGATATTCCATGCGTCTGCTGATCATTGAAGACAATCCCGACATCCTCGCCAACATCGTCGATTATTTCGAGGCTGCCGGCCATGTCGTCGATTGCGCCCGCAACGGCCCGGGCGGCCTGCATCTGGCGCTGACCGAGCGCTTCGATCTGATCGTCCTCGATATCATGCTGCCCGGCATGGACGGCTACCAGTTGTGCGCCAGCCTGCGCGGCGCCGGCAATATCGTGCCGATCATCATGCTGACCGCCCGCGATGCGCTGGACGACCGCCTGCAGGGATTGCGCGCCGGGGCCGACGATTACCTGGTCAAGCCGTTCGCGCTGGCCGAACTGCAGGCCCGTATCGATGCCATCCTGCGCCGTACGCAGGGTCGGCAGCAACAGCGTCTGCAGGTCGGCGACCTGGTCTTCGACCTCGATGATTTCACGGTCTCCCGCGCCGGCCAGCCGCTGCGCCTCAATCCGGCTTGTCTCAAACTGCTCGAAGTGCTGATGCGCAAAAGTCCGGCGGTGGTCCGCCGCGAAGTCCTTGAAGAAGCGCTGTGGGGCGACGACCCGCCGGCCAGCGATGGTTTGCGCAGCCACCTGCACCTGCTGCGCCAGGTCATCGACAAGCCCTTTGCCCATCCCCTGCTGCAGACCATCCATGGTGTCGGCTATCGCCTGAGCGAGGTCGAGCATGCTTGACCGGCAGCCGCTGGCACGGCGTATCGTGCTCTCCTTTGCGCTGCTGACCGCGCTGACCTGCGGTATCTTCGCCTGGGGCGTCATTGCTGTCGTGCATCTGGTCGAGGATGACCTGATCGGTGAAGAACTGCGGGCGGAAATGGCCGAGGTCGAGACGGTTTTCGTCAAGGAGGGGCGGGTGCCCGATCTGGCCGGTGGCAGCACGCTGTATGTGCCGTCGCTGCAGGCGCGTGCTTTGCCGCCGGCGCTGGCCGGGGTGCATGCCGGTTACCAGGAAGTTACCGGCGAGGCCGGGGCGTGGTACGTCCTGGTCAGCGAGATCGCCGGTCAGCGCTTCATCCTGGCGCGTAACCAGGATGCCTTCGAAGCGCGCGAACAATTGCTGTACCGGGTGGTCATCGCCGGCTTTTTCCTCGCCGTTGCGCTGGCGCTGCTGATCGGCCGGCTGACGGCGCGTCGGGTCATTGACCCGGTGGTCCGGCTGGCCAGCCAGGTGCGCAACCGCAACCAGTTGCTGCCGCTGGCTCCGTCGCTTGCCTCCGATTATGGCGATGACGAACTCGGCCAGCTGGCCCGTGCCTTTGATCAGGCAATGGACCAGTTGCGGGCGGCGGTCGAGCGCGAGCGCTTGTTCACCAGCGATGTCAGCCACGAGTTGCGGACGCCGCTGATGATCATCGGCACCTCCGGCGAACTGCTGGCACGCGCCGAACTCGGGCCGCGCGAACGGCGCCAGGTTGAACGCATCGGCAAGGCGGCCGACGACATGCGTGGCCTGGTCGATACCTTCCTGCAACTGGCGCGCGCCCAGTCGGCTGGCGGCAACGCCGGTGAGGCGGTGACGCTGGCTGAAGTGGCTGCCGAGCAGGCGGCCTACTGGGGCGAGGAAATCCGCAACCGCGGCCTGGCGTTCCACTGGCAGGTCGATGGCGAAAGCCAGCGCCGCTGGCATCCGACGCTGTTGCGCGTGGTCATGGGCAACCTGCTGCGTAACGCCCTGCATTACACCGAGCATGGGGAAATCCGCCTGATCGTCGATGCCGGCGGTTTTCGCGTCGAGGACACCGGCCCGGGCATTCCGGAAACCGAACGGGAGACGCTGTTCCAGCCGTTCGTGCGGGGCAGCCGGGCGCGCGGCGAAGGGCTCGGCCTCGGCCTGTCGCTGGTCAAGCGGGTGTGCGAGCAGCAGGGCTGGACGATCAGTGCGAGCAATCTGACGAGCGGTGGCAGTCGCTTCGAGATCCTTCTCGGGCAATGATTTGACGAATTTTTGACAGGCTTTTGACGGGCTGTTGACGGCCGGCTGGCTATCGTTGCGGACATGCTTTCCAGAAAGGTCCGCAATGTCCGCCCAACAATCAATTCAGCTTGAATTCTCGCGCAAGTACGACAGCGCGCACGCCTTGCAGTATTTCCGCAAACACCAGGACGGAATCGCCCGCCGCCTGTCCAATCTGCGCGACCAGCAGCTTGCCCGGCGGGCGCTGGCCATCGCCGGCGAACCCGGCCTGGTGCTCGATCTGCCCTGCGGTGCCGGCCGTTTCTGGCCGCTGCTGGCGGAAAAGGCGAACCGGGTCATTCTCGCCGCCGACAATTCGCTGCAGATGATCGATGTCGCCAGAAGCTCGCAAGCGCCTGAAGTCGTTGCCCGCGTTCATGCCTTCCAGGCTTCGGCGTTCAACATTGATCTTGGCGATGCTGCGGTCGACAGCATTTTCTGCATGCGTTTGCTGCATCACATCGCCGAGCCGGCACATCGTCTGGCCATGTTGCGCGAATTCCATCGCGTCACCCGCGACACCCTGATCGTTTCGCTGTGGGTCGATGGCAATTTCAAGTCGTGGCGACGCAAGCGCCTGGAAACGCAGCGCGCCGCACGTGGCGGCAGCAGCGCCAACCAGAACCGTTTCGTCGTTGCCCGCAGCGTGATCGAAGGTGAATTCGCCGAAGCCGGTTTCAACATCATCGGTGCCCAGGATTTCCTGCCCGGATACGCCATGTGGCGGGTCTATACGCTGCGCAAGACAGCATGAAAGGCATGCCGCTCAATACCTTCGAGCGCTGGTGGCAGGCGCGCGGCGAATGGGTCGAGGAAGCCAATCAGCGACGCGGTGGCGAAAGCGGAGTCCAGCGCTTGTCGGGTGATGGTCGCTCGCTCTACTGCAAGCGTCAATCCGGGCATCTTCATCGCTCGCTGCGCCATCCGCTGGGGCGTCCGACCGTGTTGCGCGAGGCTGAGTCGATCCGTGCCTTCCGCGCGCTTGGCCTGGGCGTTCCGGAGTTGGTCTACTGCGGCGCCCGCAAACAGGGCGATGCCTGGCAGGCCTTGCTGGTGACCGAAGAACTGCCGGGCTTCGAGGGGCTTGATCGCTGGTACGCGGAACAGGCAGTTGAGGTGTCGCCGGCAGCGCGGGCGATGCTCCTTGATCGTCTCGGTCAGGCGCTGGCGCTGATGCATGGCGCTGGCTGGCAACATGGCTGCCTGTATGCCAAGCATGTTTTTGTCCGCGTCGAGGAAGGGACTTTCGGCCCGGTGGTCGAACTGGCACTGATTGATCTCGAAAAATGCCGCCGTCGCTGGCTGCATGCACTCGCAGCCCGACATGACATGGCGCAATTCGCCCGCCACCGTGGCGGCATGCCGCAGGCCGACTGGAATCGGCTGCAGGCTGCCCATTCGGCAGCGCTGGCGGCCCGTAGCTTCTTCTGAAAGGTACTCATGTCCGGTTTGTCTGATCGCTGCGTTCTGCAACGTTATTTTGTCCTTCTGTATCTCGCGCTGTTCGCCATGATCGGCCTGTTCTGGCCGCTGGTTTCCTTCGACGGCAGTGCCGCCTGGGGATTTGCCGCACTGGCCAGCGCCGCCTATGCCGGCTTGTATCTGTTGCCGGTGGTGATCGTCAGCGCCCTGACGGCCTTCCTCTTGCCGAAAGACTGGGCGCCCCGTCATGCGCTGGTCGCCACAACGGCTTTCATCGGCGGCAGCCTGGCGCTACTGGCGGTCTATGCCGACTACCGGCTGTACGCGCTGTATCAATACCATTTCAATGGTTTCGTCTGGAACCTGCTGACCACACCTGGCGGGATTTCAGCGCTGGGCGCGACCGCCGAGACCGAGCGGACGATTGCCATTCAGGTGGCGATGTTCGTTGCCGGCAATGCGGCGGTGCTGCTGTCGCTGCATCATTTCCGGGCGCACGGTCCGGTTTTCCAGCGGCGTGCCGTGGCCTTCGCGATGGTGGCCATCGTCGGTCTGCTGACGGTCGAGGAAGGTGTCTATGCCTATAGTGTGCATACCGGTCAGGAGGCCTTGCTCGAGGCCGCCGATGTCGTCCCTTTCCATCTGCGTAGCGGCGCCAAACGGCTGCTGACCCGTCTCGGCGTCGAGCGGCGGGCGCTGCAGGAACTGCGTCTGGCCGGCGGCACCGTCGATTACCCGGGCGGCACCCTGACGACCGGGCAGGTCAAGCAGGACATGAACGTCATCGTGCTGGTTGCCGAATCCTTTCGCTGGGATCTGCTCGACCCGGAAATCACGCCGAACCTGTGGAAATTCTCGCAGCGGGCGACACGTTACGAAAACCACTACAGCGGCGGCAACCGGACGCGGATGGGGCTGTTCTCGATGTTCTACGGCATCTATGCGCCGTACTGGTACAGCTTCGAGCAACAGCGCGTGGCGCCCGCGTTGATGAATTACATGCGCCAGCACGATTACCAGTTGGCGCTGCACACCAGCCAGAGCTTCGACTACCCGGAGCTGCGCAACACGCTGTTCGCCGGCGTGCCGGAAGCCAACATGCAGGAATTGAAGAGCGGCGAACCCTGGCAGCGCGACATCCAGAACATCGACGACCTGAAGGTCAAACTGGACCAGCGAGCGCGCGACAAGCCCTTTTTCGGCTTCATGTTCTTCGAATCCACGCATGCGCCGTACACCTTTCCCGAGGAGACGGCGCTGCGCAGCGACTACCTGCGTGAGCTGAACTACGTGAAGCTCAATCTGCGCGACAACATCGAGGGTATCCACGCCCGCTACATCAACGCCGCCCACCATGTTGACAGCCAGGTCGGGCGCCTGATCGAACACCTGGAAAGCACCGGCATGCTCGACAAGACCGTCGTCCTGTTCAGCGGCGATCATGGCGAGGAGTTCATGGAAAAGGGCCACTGGGGCCACGGCCACAGCAACACCTTTCCCGAAGAGCAGGTCCGTGTGCCGCTGGTGCTCTGGCTGCCGGGCCAGGCGCCGGCAGTGGTCACGCATCGCACTTCGCACCTGCAGATCGCGCCGACGCTGCTCACTTACCTTGGCGTGACGCAGCCGGCCCGCAGCTACAGTTCGGCCGATACCCTGGATCAGACCATGCCCTACTTCGTCTTCGGCGAATACGACCACATGGGCATTTTCGACGGTGCGCACAAGATCACCTTCCCTTACACCGGCAGCGATTTTTTCCGCTACAGCGTGTTCGACGCTGCCGACCAGCCGCTTCCCCGGATGGAGCGCGAGGTGGTGCTGGCCGGCGCGACCGGGCTGATCGACGAAGTCACCCGAGAAAGCCGGCGCTTTGTCCGCTGAACCCCGGTCAACCTGCATTACGGATCACTTTTTCATGCTTCCCCAGTTCATCCGGCGGCATTTGCCGCACCATGCCCAGAGCCGTTACCTGGCGCTTCTCCTCGCCAGCTGGTGGCTGGTGTTCACCCTGACCCGGGGCGCACTGCTGCTGAAAAGCGGTAGCGCCGCCGGCATCACGCCGCTGCTGGCGCTGGAGGTTTTTGCCAGCGGGCTGCTCTACGACCTGGCTTTCCTTGTTTATGCCGCGGTGGTCCTGGGCTGCCTCCTGCTCATCGTTCCCTGGCGCTGGCGCGAGCGCCGCTGGCATCGCGTCGGGCGGCAGGTCGTGCTGGTCGGCAGCCTCTTTGCGATGTTGTTCGTGGCTGTCGCCGAGTGGCTGTTCTGGGACGAGTTCGGGGTGCGCTTCAACTTTATTGCGGTCGACTACCTGATTTACTCAAAAGAGGTCATCGACAACATCCTCCAGTCCTATCCCGTTTTTTCAATACTCGGCGTCATCGCCGTGCTGGCGCTGGCTGCCGGTGCGCTGGCAGCGCCGGCGCTGGAAGCGGTGCAGCGGGCGCCACTGGCCAGCCGCAAGCGCTCGGCCGGGCTGCTGGTGTCGCTGTTGCTGGTGGCGGCGGTGATCATGTTGCTGCTCGGCCAGGACGGACCGGGACGCAACAGCGGCAACGCCTGGCAACGGGAGCTGGCCGGCAACGGCCCGTACCAGTTCTTTGCCGCCTTCCGCAACAACGAGATCGCCTACGGGCAGTTTTATGCCGAACTGCCGGCGGAGGAAGTCGGCCGTCTGGTGCGCGCCGAACTCGCCGAACCGAATGCCCGCTTCATCGGCCGGCAAGCGCAGGATATCCGCCGCGCCATCGACAATCCGGGGGCGCCGCGCCGCCTGAACGTTGTTCTGGTGACCATCGAAAGCCTGAGCGCGAAATATCTCGGCAGCTTCGGCGATACCCGCGGGCTGACACCGAATCTTGATCGCCTGCGCAGCGAAAGCCTGTTTTTCAGCAATTTTTACGCGACCGGCACGCGCACCGACCGTGGCCTGGAGGCGATCACCCTGTCGATTCCGCCGACGCCGGGGCGCTCCATCGTCAAGCGCATCGGCCGGGAAAGCGGTTATGCCAGCCTGGGCTACCAGTTCCGCCGCCAGGGTTACGACACGGTCTTTGTTTATGGCGGTCGCGGCTATTTCGACAACATGAATGCCTTCTTCTCCGGCAACGGCTACCGGATTGTCGATCAGGCCCGGGTGCCCAAGTCCGAAATGACCTTCGAGAACGCCTGGGGCATGGCCGACGAGGATCTTTACCGGCAGGCACTGAAGCTTGCCGATGCCGATCATGCGACAGGCCAGCCGTTTTTCCTGCAACTGATGACGACCTCCAACCATCGACCCTACACCTACCCGGATGGGCGCATCGACATACCTTCCGGCAGCGGTCGCGAGGGCGCGGTCAAATACACCGATTACGCGATCGGGAAGTTTCTTGCCGAGGCGCGGCAAAAACCGTGGTTCGCGAACACCGTCTTTGTCTTCGTCGCCGATCACAACGCCGGCAGTGCGGGGCAGCAGGATCTGCCAACGGAAAACTACCGGATTCCGCTGTTCATCCATTCGCCAGGCAACGTGCCGGCGCGCGAGGTGGCGACGCTGGCCAGCCAGATCGACCTCGCGCCGACGCTGCTCGGTCTGCTCAATATCGATTACACCTCGTCGTTCTTCGGTCGCAACCTGCTGCTCGATCCGGCGCGGCCCGGGCGGGCGTTGATCGGCAATTACCAGCATCTCGGGCTGTTCGATGGTGAGCAGCTTGGCATTCTCAGCCCGCGCCGCGTGTTGCGCCTGGCCGGTGGTGACGGCGAGCAGCCAGCGGCCGGGGACGAGCCGCTGATCCGTCGTGCCGTGGCCTATTACCAGGCCGCCAGCCACCTCTTTGGCGAGCATCTGCTCGGGCCGCCGGCGTGGGAAATCAGTCGCTGACCAGCGGCAATTCGAGGTCGACGCGGAAGCCGCCGTCGGCCAGGTTTTTTGCCCTGATCGTGCCGTCGACCGCAGTCATGACGCGGCGGGCGATGGCCAGGCCGAGGCCGTGACCGTTGCCGGTGGCGTTGCTGGTGCGGCGGAAGGGTTCGAAGATGAACGGCAGTTCGTCTTCCGGCACGCCGGGGCCGTGGTCGAGGACGCTGATCCGGCAGTGCTGGTCGGGCGTAACGGTGCTGATGATGCGAACCCTGCCGCCGGCCGGGGAATGCTTGAGGGCGTTGCGCACGACATTTTCGACCGCTCGGTGCAGTAGCTCGGGATTGGCGCGGACGCGCAGGCCGGGGGTTTCGTCGATATCGACGATGAGATGACGGGGGGCTGCTTCCAGACGGGCGTCTTCGAGCAGGTCGGCGATCAGTTCGTCCAGTTCGATGGTTTCGACGGCGCCGCCGACGCCGGCTTCCAGCCGCGACAGCGTCAGCAGTTCGCCGACCAGGTGGTTCATCCGCTCGCCTTCGCGTTCGAGGCGGTTCATCGTTTCGTCGAAGCGTTCCGGTTCCTGGCGTGCCAGGCCAATGGCCGCATGCAGGCGGGCCAGCGGCGAGCGCAGTTCATGCGAGACATCGTGAAGCAGCCGGGTTTGTGCGTCGAGCAGGCTGCGCAGGCGTTCGCTCATGCGGTCGAAGTCGTGGCCAAGATCAGCCAGTTCGTCGCGGCGACGCCCCATCGCCGGCGCGATGCGCAGGCTCAGGTCGCCCTCGGCGGCAGCAGCGAAGGCGGCCTTGAGCCGGCGTGCCGGGTGGGCGACGTACCAGGCGATGGCGCCGGCGGCGGCCAGGCTGGCGAGCAGGCCGGTCAGGATCGGCAACAGCGGCAGCGGCGGCGGTTTGCCGGGAAATCCCGGTGGTGGCGGACGCATCTCGTCGTTCGCTGCCCGGGGTGGTGGTGGTCGGTGCTGCTCGAAACGGCTCCGCAGCTCGTCGCGTTCGATCCAGAAAATCGCCGCCGTGCCGAGGATTGCGCTCAGTTGCGCCAGCCAGACGATGAGGAAGAACTTCCAGAACAGGCGTCCCATGTTCAGCCCGGAATCATCTGGTAGCCCTGGCGGAACACCGTCTGGATCGGTGAGCGGCCGTCGTCGAGCGGGCCGAGCTTCTGGCGGATGCTCGACAGGTGCACGTCGATGCTGCGATCGTAGCGGGCCAGCGGCCGGCCGAGCGCCTGGGCGGACAGTTCATCCTTGCCGACGATGTGGCCGGCGTTGCGGGCCAGCACTTCGAGCAGGTTGAATTCGGTGCTGGTCAGTTCGAGCAGTTGTCCCCGCCACTCTGCCCGGCGCTGTGCGGCATGCAGGCGCAGCGGACCGACGGCCAGTTCGCCGTTGTCCTGTGGGGCGCCGGTGCTGCGACGCAGGATGGCGCGCAGGCGGGCGGCCAGTTCGCGCGGCAGGCAGGGTTTTGGGACGTAGTCGTCGGCGCCGAGTTCGAGGCCGACGATGCGATCCATGTCGTCGCCGCGCGCCGTCAGCATCAGCACCGGCATCCGGCTGCCGGCGCGGATGCGGCGCAACGCTTCGATGCCGGAAATCCCCGGCATCATCACGTCGAGCACGGCGATGGCGAAATTGCCGGACAGCGCCGCCTGCACGCCGCTTTCACCGTCGTGCGCGAGATCGACGGCAAAGCCGTCGCGCCTGAGGTAATCGGCAAGCATGCCGGCCAGTTCCACATCGTCGTCGATCAGCAGCACGGCTGCCATGTCCTGCACTCCATCATTTCCGGATTCAAGTCGGCATCATAGCCAAGGGGGCGCCGCCAGAGCGCTGTTTTTACAGACTTTTACCCCGGCGTGCCGGTGGGGCGGCAATTTTGGCCGCAGGCAGGTTTTGCCGGTTTGTCCGTCGTTTTTCGCTGTTTTTTGCGGTCGACCGCAGTAATTAACCGATTTCTTGACGAGTTTTTACTCCGTTTAACGTCGATCGCCGCCAATTATTGGGCCAAATGGCCGATAACTTGCTCAGAAGGCGATGCCGGAACGTATTTCCGGGTTTTTTACCGTTAAAAGGAGTCGATCATGATCAGTGGTGTCGGTAGTTCGTCACAAATGAGCCAGCTGTTTTCCCGGCTGGACAGCAAGAGCCAGGGTTACCTGGAAAAAAGCGACCTGGTGTCGGCTTTCAGTGCCATTTCCGGGACCGAAGACAGTGCCGCCGAAGAGCTGTTCGCGGCGCTGGATGCTGACAGCGATGGCAAGGTTACGGAAAGCGAGTTTGCCTCGACGCTGAGCAAGTTGCAGGAGGAACTCGACAGCCAGTTCGCCCAGATGCGCATGCAGGGCATGGCCGGGCAGGGCCCGCAAGGCATGGGCGGCATGCCGCCGCCGCCACCGCCAAACGATGAGGGTTTCACGCAGGAAGAACTGGAAGCGCAACTGACGGAAATCGGTGATGCGGACAGTGATCGCAGCAGCCTGATTGCCGACATCGTCTCCAACTTCGAGGCGGCCGACAGCGATGGCGACGGCAAGGTCAGCTTCCAGGAAGCGATGGCCTACAAGGATGAGCAGCAGTCAGCCAGTGGTACCGAGGAAAGTTCGACGGCACAGGCCAGCAGCAGCGAATCGCAGGTGTTGAAGCAGATCATGCAGTTGATGCACGCCTATGGCCGTCCGGACCAGGATGAGGCCACCAGCCTGCTGTCGACGCTGGCCTGATTCAGGGGGGGGTCAGGCCGGGGCCGGGCACTCGTCGCAGCGGTGAATCTCCACGGTGACGTGGACGATTTCCTCGTGGATGGCGAGTGCCTGGCGTACGGCCAGTGGTGTCAGCGCCGGGTCGTGCGTCAGCAGCGAGACGGCGCAGGCATAGGCGCCGTTGCCGACGCGCCAGACATGCAGGTCGGTGATCTGGGTGCCGGGCGGCAGTTCGCCGATGACTTCGCGGATTTCCTCGACCACGGGATGATCCATCTCGCGGTCGAGCAGCACGCGGCCGGTGTCACGCAGCAGGTTCTTCGCCCATAGCGCAACCAGCACGGCGCCGACCAGCGCGCACGCCGGATCGAGCCAGTCCCAGCCGTAAAACCAGCCGCCGGCCAGTGCGCCGATGGCCAGCACCGAGGTCAGCGCATCGGTGATGACGTGGATGTAGGCGGCCTTCAGGTTGAGGTCGTCGTGCTGATGGCCGTGACCATGATCGTGGCCGTGGTGATGGTCGTCACCGCCGGCGCGGTGAAGAATTGCCGCGCAACCGAGGTTGACCGCAAGACCGAGGACGGCGACGATCAGGGCTTCGGCGTAGCGGATCGGCTGCGGTTCGAGCAGCCGGTCGACGGCGCCGAGCACCATCAGCGCGGCGACGGCGATCAGGAACAGCGCGCTGGTATAGCCGCCGAGCACTTCGATCTTCCAGGTGCCGAAGGCGAAACGCGGGTCGTTGGCGTACTTGCGGGCGGCGGCGTAGGCAAACACCGAGAGGCCGATGGCCAGCGCGTGCGAACTCATGTGCCAGCCGTCGGCGAGCACGGCCATCGAGTTGAACCACCAGCCGGCGGTGATTTCGACGACCATCGTCACCAGCGTGATCCACAGCACGATCCGTGTGCCTTTTTCGGCGCGGGTGTTGCCGGTGCCGAAATCGTGGGTCTGTTCCCAGCGGGAAATGTCGTGATGGATGTTCATTGCTGGCCGTAACTCCCGAATTTTTCGCTGACAGCGGCCATTTCGTCTGCGCTCAGCAACACCGGCTGGCCGAGCTGGCAGGCGCGCCAGTATTGTTCGCACAGTTCCTCGAGTTCGATCGCCAGCGCCAGCGCCTCGTCCAGATCGCGGCCGGCGACCAGCAGGCCGTGGTTGGCGAGCAGGCAGGCCTTGCGCTTTTCCATCGCCGCCAATGCTGCGGTCGACAGTGCCTGCGAGCCAAAAATGGCGTAGTCGGCGCAACGGACGGTATCGCCACCGAAGCGCGCGATCATGTAATGGAAGGGCGGGATGTCCAGACGCAGGCAGGCCAGGCTTACGGCGAAGGGCGAATGGGCGTGCAGCACGGCGCCGACGTCCGGCCGGGCGGCATAGAGGTCGCGGTGGAAACGCCATTCGGACGAAGGCTTGCGCCGGCCGATGGCGGCGCCGTCGAGCGTCAGGTGCGGGATATCGTCGGGTGCCAGCGTTTCGTAGGCCATGCCGGTCGGCGTGATCAGGAAGCCGGCGCCGTCGCGTACGCTGACGTTGCCGGCGGTGCCACGGTTCAGTCCGGCCGGACGCATGGCGCGGGCGGTGGCGATCAGGGCGGCGCGCGGATCAGTCATCGGCTTCTTCCGGGTACAGGCCGAGCAGGCCGTCGCGGCTGGCCGGGCAGGCACCGCGTTCGGTGATGATGGCCTTGACCAGCCAGTTGGGCGTGACGTCGAAGGCCGGATTGGCGACATCCTCGTCGGCCGGCAACTGGCGCAGCGCGGCCGGCTGGGCATGGTGGTCGAGGCCATGCACGAAGCGGAATTCGTCGCCGTCGCGTTCCTCGATCGGAATGTCGGCGCCTTCGCTGCAGGCGAAATCCAGCGTCGAGCGCGGTGCGGCGACGTAGAAGGGCACGCCGTTGTCGGCACAGGCCAGCGCCTTCAGGTAAGTGCCCACTTTGTTGGCAACGTCACCGTTGGCGGCAATGCGGTCGGCGCCGACGATCACCGCATCGACCTTGCCCTGGCGCAGCAGCAGGCCGGCGGCGTTGTCGGCGATCAGCGTATGCGGCACGCCGTGCTGCGCCAGTTCCCAGGCGGTGAGCAGACCCTGGTTGCGCGGCCGGGTTTCCGACACCCACACATGCACCGGCACGCCGGCGTCGTGCGCGGCATAGACCGGCGACAGCGCGGTGCCATGATCGACGGTGGCCAGCCAGCCGGCGTTGCAGTGGGTCATGATGTTCAGCACCTGGCCGTCGGCAACGATCAGGTCCTGCCAAAGCTTGAGGCCATGCTGGCCGATGGCGGCGTTCTGCACGACGTCTTCTTCGGCGATCGCCGCCGCTTCGGCCCAGGCGGCGGCGCAGCGGCTTGCGGTCGACAGCGGTTGCAGGACATTTTCCATGCGCGCCAGCGCCCAGTGCAGATTGACTGCCGTTGGCCGCGTCGACCGCAACAGCGCGGCGGCTTCGCTCAGCCGGGCGTCGCTGGCGTCGTCGCCAAGCGCGATGGCCAGCCCGTAAGCGGCAGTGGCGCCGATCAGCGGCGCGCCGCGCACCTGCATGGCGCGGATCGCGTACGCTGCTTCCGCCAGCGTGGCGACGCGGACCCAGTGCAGCGCATGCGGCAGCCGGGTCTGGTCGATGATGTCGATAAGGCGCTGCGCCGGATGGGCGCGCAGGGTGCGAGTGGGGATGCCGTCGATGTTCATGGCGACATTGTGGCATAGTGACCCATTTCCGAACCATCCGCCATTGCCATGGAAACGCCTGTCCGCATCGATTCCCGCTTCCCGAACATGGGCACCACGATCTTCACCGTGATGTCAAAACTGGCCGCCGAGTGCGGCGCCGTCAACCTGTCGCAGGGCTTTCCCGATTTCCAGGCCGAACCGGCGCTGTTCGACGCCATGCACCGCCACATGCTGGCCGGGCGCAACCAGTACGCACCGATGGCCGGACTGCCGGAACTGCGCCAGGCCATCGTCGACAAGGTCGCAGCGCTGTACGGCGCGCGCTACGACGTCGAGTCCGAAGTCACCGTCACCGCCGGTGCGACGCAGGCGATATTCACGGCGATTGCCGCCTTCGTCCGGCCCGGCGACGAGGTGCTGGTTTTCGAGCCGGTGTACGACAGTTATGTGCCGGCGATCGAGACGGTCGGCGGCACGGCGGTGTTCGCACAGCTCAGGTTCCCGGATTACGCGCCGGACTGGGAACAGGTGAAAAAGCTGATTTCGCCGAAGACGCGGATGATCGTCGTCAATTCGCCGCACAACCCGACCGGCAGCCTGCTGTCTGCGGTCGACCTGGAAAAACTGGCGGAAATGGTCCGCGGTACCGACATCGTCATCCTGTCCGACGAGGTCTACGAACACATCCTGTTCGACGGCGAGCGCCACGCCAGCCTGTCCGGCCATCCGGAACTGGCGGCGCGCAGCATCGTCGTTTCCAGCTTCGGCAAGACCTACCACATCACCGGCTGGAAGATCGGTTACGTGGTCGGCCCGGCGGCGCTGATGGCCGAATTCCGCAAGGTCCACCAGTTCAATGTGTTCACCGTCCATGCGCCGTCGCAACTGGCCATTGCCGAGTACATGCAGGACGCTTCGCGCCATCTCGGGCTGGCCGCCTTCTACCAGGAAAAGCGCGATTTCTTCCGCGAACTGATGGCGCCGACGCCGTTCCGGCTGCTGTCCTGCCGTGGCACCTATTTCCAGCTGGCCAGCTATGCCGGCCTGTCCGAGCTCGGCGACCGCGCCTTCGCCGAGTGGCTGACGCGCGAAGTCGGCGTCGCCGTGATCCCGGTCTCGGTGTTCAATGCCGATGGTCGCGACGACAAGGTCGTCCGCTTCTGTTTCGCCAAGCGCGAGGAAACGCTGGTGGCGGCCAGCCAGCGCTTGCTCAAGGCGTTGGCAAAGAGCGCTTGACGCGATTTCGCGCCAGCCAGAATAATTCGTTCGTCAAACTACTTTCAGAGAGGGAATGCACATGGGAATGCTCCAGGAATTCAGGGAATTCGCCGTCAAGGGCAACGCGATGGACCTCGCGGTCGGTGTCATCATCGGCGCGGCCTTCGGCAAGATAGTCGATTCCATCGTTGCCGACCTGATCATGCCGCTGGTGGGCAAGGTTGTCGGCAACCTGGATTTTTCCAACCTTTTCGTCGTCCTTGGCGACAACCCGGACAATCTGACGACGCTGGCGGAGCTCAAGAAAGCCGGCATATCGGTTTTTGCCTACGGCAATTTCCTGACCATTCTGGTGAACTTCCTCATCCTGGCTTTCATCATCTTCATGATGGTCAAGCAGATGAACCGTCTGCGCAAGGAAGAGGCGGCGCCGGCACCGGCCGAGCCGCCGCCGACCCCGGAAGATGTCGTGCTGCTGCGCGAGATCCGCGATGCGCTGAAGCGCTGAACGCTTTCGTTGCCGGATCGGGCCGCCTGCGGGCGGCTTTTTTCATGGTCGTTCGTCAGCCAGTTGCAAGCATTCGTAACAAGTCGTGAAACCGGTCGGCCGCCCTGGCAGCATCAACGTTATTCCTGCATGGCAACCGAGAAGAGAGAACGACAATGAAACAACGACTATTGATCATCTTGCTGCTGAGCAGCCTGCTCAGCGCTTGCGTCGTGGCACCTTATGGCGAGACGGTCGTTGTTGAACCGCCGCCACCCCGGGTCGAGTATCCAGGGTATGCGCCTTATCCAGGACATGTTTGGGTGACCGGCTACTGGAACTGGACTGGTCACCGGCACGACTGGGTGGGTGGGCGCTGGGTTGCGCCGCGTCCGGGTCATGTCTGGGTTGCGCCGCGCTGGGTTCAGGATGGGCGTCACTGGCGCATGCATGAGGGGCGCTGGGAGGCGCATGGACGGCGGCCGGAAATGCATCAGCCACGCCGTGATCCGCCGCCCAGGTACGAGGCGCCACGGCACCGTGAGAATGAATCGCGGGGACAGCCGTCCCGCAGCGAACGTGAGGAACGGACCCAGGGCCGTGGGCATGGCGGACCTGGGCGGGACGCCCCCGATTTCCGGCCGCGTGGTGAAGGTCGTGGCAGCGAAGCCCGTGGCAGCGATGGCCGGCGTGACGAGGGACAGCGTCAGGAGCGTCGTGAGAGATCCGGGGACGGGCCCCGGGAACGGGGGGCGCCTCCGGAGCGTGGACGTTGAGGCTCAGTCCCGACTGCCGAAAACTGCCGTCCAGAGCGTGTTGACCGCAAGAATGTGACGCTCGATCTCGTCGCGTGGGACCGGTGCCTTGGGCGTCGCCGACAGGCGTTTCGCGTGCTGCAGGCGCCGGTATTCGCGGTAGGCGTTGCCGGCGGCGACCGCCTGTTGCGGGTCGATCAGCCCGAGTTCGCCGGCGATGCGCAGCAGCGCGATGTTGCCGAGGTTGCCGGTGAGTTCGGGGTGGCGGTGAGCGTGGCCGAGGACCAGGTACTGGACGATGAACTCGACGTCGACGATGCCGCCCGGATCGTGTTTAAGACCGAACACCGTGTCGCTGTTCGAGGCGTGCGCGTCGGTCATTTTCTTGCGCATGGCGACAACCTCGTCGCGCAGCTTGGTCAGGTCGCGCTGCTGGCACAGGATTTCGCAACGGATGGCTTCAAAGCGGGCGCCCACTTTTGCGTCGCCGGCGCAGAACCTGGCCCGGGTCAGTGCCTGGTGTTCCCAGACCCAGGCATGGTTCAGCTGGTAGTCGCGGAAGGCGTCGACGGTTACTGCCAGCAGTCCGGCGTCGCCGTTCGGCCGCAGGCGCAGGTCGGTTTCGAACAGGATGCCGGCCGATGTCTGGCTGGACAGCCAGGTGTTCAGGCGCTGGCCGAGTCGGGTGTAGTTTTCCTGGGCGTCCTGGTCCTCGTCGTCGTAGAGATAGACCATGTCGAGGTCCGACACGTAGCCGAGTTCCTTGCCACCCATCTTGCCGTAGCCGATGACGGCAAATTTCGGTGTTTCGCAGTGACGTTTCTTGATCTTGCTCCAGACCAGCGGCAGGGTTTCCTGGACGATGCTGTCGGCCAGTTCGGTCAGGTGGTCGGACAGGCTCTCGATCGTCTGCAGCCCGGCCAGATCCTGCGCCAGCAGGCGGAAAACCTGGCCGTGGTGCATTTCGCGCAGGATGTCCATCTCGCGTTCGGTGTCGTCGGCGTGATCGGCCAGGTTGCGCCGCAACTGCTCGCGGAAGCCGTTCCAGTCGGTGGCGATTTCGTAGAGTCGCGGATCAAGCAGTTCGTCGAGCAGCAGCGGGTGGCGGTTCAGGTAGTCGGTCGCCCAGGTCGAGGCGCAGACCATGTCGGCGACGCGTTTCAGCGCCATCGGGTATTGCTGCAGCAAGGCCAGGTAGGCGCCGCGGCGGGCAATGCTTTCGAGGAAGGCAATGCCGCGCACCAGCGTCGTGTCCGGGTCCGGCGTCGCACCGGCGGCTTCGATCAGGCGCGGGCCGACGGCGTCGAGGCGCTGCCGGTTGGTCGCCGGCAACTGCTGGTAGCGGCTGGAGGCGCGCAGGTCGGCGAGGCGGGCGATGGCGTCCTTCGGGCGGCGGAAGCCGAGATTGCCGAAGGCTTCGATCGCGGTGTCCTCGTCGAGCTGGTTCATCCACAGGCCGGTCAGCGGGTGTTCGCCGGCCTCCGGGTCGGAGAAGACGGCGTCGAAGTGCCGGCTGACCTTGCCGCGATGTTCGTCGAGCACGGCCAGCATTGCCGGCCAGTCGGCGAAGTCCATGCTGCGGGCGATTTTTGTCCGTTCTGCGGCGTCGACCGGAAGCATGTGCGTCTGCTTGTCCTCGACGTACTGCAGCCGGTGTTCGAGGCGACGCAGGAAAACGTAGGCTTCGCGCAATTCGCGCTCGCCGTCGGCCGGGATCAGCTGGCGTTCGGCCAGCAGCTTCAGCACCGACAGCGTCGGCCGGATCTGCAGCGCCGGGTCGCGGCCGCCGCGGATCAGCTGGAACACCTGGGCCATGAACTCGATTTCGCGGATGCCGCCGGGGCCGAGCTTGACGTGGTCGGCCATGTCCTTGCGCGCGACCTCGCGGCGGATCTGCGCGTGCAGGTCGCGCATCGCGTTGATCGCGCCGAAGTCGAGGTACTTGCGGAAGACGAAGGGCCGGGAAGTCTTGCGCAGGGCATCCATCCACTGCCAGATGGCGGCGCCGTCGGCATTCGGGCCGGTGTTCATGACGCGGGCCTTGATCCAGGCGTAACGCTCCCACTCGCGGCCCTGGGTGATGAAATAGTTTTCCAGCGAATCGAGCGAGCAGACCAGCGGCCCGGAATCGCCGTTCGGGCGCAGCCGCATGTCGACGCGGAACACCTGGCCGTCGGCGGTCAGGTCACCGAGCGCCTGGATCACGCGTTTGCCGACGCGGGTAAAGAAATCGTAGTTCTCGATCGACTTCGGTCCGGCGGTGTCACCTTCTTCCGGATAGATGAAGATGTAATCGACGTCGGACGAAACGTTCAGTTCGCGGCCGCCGAGCTTGCCCATGCCGATGATCAGCAGGCGCTGCGGGTGGCCGTTGGCGTCCAGCGGTTCGCCATAGGTCGCGGCCAGTTGCCGGTGATAGTGGTCGAGGGCGAAGTTGGTCGTGACGTCGGCCAGCATGGTCATGCTTTCGACCACTTCGGCCAGCGGCGCCAGGCCGCACAGGTCACGCAGCGCGATGTGCGCCATCGCCCGGTGACGCAACCGGCGCAATGCCGATTTCAAGGCGTCGTCGTCGGTGAAGGGCTGGCGCAGCGGGTTGAGCAGCAGGTCTTCGCTCAACGGCTGCAGCCAGGTGGCGGCCAGTTCCGGTATCAGCCCGGGGTGGGCCTGCAGCAAATTGTTCAGGTAGCGGCTGTGGTCCAGCGCCGATTGCCAGCGGGGGTCGATCTTGGTGTCCATGAGATTCTGTCGGCTCCCGGCCGAAGGGGTAAAATACGCACTTGATTTTCAGTTCCCCGATTGTAGTGACCTCAGACCGTATCTGGCAAAGCGACGCGACGCTTGAGTAATCCGTCCGGCCATCATTCCCCCGAAATTTCCCAGGAAGTTCACCGGGCCCTTTACTACCGGCTGCATGGCTTGCGCGCCCTGCTGGGCCGGCCTTTTGTCGCCTCCGCATTGCGTTTTGCCGGCTGGGCCGCATTTGCCGGCTGGCTGCTTTTTGTCGCGCTGGTGCTGGTGCTGCGTTTTGCCATGTTGCCGGCGATTGCCGACTACCGCGACGAGATCGAGACGGCGGCGAGCAAGGCGATTGGCCAGGAAGTGCGGATCGGGCGCATCGAGGCCTACTGGCGTGGCCTGAATCCGGAGCTGGTGCTGGATGATATTTCCCTGCTTGATGCCGCCGGGCAGCCCGCGTTCTCGTTGTCCCGGGTCGATGCCGTGCTTTCGTGGCACAGCCTGTGGCGCCTGCGCCCGGTGCTGGCGCTGCTGTCCTTCGAGCAGCCGGTGCTGCACATCCGGCGCGGTACCGACGGGCGCTTCAGCATCGCCGGCATGCGTTCGAACGATGACAGCGACCCGGCTTTCAGCGAATGGGTGCTGGAGCAGAAGCGCATCCGCATTCACGATGCCACCATTGTCTGGGAAGACGAACTCCGGCAGGCGCCGCCGCTGATTCTCGAAGATCTGCAACTGGCGCTGGACAACAGCGGCCGGCGGCATCGCTTCGGGCTGTCGGCTGTGCCGCCGGCCGAACTGGCGGCGCGTATCGAATTGCGTGGCGAAGTGCACGGCGATCTGAACGATGCCCTCGACAGGTTTTCCGGCCAACTCTATGTCGAACTGGACTACGCCGATCTTGCCGGCTGGAAGCCCTGGATCGATTACCCGGTCGATCTGCCGCGCGGTCGTGGTGCGCTGCGCCTGTGGGGCGATATCGAGGACGGCGCCGGGCGCCTGACCACCGATCTGGCGCTGGAGGCACTGCGCATCCGCCTTGGCGACAAGTTGCCGGCGCTCGATCTGACCAGCCTGCGCGGCCGTCTCAGCGGTGAGTACAAGGCCGATGCCTGGACGCTGGCAGCACGTCAGCTCGAATTGCTGACCACTGACGGCATTCGCCTGGTGCCGACTGATTTCCAGCTGGACTGGCGGCAGGCGGATGCTGCGGTCAACGGCAATGTCCGGGCAAATCTGCTCGATCTCGACGTGCTCGCCCGGCTGGCCGCCCATCTGCCGCTCGATGCGCGCAGCCGGCAGTTGCTGCAGGCCTACGCGCCGCAGGGACAGATTGCCGAGCTGAAAGCCAGTTGGGGTCTGCAGGGCGAAGCGCTGTCACGTTATGCCCTGGCGGCGAAATTTTCCGGGCTCGGCGTCCGGGCCGAAAGTTATTTTCCCGGCGCCAGCGGCCTGGCCGGCAGCATCGACCTGAGCGAGAAGGGCGGGCGCCTGCTGATCGATGCCGGCGCGTCGGGTCTGTCGCTGCCCGCCGTCTTTCCCGAGCCGGACATCGCCTTCGATGCGCTCAAGGCCAGCATCGGCTGGACCAGCAGCAGTGAAGGTGTCGACATCGCGATCGAACGTGTCGGCTTTTCCGGCCCCGATGCCACCGGTCAGGCGCACGGCAGCTATCGCTATACCGGCGACGGCCCGGGGGTGATCGACTTGCAGGCGAGCATCGAGCGGGCCAACGGCAATGCCGTCTGGCGCTACATGCCGCACGCCGTGAATGCCGACGCGCGGGACTGGCTGAGGCGCGGCATCACCGGCGGCACGGCGCATGAAGGAAAACTGGTGCTCAAGGGCAACCTGCGCGATTTTCCCTTCCGCGACCCGTCGACCGGAAAATTCCTGGTCACCGCCAAGGCGCGCGACGCCCGGGTGGATTATGCCGCCGGCTGGCCGACCATCGAGGGGATCGCCGCCGACATGAGTTTTGACTACGGCATGCGGATCAAGGCCAGTGCCGGTACCATCCTGGGCGCCAGCATCAAGGATGTGTCGGTGGTCATTCCCGATTTCGACGTCAATGACGAAATGTTGCTGGTGCGTGGTGCTGCCGAAGGGCCGACCGGCGAATTCCTGAGTTTCATCGAGCGCAGCCCGGTGGCCGAGACGATCGATCACTTCACCGAAGGCATGCGCGCAGTCGGCAACGGCCGGCTTGACCTGGAACTGGATATCCCGCTGCGTCGTCCGCTGGAAACGCGGATGCGCGGCAATTACCATTTCCGCGACAACCAGTTGCACCTGGTGGACGGTCTGCCGATGATCGCCCAGGTCAACGGCCGGCTTGATCTGACCGACACCTCGGTGGCCGCCAGCGACATCACCGGTCGCGGTTTTGGCGGGCCCTTGCGGGTCAAGGTCGGCAGTGCCGGCGGCAAGGTTGCCGTCACGGCGACCGGGACGGCCAGCATTGCCGAAGTCAGCCGGCATTTCGGCTGGCCGCTGGTCAATCATCTGACCGGTTCGACGCCGTGGAAGGCCGATATCGCCATCCAGAAACGCAATGCTGATGTTGTCGTGACCTCCGATCTCCTCGGCATCACTTCGCCCTTGCCTGACGTGCTCAACAAGTCAGCGACCAGCCGCCTGCCGTTGCGGGTGGAACGTTCGGCCCCGGCGGCCGGTACGGAGCAGTACCGGATCACGCTGGGCAACGTGGCGCGCGGGCTGGTCCTGCGGCGCGACGGCAAGTGGTCGCAAGGCGTGTTTGCCGTCGGCGATGCGGATGCAAGCCTGCCGGACAAGGGGCTGGTCGTCCGGGTCGCGATGCCGCGCATCGACGCCGATGCCTGGCGCAACTATCTGCCGGGTGAGGCGCAGGGGGCGCCGGGCGTGGCGGCCGAAAGCGACGGTCTGGCGCTGACCCAGGTCCAGTTGAAGACACCGGTGCTGCATCTGTTCGGTCGCGACTACAGCGAGGTCGAGGTGGTCCTGGCACCGCAGGCCGCCGACTGGCAGATTGCGCTGAAAACGCGCGAGGCCGATGGTGAGTTGTTGTGGCGTGGCGCCGACGACGGCTGGATCGAGGGGCGCTTCCGGCGTCTGCATCTGACGCAGGCCGCTGCCGCCGGCCAGGCTTCGAGTTCGGTGATCGACAGTCTGCCGGGGATGAGCCTGGTGGTCGATGATCTGTGGCTGGACAAGAAGGCACTGGGGCGCCTCGAATTGCGGGCGCGCAACCTGCGCGGTTCCTGGTTGCTGGAGAAGCTGAATCTGCGCAATTCCGATGGCGAGTTGTCCGGCAGCGGCCGCTGGACGCGCGGGGCACGGCAGCGCACCGATCTGGATTTCGAACTGCTTGCCAGGGATAGCGGCAAGTTGCTGACGCGGCTCGGCTACGATGACGCGGTGCGTCAGGGGAAAGCCCGGTTGGCCGGCAGTTTGCGCTGGAACGGACCGTTGACCGAAATCCATTACCCGTCGCTGACGGGGGAACTGGCGGTCAAAGCGGAAAAGGGCCAGTTCAACAAACTGGAACCCGGCGTCGGTCGCCTGCTTGGCCTGATTTCGCTGCAGTCGCTGCCACGTCGGCTGACGCTGGATTTTCGTGACCTGTTCAGTGACGGCCTGGCCTTCGACAGCATCGAAGGCAAACTGTCGGTTGAAGGTGGAATCATGAAGACGCTTTCCGGTCTCACCATCAATGGTCCGGCGGTGCAGGTGGTTATCGACGGTCAGACCGATCTGCAGCAGGAAACTCAGGATCTGATGGTTGCCGTCCGTCCGGAGGTCAGCAGTCTGGCCATCGGCGCGGCGGCCCTGGTCAATCCGGTGGCCGGTGCGGCGGCCTTGGTCGCCAACACGGTTCTGAAGAGTCCGCTGAACCAGATTTTCAGCTACCGCTATCATGTGACCGGCAGCTGGGCCGACCCGATGGTCGCCAAGGCCGGGAAAGATGAAGAAAAGCTGCCGCAAGACAAGGATGGAGCGAAATGACGAACAAGCAGAACTGCCGCATGGCGGCATTGCAGATGGTGTCCGGACCGCGGGTCGCCGACAACCTCGCGGAAGCCGGGCGGCTGGTCGCCGAGGCTGTCGATCAGGGTGCCCAGCTGGTCGTCCTGCCTGAATATTTCCCCATCATCGGCGCCGCCGATGCCGATCGGGTGCGTGCCCGCGAAACCTTTGGCAACGGCCCGGTTCAGGATTGGCTGGCGGCCACGGCGGCACGCCACGACGTCTGGCTGGTCGCCGGGTCGATTCCGCTGGCTACTGCCATGCCGCACCAGATGCGCAACAGCTGCCTGGTCTTCAACGACGGTGGTGATTGCGTTGCCCGCTACGACAAGATTCACCTGTTCGGTTTCAGGAAGGGTGAGGAATCCTACGACGAGGCCGCCTTCATCGAGCCTGGCCAGACACCGGTTGCGGTCGACACGCCGTTTGGCCGGATTGCGCTGTCGATCTGCTACGACCTGCGCTTTCCCGAACTTTACCGCTCGCTGGCGCCGGTCGACCTGATCCTGGTGCCGGCCGCCTTCACTGAAACGACTGGTCGGGCACACTGGGAAATCCTGCTGCGCGCCCGCGCCATCGAGAACCAGTGCTACCTGCTCGCGGTTGGTCAGGGTGGCAGGCATGAAAACGGGCGCCTGACGCACGGCAACAGCATGATCGTCGATCCCTGGGGGGAAATCCTCGACCGCAAGCTGAAAGGGCCGGGCGTCGTCATCGCCGATCTTGACCATCAACGCATTGCCGAAATTCGCGAGAGCCTGCCGGCGCTCGCCCACAGAAAACTCTAAGGACGTTCCATGACCCCATCTGGCGCACTGGCGCAAGCCGAATCCCTGTTGCTGGCCCCCTTCTCGCTGAGCGAGCGCGACCTGTCGCGGATCTTCGGCCAGATCATGACGCACCAGGTCGATTACGCCGACCTCTATTTCCAGTATTCGCGCTCCGAAGCCTGGAGTCTGGACGAGGGCATCGTCAAATCCGGCAGCTTCAACATCGACCAGGGCGTCGGTGTGCGCGCCATCTCCGGCGAGAAGACTGCTTTTGCCTATTCCGACGACATCAGTGCCCAGGCACTGGGCGATGCCGCCGCCGCCGTGCGCGCCATCGCCGCCGTTGGCCAGAACGGCATTTTGCCGGCTTTGCAGGCGTCGACCGCAACACGCGCGTTGTACCTGCCGAACGATCCGCTGGCGTCGTTGCCGGCCGATGCCAAGGTCCGGCTGCTGGAGCGTTTCGAGGGCTTCGCCCGGGCCATCGACCCGCGCGTGCTGCAGGTCAATGCGTCGCTGGCCGGCGAATATGAAGTGATCCTGGTCGCCGGTTCCGACGGCCGGCTGGCTGCCGACATCCGGCCGCTGGTGCGCTGTTCGATCTCGGTCATCGTCGAGGAAAACGGCAAGCGCGAACAGGGCGCTTCAGGTGGCGGCGGTCGTTTCGATTTCGCCTACTTCACCGACGAGGTGCTGCAGCGCTACGCCAGCGAAGCCGTCCACCAGGCCGTCACCAACCTCCACGCGGAAGCCGCGCCGGCCGGTCAGATGACCGTCGTGCTCGGCGCCGGCTGGCCCGGCATCCTACTGCACGAAGCGGTCGGGCACGGGCTGGAAGGCGATTTCAACCGTAAAGGCAGCTCGGCATTCTCCGGGCGGATCGGCGAGCGCGTCGCCGCCAAAGGCGTCACCGTCATCGACGACGGTACGATCAGCGACCGGCGCGGTTCGCTGAACATCGACGACGAAGGCAATCCGACCCAGCGTAACGTGCTGATCGAGGACGGCATTCTCAAGGGCTACATGCAGGACAGCCTGAACGCCCGCCTGAGCGGTGTCGCGCCGACCGGCAACGGCCGCCGCGAATCGTTCGCCCACCTGCCGCTGCCGCGCATGACCAACACCATGATGCTGGCCGGCGAGCACGATCCGCAGGAAATCATCCAGTCGGTGAAGAAGGGCATCTACGCCGCCAATTTCGGTGGCGGCCAGGTCGACATCACCAGCGGCAAGTTCGTCTTCTCGATGAGCGAGGCTTACCTGATCGAGGACGGCAAGGTGACGCGACCGATCAAGGGGGCGACGCTGATCGGCAACGGCCCGGACGCACTGACCCGGGTGTCGATGATCGGCAACGACCTGAAACTCGATCCGGGTGTCGGGACCTGCGGCAAGGAAGGGCAGAGCGTGCCGGTCGGCGTCGGTCAACCCACCTTGCGTATCGATGGACTGACGGTGGGCGGAACGGCATAATTCCATATTGCTAATTTTCGGAGCCAAGTCATGCGCGCTTTCCTGTTTCTGGCCGGTCTTCTGGCAAGTACCCAGGTGTTTGCCCAGTCGGTCGCCCATGAGCGCATGAAGGCCTTGCAGGCCGACCCGGTGACCTTGCAGGCGGCGGTCGATGCCGGCAGGAAGGCCAGCTTTTTCTGCGCCAATTGTCATGGCGAAGGCGGCGTTGCCAAGACCAGCGATGTCCCCAATCTGGCCGGCCAGCATCCGGCCTACCTGCTCGAACAGATCCGCAAGTTCGGCGCCGGCGAGCGCAAGGACCAGTTCATGCAGGGGCTGATCAAGGTACTGAATGACGAGGAGCGCGCACAGATCGCCTTGTATTACGCCAGCGTCAAGGTTCCGCCGTCGAAGGCGGATGCTGCCCAGGTCGCCCACGGCAAGGTCATGTTCGACAAGCTGTGTGCCCGTTGCCATGGTGCGAACGCGCGTGGCAACGAACTTTATCCGCGACTGGCGGGGCAGCAGCAGCCGTATCTGAAAAAATCCATCACCCACTATCGCGACGGAACCGGGGTGCGTAACAACCAGTTGATGTCCATCGCCACGGCACCGCTGAAGAACGAAGATATCGTCTCGCTGTCCCATTATCTGGCGCAACTGCCCTGATCGGGGCTGGCGCCGGGGCGGAATCTGCTGCCAGCTTCCGGTAGAATGTCCGGTTTTCGGCAATCACTGAATGGTTCTGGACATGGCAGCGAACAGCACGGCAGCAGGTAAACCGGTCACCGACGACGTACGGATCAGGGAAATCAAGGAATTGGTGCCACCGGCTCACGTCTTTCGCGAATATCCGGCATCCAGCCGGGCTGCGCAGACCACCTATGTTGCCCGCCAGGCCATTCACCGAGTGCTGCACGGTGCCGACGACCGACTGCTGGTGGTCATCGGTCCCTGCTCGATCCATGATTACGATGCCGCGATGGAGTACGCCAGGCGTCTCGCCCGCGAGGCCGACAAGCATGCCGACGATCTCATTGTCGTCATGCGCGTCTATTTTGAAAAACCGCGCACGACGGTCGGCTGGAAAGGCCTGATCAACGATCCGCGCATGGACAACACCTTCCGCATCAACGAAGGCATCCGTCTGGCCCGGCGCATCCTGCTCGAGATCAACGAACTCGGCCTGCCTTGCGCGACCGAATTCCTCGACACGATCACGCCGCAATACACCGCCGACCTGATCGCCTGGGGCGCCATCGGCGCCCGCACCACCGAATCGCAGGTGCACCGCGAGCTGGCTTCCGGGCTGTCCTGCCCGGTCGGTTTCAAGAATGGTACCGATGGCAACATGCGTATTGCGGTCGACGCCATCCGTTCGGCAAATTCGCCGCACCATTTCCTGTCGGTGACCAAGTCCGGTCACACCGCCATCGTATCGACGATGGGCAACGAGGATTGTCACGTCATCCTGCGCGGTGGCAAGGAACCCAATTTCGATGCGCCGAGCGTTGACGCGGCCAGCCAGGAAATCGCCAAGGCTGGCCTGGCGGCGCGGCTGATGGTCGATTTTTCGCACGGCAACAGCCGCAAGCAGTACAAGCTGCAGATGGAAGTCTGCGACAGCGTCGCCGGGCAGCTGACTGCCGGTGAGGAACGCATCATGGGCGTCATGGTCGAGTCGCATCTGGTCGAAGGCCGTCAGGACCTGTCGCCGGACCAGCCCCTGACCTATGGTCAGAGCGTCACTGATGCCTGCATCAACTGGGACGACAGCCTGCTCGTTCTCGAACGCCTGGCCGCCGCCGTGCGTGCCCGGCGTCTGGCGGAAGCCGTCAAGTAAGCTAGAGTTTCAGGAAATCGCCGACTTCGCTGGAACGTGCCAGCGTGTCGGCGTAGCCTAGATCGATCAGCTTGCGCGTGAAGGGTTTTTCGAACAGCAGGTAGCTGGTCAGCGCGCCGCCATGGCGGTTCATTGCGCCGATGCCGCCGAGCAGCAGCTTGATCGACCATGGCAGCGCATCCGCATGTTCGGCGGCGATCCGGTCGATGCGCTCGGAAGGCGAGATCACCAGGGTTTCGATCGGGCGCAGCTTGATGCCCGATTTCTGGCGCAACTCTTCCGGAATTGCCGAGACCGTCTTGTTGATGCGCTGGATGCGCTCGATATCCACGGCCAGTCCGTCAAGGAAGATGCTCGACAGCGCATGGCCGGCGATCTGGGCAAGCGACGGGTAGTCGTCGACCTGCGTCCGTTCGTTGCGCTCGTAGCGTCGTGGTGCGCCGACGACAAGCAGGCGTTCGGCACCGAGATGAATGGCCGGCGACAGCGGCGCCACCTGGCGCATCGAACCATCGCCGAAATACTCGCGATTGATCCGGGTAGCCGGAAAAATGAACGGGATGGCGCTTGATGCCAGCAGGTGGTCGACCGACAGTTCGGTGCGCATGCCGATACGCTGGAAACGATGCCAGGGCTGCGCATCCGGATGGGCCTGAAAGAAATTGATGTTCTCGCCCGATTCGTAGCCGGAAGCCGAGATGCTGATGGCGTGCAGCGCCCCCTTGGTGATCGAACGCTCGATCCCGGCAAAGTCCATGTTCCTGCTCAGCAGTGACTGCAGTGGTGCATTGTCGAGCAGGGAACGTGGCGGCTGGCCGACCAGCCAGCCCAGCGCCAGCGCGGACAGCCAGCGGGCGCCGGAAGCGCCGACACCGAGTGGATCGGAACGATAGATGTCGGCGGCCCGCATGTTGCGCCAGAAGCTGGCCAGGATGCTGACCGCCTTGCCGAAATTGTCCGCCTGGCAAGCCAGTCCGACGGCATTGATGGCGCCGGCCGAAGTGCCGCAGATGATCGGGAAGGGGTTGTGTCGCCGTTTGCCCGAAAGTTTGGCAATCGCGATCAGGACGCCGACCTGGTAAGCGGCACGGGCACCGCCGCCGGTCAGGACAAGGGCTGTCCCGACCTGTCTTTCGGCTGTCGGCGCTACTGTCATTCGTGGCGCTGCCGGTTGTTGCGGTAAACCGCTTCCAGACGGGAAAAAGCCAGGCGGCAGGTGGTGGGCATGTCGGGAATCATTCGCCAGGACGGTGGCTGATTATACAATGCAGCCATGCTTCGAACCGACGATCACAGCCGCGACAGTGCCGGCCTCCGCTACGTTTATCCGGTCATATCCCGTCGGGCTGGTGGGGTTTCGGTCGGCATCAACCTGAATCCCAACAATGCCTGTAACTGGGCCTGCGTTTATTGCCAGGTCGAGGGGCTGACCCGGGGTGGCCCGCCGCCCATCGACCTCGTCTTGCTGGAAAGCGAGTTGACCGGATTTCTCCATGACGTTGTTGACGGCGATTTCATGCAGCGCCATGTCCCGGCCGCAGCGCGCCAGCTGATGGATGTCGCCTTTTCCGGTAACGGCGAGCCGACTTCCGCGGCCGAGTTTCCTGCTGCAGTGGCCTGTGTCGGTCGTGTGCTGACCCGTTTCGATCTTGCCCTGCCGCTGCGCCTGATTACCAATGGCAGCCTGATGCACCGTCCGGATGTCCAGAGCGGCATACGTCACCTGGCCGAACTGGGCGGCGAAGTCTGGTTCAAGATGGATCGGGCGACGAACGAGGATGTTGCTGAAATCAACGGCGTTCCCTGGTCGATCGACAAGGCAGTACGCAATCTGGCGATCTGTGCCGGACTCGCCGCGACCTGGGTACAGACCTGCTGGTTCGCACTGGATGGGAAAGCGCCTTCCCCCACAGCGGTGGCGGCCTATTGTGATGCACTGCGGCCGCTGGCGTCGCAGTTGGCCGGGGTTCATCTGTACGGACTGGCGCGCCCGTCAATGCAACCTGCCGCGCCGCGCCTGACTGCGCTGCCTGCCGAGGAAATGCAGCGTTTCGCTGCCCATCTTGCCAATGAAACGGGCCTCAAGGTGATCGTCTCACCCTGAGGCCCGCTGGTGTGTTGCTGTTGTCGCCCCGTGTGGGGCAAGCAATCAGGCTGCCTTCTTGGCGTGGTTGCGTGCCGACTTCTTCAGCGACTTGAACAGTTCCGGTTCCTGTTGCTTCAGGTACTCGACCACTTCCATGTCTTCGCGCTTGATGGTCTTGATGTCGAGTTGCTCGACATGCACCAGACGCAGCAGTTCGCGAACCGGCTTCGGCATGTTGCGGCCGCTTTCGTAACGGGAGCCGCCGCTCTGGGTCACGCCGAGAGCGGACCAGAATTGTTGCTGGTTCAGGCCGAGCTTGCGGCGGATTTCACGAGCGTCGAATTTTTCGATGGTTTTGACCGATGTCATGGTTAATCTCTCCTATGCAATAAATGTATTTGTATCTGACTGTCGTAAGATGGTATTACTTAAGTCATATGCCAAAGTCTATATGCAACTATGACGTTCGGCAAGTGGCAAAGCCATAAATTTTGTTAAAGACGCCGATAGTGTGTTTCGTTTGTCATCGCCTCGCGTGGCTGCAGAAATCCCGTTGGCAAGCCTCATTTCCGCCGGGTCTTTGCGAATCCGCCGGCTTAATCTAAGATCACCCGGACAATGACAATGCTGCATCAAGGAGAGAAACATGCTGGTCAAGGAAATACTGCGCGTGAAAGGCGGTGCGCTCTACACGGCAGCGCCGGGACAGTCGCTGGCTTCGGCCATTGCGACGATGGCTGATCTCGACGTCGGCTCACTGGTTGTCATGGACGAAGGGAAGATGGCCGGCATCGTCACCTTCCGCGAGGTCCTGAAGGCGCTCAAGGCGGCCGGGGGCAAGGGTACTGATCTGCTGATCGGTGAGGTCATGGTGGCCAATCCGGTGATCGCCTACCCTGACATGGAGGCCAACGACCTGCGTCGCCTGATGATCGAGAAACACTCGCGCTATCTGCCGGTGGTGGAAGATGGTCAACTGCTCGGTGTGATTTCCTTCCTCGATGTGGCCAAGGCGGTACTTGAAGAGCAAAGCCTGGAAAATGCGTTGCTGAAAAACTACATCAAGAACTGGCCCGAGGAATCGGCGGCTTGAATCAGCGACGGAGCGAGGCGGGGGCTGCATGATAAACTCCGCCCTCCTCAAATCGGTGTGATCTCATGTCCGGCAATACCTTTGGCACCCTGTTTACGGTTACTTCGTTCGGCGAGTCGCACGGTCCGGCGATCGGTTGTGTGGTTGATGGTTGCCCGCCTGGGCTGGCGCTGAGCGAGGCCGACATCCAGGCCGAACTGGACCGGCGCAAGCCGGGTACCTCGCGTCACGTGACCCAGCGCCGGGAGCCGGATACCGTTGAAATCCTGTCCGGTGTCTTCGAGGGGCGAACCACCGGTACGCCGATCGCGTTGCTGATCCGCAATCAGGATCAGCGCAGCAAGGATTACGGCAATATCGCGACGACCTTCCGTCCCGGTCATGCCGATTACACCTATACCCAGAAATACGGTTTCCGCGACTATCGTGGCGGCGGCCGTTCGTCGGCGCGCGAAACGGCGGTGCGTGTGGCTGCCGGCGCGATCGCCCGGAAGTGGCTGCATGAACGTTATGGTGTGACCATTCGTGGCTGGATGAGCGCCCTCGGGCCGATCGAAATCCCCTTCGTGTCGGTTGATGACATCGATGGCAACGCGTTCTTCGCGCCCAACGCCGCGATCGTTCCCGAGCTGGAAGGCTACATGGACGACCTGCGCAAGTCGCTTGACTCGGTCGGGGCGAAGATCACGGTCACGGCCAACGGTGTTCCGCCGGGCTGGGGCGAGCCGGTGTTTGATCGCCTGGATGCGGAAATTGCCTATGCAATGATGAGCATCAACGCCGTCAAGGGGGTCGAGATCGGCGCCGGGTTTGCTTCGGTTGCCCAGAAAGGCAGCGAACACGGCGATGAAATGACGCCCCAGGGCTTTGCCAGCAACCATGCAGGCGGGATTCTGGGTGGGATTTCCTCGGGCCAGGAGATCGTCGTCAACATGGCAATCAAGCCGACCTCGTCGATCGCCCAGGCGCGGCGTTCGGTCGATGTGGACGGGCAGGCGGTCGAAGTGGCGACCCAGGGCCGTCACGATCCGTGTGTCGGCATCCGGGCAACGCCGATTGCCGAGGCCATGCTGGCGCTGGTGCTGATCGATCACGCGCTGCGTCATCGGGCTCAGTGCGCTGATGTTGATTGCGCGACGCCGCGCATCCCGGGCGCGATTGCCTGATATTTTCAGATGTCCGTCGCCTTGGCGGCAGCAAGTTTACAAGGGAGAAATACATGCAAGTTGATCATCACGATCTGCACCACGAGTTTCCGGAGCTGAAAGACGCCATTGATGTACTGAAGGCCGGCAATACCCATTTTTCGCGGCTGTACGACAGTTATCACCGTCTTACCGGCAAGGTCGAGAATCTGGAGGAGCACGACATGCCGGTGGCTGATTTCACGCTGGAAGACATGAAGAAGCAGCGCGTCAAGCTCAAGGATGAGCTGTATCACATGCTGCTGGCCTACCGGGCCGGTCAGCAGGCTGCCAGGTAAGGTGTTGCCTGCCCGGCGGCGTCGGCGTCAGGATTTCTGAATGCATCGCCTGCCGCACTGGCGCCTGTCGGGCTATTACTTCTTTTATTTCGCCTTCATTGGCGCGTTTTCGCCGTATTTCGGCCTATATCTCCAGTCGCTGAGCTTTTCCGCCTGGGATATCGGCCTGCTGATGTCGCAGATGCAGTTGATGCGTCTGTTCGGCCCCAATCTGTGGGGCTGGTTGGTCGATCGCTTCGGCCACCGTGTTGCGGTCATCCGTCTTGCCGGCGTCATCGGGCTGGCCGGTTTTCTGGCTTTTTTCTGGCTTGATCGCCTGTCCGGCATGCTGGTGGCGATGGCGGTGCTGGCGCTGTTCTGGAGTGCGGCGCTGCCGTTGGTTGAAACCCTGACCTTCGATCATCTGCGCGAGGAGCGCGGGCGTTACGGCAAGATCCGGCTGTGGGGGTCGGTCGGCTTCATCGTCGCGGTCATGGGGACTGGCGCGTTGCTCGACTGGGTCGAGCCAGTCGGCGTGCTCTGGGTGTGCGCCTTCATTCTGGCCGGCATCCTCGGTTTTGCCATGGTCCTGCCGGAAGCGCCGCAGCATGCCTCGAGCGCCAACGAAACCCCGATTGGCCGGATACTCCGCCAGCCACGGGTGCTGGCACTGATGGCGGCATGTTTCGCGATGTCGGCGGCGCATGGCGGTTTCTATGTCTTCTATTCCATCCATCTGAGCGGCAATGGCTATGCGAAGACGGCGGTCGGCCTGCTGTGGTCGCTGGGCGTGCTCGCCGAGATCGGCGTGTTCCTGCTGATGGCGCGGATCGCCAGACGTTACAGCTTGCGCGACATACTGCTGGTCAGTTTCGCCGCCGCCGTGCTGCGTTTCCTGTTGATGGGCTGGGCGGTCGATTCGGTTGCGGTGATGGTCTTCGTCCAGTTGCTGCACGGGCTGACCTTTGGTGCTTATCATGCTTCGGCAATTGCTGCGGTCAACCGGTGGTTTCCAGGGAAATCGCAAGGCCGTGGGCAGGCGCTTTACTCCAGTTTGTCGTTCGGGGCCGGTGGTCTTGTCGGTGCGCTGCTCAGCGGCTGGACCTGGGATGACTGGGGCGCCGGCTGGACTTTCTCGCTCGGTTCGGCCTTTGCCCTGGTCGGCTGGCTGCTGGTCTGGCGCTGGGTGGCGGCCGATGCTGCGGTCGAGCCGGCAAAAATGCCCGATCCTGTGCAATAATTCAAGGCTTTACCGCACACGTCCAGGTCCCATGTCGAAGACACTTTACGACAAGCTTTGGGAGAACCATGTCGTCCATCAGGAAGCGGACGGCACGGCACTCCTCTATATCGATCGCCACCTCGTTCACGAAGTGACCAGCCCGCAGGCCTTCGAAGGGCTGAAACTCGCCGGCCGCAAGCTGTGGCGGGTTTCTTCGGTGGTTGCCACGGCCGATCACAATACGCCGACCGACCACTGGGAGGAGGGGATCAAGGATCCGGTTTCCCGCCAGCAGGTCGAGACGCTGGATGCCAACATCCGTGAATCCGGCGCACTCGCCTATTTCCCGTTCAAGGATCCGAAGCAGGGCATCGTCCATGTCGTCGGTCCGGAAAACGGCGCAACGCTGCCCGGCATGACCGTCGTCTGTGGCGACTCGCACACTTCGACGCACGGCGCGTTCGCCTGTCTGGCGCACGGCATCGGTACCTCCGAGGTCGAGCATGTGATGGCGACGCAGTGTCTGCTGCAGAAGAAGTCGAAGAGCATGCTGATTGCCGTCGAAGGCCGGCTTGGCAAGGGCGTTACCGCCAAGGACGTGGCGCTGGCGATCATCGGCACCATCGGCACCGCCGGCGGCAATGGCTACGCCATCGAGTTTGGTGGCAGCGCCATCCGCAGTCTGTCGATGGAAGGCCGCATGACGCTGTGCAACATGGCCATTGAAGGTGGTGCACGCATGGGTTTTGTTGCGGTCGACGACAAGACCATCGAATATCTCAAGGGGCGTCCGTTCTCGCCCAAGGGCGATGTCTGGGAGAAGGCCGTGGCCTACTGGCGCACACTGCATTCCGATGCCGGCGCCCAGTTTGACCGCGTCGTCACGCTGAAGGCCGAGGATATCCGGCCGCAGGTGACCTGGGGCACCTCGCCGGAGATGGTGGTGTCGGTTGATGCGCTTGTTCCTGATCCGGCAAGGGAAAGCGACCCGGTGAAGCGCGAAGGCATGGAGCGCGCCCTGCAGTACATGGGGTTGAATCCGAATACGCCGATCCAGAGCATCGCCATCGACAAGGTATTCATCGGCTCCTGCACCAATTCACGCATTGAGGATCTGCGTGAAGCCGCTTCGGTGCTCAAAGGCCGGCACGTTGCCGCCAGCGTAAAGCTGGCGCTGGCCGTGCCGGGTTCCGGGCTGGTCAAGCGCCAGGCCGAAGCCGAAGGGCTGGACAAGGTTTTTGTTGCGGCGGGGTTTGAATGGCGTGAGCCGGGCTGTTCGATGTGTCTGGCGATGAACGCCGATCGTCTGGAGCCGGGCGAGCGTTGCGCGTCGACGTCGAACCGCAACTTCGAAGGTCGGCAGGGGCCGGGCGGACGTACGCACCTGGTCAGTCCGGCGATGGCGGCAGCGGCGGCGATCGCCGGCCGTTTTGCCGACGTCCGTGACGTCCTGTGAAGGAGGCGCGATGCGTTCGATTCCGGTCCTGCTGCTGGCAATCTTCATCGTTGGGTGCAATACCGCCCAAGGCGTGAAGAAGGATGTTGCAATCGGCGCCGAGAAAACCGGCGAGGCGCTCCAGAAAAGCGGCGAAGCGGTTGGCAGCGCGTTGAACAAGACAGGTGAAGTGGTCGGCGAAACCCTGAAGAAGGGTGGCGAGGCCGTGCAGAAGGTGGTGGAATAATGGATAAATTTGTTCGTCTCGAAGGCTTGGTGGCGCCACTCGATCGCAGTAATGTCGATACCGATGCGATCATTCCCAAGCAATTCCTGAAGTCGATCAAGCGCTCCGGCTTTGGCCCGAACGCCTTCGACGAATGGCGTTACATGGATGTCGGTCAGCCCGGACAGGATAATTCCGGCCGTCCGAAAAACCCGAATTTCGTGCTCAACCAGCCGCGCTACCTGGGCGCCGAGGTGTTGATCACCCGTGCCAATTTCGGTTGCGGCAGTTCGCGCGAACACGCGCCGTGGGCGCTGCTTGATTTCGGTTTCAAGGCGATCATCGCCGAGAGCTTCGCCGACATCTTCTTCAACAACTGCTTCAAGAACGGCATCCTGCCGATCGTGCTGCCGGCCGCTGAAGTCGAGGCGCTGTTCCAGCAGGTCGAGGCAACGCCCGGCTACAAGCTGGTCGTCGATCTGCCGGCGCAGGCGGTGATCCGTCCGGATGGCCATGCCATCCCGTTCCAGATCGATGCCTTCCGCAAGGAATGCCTGATCAACGGCTGGGACGACATTGGCCTGACCTTGCGTCACGCCGAAAAAATCAGGGAATTCGAGGAAAAGCGCCGGATCAGCCAGCCCTGGCTGTTTGCATAACAAGGAAAAACGATGAAGATCTGTGTTTTGCCGGGGGACGGCATTGGTCCCGAAATCACGGCTGAGGCTGTGCGTGTTCTGAATGCCCTCGATCTCCAGTTCGAGATGGAAGAAGCGCTGCTCGGCGGTTCTGCGGTCGACGCCACTGGTGAGCCATATCCTGAAGCCACCCGCAAGCTGGCGCGTGAAGCCGACGCCGTGCTGCTCGGTGCCGTAGGCGGCCCGCAGTGGGACAGCCTGCCGCGCGAGAAGCGTCCGGAGCGCGGCCTGCTCGGCATCCGCAAGGACCTCAACCTGTTCGCCAATCTGCGTCCGGCGATCCTTTACCCGGAACTGGCCAATGCGTCGACGCTGAAACCGGAAGTGGTTGCCGGCCTCGATATCCTGATCGTCCGCGAACTGACCGGCGACATCTACTTCGGCCAGCCGCGCGGCATCCGCGAGGAAAACGGCGAGCGCGTCGGTTTCAACACCATGGTGTACAGCGAGTCGGAAATCCGCCGTATCGGCCACGTCGCGTTCCAGGCGGCGCAGAAGCGCAACAAGAAGCTGTGCTCGGTGGACAAGATGAACGTGCTTGAATGCACGCAACTCTGGCGTGACGTGATGATCGAGATCGCCCACGACTACCCGGATGTCGAACTCAGCCACATGCTGGTCGACAATGCGGCGATGCAGTTGGTCAAGGCGCCGAAGCAGTTTGACGTGATGGTCACCGGCAACATGTTCGGCGACATCCTGTCCGACGAAGCGTCGATGCTGACCGGTTCGATCGGCATGCTGCCGTCGGCTTCGCTCGACGACAAGAACAAAGGTCTGTACGAGCCGTCGCATGGTTCGGCGCCGGACATCGCCGGCAAGGGCGTGGCCAATCCGCTGGCCACCATCCTGTCGGCAGCGATGATGCTGCGCTACACCTTCGGCCTGGAAGAGCAGGCACTGCGGGTGGAAAACGCGGTCAAAAAGGTTCTGGCCCAGGGCTATCGCACCGGCGACATCTACGAGCGCGGGACCAACAAGGTCGGGACGAAGGAAATGGGCGACGCGGTGCTGGCGGCGCTGGCGTAAACCGAAGCTGCGGTTCGCGCGTTAAACAAAGCTTGTATTCGGAGAGAAAGTCATGAAGAAGGTTGGTCTGGTCGGTTGGCGTGGCATGGTCGGTTCCGTGCTGATGCAGCGTATGGTCGAAGAGGGCGATTTCGCCCATATCGATCCGGTTTATTTCTCGACCTCTGCCGCCGGCGGCAAGGCGCCGGTCTTCGGCGGCAAGGAGGCCTCGTTGCCGCTGCAGGACGCGTCCAACATCGACGCGCTGAAGGCTTGCGAGATCATCATCACCTGCCAGGGCGGCGACTACACCAAGGAAGTCTTCGCCAAGCTGCGTGCGGCTGGCTGGAACGGTCACTGGATCGACGCCGCCTCGTCGCTGCGCATGGCCGATGATGCGGTGATCATCCTCGACCCGGTCAATATGCACGTGATCAAGGACGCGCTGGCCAAGGGCGGCAAGAACTGGATCGGCGGCAACTGCACCGTGTCGCTGATGCTGATGGGCCTGGGCGGTCTGTTCCAGAACGACCTGATCGAATGGGCAACGTCAATGACCTACCAGGCCGCTTCCGGCGCCGGGGCGCAGAACATGCGCGAACTGATCAGCCAGATGGGCGTCATTCACGACTCGGTCAAGGATCTGCTGGCCGATCCGGCTTCGGCGATCCTCGACATCGACCGCAAGGTCGCCGAGACCATCCGTTCCGACAGCTTCCCGAAGAAGAACTTCCGCAATACGCCGCTCGCCGGTTCGCTGATCCCGTGGATCGACGTGCCCTACGAGAACGGTCAGTCCAAGGAAGAGTGGAAGGGCGGCGCCGAGTGCAACAAGATCCTCGGCAAGCCGGCTTTTCGCACCGCCGGTTCGATTCCCATCGACGGCCTGTGCGTGCGCATCGGCGCCATGCGCTGCCACAGCCAGGCGCTGACCATCAAGCTGAAGAAGGATGTGCCGCTCGACGAGATCAGCGACATGCTCGCCAAGGCCAACCCGTGGGCCAAGGTTGTGCCGAATGATCGCGAGATTTCCGAGCGCGAGCTGACCCCGGCTGCCGTCACCGGCACGCTGACCGTGCCGGTCGGCCGTCTGCACAAGATGGCGATGGGGCCGGAGTACCTGGCCGCCTTTACCTGCGGCGACCAGCTGCTGTGGGGCGCTGCCGAGCCGTTGCGCCGGATGCTGCGTATCCTGCTCGAGGCCTGATTGTTTTTTTTGAAAAAACGGGGCTTCGGCCCCGTTTTTTATTGTCGGAAATGTGCAAAAAGTTCCCTACTGAGAAGCGGGTTTAGCTTGCAATGCTAAGTCCATGATGTTAATTTGATTCTCCCAAGTTATACGCTCAGGGCATGGCCGTGACCGAGAACAATTCTTCCAAATTCAAGAAATGTGCGCTGGCAATCGCCATCGCCTCCTGTATGTCGCTTGCGACCTCGGCCGCCGAAGCTGCCGGACTGGGAAAACTGACTGTTTTCTCCAGCTTGGGGCAACCGCTAAAAGCTGAGGTTGAGATAGCGGCGACAAGCGAGGAACTGGTCGGCATGACTGCGCGTCTGGCACCTCCCGATGTGTTCAAGCAGGCAGGGGTGGATTACGCCGGTTCGCTGATGGATTTGCGATTTGTCGTTGAAAAGCGAGCAAAGGGCAAAACGGTACTCAAGCTGACTTCGGTGCGGCCGGTAAATGAGCCATTTCTTGATTTTCTAGTTGAATTGACCTGGCCTGCTGGCCGATTGGTTCGCGAATACACCTTCTTGCTGGATCCTCCGGAGTTTGCGGCGGGACAAGGGGGGCGCACGAGCGTGGATGGCAAGCTTGTGGAGACTGTTCGCGGTGGCGGAGCAACGCCTGAGGCGCTGGTCCGGCAAGCGCAGAAACCGACTGCGACTGTCGGGGAGGCTGTTTCTAGTCTTTCAGCAGGAAAAGCACCTGCTGACAAGGCCGTACCTGTAGCGCCAGGCAACACACGGCTGGTCGAACGCGGTGATACGTTGCGCAAGATTGCTGCAGAACGTCAGTATTCCAGCGTTTCGCTCGAACAGATGCTGGTTGGCCTGTACCGTAACAACCGTAATGCTTTTATAGAAAATGATATTCATCGCCTAAAGGCGGGGGTCATTCTTAACATTCCGGACGAAGCGACTGTCGCGGCTGTATCCGAGAGGGAAGCACGCCACGTTTATGTTTCGGCTGGCGATTTTTCTGCATATCGGCGCAAATTGGCGGCGGTGGCTGCATCTGCCGATGTTCGGGAAGAGGCGCCTACGGCCCAAAGCGCAAGCGGTCGAATTACGCCGAAGATTGAAGACAAGGCACCGGCTACCGATGTGGCCAAGGATCGGGTTACTGTTGCACGTGCCGATAAGGCGGCGACTCCTGATGTTGATCGAATCGCTGCGGAAAAGGCATTGCAGGAGTCCAAGGCGCGAGTGGCTTTGTTGGAGCACAACCTCGGCGAGTTGCAGAAGCTGTTGGAAATGAAAAACCAGCGTTTAGCTGAACTGGAAAAGCCGGCAGTTCCTGTTGATGCGCCTGCGCCGAGCCCTGCCAAACCGGCAGAAGCTGTTGTCCAGCAATCGACTCCTGCCGAAGGAGCGGGCGTTGTTGAGTCCTCTGCGTCTATTGCAACGACAGCGGTCCCGGTTGCAGCTCCGCCTGAGCCGCCGGCCGCTGAAGTGGAAGAAAAGAAAGCTCCGCCACCGCCGCCTGTGGAAACTCAGCCGGTGCTGCCTGAAGAACCAGGTGTTGTAGATGTTTTGCTCGATAACCCCCTGCCGTTGGCGGGAGGTGCTGCAGCGATCGCTTTGCTGGCCGGTCTGATGTTGTACCGCCGACGTAAGCCAGCTCCCTCCGCCACAGAAACGACAGCAGCTCCTTCACCTGCCAGCCTCGGTCCCAATTCGGTGTTCCGCATGACTGGCGGGCAGAGCGTTGATACCGGCAGTGCGCCACCGCATACGGGTGAGTTCAGTCAGGCTGGTCCTGGAACGATCGATACAGATGAAGTGGATCCGGTGGCTGAGGCAGACGTATACATGGCCTACGGGCGTGATGCGCAAGCCGAGGAAATTTTGCTTGAAGCAATGCATAAGGATCCGAACCGTCTGGCGATTCACGCCAAACTGCTGGAAATCTATGCGAACCGGCGTAGCCTGAAGCAGTTTGAAACGCTCGCCGGGGAACTGTATGCGCAGTCCGCAGGCGTTGGTCCGGAGTGGGCCAAGGTGGCGGCAATGGGGGCGGAGATAGATCCGGGAAATCCCTTGTACGGTGGTGCCAGTCTTGATGTGAAGCCGTCGCAGGCAAAAACTTTTGATCCGGATGCAACCCTTGTGGTTAAACCTGGGGGCGTTGTAGTTGCTACGTCAGTGGCGTCAGTTGTGGCTGCGGATGCCACTGCCGCGCCTGCCGATCCAGATGAGCTGGATTTGCCGGTATTCCCTGTTGATGACGTCAGCGCAGTTTCGTCGGTACAGGATGAAACCTCAGTTCGCGATACGCCGATGCCGTTGGCGGCTCCGGAAGAATCGTCCCATCCCGGGGCTTCCGACGATGGCATGAGTCTCGATTTTGATCTTGGCGAGCCTGAAGCAGAAGTTGTCGAGCAGCCTTATGTGGATACGGTGGTGATCGCGGAGAGCCCGGCCGACGCCCTTGATTTTGATCTTGGGGGAATGGCGGAGATTGATTCAGCCTTGGCTGAAGCGGATGAGGTTTCCAAGGCATTGGATATGGATGCGATGGATTTGTCATCGCTGAATCCTCCCGTTGCCGACACGCAAGCTGAGTTGGATGCGTTTGGTGGTCTGGATGCTTCTCCGGATTTTTCTCCGGAGGGTACGCTGGTTATTTCCGCAAGTTCCGGGCTAATGCCATCAGGTGAAGCGGATTTCAGTTTTGATGCAGCGCCGCTGGACAAGCTTGCTCCACCGAAAGAGGTGGCGTCTGTGCCAGAGCCAGTCGCAGCAGCCGAGGAGGCGTTGTCTGCACCGGTGTCAGCGCCTCGTGCTTTTGACGAGCAACCCGTGTCGCCTGATGCGTCCGAGACTGGTTTGTTGATGGAGGAGGCCCCGGAATTGGTGAATACGGTGGTCAATCCGCTGGCAGGTAATGCTGAAGATATGGATTTCGATGTCAAGCTGAGTGACTCGGTATTCCTTGGTCAGCCGATGACTTCCGAATTCGATATCGGTTCGATCAATCTCGATCTTGCGGCAGAGCCGGTGGCTGAAGAGGCGCCCGCGCCAGTGGCGGATTTGCCGGAGCCCAAGGCTGCGCCTGCAGCTGAAGTGCATGATGCCCAGTGGGAAGAGGTCAATACCAAACTCGATCTGGCCAAGGCCTACGAAGAAATGGGGGATCTCGAAGGTGCTCGCGAGTTGCTGCAGGAAGTGCTTGGTGAAGGTTCTGCCGATCTCGTCGCAGAAGCCGAGACGATACTTGGTCGTTTAGGCGGGTAAAATCGCATTCCTGCGAATGGCAAACGGCCCCGCGCGGGGCCGTTTGTGTTTCTGGAGCCATTTTTTGCATCCTTCTGCTGCTCTTGCCCTGTGGTTCGCCGCCGTTGTTGCCGTCCAGTACCTTGACTATCCGGGGCTGGCCGTTGTCGCCATCGTGCTGCTGGCTGTCCCAGACGTGCTTCGCCCGTGGCTGGGGTTTGTCCGGCGTGCCCGCTGGCTGGTGCTGACGCTGTGGTTGATCCTGGCCTACAACACCCCCGGCGAAGCCTATGCGGACATGGCCTGGGCGCCGACCTACGAAGGGCTGGCCGAAGCCAGTCTGCATGCCGTCCGGCTCGTTGTCATGCTGGGCTGTCTGGCCTGGCTGTTCGCCCGTCTCGGCCGGGCCGGCCTGCTGGCCGGGTTGTGGGGTCTGTTGCGGCCGTGTCGGCGTCTGGGGTTGGATAGCGAACGACTGGTGGTTCGCCTGTCGCTGGTCCTGGAGAATTTGCAACGCGAGCAGGAAAAGGGCGCCTGGCGGCGCGTGCTGGCGGCGGCGCCGGACTTTGAACAGGGGCCGGAGGTCGTGCATCTGACGGTGGCTGCCTGGCAGGGGCGGGATACTCTGCTGCTTGCCCTGTCCCTCTGTTGCTTGATTGCTGTGGTGATATCTTGAGAGTTGCGCTAGGTGTCGAATACTTCGGCTCACCGTTCCGCGGCTGGCAAAGCCAGACCGGTGGCGGCACCGTGCAGGACGTACTGGAAGCGGCACTGGCGCAGATCGCCGGTCAGCCGGTGGCGACCCTGTGCGCTGGCCGCACCGATGCCGGCGTGCATGCGATCCAGCAGGTCGTCCATTTCGATGCGCCGGTGGCGCGGCCGCTGACGGCCTGGGTGCGCGGTGTCAATTCGCATCTGCCGGATGGTGTGGCGGTACGCTGGGCGCAGCCGGTCGGCGACGAATTTCATGCCCGTTTCAGCGCCCACGGCCGGCGTTACCGCTACCTGCTGCTCAACCGGCCGCAACGGCCAGGTCTGTGGCAGGGGCGGGTGGGCTGGTTTCATCTGCCGCTGAATCTGGCGGCAATGCAGGACGCTTGCGGTCGACTGCCCGGCGAACATGATTTCTCCGCCTTCCGTGCCGCGCAATGCCAGGCAAAATCGCCGGTAAAGCTGATGACTGCTGCCTCGGTGCGCCAGTGCGGGGCGATGTTCATTTTCGATTTCGCCGCTTCGGCCTTTCTGCATCACATGGTGCGCAACCTGGTCGGTACGCTGGTGCATGTCGGCAAGGGCGCGCAGTCGCCGGAGTGGGTCGATGCGCTGCTGCAGATGCGCGACCGGACGCAGGCGGCGCCGACCTTTTCGCCGGACGGCTTGTATTTCCGTGGTCCGGTTTATGAAGCGCACTGGGGCCTGCCCGAGCCGGCCGATGATTTTCTCGATGGAATGCTGACATGAAAACCCGCATCAAGATCTGCGGCCTGACCCGCGAAGCTGATGTCGATG